>Ga0326728_10016541_pt1 | contig 15021 bp, 11 predicted proteins | sample MB3enrmetagenome_FD_207602 | JGI IMG/M metagenome (GOLD analysis project Ga0326728, IMG submission 207602) | Lab enriched peat soil microbial communities from McLean, Ithaca, NY, United States - MB31MN | ecosystem: Environmental > Terrestrial > Soil > Wetlands > Peat | place: USA: New York...
CGTCATCGAATCGTCACGGCGCTTCTCGCGATTGCACCGCGTGCAGGCGAGGATCACATTGCCCGGAATATGGAGGCCCACCCGAAATCTATTCATCCCATCCAAGTGCTCGATGGCCGCCCGATCTCTTTCCAGTGTTCCTCCGCAATAGCAGCAAACGCTGCCAAAGCTCTGCGAAACAGATTCGGCGTATCGCAGGTCATTCACGCTAAGATCCAACTTGCCGCAAAGCTTCCGACTGACATCATGCAGGAACATGCTCACAAGTTTGTTTGCGACATCGGACTTTGCCCTTCCGGTGGCTCTGCGCAAATATGCTGACGTGTCAAACGTCATGTTTTGCGCTTCCCAATCGCAGCTTTCTCAGAATCCAAACCGATCCCCAGCAACCACCGTGCGTCCACTTTCAGAACCCTGGCTAGTGCTCTCACCTCAAAATCGAATGCACATCGGATTCCGCCCTCAATCTTGGCGAGTGCCACCCGATCCAACTGTACTCCATCGTTTGCGAGACGGCCAGCGAGTTGGTCTTGCGTCATCGGCGGATCGAATCCAAGGCGCGCTCTGCGTACCCGGTTGCCAATGATATTTCGGCTGCGTACGTTCTTTTTTAAAAGCAATGGCATCACCCCTCTTTCTAGCAAAAAGAGTGCCGGTTGGTGTTCCTTAAAAGAACATTCTTGTCTCCCTGGCGATAGCCGCTATGATAGCCAAATGGCAATCGCTACGAAATTGAACAAGCTCCGCCCATTGGTTCTTAACCGCGACAGGCATGTGTGCCAGATGTGCGGCGCCTTCAGAGAGGACAGAGACCCTTACACGGGCCACAAAGTTCAACTCAAAGTTGGCTATGTCGTTCCGCCCCAGCATGGTGGCCACACTGAACTCGGCAATCTGCGCACACTATGTTGCGCCTGCGACGAAGGGTTCCGCCGAATCCCCTATCTCCCAAGGCCAAATCTGTCCGACTTGCTGAAGGCTCTAAAGCAAAGCAAAGATTCAGACCTGAAAGTTTTGGAAAGCTTGTTGTGTGCCAAATTGACGATTTCGAGGTGAAGAACATCCCTCATGGAATACAATTCTACGCAAAGCCTCCGGCTGGAAAGCGGAATGGGCGCGGCGAGTCAGAGAACTTCGCGACGAACAAGGATATCAAATCCTTTCCAATAAGGACCGTTCAGACTTGAAACCAGGACAATACTTCCTTGGAACGGACAAACGACTTCCTGCTTTTCAGCGAGAAATCTCAAAAGAGACAAGAGCTATTGTCCTCGAACGAAACGGTTACACCTGCCAAATGTGCGGACTCGCCGCAGGAGACCCGGACCCTTTCCATCCGCAGCGCACCATCCGGCTCACAATGGGCCATATCAAGGACAAATCCAAAGGCGGGGATGATTCGCCAGGGAATCTTCGGGCAGTCTGCACCAATTGCAACGAAGGCTTGCAAAACATAGCCTTGCCGAAACCAGACAGAATCTGGCTTCTTTCCAATATACGGCGCGCAACAATTGACGACCAAAAAGCTGTTTTGGACTGGCTACTCAAAAAGTTCCGCGCCAAATCGTGAAAGTGGAATGGTCTAAGTCAATGATCCAGCAACGTGAACGGGTTGGCGATCAACTTTTGCCGACTTGTCCGCCCGAAGCCGTTGCGAGGAAGGAGGAAATGGCTACTGAGGACAGGCGGTGTCTGACTTGATTTGTTACGAGTTGGCCTTTCCGGCAGGCCATCAGTCGCATTCGTCCCATTCGTCCCAAATAACCGGTTGCAGTCAGGCTGCGGGAATCTGAGCATTGACCATTTTCCATTGCCATGCGTAAGCGCCTGATTGACAACGGTTCAAGTCTCATGCTGAATTTGTAAGGAATTCGGAGTTCGCATATTTCGGGTATTTCGTGGTTAAAATCTCAATGGGCAGAAGGCAGCGTTTCAGCGTTTCAGCGTTTCACTTGCCACCCTAAAAGGAGCAACATGTTACGGGTCTGTTGCTCTTTGTGTTTTGGGTTAAGTCGTTGAGTATCAACAATGTAACGGATGTTACGGGTTTTCCAGACCTACATGCCAAAGCAGGGTTCCAAAGGTCCCGACTGATCTACGTAAGCCACTCACTGACAACCACTTAATTTAAAAATGCCGAAATTTTCACTGTTTTTTCCGGGGCACATTTCTCTTGAGAAAATCACAGCAGTGCAGTTGAAAAGCTTTCGACGTTCGGGGTTGCAAACTGAAAGCTTTTCTTGAGAATTTATGGGGTGGCTTAAAAGCTAATAAATGGCAAGGCTTTCCCAATGGACGGTGAGCGCAGAAATCGGATTGCGGGAACATGAACTGTAAAATGAGTCAGGATTTGATTATTGGCATCGCGGGCGCCGGCGGCGACGGCGTCATCTCAGCGGGTGAATCTTTAATCACCGCCGCGGCGTTGGAGGGCTACCACGGCATCATGACCAAAAGTTTCGGGTCGCAAATCCGCGGGGGCGAGGCCTCGTGCCGGCTGCGGCTGGGCACCCGGCCTGTGCTCAATCCCAACGGGCCGCTTGACGCGGCGGTGGTTCTCAACTGGGACGATTTCCAGCGGTTTGGCTGGGAACTCCCGGTCGAATCCGCCACCATCGTGATTTACGAAAGCAACACCGGGGTCGCCCCCGACAATCTGCCTTTGGAAGGAGTGACGCCGACGGTGGTGTTCAGCGTGCCGATCACCGCGATGGCTGAGAAGTACGCCGGCACGGACAAGGCGAAGAACATCGTGGTGACCGGGTTGCTGGCAGGGTGGTTTGGGATCGGGCGGGAGAGCATGTTGGCGGGGATTCGCAAGAAGTTCGCCAAGAAAGGGGCTGCGGTGGTGGACGGGAATGCGCGGGCGTTTCAGGCGGGATTGGAATTTGCCCAGGCGCATCCGCTCGAAGAGGACCGCAAGCTGGCGGCCCCGCAAGCCGGCCGGGAAGCAAGGTTGCTGACGGACGGCAACGATATGTGCGCGGCGGCGGCGATTTTTGCCGGATGCACCTTTTTCTCCGGCTATCCCATCACGCCATCGACTGAGATCATGCAATTTCTCGACCGCGAGATTTGGAAGTATGGCGGGACGGTCCTGCAGGCGGAGGATGAAATCGCCGGCATCGGCGCGGTGGTGGGGGCGTCGTTTGCCGGCAAGAAAGCGATGACAGCCACCTCCGGCCCCGGCATGTCCCTGAAGACCGAGATGCTTGGGCTGGCGAGCATTGCCGAGTTGCCGCTGGTGTGCGTGAACGTGCAGCGGGGCGGTCCGTCCACCGGCATTCCGACCAAGGCGGAGCAGTCGGACCTGCTCCAGGCGGCGTTTTCCGCTCATGGCGATTGCCTGCGGCCCGTGCTGGCGCCGACGAGCGTTGGCGACATGTTCGGCATCATCGTGGAAGCATTCAACCTGGCGGAGTACTACCAAACCCCGGTGATCGTTCTGTCCGACCAGGAAATCTCGCAGCGCAAGGAGATTGTGGAGCCGATTGACACCTCGGCCTTCCGGCTGGTCGAGCGCCGGCGTCCAACCGATGCGGAACTGGCGAATTATGCGCGGTTCAAGCTGACGGAATCGGGCATCAGCCCAATCAGCCATCCGGGGATGGCCGGGGGCAACTACTTGGCGTCTGGGATCGAGCACAATGAACTGGGACGGCCCACAGCCAGCGGCGAGATGCATGCGCGGATGAACGAAAAGCGATTTCGGAAGTTTAACCCGCTCAAGAACCGCCGCGATTTGTTCGTGGTGGAAGGCGATCCGGACGCGCCGATCGGGCTGGTAAGCTGGGGGAGCGTGGCCGGCGTGGCCAAGGAGGCGCTTCGGCTGGCCCAGGCGGAAGGGTTGCACGCCAAATTGCTCGTCCCCAAACTCCTTTACCCGGTGGTCGAACCGGTGTACCAGGACTTCTTCGCGTCGGTGAGCCGGGGGTTGTTCATCGAGCAATCATTCCAGGGGCAACTCTACCGGCTGGTCAGGATGTACGTGGACCTTCCGGCCCTGGTCAAACCGCTGGCCAGGAGCGGCTCCAACCCAATTCAGCCGGTGGAAGTGCTCGAACGGCTGCGCGAAATGGTCGTCGCCCTCCAGGGCAACCGCAACCACCGCCAACCCGATCCCGTCGCAGACTGACCCGGCGAAGCTTTTACCAGGAGAATCCATCATGACCACCCTCGAACCCATTCCGGCCGGCAAGTTCCAGTCCGGTGATTTCAAGAGCGATCTTAATCCGATATGGTGCCCGGGCTGCGGCGATTTCGGCGTTGTGACGGCCATCACACGGGCGCTGGCGGCGATCGGACGGCCGCCGCACGAGATCGCATTCATCTCGGGCATTGGTTGTTCGAGCCGCATTCCGGGTTACACGAAGGCCTACGGGTTCAACACCGTGCATGGGCGTTCGCTGCCCATCGCCCAAGGGATCAAGCTGGCCAACCCGGAGTTGCTGGTGCTGGTGGCCAGCGGCGACGGCGACGGATTCTCCATCGGCGGCGGGCACGTGCCGCATGTCATCCGGCGCAACATCGACCTCACTTATATCGTGATGGACAACCAGATCTACGGCCTGACCAAGGGGCAGTTGTCGCCCACCTCCCGGCGCGGGCGCAAGACGGGCACATCGAACTTTGGGAGCCTGGAGGAGCCGGTCAACCCGCTGCTCTACGTCATGGGCTACGGAGCCTCGTTCGTGGCTCAAGGCACGCCGGCGGACATGGCGGGTCTGGCCCGGATCATCGAAGAGGGCATCCGTTTTCCGGGATTCGCCTTTATCAACGTTCAGTCACCTTGCGTGACTTATGGGGAGGAAGAACACCAGCTCAAAGCGCAAAAGGCCAGGATGCAAAGCTTGGAATCGATCGGTCACAATCCGTCGGACCGGGCCAGGGCAACCGAACGGGCGCGCGAATACGTGACCAAGCTTTACACAGGCATTCTGTATCGCAACCCCAACCCGCCGCCGACTTACAGCCAGGGCGTGGCCGAGCGTCAAGAATTTCTCAAGAAACAAGCCGTGCCGAAATTTGAAATTCTCAACAGGTTCGTGCCAGACATTTCCATTTAAATCGTAATGCCCTGACGCAGAACGGGTGAGTGTTTCCGCTTTGATGAACTTTCGGCGCGACAAGCCCCGAAAAAAAACAGTGAAAATTTCCGCATTTAGCAAAGTCACAACATGTTGTCAGCAAGGTGTTTACAAAAGAGGTCTGAACCTAGTATTTACAAATAGGCTGAAATGGGGGAAGTGGGAATGTCTTTAAAGAATTTGACCACGGATTTCACGGATTTCACGGATGCCCTGACAGATCAGGGAAAACCGGGGAAAGGCGAAATACAAAGCAAAGGCTGCCCGTCCTCCGCCCCGAAAGCTTTCGGGGCTACGGAGGGTGGAAAGGCTGAATGCTAAATGCTGAAGTTGAAACCAGGTGCCAAAAGGCCTGACCCATCGTGCGCGAAGAATGGGAAGATATGGATGATAGGTCCAAAAAAGGGGAAACATCCGTTACATTGCTGATAGTCAACGACTTAACCCGTAACACAAAGAGCAACAGACCCGTAACATGTTACGCCTTTTCTGGATTGGTTAAGAATTTGACCACCCCCGAAACCTTTCGGGGTGCAGATTTCAGGGAGGCCCCGACAGATCAGGGAAAACGGAGTCAACCACGAACCACCCGAACTACGCGAACCCCGAAAGCCAAAAAACGCAAGATTGATAGATAAGTCTGGAAAATCGGCAACACGGCAACCCCGAACCCCGAATGCTTTTGGGGGAACAGCTTTCGGGGCTGATGGTCAACGATTTGGCTGGCAACACGAAAGGCAACAGATCGGCAACATGTTGCTGCTTTTGTGAATTCATTAAAAGCGTCACCCATTGCACCAAAGCGATTGATCATGGGCCTTCACACTTCACAGGACAAAAGCATTAAATATGCCAAACACTGCTAAGAAAAATGTATTTATTGTATGACGATAGATTGACAATGTGTACTAAAAGTATTACAAATCGAATACACGATAACAATATAATGATACGCTGAACAGGCTGAAAGCGAAAAACGAGTGGCATTTATGAGGCCGAGGTGGAAAGTCCAACGACTCGCTGACTGGAACCGGATCAAGGGAACTCACGCCCGTGGCATGCGGGTTCAAGCGACGGTCAAGAGCCAACAAGGCTTTGGTCTGGTGTGCGAAGTTGATGGACAGCGCATTCCTGGCGTCGTGCGGAACTTGGAGATTTCTTGGAACCCGCTCAAACAAAAAGCAGGTAGTCTGCCGGCCGGCCAATCTTTCACTGCTGTTGTCACAGGGTATGACGAGGACTGGCGGGAACTGGTTCTCAGCATCAAGGGTGCGGAGGCTGGACCGTTTGACCGTTTTGCCGACACCCACGCAATCGGCCAAGTGATTGACGCTACAATTGTACGAGGCTCTCCTGAGGGCTACGTTCTGTCGTTGGAGGGAGACCTTGAGGCGATCCTGCCACATGGCGAGGTGCCAATCGTGTCGAATCTCTGCAAGCAACACATCGAAGAATCCGACGCCCTTCTGGAGGGTGATGATGTTCGGGTTGTCCTGACGAAGATTGACCGGACAACCAAAACAGTGTCGGTTAGCCTGACGGACTACGTCGCGAAGCTGATTCAGGAGACACAATGCCGCATTAAAACTGCGATGGAGGCAGGGAAGAGTGAATTTGCGTTCCTGACAGCCCCTGCCTCAAAGGCTCCGCAAGAGTCGCAACCAAGCTTCCCGCGCCATGCCTTATCCATCTTGATTGCAGAAGATAATGAGGCGCTGCGGAACCAACTTGTGCCGTTGTTCAAGGCTCGTGGACACTCCGTTCTGGCAACCGGCGACTCAGGCGAGGCCAGAAGGATGGCACAAAATCTCGATCATCTTGATGTAGTGCTTCTTGATCTGCAACTGAAGGATGGGCTGGCACACGTCAACGACTGGGTTCAGGATTTGCGCGCCAAACAGGAAAACGCAAAAGTTTACCTTTTCACCGCCAATGTCGGGGTTCTCCTGGCTGGAAGCGGTCATTCCGTTGCAGAGCAGATAGACGGTGTGATCCAAAAGCCTGCCGAAATTACCGAGATTATCGCCATCGTTGAAGGTGAACTTCCCGCATCCCCGTTGCTCCAGACTGCGCCGGAAACCCCGGAATTCACGGCCAGGAGTTCCGGGATAGTACTTCCTCAGGGTATTGAGGACTACTTCGTTGCCTTACAGAGCGCTTGGAGCGGATGCAGACCCGCGTTGCTGTCGTACGATCCCAAAGCCGCCCAAGTCAGGGCCATTCGAGTACGCGGCTTGGATGCAAAGGAGATCAATGCCCGATCCACCGGGCTTACTCATTCGCCGATCGGCAACGGGCTTGCTGACGGGCGTTCCGTCGAGGAAACCATTCACTCGACATCAAGCAACACTCTAAAGGAAGTCCTCAAGTCGGTGAATGCTAATTGTGTCTATGGGTTTCCGCTGCATGTGAGTTCTGGCCGCCAAACGATTGGCTTGTTTGTTTTCTCTCCTCCGGCGCACAAAGGAACGGCTGGCGATAGCGCTTCGATGGTCGATAGCGGAGTGGAACGCAACCTGGCCCAAATTGCTGCTGAACTGAGCGTCGCGATTGAGCGCGCCCGTCTGGAGGAGGAGATTCAGCGGCAGCAACGGGCAGCCTGCGTCGGCAATCTCATTCTGGGCATGGCTCACGAAATCCGAAACGCCGTTCAGAGCTTGGAGACGTTTCGTCACAACATTCAGTTAGCTGTTTGTCACCAAGCTGTTGGCACGAATGTTCCCCCGGTTGCGATATCCGATGCTTTGGCAGGCATGCACAGCCAAATACGCTCGCTCAGCGAGAACTTGGAAATGTTCCTCGGCATGGCCCGCGTGAGCAAAACGGATATGCAGCCCCTGGACGGTTTGCTCCGCGAGACTGTGCATTCGTGCGCCAATTCCGCTGCGCAGTGGAACGTGGTAGTGACCCTCGATTTGCCTCACGAAATCAAATATCCGTCCGTGTCGGCGACTTTGCGGCAGGCTTTCATGAATCTGATTATGAACGGGGTTCAGCATTCGGCCTACGCCCCGGTCGAGCGCGGGTTGGTTGAGGTTTCCGTGGAAGCAGTGGAATTAACGGGCGTGTCGTATATCCTTATGCGTGTCCATGACAATGGCCTCGGGATACATCACTGTCATCGAAGCCAGATTTTTGACATGTTCTTCACTACGCGGAACGAAGGCACCGGTTTGGGGCTTTACGTGACCAGCAGAATTCTGGAGAACATTGGGGCAACCATTGAAATTGAAAACAGCTTCCGCTACGGCGGCACCACGTTGCGCGTTCGCATTCCCGTTAAACACACTAATTAGCCTACGACCATGACTACAACCACGAATCCAATGGCTCACCTCCTAATCGTTGATGACAACAATCCATCGCGGCGCGCAACGCGAGGCATGTTTGAGATACTTGGATATCAAGTGACTGACTGCGCCTCGGGCGAGGAGGCGCTACGCACACTCGCAAAGGATGCCACCATTTCGGTCTGCATTCTCGACCAAAAACTTTCGACGGACGCTCGTCCAAATGAACCTTCCATGGATGGCATCGAAGCCCTGCGGAAGATCCGCAAAGAGCATCCGCAGGTTTTGTCTATAATGTTTACCGCAGCGGAAGACAGAGGCCAGGAAGCGATCGACGCTGGAGCAACCTTTTATTATTATAAGCCACGGCTAGATCCAGGCAATCTTGCGACCTTGGTGGACGCGTTGGTCAAGATGCAATCGCTTCAGCGCGACAAGAGCCAACTCCAATCCATCATCGACGCCATGGGGGTTGATGTGATGGTACGAGACCGGGACTATCGGGTGATCCTGATAAATAAATACAAAAAAGATAAATGCCAAAAACGCTGGGAGAAACCCCCATGTCTCCAATTCCGTGTTCGTGAATCAAAATGCTACGACTGCTTCGAGCCGCAGACTGATGGTGCCTGTCGAAACGATTGTCCTGCGGATGAAGTGTTCAAAACAGGCAAAATTGTTCAGAAAGAGCATAGCGCTGAAGACGACCATCTCCTGATTATCGCAGGTCCCATTTTCCGTTCGGACGGCACCGTTGATAGTGTCGTGGAGGTCTGCATCGACATCACACGACGGAAGCGTGCCAGCGAAGCCGCGGGAGAAATCGAAAAGGCGGCCGCACGACCACTCAAGGAACTTGGCCATATTATCGTGGACCAGGTTCATCGTATCTTCGAGGAACGCATCCGCCTCTACGTCATGAATCCAGACACCGATCAACTGAAAGGATTGGCCAGCGCTGATTTGCACAGACAACGGTTCGACAAATTGATTCTTGAGGCATCCGACGAACAAGCAGAGATGGCGTTCAGTGCTGCCAAACCCATTGTCCTGAGCGGGAACGCCCTCCTTAAGGACCCTTGCAGGGCTTATCTAAGGAACGATGGGATTACGCAGAAGATTATGGTTCCACTATTGTCGAGTGGGAGGCGCATAGGGATGTTGGTTATTGACAACAAGAACTCGCAGCGATCTTTCGACCCTGAAGCCACAGACATATTGGCACTCCTGACATCTGCGATTAGCGAATCTCTCCGCCGTTCCTCTGAGCTTGAGGAAGTGAATAAGCAAATGCGGTACTTAAGTGCAATCAGTCGCATTGATGACCAATTAGTAAAGGCGGGTCGAGCCCAAGCTGTGTTTGACGCAGTTGCGACAGAATTGAGGAGTGGCTTTGCCGCTCATTCTGCTTGGCTTCTGCTTCGTGCGGACGCGCCCGACCGGCTGTTGACAGCCAGCCACGCCGGTAGGATCAACAAGGATTGGGTTCGAGAGGGACATCCGGGGAATGTCGGAGTTGTCGCCCGATGTTTCAAAGAAGGGAAAACTCAGATTGTCAGCGATGCAAAAAAGAGCGATGACTTCAAGGCTCTTCTAAACCGTATTGAACACACGGCGTTTCGGGATTACCTGGATAAAATTTCCTCTGTCATTGCGATGCCTGTTATCCAAGGTGACACTAGAGTGGGCGCTTGCGTTCTCCTTTTTCGCAAACCGCCAAGATTCACAGAAGACGATGACCGCTTCCTAAAGGAAGTGGCTAAGCGTGTCGCCATCGCACTGGCCCGCATCGATGATCGTCGATACATCGAGGCCATAGCGATTGAACGCGCGAAGCTCAGCGACTTGGGGCTTCTCGGCGCCGGCGTGGCGCATGCACTCAAAAATCCTCTTGCTGATGCGCTTGCGGCACTGGCTTGTCTCAGAGACGAGGCAATACCATCTGTAAAAGGAATGGAGAAACTACATCAGGCAGAACAGGCCATCATGGAAGCGGCAGACCTTGTTCGTAATCTGAGCAAATGGGCGCGCCCCCAGGGAATTGAGCCTGCCGAAGTCGATCTAAAGCAGATCTTCGAGGAACTGCAAACAATTATGGGTCAGCGGACAGAAGATCGGTCCATCAACTTCCAAGTCAAGATTCGGCCAAGCGCCCAGTATGTGTGGGGTCCGCCGGACGCTCTTAAAATGGCCTTCGTTGACTTTTTGGCAAATGCTGTAACCGCAATGCCCAAAGGCGGCTCGTTGACTGTCTCAGCACGAAAGGACAAAGACGGCAAGTTTGTTCGCCTCGACGTCGAGGATAGCGGGCCTGGCCTGCCTGAAAACGTGAAGCGCCTGCTTTTTGAGGATGGCGGCGGTATTGAATCCGCACCTGTTGGTGGCATTGGCCTTGGCTTGTACCTGGCGAAAAAAGTCATCGCCTCAGCAGGTGGAACACTTGCGTACGAGAAAAGAAAAACGGGGGGCTGTCGTTTTATAGTCAGACTTCCAAAAAGCAAGTGAGATTCACCCATGAACGACCACACACTGTTGATTATTGAGGATCGAAAAACCCTTGCACTAAACTACGCAGATTGGCTCCGCGTTCGAGGTTGGAAGCCGCAGGTGGCCTTTTCAGGAGCACAAGGAATTGAAGCCTATCAGGCAACGCACTTTGACGTGGTTTTGCTTGATGTTCGTTTGCCAGGCATGGATGGCTTCGAGGTGTTCGCCAGACTTAGAGAAATTGATCCTGATGTGTGTGTTGTGTTCCACACTGCTTATGGCGACATCCCCTCCGCAGTTAAGGCCTTGAAGCTTGGAGGCATGGATTTTGTTGAAAAGCCTGTGGCCAACGACGTTCTTCTGGAGAAACTCCGTCTGGCGTCAGAAGGAAAGCGCAATGCGATAGAAGCACGCGCTAAACAGAAGGCCGAGGCGGAGACGAAAATGCAGGCGCAAATCTTGACGCTGGCGGCTGGTATGGCGCATAAGATCAATGGCAAACTTGCTGCCATCCGGGCCAACCAAGGCGTGCTGGAAAAACGATGGGCGGAGAAGGAATGGCGGGAACAAGCGATTTGCCGTACCCAGGAAATCTGCGACATTTGCCATGCGTCGCTTCGAGTTTTCACCATGCTAGTCAAGAAGCATGAAATGCCTGTTGCTTTGGTTCCTATCGAGGAAATGCTTCAACAAGCGGCCAAAACAGCTTTGTTTGTCACCGGGTATCGGGGAGATCAGCCGGAAAGGCGACCACCAAAACTCGAAATTGCTACCGGTTTGAGCGTTTGGGCCAATTTCGATATCTTGGAAGCCGCGTTAGAGTGCCTGGTTGAGAATGCTGTGGACTCATCAGCCCCGGACGGCGAGATTACGGTCGCTGCAGCCGCAGGCGTCGATGGACTTATAAACATCCGAGTAGAAGATAAGGGACACGGGTTTCAGGAGAGATTGCTGCAAAAACAAATCGAGCCATTTACTTCGACAAGAAGCGATTTTGGCCATCTGGGCTTCGGCCTCTACTTCGCAACCGAGGTGGCAAAGCTTTACGGTGGCGAATTGTCGTATGGTAACCGACCCGACGGAGGCGCTTTCGTCAATTTCGCGTTGAAACAAAAATCACAACCGAATTTATGAACATCGTATTATTGGTTGAAGATGACGCGCAACAGCGTGAGGGTTGCGTCGATTTGCTGAAGGCTGAGTTTGGGGAAACCATCCAAATCCTTGTGGCGGGGAATGTGAAGGATGCTACAGCATTGATCAATACCCACCGAAATTCCATCGTGGCCATTATTTTGGACCTCGATATCCCATTGACACCGGAAGAACCGCCACATGATCAGCCCGTGCCAGAGGGGCTCAAGCTGCTCCAAGATCATGGATGGTTTTGCCCCGTCATCATTTTCAGCGCACACGAAGAACTTCTAACAGAACGGAGCACCAAAGGATGTTACCCGTGGCACATGATTCTGAAAGGAGCCCCGGACAGTACCAATCAGCTACTGAAACAGGTTGGTTACGGCATCGCCATTCAAGAGGTGAGTGTTCAGGCCGTTCCCAAGGCAGCGTCCACCCCATGTCAAGCTGTATGCGTGGTTCGCACGGGCACTCTCGCCGCTGTCCACTTCCAACCTGCGGCACTCATGTCGGTTTCGGCGATGCTCATCGGACGGGATTGGTCCATGGATGCGTACCAGGAGGGCTTGCTTCAAGTGCAGGCTGCGGTTTCCCAGCAAGGAGGCGCGATTGTCCAGATTCTAGGCACAACTGCCGTATGTGTGTTCCCGGCTGTGGCAAGTGATGCTCAACATTTCCAAAAGGCGCTTCGGGCGTTACGGATCGCCTACAGCGACATACGGCATGGCTGGAACGCCCGCGTCCGAGCCCGGTTCTCCGGTGGTCTGTTCGTCGGAGACATGGATGGGAGTATTGGTCTGGGCGCGGTTTACGCGGCCCTGCCTGCTGAACTGGCTTGGCAGATGGCACTTCAAGTCGCAGAAGGCCAGCTTGCTGTGCCGGAAGCGCACTTGAACGCAAATGGGCTTACAAGCCAGTGGAAGGGTTTCTTCGCTGGAGGAGTGACTACCATGGAGATCCGCCTGGCAAGCGGCGGCGCTGCAATCCCTGTGAGCGTTGGCTCGCTGCTGTAGAGAAAGGCTCGATTAGCTAACTTTGGCACGAGAATTGTTGCACAGGGCAAGTGTTATGATTATGCCTAATCTGAACCAGAATGTGAATGTGAAGACGACGCCGCGAATGAGGCTTCTGCTCGTAGACGATGACCGCTATTTGACCGAAGCTTTAGGCGCCAATCTGGAAGCGCGCTTATTCGATGTACGCATCGCGAACGGCACGAGGCAGGGTTTAATCGAGCTTGCGTCCGATAGCTTCGATGCGGCCATCGTGGACTGGTTGATGCCTGACGGCAATGGGGCGGCTCTCTTGGACTTTGCCAAGAGCCACTTCCCTGAAATGCCCATCGTGGTCTATTCCGCACATGACGGTGCTGACGCACAATCAGTCGTGGCGCAGGCTGACGGCTTTGTGCTCAAAGGTGGCAGCGACGAGCAATTGTTTAACGCGCTGGATCGGGTGCTGCAAGCCGCCAAACGGCGCGAAGCAAGCTGTGCGTGCGTTACAAGAAGTGGCCTGACTAACTTGGCGCTTTTATTTCAGACTTTGCGCGAGACGTTTAACTTGCCTCAACAATTTGGCCAGCAGGCGGGTTTCCTCACCGGTGGCTTCTGGGATGTGGAGGGCCTTCATCGCGTTGTCACCTCGTCCGATGCAATAGCTGGCGAATGTGGACCTGAATTGCTCGATTGTGCCCGGCTGTCGTCCGAGGTAATCGAAAGGCGTTTGTTCGGACGCGTGGATTTAGGGCGGCCGCAGGGTCCGGAACTGGAGCGAGGCCTCTTGGAGAGAATCGGCAGAAGCCGTCTGGTACTGTACAACGCAGATCGGCTTGAAACCAGTCAGCAGGAAAAGCTCGCGCAATCTTTCAGAACTGGCCAAATTCGCCGATCCGGGGGTAACAGGGAAATTTCGATCCGAGCTAAACTGGCCGTATTCATCGAGGATTCCGAAGGGCTAGAATCGGCGAAAAAGCGTTTCGCGCCGGAGTTGGCCGGTCTGATCGAACCGGATTGGTACGACCCCATCCGGGAGTGGGATGTGGACGGGAAAAAGATTTCCCAATTCGTCCAGCAAATGCTGACAGAAGCTGAGGGCGCGGAAGCCCGCTTAGGTACAGGCGCTGAGTGGTGGTTGAAGTCACGGTTCAAAGACATGAGGCTCGGTGTGTTGGTGGGCGCAATCGAGAGAACATCGTCATATCGAAGGCCTACTGACCGCATTGAGATGGAGGATTTGCCACTTCCATGGTGTTCCCCGTTCATTTGCCACAGTGGTTCATCTGACATCGCGTCTCTTGAATCTGCCAGTGCCCAGTTTGAATCGCTTTACATGGCGCGAGTGCTGAGCGCGACGCGTGGGAACGTAAGCCGAGCAGTCCAGATTGCTGGCATCGGACGCCCCGCGTTCTACAGCCGGTTACGGAAGCATAAAATTGAGCCGGAAGCTTTCAGGTCCGATGATCCCAGCAAAGGAGTCGCTAAAGGATAGCGTCAGCAAGGACCTGGACTGGCCGTCGCCGAAATTAGCTATGACGCGACAAGTCCGCCGTCGCTGGTTTTTATTGGGAATTGGGAATTGGGGATTTGAGATTGGGGATGGGAAATTGGAAAGAGGCTTTTTAATCACCCGAACATTCCCGTTTTAATCGTAATAGGCTGATGCACAGTGCCTTACATAATTGTAAAATAATATCACTATATCTATTGACATAATGGAGATTATTGCTATAGTGGTGTCGTTTGAATGAACAACAAAAACGAACATTTATGAGGAATACTTCAAGTGTGACCCGGCCAGGTGCATCCGTACATTGCTACCATTCGGTGAAACAGACCCCTCTCCCTAACCCTCTCCCCGCTGCGCGGGGCGAGGGGATCGGCAAATCGTCCGATAGTAATGTCATGATGCGCACGGCCCGGCCTGAGGCCGGGGTGAATGTTGGAAAACGGGTCGCGCCCGCCCGGCGCTCGATTGCCGATCTGCTGGCGCCACTGGATCAGTTGGTCAAGGATTCGCCCAAT
>Ga0326728_10016545_pt1 | contig 15020 bp, 9 predicted proteins | sample MB3enrmetagenome_FD_207602 | JGI IMG/M metagenome (GOLD analysis project Ga0326728, IMG submission 207602) | Lab enriched peat soil microbial communities from McLean, Ithaca, NY, United States - MB31MN | ecosystem: Environmental > Terrestrial > Soil > Wetlands > Peat | place: USA: New York...
AGCCGCGTCCCTGCGCCAGGATGGCGTTCTCTTTGCAGAAGCGCACAATGTCCCAGACGATCAGGAAATAGCCGGGCAGCTTGAGCTTTTCGATGAGCGCCAGCTCGCGCTCGATCTGGCGGCGGGCTCTCTCGTGATACGGCTGGTAGCGGCGGCGCGCGCCTTCATCCACGCGTTTACGCAGGAAAGACATCTGCGTTTCGTTCTCCGGCACCGGGTAGCGAGGGAATTGATAGCCCAGATCGGCCAGGGTGAACTGGAGGCGCGAAGAAATTTCGAGCGTGCGGGCGATGGCCTCGGGCAGGTCGGCGAAGAGGCGCGCCATTTGTGCGGGCGTCTTGAGGTAGCGCTCGGAGTTGCGCTCCAGAAGCCGGCCGGCAGTGGCGAGCGTCGTTTTTTGGCGAACACAGGTGAGGACATCGAGCAGCTCGCGCTCGGGGGGCGCGGCGTAGGCGACGCCGTTGGTGGCCACCAGCGGCATGCCGAGGCCGCGGGCGCATTCCACAATGGCCTGGTTGCGCGCTTCCTCTTCGCGATGATGGTGGCGCTGAAGCTCGGCGTAGACGTTGTGCCTGCCGAAAATTTCCAGCAGGCGCGCCTCGGGGTGGCGCGTGAGACAGATGAGGCCGCGGGCGAATTCCGCCAGCTCTTCCAGCGTGGCCGCGCCCTCGCCTTTTTTGGCGCGCAGCTTCATGCGCGTGACCAGGCGGCACAGGTTTCGATAACCTTCGCGCGTTTCCACCAGCAGGGGATAAGTGAGACCGTTGGCGCAGGCGATTTCCGAACCGATGTGCGCGCGAATGCCGGCCTTCTTCGCGGCCATGTGGAAGCGCGGCGCGCCATAGACGCCGTTGCGGTCCACCAGCGCCATGGCGGTCATGCCGAATTCCGCGCCGGCGCCGGCCAGCTCCTCCGGCACGGACGCGCCTTCGAGGAAGCTGAAGCCGGAACGCGCGTGCAGCTCCACGTAGCTCTCAGTCATAGCTGCCCTCGACGAACCAGCCGCGCGGCTCGCGGTAGATGCGGTAGAGCGCGCCATCGCCGAGGGCGATGTCCCATTCGTCGCGCGCCCAGGGGTTGGTGGTCCACCAATCGCCCGAAGTGCGCCAGGGGCCGGCGAATTCCAGAACATTGCCGCGAATGCCATCGGCCGCGATGAAGCCCGGCTGCCCGGAAGCCAAGTCCACGCGCGCCGCGCGCGGCGGACGAAATACCCGCAGCGCCAGCCCAGGTGGGACAGACGATCGCCTTTTGTCGTCTGTCAACTTTCCCATTCGGAACTCTCCGGGCCTATGCGTATCGATCAACTCCACCGCCCCCACGCGCTCTTCCCCCACAATTGCTTTTATGCGCGCCAGGGTCAATTCCAGCTTCACCGGCTCGGGCGCAAGCGGCACGAACAGGCCGCCCTGCGCGGCGCGCGGTTTCACCGGGTTCATCCCCATCCATACGCGCACAATGGGCGCTTCGGGCGGATGCGCGGCCAGGTCGAGCTGCAACAGCTTCAAAAACGCTCTGGTGTCTAGCGACGGCACGGGCAGCCGCAGCGTGCGCTCGTGAGTGGCGCGGTTTTCGAGCTTCAGCCGCAAGCGCAGTTCGTCGGTGGCCAGCGCGCGCGTGGCCAGCCGCGCCGCCAGTCCGTTCAGCAACCGCGCCAGCAGAAAAGCCAGCGGCTCGAGCAGCTCCACCGGGTATTCCAGCTCGATCTGGTCTTCGAACTCGAGCGGCGCTTCCAGCGGCACGAGCTTCCGCTCCACCTCGCCGCGCGCCAACTCACGCAGCCGTAACCCTTCGGGACCAAGCCGCTCGGCGATGCCCAGCGGGGGAAGAGCGGCCAGGTCGCGAAACCGGCGGATGCCCCAACGCTCCAGCGTTTCCAGCAATTCCGGCGATGGGGCCAGCCATGCGAGCGGCAGCAGTCCGAGGAACTTGGCCTCATCGCCTTGCGGGACGATGCTGACGCCCGCAAAGCCGCGCGCCGCGCAGATGGCCGCATCGGGATTGGCCGCCAGCGCGATATTGATTTTCACGCGAATTTCCGCGGCTCGGCGCGCGATGGCTGCGGCCACATCCTGCGGAAACCCCCACAGGCGGTCGAGGCCGGAAGCATCCAGCGTCACCGTATCAGGCGCTGTCTGCTCCACCACCGGCGAGAACTCGAACGCCAGCGCCGTCAGATTGCCGTTGCCGTGAAGACAGGCGAACATGTCTTGCTCCGCGTAGCACCGGCGATCTTGTCGCCGGTGTATGTCGCGCGCACCCTCATGCCGCGCAGCAATCGGGATGCTCCGCGCGCCCCGGACCACGTTACCCGCTCCCGCGCGCATTCCAGCACCAGCGAGGCGCAGGTTCTGGCGTTCGATTGCCGCGCCACCGTCACCAGCACGGTGGGGGTATGCTCCACCCCGCGGCGCAGCCGGAACCACGAAGTGAGCGAAATGCGGCGCGCAGCGTGGGGCGGCGTGTCTCCCAGATCCATCGCCACCAGTCCGAAGCCGCCGCCCTGAATCAACAGATCGGCCGCCTTGAGCGCCTGCTCGGCGTTGTGGCTGCAACGCACCCACAGCAGGCGTGGTAAATTCACCCCGGCCGCGGCGGCGGAGACGGGGTCGAAAGAATCTTCCGCATCCACCAGCGCGCACACCTCCTCGCGCGCGGTGGCCGCGGCCAGGATGGAAACCAGCAGGCTGGTCCGGCCGGAAGAAGCCGGCCCGATGATTTCGGTCAGGCAGCCGCGCGGCAGCCCGATTCCGGAAAGGCCGCTGGGAACCAGTTCCAGGGACGGTCTGGATTGCCAGTCCAGGTGGCCGCCCAGCATCGATTCGAACTGCTTTTTCAGAACCGCCGCGCGCACTTATATTCGCCTTTTTTTCGCCTACACTATATTTTTACAGGATAGAGGCCTGGTCTGTCAATGGCTCCTAAAAAGTGCTTGACGCCATACATAATGTAATGTATAACATACTTTAAGTTAAAGGAGAATTACATGTCAGACTCGGAAAAGTGGGCGTGGTGGACGCTGGGAGTGGTGGTGCTGACCATCGCTGCGTATGGCGCCTACGTCGCATTCGTCAAATCGGGCCATGCGGCCCTGGTTTTTGGGCTGTTAGCGCTGGCCGCGCTCCCGGCGTCCAGGCGGCGCTATTTCCCATGCCGACACTTCGATGAACGGGAGCGCGCGATTGCCGGAAAGGCGGCCCTGGCGGGTTTCTACGCGTTCTGGCTGGCGTTCGCTGGCCTCATTAATGCTATCGGACTCATCAAAGGATGGAACGCCACCCTTACCGTGCCGGTCTGGACTCTCATCGAAACTCTCTGTTGGGCTCTGATACTCGTCGTGGGGGTGCAATCCCTGACGACCCTCGTGCTCTACCGCAAGGGACCCCATGCCTAGCCAGGAACCGGAAATCAAAAACCACATCCGCCGGCTCCGTTTCGATCACGGAGAAATGACCCAGGATCAACTGGCGAAACAGGCGGGCGTGACGCGCCACACTATCATGGCGCTGGAAGCGGGCAAGTATTTCCCGTCGCTGCTTCTGGCCTTCCGCATCGCGCGGGTTTTCGGCGCGCCTGTCGAGCAGGTGTTCGAGTACGTGGAGCCGCTACCACGCTAGCGCCAGGGCGGCCGTGCGCGGGTCGGCCCCGGCGCTCACCGTGCCGGTTTCGGCTTCCACCATGATGCCGGCGCTGCTGTTCATCGACCAGGGGCCTCGCATGGTCACCTTGTGGCCGCGGCGCTCCAGTTCCGCCCGCACCGCATCGGGGATGCGGCCCTCCAGCGAGAGGTCGCCCGGGTACATGGTATGGGGGAAAGGCGAGGCGGGAAAACTGCGCGTGGACCAGCGCGGGGCCTCGATGGCTTGCTGCATGTTCATCCCGAACTCCACGATGTTCAGCAAGGTCTCGATGGTGCGCATGCACTGGTCGTCCGCGCCCGGGCTTCCGGTCACCAGTAAGGGCTTGCCGTCCTTGAGCACCAGCGTGCCTTGCAGCGTGCTGCGCGGGCGCTTGCCGGACGCGAGCGCATTGGCGTGGCCGGGCACCAGCGAGAAATAATCGCCGCGGCAATTGAGGATGAACCCCAGGTTGCCTACCACCACTTTGGTGCCGAACGAGCTGTGCAGGCTGGGCGTGAATGAGATCATGTTGCGCTCTTTGTCCACCACCGCGATGTAGCTGGTGTCGCCCTCGTGATCGGCGTCCCCGCTCAGGTTCACATCCCTGGGGCGCATCACCGGCTCGAATCCGGGCGTGAATGGAGCGGGGTCCCCCGGGCGGAATTCGAGCGATGCCTTGGCGGGATCGATCAGCTTCCGGCGCGCCGCGGCGTACTCGCTCGACAGCAGGCCCGCGTAAGGGATCTGGATGAAATCCATGTCGCCCAGGAAGGTGTCGCGATCGGCCATGGCCAGCTTGATGGCCTCGGCCGAGGTGTGAATGTAATCGGCGGAGTTGAGTCCCATCTTTTTGAGGTCGTAGCCTTCGAGCAGTTTGAGCGCGAACAGTTCGGCCGGTCCCTGGCTGGCCGAGGCGTTCTTGTAGACCGTGTAGCCGCGGTAGTCGATGGCCACCGGCTCTTCCACCTTGGCCGTGTAGCCGGCGAAATCCTCGTACCGGAACAGCCCGCCATTCTCTTCCGAGAAGCGGGCCATCTCACGGGCGATGTCGCCTTTGTAGAAACGGTCGCGGGCGGCCTTCAGCGCGGCCTGGCGGCCCTGGGATGCGGCCTGCGTCTCGGCCTCCACCAGGCGGCGCAGCGTGCGCGCCAGGTCCGGGTTCTTGAAAACTTCGCCGTCCTTCCAGCTCCGGCCGTCGGGAGCGGCGTAAACCCGCGCGCTCGTGGGATATTTCCGGAGGGCCGGCGCATTCAGCGTGGGTCCCATGGGAACGCCCCGCTCCGCCAGTTCGATGGCCGGCGCCAGCAATTCGCCGAAGCTCCTGGTGCCCCACCGCGAGAGCAGGATGTACCAGGCATCCACCACGCCCGGCACGGTGCCCGCCAGCAGCGAATCATCCACCGGGATCTTGCCGCCCTTATTGGCCTTGTACCATTCGATGGTGGCGAGTTTCGGCGCGGTCCCTTCGGCATTGAGGGAGAGCACCTTCTTCTGTTTGGCGTCGTAGATGAGCAGCGTGGCGTCGCTGCCCACGCCGTTCAAGTTGGGCAGCACCACGCCCAGCACCGCCTGGCCCGCCACAATGGCATCGAAAGCATTTCCGCCCGAGCGGAGCACGTGCTCCGCCGTGAGAGTGGCCTGCGGCGTCATCGAAGCCGCGGCATATTCCGTGCCGCGAGCCAGTTGCTTCATGGTATGGTCGGCCGGCTGCGCGCTGAGAGAAGCCACTGTAACCACGGACAGCACCAAAGTTATCTTGCTACTCATCTTGCCCCCTTTGATAACGCCTAGTATCTCAAACCGCTATATCCTGTGGAACGCCTTCAAAATCTCGCGCGTGGAGTAGTGCATGGCAATCGGGCGCCCGTGAGGGCAGCTCATGGGGCAATCCGTGGCCGCCAGGGCGCGCATCAGCCACTCCATTTTGGCGGCGTCCAGGCGGGTGTTGATCTTGATGGCCGCGCGGCAGGCGATGGAGGCGCAGATGCCCCGGCGCAGGTCGTCCATGGAGGCGCCGCGCAGCTCGCCTTCGGCGATCTCCAGAATCTCGAACAGGATTTTCTCCAGGTCCGCGGCGCCCACCGCGGCGGGCGCGGCTTTCACCGCGATGGTGCGGTTGCCGAACGGCTCGGTTTCGAACCCGGCGGCGTGCAACTCGTCGGCGATGCGGGCGTAGTCGATCTGCTGCTCGGCCGTGAGTTGCAGAATCAGCGGCATGAGCAGACGCTGCATCTCCACGCGGCCGGCGGCGCGCTGCTTCATGACCTGTTCGAACAGGATGCGCTCGTGCGCCACGTGCTGGTCGATGATCCACAGGCCGTCGCGCCCGGCGGCGATGATGAAGCTCTCGTGGATCTGGCCCAGCGGGCGCAGGTCGGAAAGCACCGAGAGCGATATCTCGGGCGGCGGAAGCGTTTCCGGCGGGAATTCGCCGTGCGCGTCCAGCGTCCGCTGGAGCTTGCCTGACGGTGGGGCCCAGAGGGCACCCCCAGGCGCGACTTCGAGCGGCGGCGCGCTGAAATCCAGGCGCGGCGCCGGCCCCGCGGTGGGCCGCAAAACGAATTCCGGCAGCGCCGGCTCCGGGCCTGGCTCCGGCAACGGCTCGGTCTCGGCCAGGCTTGCCGCCGCCGGCGCCTCGTTCTCCATTATCTGGCTGAATTCGGAGTAGGGAAGCCGCGCGGCCGGCTGCGCCGCTGTCGAGGGTTGCACGGCCGGTGAAAACGCCGGCGCGGGCCGGCTCTCCATCAACCGGTCCCGAATGGTATCGCGCACGAAATCATGGACGAACGACCCGTGCCGGAAACGCACCTCGGTCTTGGAGGGGTGCACATTCACATCCACCTCGCCGGGGTCGCACTCCAGAAACAGCAGCGCGAAAGGAAACGCCGAAGCCGGCATCAGGTTGTGATACGCCGAAGAGAGTGCGTGCAGCAAGGTGCGGTCGCGGATCAGGCGGTTGACGAAAATGAAAATCGAGTTGCGGTTGGCTTTCTGCACTTGCGGCCGGGAGAAGAAGCCCGTCAGGCGGAAGGTGCGCAGGGGAGGGTCGTCGTCCGGGCCGGGTTCGCGGCGGTATTCCGCAATCGCTTCAGAGGGCGGCACGCTGGGCGGCGGCAGGAATATCTCTTTCTGGCGCACGCCGATATCCACCAGCTCCTCCAGCACCTGGCTGCCGAATACCTGGTAAACCCGCTCTTTCAGCGTGGCCACGGGCGTCACGTGCAGCAGCTCTGTGTTGCCGCTCGTGAGGCGAAAGGTCCGCTCCGGGTGCGCCAGGCTGTAGTGCGTGGCCAGCGACGCGATGTGCGCCAACTCGGTCTGCTCGGTGCGCAGGAATTTTCTGCGCGCGGGCACGTTATAGAAAAGGTCGCGCACGGTGATGGCCGTCCCGCCGCCCAGCGCGGCTTCTTCGCAGCGCAGCATCTTGCCGCCGGCGATCTCGATGCACGTGCCGGTCGTCTCCTCGGCGGACCGGGTTTCGAGCAGCAGCCGCGAGACGGATGCGATCGAGGGCAGCGCCTCGCCGCGGAAGCCCAGCGTGGCAATCGAGAGCAGGTCCTTTACATCGCGCAGCTTGCTGGTGGCATGGCGCTCGAAGGCCAGCAGCGCGTCGTCGCGCAGCATGCCGCACCGTCGTCCACTACGCGGATCAGCCGCCGGCCGCCCGATTCCACTTCCACCCGCAGGTTGGCCGCGCCGGCGTCCAGCGAGTTCTCCAGAAGTTCCTTGACCACCGACGCCGGCCGCTCCACCACCTCTCCGGCCGCGATCTTGTTGGCCACCTGGTCGGGAAGAATGCGTATGCGGCCCATGATGCCCACTATAGCCCAGCGCCCCGCTGCGCAACCGTCCCGCGGGTGCCTGGGAAACCCCCATGCTACAATGCGGGTGAAATTATTTCCCATTGCGAGGTTGCCTTTACATGGCACAGGAGAATGACGTTTCGCGCCGCGATGTGCTGAAAGCCGCCGGGGCCGTAACCGGTGTCGCCGCCGCCCTCCCGGCGATCCAGGGAGCCCCTTTCATCCAGAAAGTGAAGGCTGCCAACCAACAGGTGCAATACGGCATGATCGGTTGCGGCAGCCGCGGCACCTACTTGCTGAAACACCTGAAGAAGATCGATAGCGGCCGCTGCGTGGCGCTGTGCGACATCCTGCCCGAAGCCCTCGACCATGGGGTGCAAACCATCGGCGGCAATCCCAAGACGTACAAAGACTATCGCGATCTGCTGGCCCAGAAGGATATCGACGCGGTGTTCGTGATCGTGCCGCTCTTCGTGCACTTCCCGCTCACTCGCGATGCCCTGCTGGCGGGCAGACACGTGTTCTGCGAAAAGTGCCTGGTCTTCAAGCCGGAGGAAGTGCACGCACTGCGCGCGCTGGCATGGGAACATCCCAGCCAGATCCTGCAAACCGGCCTCCAGCGGCGCTACAGCTACTTCTACCAGGTGGTGAAGAACATGGTGGACAAGGGCATCCTGGGCGACGTTCACCACATCCACGCCCAGTGGCATCGCAACATGATCAACAAGCCCAGCGCGTTGTGGACCATGAAGCCGGGCGGCGAGTCGAACATCGCCAACTGGCGGGTGTACCGCTCTATGTCGGGTGGTCTGCCGGCTGAGCTGACCTCGCACCAGGTGGACATCGCCGATTGGATGTTCGGCTCCTCGCCGGAATTCGTCATGGGCCTGGGCAGCCTGGACACGCTCAAGGACGGGCGCGACGTCTACGACAATGTGCAGTTGATCTACCGCTATCCCAAGGGCCAGAAGCTCACCTACTCTTCCATCAGCACCAATCAGTTCCTGCCGATGTTCAACGGCGCGCGCCCGGAGATGGGCGAGATCATCATGGGCACGGATGGCACTATCGAAATCACCGTGGGCGACGACCTGCACACGGCCATCGCCTGGTGGTACCTGGAGCCGCCCAAGACCACCACCGTGACCACCGCCGACGCCAAGAAGAAGGAAGCCTTCGTGGCCGGCGCCACCATGGTAGCGTCGGGAGGCGCCAACGGGCCCATTCCCATCATGACCACCGACCTGGACTTCAAGCCCGATGCCAGCTTCCTGGCGCGCGAAGCCAAGTTTGCCCGGCGATGGCTTACCGCCAAGGGCATACTGGTCCAGGAGGAACAGGACAACCCGGTGGATATCGAGCTTCAAAGCTTCTTCCAGAGCTGCCGCGATCTGAAGCCTCCCAAAGCCGACCTGGAGATCGGCCTGGCGGATTCCGTAGCCGTGATTCTCTCCAACCTGGCCATGGATGAAGGCCGCCGCGTGTACTTCAGCGAAATCGACAAAATGGGCCGCGGCGAAGAGAAGCCCGGCGGGCGCCAAACCAATTAGCCCGCTCGTTACTGCTGGATCGTCAGCAAGACTCCCGTCTGCGTGGAAACACCGCCGATGGTTGCCGCCACGGCCGCATCGCCGTTGGGAAGATCATTGGGCACCGTCACGTTGAGCTGATAGAGGCCCGCTCCCTGCGCCAGGCCGGCGAACGCCACCGCCGCTGTCTCACCCCCGATGGTAATTTGAACGGACTTCGCCAGCGGAGCCGCCGCAGTGACCAGTTGGCCCGAGGGCTGCGGCGGATTTGTCGGGCCGAATCCCACGCCGTACATGAGGATGGTCTCTCCGGGTTGCGCGGGCGTGGTCGCCGCTCCGGGCAGCAGGTTGGGCGGTCCTACCAGGCTGTAGTCCGCGTGGAGCGCGGCCGCGTGCGTGCCGTCAAAGGTAAGGAACGCCGGCGCAAACAGGCTCTTCTGCACGGTCACGGTGTTGCTGGTCTGGCCTGCCGTGGTCACCTGGATCGGGACCGGGCCCACCGTGTCATCGTCGGGAGCCAGCGCGTTGATTTGCGTGGGGCTGATGTAGTCGACGTACGCGGGCAGGCCGTTGACGGTGACCGACACCCCTTGCAAGAGGGTGGGCAGCGCCCCGTTCACAATATCGCTGGCCTGCCACCCATAGGTGCTCTGGGAAAGGTTCGTGCCGAAGATGGATATCCATGTGTCCGAGGCGATGCCCGGCTGGAAGCTCGCGCCATTTACCACCGCCGTCACCGCGACCACCGGCGCCGCCGGCGCAACCGTCAGCGTCACGGGGACCGATACCGGGCTGTTGGACGCGCCCGCAGCCGAAATCTGAATGGAGCCATTGTAAGTGCCCGCGCTCAACGCTGCCGGAGAGACGGATACCGAGAGAGACGACGGAGCCGTACCGGACGCGGCTGACACGCTCAACCAGGAGGAATCGCTCGCCGTGGCGGTCCAGGAGAGCGTGGCGCTTCCGGTCCCGCTATTGGTGATCTGGATGGACTGCGCCGAAGGCGCCGTTCCGCCCGCCGTATAAGCAAATTCGAGGCTCGCCGGAGCCACGGCGATGGTGGAGGGCGCAGCCACCATGATCCCGATGGTATCGTCTCCCGATGCCTGGGACGCGACCACTTCGAGTGTCAGCAGGCCCGTCAGGTTGGCCGGAAGCTGGACCGAAATCGCTGTGTTTTTCCAGGATGTAACGGTGAGGGCCTGCGCCGTGCTGGCCCCCTGCGGAGTCGCCTGAACCTGGCAGCCATTGCACTGCGATCCAAAATTCGTGCCGTTGAGGGTGACAGTAGTGCCGGCGGTCAGCACCTCCGGGCTGGTGCTGGCCAGCGGCGTGACGGAATCAATAGTCGCGCCGATCTTACCGCGCACCGCCGAAGTGTACCCCGCGGCTAGCACCAGCGGTGGACTGAAGCTAAAGGAGCCAAGCGATTGGCTGGTAGCCGTCAACGTGCCCGTGCCCGAAGCAAGGTCGATGTAATAGACAATATCCGTATCGCCGCCATCTTCGAGCGCCAGACTTCCCAATTGCACCGAGGTCAAATCCCTGACGTAGCTGGCAGTGCTATTCACCATGGCGAAGAACATTCCCCCATACCCGCTCAGGTAAGGGTCCGACGCCGGTGGGTTTCCAATAGTAGACCAGGTCGTAGTGCCCGCCAGGAAGGAGCGAACGATTTGGCCGGTGAACTGGTACGTGTCGGTGACATTGGCGATTCCGGGGGCATTGCATAAGAAAGTACCCCACAGTTGGTTCGTATATGCGCTGGGATCAATGTGGCAATAGGGCACGACGCGGGTGGGGAACGTTTGCACTGAAGCTGTTGGGCGTGGATAGGCAAAGCCGAGAGAGGCGCTGGTCAGCGTTACCAGCCCATCGCTGGCATTGTTATTCTGAACGCTGGATAACAAGCTTGGTATGTAGATACCGGCGTTGCCAACGATCGCGAGGGCGCTCACACCGCGCAGATCGTCGTAATACTGGTTCCACGTGGCCAGGTTCCATAAGAGCGCGCTGCCCGGCACCAGTTCGGCGGATTGGCTTCCCGGCACAATGGCGTTTACATAGTTCCCCGCCACAAACGAGCCGAAGTTCGGCGTGGCAATCAGGATCAGCTTGCGAACCAGTGTAGGCGTCGGCGGCTGGAATGTCTCGTTCGGCTGGATCCCCGCCAGGTATGCCCGCGCGATCAACCCGCCCATGCTGTGGGCCACCAGGTCGATCTGGGGCACCTGTGCGCCCGTGTCGTACTTAATGGTGTTCAGGAAAACGCCCAGGTCGGCGCCTAAAGCCTCGATGGTGGCGCCCGGCTCCACCGCACAGTTGTCGAAGAGATACACCACGGGAACGCCATCCGAGTTCAAATACGTGGCGAGATTGCCAAACGTGTCGGCGGAGCTGCTGGCCATGTTGCACGCGTTGGTGAAGCCGGTTATCCATCCATTCAAGAGCACCACCGGGGGCCGTGTCGCGCTGGAGGGCACCGTCACTTGAGCATCGACGACTACGGTCAAAGTGGCTTGCCGCTGCTCACCTGTTTCGCTGGTAGCGGAGAGCGTGACGGTATACTCGCCGGGTTTGGTCCGCGGCGATGCCGCCAGCAGGATTTGATCCCGCGTATAGTTCGGCCCCACCACCAGGCCGCTGGTTTCCAGGCCTTCGATGGACACGCGCCGGGTCTTGGCATGCAGCAGGAAATCCAGCGTTTCCGCCGGCGCCTCGATGCGCGCGGGCTGGCCCACGCGGATTTCGTATCGGGATTCGACGAGCGCCATCGGCGCGGTCTGGGCCAAGGTGCAGATAGCACTACACATCAGCAGGCCGGCGGCGCGAGACATCTAATATAAGATTAACGAATCTCTCTTGGAAAACGCGCAGGCGAATTGGCCCGCGCGGTTCCGCCATCGCCCGGCCTCCGTGGTCTAATTGAAAAATGTACGCCTACCTGAGACACCTCCGCGCACTGGCTGGACTCCTCCTGTTTCTGCTCTGCGCATCCGTCGCCGCCGCTGCCAGCGGTGAGTACTTCGTTTTCATCGGCACCTACACTCTGAGGCGCGGCGAGGGCATTTATACTTTCCGCTTCCGGCCGGCTACCGGCCAGGTGACGGCGCTCTCGCTGGCCGCCAAGACTCCCAGCCCGGCGTTTCTGGCGGTTCATCCCAATCGGAAGTTTTTGTACGCCGCCAACGAACACGAAGGGCCTGATGTGGCGGGCAAGAACAGCACGGTGAGCGCCTACGCCGTCGATCCCAAGACCGGAGCACTGACTTTTCTGAACCGGGTTTCATGCCATGGCGAGGGCCCCGCGCACATCGTGGTGGATAAGACCGGCAAAGCTCTGCTGGCCGCCAACTACCGCAGCGGCAGCCTGGCTCTGCTGCCTATTCAGGCGGATGGCCGGCTCGGGGAAGTGACCGGCTTCGCTCAGCATCACGGGATCGGTCCCAAGCCCCGTGCCGAAGGCCCCCACGCCCACGGCGCCGCTTTTTCGCCCGACAATCGCTTTGCCCTGGTAGCCGACCGCGGCCTCGACCAGGTCTTGATCTATCGCTACAATCCCTCCAAGGGCACCCTCACGCCCAACGATCCACCGCTTTTCGACGCCACTCCCGGCGCCGGTCCCCGCCACCTCGCATTTCATCCCAACGGCCGGATTCTATATGAGCTCAACGAGCCTGGGTCCACGGTTACGGTTCTGGCGTATGGCGCCGCCGGTGGCACCATGAGCCGTCTCCAGGAGATCACCACCCTTCCGCCAGGCTTCACCGGAACCAGTGCCACGGCCCAGCTTCAGATAGACCGTGCGGGAAAGTTTCTCTACGCTTCCAATCGAGGTGCCGACAACATCGCCGTTTTTGCCATTGATCCCGCCAAGGGCACGCTCACGCTGGTCGAGCACGTATCCACTCAAGGAAAAACCCCGCGCGATTTCAATCTCGACCCCACCGGCGGCTACCTCTTCGCCGCCAACCAGAATTCGGACACCATCGTGCTCTTCCGCGTGGACGCCAAAACCGGCCGCCTGACCCCGACCGGCACGGTGGTGGAGCATGTTCCGGAACCAACCTGCGTGGTGTTCGTGCCCGTGCGATGAACGGGCCGCCCTTACTGGAAGGCCACCTTCAACACATTTGAAACCGTCCCCGCCACCGAGACGCTTAGACTCACAGTTCCGCTTCCGGCCAGGCTTTGCGGCAACATCACGTTTACCTGGTCAAGGCCCACATACGTGGGAGCCGCGCCGGCATACGCGGCGGCGAGCGACTGGCTGCCGATTTGGACCGTCACGCCGGCGAGCGCCGCGCGGTTGCGAATGCCCGTGCCATAGAGCACCAGCGCCGTTTGATCGGTCGCGGAGCCGAAGCTGATCGGCGCCGTGGTGCAGCTTCCCGGCGCGCAGGGATAGTTGTACGGGTAGCTGAACGTCTGCGTGCCGTCCGCGTGTGTGGTGACCACCTGCGCCGCCGGGGCTCCCTTGCCGTCGCCATTGGCGGAGAACAACCCGGGCGCCACGGTCGCCAGCATCACCGTGCTCTGGATGCCGCCCGACGGCGTGGCGATGGTCAAGACCGCTGCCCCGGTGTTCACGCCTTCCGGGATCTGCGCGTTGATCTGAAGCGGCCCGGCATAAAACAACGGCATCGCGGCCTGGTAGCCGTTGTTGTCGGTGACGGTGACGTTGGCGCCGCCCAGCGTGAATGGGAGGGGCACGGATGCTGCTTGCGCAGCGGTGGAGGCGAGGTTAGTGCCGTAAATGCTCACGATCGATCCCGGCGCCACCGGCGCTGTGTCACTCGCCGCCGAGACCGTTACCGGCCAGTTCACCGGCCCGATTGCCGCGGCGTAGGATTGCCCCACGGCGCTCAACTGTCCGGCGCGCATGGCAACCGAAGCCGCGGCGTTTATGGCGGTGGTCTGCTGGTCGGTGGTCGCATTGCCGTACTGGTTGTAGTCCAGATAGGCGAAGAACCAAGAGTAGGAGAAGGGCGAGAGATAGTACAGGTTCTTCCAGTAGGACAGCTTGACTAACTCGCCCAGGAACTCCGAATCCAGCGGCTCCCAGAAACTGAAATTGTCGTAGGGATCGGCGTTGAGCGCTTGAATGATGGCATACTCGCTGCCCTCCATCTGGCTGTCCGTCACCTTCTTCAGCCACGCTTCGGAGATGGCCACGCCTTTGCCGGCGGCGCGCGCGGTGTCCAGATAGGTCGCCGCCAGGGGAAGTAAACTGAGGTTGGCCGAATAGATGTGCAGGTCGATGTAATCCGTGCCCGCGCCGAGCAGCGCCTGGAGGTACGTGCTCCCGTCGGTCTGCCAGTTGCCGATACCGGCTCCAATCAGCGGCTTGCCGTTAATTCCCGCGGCGTGGAGTTGACTGGTAATCGTTGCGATTTCGGTGGCATACTCCTGCGGCGTGTACTCGGCCGGAAGTCCCAGCAGCGCGGCTTGCGTATCGGGCTCGGAACCCAGGTTCAGGTAGTCCGACTGCACCTGCTGCGCAATAACCAGCGCGTTCTGTGCCCGCCCGGCAGTTACTTGCGCCTCCGAAAGGGTCGCGTAATACGGCGTGAGCGGCAGAGCGGTGGCCACGCTGGGGAACAGCACGGATGTCTCAACCACCACTTTCAAGCCTCGCTTGTGAGCTTCCGACACAACGTTCTGGTAGAAGGTCACCATCGGTGCGTAATCCTGCGGGTCGCCATTGTACTGATAGAACGGTTGATACAAGATGGGGAACCCCATACAGACGGTGACGGACTGGACGCCCACCAGGGCAAAAGCGTTCAGTTGGATCAAGACCTGGGCAAAGGTGCCGGGGGCGAGCAAGGTGGCCGGCCCGCGATTGCAGTCGGCGGTGGTCAAGTCGGTGCCGAAAGCAACGGGGGTCTTGACGCCGTTCCATCCCGCGGTGACAGTGGTGTTGAAGCTGTCCAGGTCGCCCTGGAGCAGGCCGCACAGGGAGCTCAAGCTGGCCGGAGCGGAGGAGCACTGGGCCGCGGCCCGGCCCGCGTGGAGGCATATCAGCGCGAGGCACAAACCAAGATTCCGCTTCATAGCTTGCTCAA
>Ga0326728_10016548_pt1 | contig 15017 bp, 9 predicted proteins | sample MB3enrmetagenome_FD_207602 | JGI IMG/M metagenome (GOLD analysis project Ga0326728, IMG submission 207602) | Lab enriched peat soil microbial communities from McLean, Ithaca, NY, United States - MB31MN | ecosystem: Environmental > Terrestrial > Soil > Wetlands > Peat | place: USA: New York...
CCTCTCAAACGCACTTGACAATCCCCATAGCAGGGCGCCTGCCTACGCCTGCCTGCGCAGACAGGCAGTCAGGCGAAGCCCGCAGGGTTTCGCGCCGAAGACGTTGTCGAACAACGGCTGGCAACCCTTCGGGCTGCCAGCCTTACAATGGTTTCCTGCAATATGCAGGTTGGCACATCGGCGAACGTCACCCTCTGCAGCTCCGGGTTCTTCAGTCGTCCCATTTCATCACCAAGATGATGCAGATTCCCTTCCGTCAACCAGTGCCATTGGTGCCACGCTTTCGACAATGGACGGCGTCAGTCTCTTTCTCTCCCACTCGGATTTATGGTCCCAATCGGATTCGATAATACCGGGAGGGGATATAGGTCGCTCCGCCGACATCCGTATAGCTGTTCGTGACATCTCCGCTGCCGGAGAGAATAATCAACCCGCTGATGTCGGTGAAGTTGTTGGTATAGCCGCCGTTCGCGTCGCCGTCTGTCGCTTGCACCACATTGGTGCGCCCCGCTCCCGCAGCCCATGTGATCACGACATCGGTCGTCTGCTGTACCGCCGAGAGAATTCGGAACACAGACGCCGGGTTGGTCGGATTCAGACCAAGCAGGAACTGGTTGGTGTTGCTGATCCCTTTCCCCAACGGATCGGCATCGGGCGCCGCTTGCGCACAGTTGGTGCAGCCGAAGTAGTTCATCTGCCATTGCTGGAACGCGCCCAACGGAACCGTCACCACCAAGCTGACCTGCCCCGACGTGTTCGTGTTGATCGCATAATTGTACCCAACGGGCGCGTTGCCGAGGCCAATCCCGTTGTACGTCAGTGTCTTGCCATAGCCAAACAACTCGTACGTGCCCGCCCCAAATCCGCCGGCGTTGCTCACGTTCAGCGTCCCGCCCAACGTCAGGTTGCTGCTGACCACCGTCAGTGCGCTGTTCGTGCCCAGGTCATACGCCAGCACCCCGCCGCTGTTGACCACCAGACTGTTGCTGATGGTCAACGTCCCCAGCGGATTGCCGGGCGATAGCGCGCCCCCGGAGTTGACCGTGACCGATCCGGCGATAACGCCCGTGCCGCTGAGCGTGCCACCATTGACCGTGACCGAGCCGGAACCGGTGCCGCTGCCGCTGGTGTTGTTGACCAGCAATGTCCCGTTGCTGACCGTCGTGCCTCCGCTGTAGAAGTTGGTGCTGGTCAGCGTCAATGTCCCGGTGCCGGTCTTGGTAATGGCGACCGTGCCGACGGTCCCATCCTTGATGATTCCGTCAAATTCGGTGTTCGCATTGGCCCCACCAATCGTATACCTCATGTTGTCTCCGCCGGCGCTATTGTCCCCCTGCAACTGTGTGCCCGAACCCCCTGTCAATCCGCCCAGCGCGATCGCCGTCGTGATGGTGGCGCGAACGTTGGCCACGGCGGTTCCCGTCCCCAAATTGAAAATGGCCGAGCCGTCTCCTGCGGTGCCGTTAAATCGGAGCGTCATGCCGGAAGTCGCCAGGGCAAGGGTTCCGGAGCCGGTCATGCTGCCGGTCAGGTCAAACACCTTGCTGCCGCCGCTGACGGCCAGATTCAGGACTCCTGCATTGTTCAAGGTGGCAATGCCGGTGCCGCTGTTGCCGTTGCCCGTGATCGTATTGGTGCCGTTGACCGCAACATTCGTCAACGGACTGGCGCTGATCACCGTCACGGCTCCGGTGCCGGTAAGTGTGACCGTCCCACTGGCAGGAATGGCGGCGCCAACGGAAAAGACAAGCTGGCCGCCGGCCACCGTGGTTCCGCCGGTATAGCTGTTGCTATTGGGGCCGCCCAAGGTCACGGTGCCGGCATTGGACTTGACCAAGCTGGCGGCGCCGGAAATGCCGGCGAGCACGTTGGTGACGGTGTAACTGACGGTCGAGTTGGCGAACGTGACGGCGCCGGGCGACACGGCGTTGGTGATAGCAACGGTTGCGCTGGCGCCCGAGTCATTGAAAGTGACGTTGTCCCCATTGGAATAAACGGTGGCGGTCAGGCCAAGGAGCCAGTTGGTGGTCGTGGTGTCCCAGGCCGAACCGGCCGCGCCGCTCCAGACCAGACCGGCAACCGTCGATCCGCTCGGAGTCGCGCTGGCTTCGGGAGAATTCAGGCTCGTGCCACCGGGTCCCGAGGCGGCGACAACGTAATAGTACGTCGTCCCGTTGACGACGTTCGTGTCGGTGTAACTTGTACTGGTAATTCCCGTGGCCAAGGTCGTTTCAGAGCCGCTGCTGAATCCGCGTTTGAGGATGTAGCTCGTCGCACCGGGGGACGCAGCCCAATTCAGCAGAACCTGGGCGTCGCCGGCGGTGGCGCCAAGCGTGGCGGGGATTCCCGGGGGTCCGGCGATCACGGTGGAATTCGTAATGCCGCCGGCGTTGACGGCGGCGACGCTGTAGTAATACGCCGAGCTACCGCTCAGGCCGGTGTCGGTATAGGTGGTTTCCGTGATGCTCATCACGTACGTGAAAGGTCCGCCGGGACTGGTGGCGCGCTCGAGAATGTATCCCACCGCCCCGGGCACCGCCGACCAACTGATGACATTGTTTGTCTGTCCGGCACCGGCGGTGACGGTGATGCCACTGGGCGGGTTGGCGGGTGCCGGAGGTATGGGCACCGCCACGACCGGTATCGAGTTGCTGCTGGTGCCACCCGCGGCCGTCGCGGTAACGAAATAACTGTAAATACTGCCGTCGTTCGGCGACGTGTCGGTGTAAGTCGTGCCGGTGATGGCATTGTTGAGCGTGATGGTGCCAAGCGTGTTGGAAGCTCCGCCCAAGGTGTCCACCAGCGTGGAACGCTGGATGGTGTAGTAGTTCGCGCCGGGCGAACCGCTCCAGGTCAGGGTGGCCGTGCTATGGCCGACGGTTGCGGAAAGACCGGTGGGCGCGGCGGGCGGATTGGTGGAAACGCCGGACGAGGGAACCGCACCTGGGCTTTCCGCGGAATTGGTGCTCGTGCCGGTGGGGTTGACCGATTGCACGACGTAATAATAGGTCGCGCCATTGACGGCATTGGTGTCGAGGTACGTGGCGTTGTTCGTGCCGCTGCCGCAGACCGGGCCGATGACGTTGCTGGCTACGGCCGTGTAGTTGCTACCGGAGGTGGCCGTGCTCAGGATGTTGTAGCTGGTGGCACCGGGCGTCACGGGCCAACTGATCAGGTTGCAGTTGTTGCCGGCGTAGGCGGCGACGCTGGCGGGCGCCGGAGGCACATAGCCGGTCAGTTCCAGCCGGAGGTAATCATACATCGCATGATTGGCGAAGTAGCCGCCTTTGCGCATGTTGATAGTGATGGTGTTCGTCCCCTGCTGCAGCAGACTGCCGGGAAAGGTCAGGCGCTCGTCAGAGAATGGCGCATTGATCCCTTCGCGGATGGTCGTGTCGCTCATGCTATACGAGGGGGTGAAACCGGTGGAGGAGTTGGTACTGGGCGTAGCGGTCGCACCGGGGGTGCTGCCAAGGTTGTTGCCGTTGACGGAGACGATAAGCGGCCCGTAGTAATCCGAAGCGATGCCAAGGTAAAGAGAGGCCTCGGAGTTGTTGGCCGGGGCCTGCGCAAGATTGAAGGTGATCGTGGAGGTCGAGGGATTGTAATTCCCGGAGCTGTCGGTGACGATCGGCTGGCAGAAGTTCCAATCGGTGGACCACCGGCTCTGGCCAACCACATAGTTTGGTCCATTCGGAAAGTCGAACGGGTATTCTAGGAACTTGCTCCAAATGGGGCTGGGCGCAGTCGGGCTGGGGCCAATGTCGCCCACCCACCAATCTTCGCCGTGGCGAAACTTTCGAGCCGTCCGGTCCGGATAGCCAATCTCAAACACGGTCGATCCCACGCGAGACGGTGTCCAGGTGATCGTGCCGAGGTTGTTGGTCGCGCCTCCCGTGACGGTAACGCTGAACGGGACGGATGGAAGGTTGTACAAGAGCGGCGGATTGCCACCGGATTGATTTTGAGACATGAACGTCCCGGCAGCACCGGGACCGAACGCCCACAAGGTGTAATTGGTGCCGGCGATGACATTGGGAATGGTGAAGTTTCCGTTCGTATCACTCTTGACCCAGAATTGGTAGGGCTTCTCCCATTGTTGGAAATCGTAGACACCGTCGATGGTGATCGGCTGCTGCACGACGCCGACCCACAGGTTCGCAGCCGAGGCGTTGGGATTGCCGCTGTCGTTGATGACGAACTGGCCGGTGACGGCTCCGCGGCCCGAGGCCGGCGTATAATTGGCGTTCGTGAACCAACTGTAAGGCCACGCGGTTTGTTCGGCGGCGGCTTGAGCTTGCGCATCAGCGAAAAGCGCGTTCGCAGCCTGAAAGGCGTTGGTGATGGTGTTGGTGATGTTGTTGCAGTAGATAAAGTAGGGCCCGGACACCCTCGTCCATTGTTCATTGGCGCCGAAGTTACTGTCGCTGCCCATCTGATAATGGCCGCCGTTGATCATGTTCACCATCGGGGCGTCCATCAACTCGGGTTTCATCGGGCCGCCATTGTAATACTCGACGCTTGCCAGAATGTGCCAGATGCCGATGTTCTGGCCTGTAAAGCCACCCGCAGGGTTGTTGACGCTGCTCCAGCCCCAGACCCGTTCCGTGCCGAAGTCGGCAACATACTTGTATTTGTCTTCGTATCTCCCCTGGCTGATGCCATTCGTCCACAGCGAGACCTCCACCGGGGCGCCAAACACGCCGACCGCTGATCCTCCCACGTTGTATTGAAAGTTGCGTGTGGCATCGATGCTGTTCCAGGCGAATTCTGGGGAAAGATAAATATTGTCGCGTTCCTCTCCCGTGCCCATGGCGACATCGCCGTTGCGGTGGCTCCAAATCGGCGCGACGTAAAAACCAGGCGAACCCCGCAGCATGGAGAAATGGACATCCATGACGCCATTCGTGGTCGAGGTGCTCAACAAATCTATCTCCGCATAATCGCCGCTGCTCGCCACAACCGAATACGCAAACGTCCCGGAACCAAAGCCGCCGTTCTCCCAATAAAACTCACCGCCATCCTTGCCGCCGTTGAGCAACTGGTTGGTCACCGTGCCGCCGCCGTTGTTATAGATGTAATTGATCTGGGAAAGGACCGCACTCGACTTGGTGCAGACAATTGAGACAATTCCGTTGCCCATGGTCACCGTGCCGCCGTTATCGACCAGCGTCACGTTGGGTCCGGTGCCCGTGCCGCCTCCCGGAATGTTTGCCAGCGCGCCGGTCGCCGACAGCAGGCAGATCAACCCCACCGACCACCATGGTACCGCGGTGATCCTCCTCAGGCGATTCGCCGAAACGAGCTTCTCACACGCCCGGGCGAAGGAATCGCGGGAATCAGGCCAAAACGCGGACTTCGAAAAAACACAACAAAAGAAAGGCGACTTGAAATTCATGATGGACCTGCATAGCTAACAATTTACCACATCAGCGGCTGCTCTCCAATGGCCCCAATTGCCTCGTTCCTGCCCATTCTTGACTTCTCTCACGCGTGCGCCGCCGTGCCGTCGCTCGATGGAGCCGCCAGCTATTCGATCAGTTCGGGTCTTTTCACAAAGTTATGGGCTACGACACGAGACGGATGCGGTAGTAGCGGAAGGAGGCGCTGGGACCGGTTCATGTTACCATTCTGGTTTAATTTGGTTTAATTCGGTTTAATTCGGTCGGAGTGGCCGCCTGCCGGATTTGGGTTCGTTTCGCAAAAACCGCCTTTGGCGCGATGCAACGTCAATGCGACATCTCCATGCTGATCGGTGGCGGGACGACTTCCCCGTTGCGCCGCCGTTGCAGTGGTTCCAACTCATCCACGGTTTCATTTGGTTTGATCTGGTTTGATTTGGTCGGATTCAGTCGGATTCGGTCGGGGCGGCTCAGTTGCCGGTGTCGCTCCACCGGACATCGTCGAGAGCGGAGAAAATCCGCAGAACTTCCGTGAGCTCAGACCGGTTCTTAATTTCAATGGCTTTCGCCATGGTCAACATCTGCTTTTCTTACACTGATTAGCCCATCACAGCCCCAAATGTTTCTGGTCACCCTTCTTCGCCTTCGCCTTCGGCGCTTCCTTGAACGTCTCATCCACGGCGGCGGCGCTGGCGGGACGCTGAATACCTTTGCCTGCCATCAATTCTTTCACCGTCCGCAACTGGAGACGCGGATATTGTTGCTGGTTGGTCTTGTGAACGTAGAAACCGGTGCTGGCGGCTTCGGCTTTCATTGGCGCGGTCGGCTCCTCCAATGTGATCAACACGCCGATGGCCGCCTGCTCGCGGTCGAGCACTCCGCGCAAATCGCGCACGTCTTTGACGCTGGTCTTGCCACCCTTGACTTGAATGATGATTTGCTCCGGCTTGGTTGACTTCGGGTCGTCGCGAAACAGAATCTTGCCGTCAATGCCGTGGTCCGCACCCTTCTTCTCCTCCTCCGGGCGTGCCCCGACCAAGCCGAGAGCCCACCACTGGAACTGATACTTGTCATCTTCGGCCAGCTTCGCGGCGTCTTCGGGCGAGACCGGCTCGCCGATGACTCGGACGACGGTCGTGTTGCTGCCATCCGCCACGTCGCCGACCGGGTGTTCCGGGCTGCTCGCGCTGACGAACCGTATGCCATAGCCATACGTGTCAAACAGCCGTTTCTTAATGAGCGTGATGGCCAACTGGGTAATATCAATCCCGATCCACTGCCGGCCGAGTTTCTCGGCGGCGTCAATCGTCGTGCCGCATCCGCAGAACGGGTCGAGAACGAGGTCGCCGGGATTGCTGCTGGCATTGATGATTCTCTCCAATAGTGCTACCGGCTTTTGCGTCGGATAACCGAGACGCTCGATGGCTTGCGAGTTAATCGGTGAAATATCTGACCAAAAATCCTGTAAAGGGACTCCCTTATCTCTCTTGAGGTAATGCTTCAGTTGTGGAAAACCCGGCTTGCCACCGTGGCCCTTTGGCGTCCAGTAGATCAGCCCGTCTTTATCAAGCTGCTCAAGACGATCGAGCGAGTATCGCCACATTCTTCCTGGCGGCGGCTTAAATCCGCGCCATTCAAATAGGCCGGAGGGACCGTGTGCAGGAGCGGACATGTTGTCCAGGCGATATTTGCCACGCGAGTCTTCGTACCTGTATTTTGATTCGAGGTATTCTTCCGTGTATTCATGATACTGCCGATTCCATGCTCGTTCGTTCGCCTTTGCGTAGAATAATAGAATGTCGTGGACGTTGCCGTAACGTACCGGATCATTATGCGCAGTTGTTCGCTTCCAAGAGATCTCGTTCACGAAGTTCTGTTGACCAAAGACCGCGTCGCACAGCAGCTTGAGATAATGCGAAGCGGTGGGGTCGCAGTGGAGGTAGAGCGAGCCGGTTGATTTGAGGACGCGGCGCAGTTCGACGAGGCGTGGGGCCATCATCGCGAGGTAGGCCATCATGTCGTTCTGCCCGAGGAAGGTGCGGAAGGCTTGCATGACCTCGCTGACCTTGCCGGGCTGCAAAATCAATTCTTCATAAACGCGCTGGCTTTCCTGATTCCAAGTCCAAGTGTCCTCGAACGCTCGAATCTGGCTGGCGGCTGCCGTGCCGTCCTTCTCCTGAAAGAAGGCGTTGTAGCTCTGGGCGGAATTGAACGGCGGGTCGAGATAGACGAGGTCAACCGTCTCGTCCTTCACGTAGCGACGAAGGATGTCGAGGTTGTCGCCGTAGAAAAGCATCCCCATTTCCGCGCAGTGTACCAAGACCGGCACAGCCGGGCAAGCCCGCCCAAGAGTTGTTGGCGGGCAAGCCCGATTACGGCACGAGACGGATGCGGTAGTAGCGGGACGGGGTGTTGGTAACTCCGCCGACTTGATGGGCGGCGGCGAAATGTCCGCCCACCGCCAGCGCACCGCCTGCGCGCTGAAGGCTTCCAAGCCTCGAACGCTTACCGGCGGCCAGCTTGCGCAGAACGCAGGCTGAACCTCCAACCTGCATGCCGGCGCACCTTGGCTTCGTTTTCCGGGCTGGAATGCTGTTACTGCAGTTTCTTCTTCGCTTCTTCGGGCACGTCCACCTTGGTCGTGCCCAGGTCTTTAATCTCAATCGTCGTCGTGCGGTCAACATCCCTGTCGTTGCCGTTGAAGCTGACCGTGCCTTGCACTTTGAATTCATACTTCGACAGCAAGCCGTCCTGGACCCAGAACTTCACGGACCCCTTGGCGTTACTGACAGTGGGCCCTTCGCCGCCGCCACGACGCGGCCCAAACGTGAGCAATGCTTTCGCGCCGTCTTCAGTCAGGTCGGCGGAATACGCGGCCCCATCTTTCTTGAGGTTTTTGGCTTGAGCGGCGAGATCCTCGGCCTGCGCCGCCGGGGTCTTTATGTTTCGCACCATGGGACCGATGAACCGTCCCGGACCGTCTTCGCCGCTCAGTTCGGCAAGCGATTGCCAGCCGCCCTCGGGAGTTGTGACTGCGGCTTTGTCGCCTTTCAGCACCGCCTGCATTGTGTTGTCGCCAAAGCTCATGGAGACCGATGTGAACCCGTCCTTCTCGGTTTTACCTTCAGTGGGTCCGGGACGAAATCGTCCGCCGCCACCTTCGGGGACTGTGACAGTTGTTTTCCAACTATAATTGGCTTTGTCCGCGAGCTTCCTGGCTGCGCTCTTGACATCATCGGAGTCCGCTGCGAGCAGCGACCCTGCCAGCAGAACCAGCGTACCGCATATGAGGCTTCGTTTCATAGAATACCTTGCGTTGTGTTGTTTTGGTTTCTGTCGGTGCCTATCGGTCATTAACCGAATTGATGGGATTGTGCATTCCGGGGCCGGAGGTCAAACAGGGATGCCATCACACTCATCGTGCCATTTCCAAGGGGAATAGGATTCTCGCCACTCCTCCAACCACCGCCCCAACAACCAACCCGATCGGAACCAACCACGGCATCGCGCCTCTGGCGCATGCCTCTTGTCCTTTCTCGAAAGATTATCCTAAAGCGACGGAATCAGGTTGCAAGCAAAATTCGTGATGGATTGGGAACGACCAGACGCATCAATCCCGATCCACTGCCGTTTGAGAGTCTGGGCCGCCACTACCGCCGTGCCGCAACCGCAGAAGGCGCGCAACACAATGTCCCCTTCGTTGCTGCTGGCTTTGATAATGCGCTCAGGGTTACGAACGGAGACGGTTACAGTCTGTCCCAGGCTCAATCCCTTTCTTCATCGGTTAGGATTGAGCCTTTTGTTTTGCCGCCCCCTGCCCAACTGACAATTCTCCAGCGCCACCTTCCAAATGGAGGCGACCAAAGCCCGGTTTCATTTCCTGGCCGGGTTGCTTTCGTTCACAGGAGTTCGCAGCAGATCAAGGTTTCTTCTGGCTCCCGGCAGTGAAGGGTCGACCGCCAGCGCCTTTTGAAAGAGCGCTTCCGCTTCCTGAGTCAGCCCCAAAGCCATGTAGCATGCGCCCAGATTGTTCAGGCTATTCGCGTCCGCAGGCGCCCAGCGCAGGGCCTGCTCGAAACATTGTGCTGCTTCCCGGTAATTTCCCCGCCGATAACACAATGCCCCCAGGTCGAGTGGGATTTGACGGTCGGTGGCGTAAGACAGTGCCTCCTTAACGAAAACGAGTCCCTTATCCACTTCTCCCACGCTCAGGTGGATCCCTGCCGCCGCCGCCAAAACCGTCGGCGAACGCGCATTGATCGACAAGGCCTGCCCAACCGAATTCATCGCTGCCTTGTTGTCTCCCATTCGCAAATACTCCATCGCAGCCGCCCCTTGCTCTTCGGCGATTTGTCGCAGGACAGCTTCTCTCGTCTTAATTCTGTCGGATCGGTACAACGGATACGTCAGCGCGTGAGCGACCAAAAGGATTATCGTCGCCAAGAGAATACCGGTGCTGAACCATGTCCGCGCCAGACACAGATTCGCAACCCGCCGAACACGAGAATCAATGCATGCACTTTCTGCCCCCTCCTTACCGCGCGTCGGCGACAGGATGGCTCTTCGCAGCCAGACCGCACACCGGGTCCCGATGAACACCAGCAACCAAAACACCGCGTGACGACAGTCCAACGGATAGATTGCCGTGAACGTCCTGATTCCTGCAAAGGCCGGCAGGGACCCCAGTTCAAAACGCGAGGAAAGGATGATGAAACTCGCCAATGCCATGTAGATCCAGAGCCATACCGACCTGTAGAAGACACAGCACGCGATCAAAGGGATCACAAAGTAGTGTTCAGCCAGGGCGGGAGAACAAACCAGAACCGCCAGAAGATAATAATGGAACAAGCTCTTTCTAAAGACCGTCACCGGCACCATCATGCCCAGCATGGCCAGAACGAACCAGGATTGGCTCCCGCTGAAAATCGGGGACCACCAGAAGCTGGCGTCTATGGCTGTCGGCGGCACAACCAACGAAACCAAGGAACGCAACAGCGAGTCTTGCTCTGCCGACCCGTAGCCAAACACGTGGGCGAGAACCCCGGCTCGGGAAGCCCGGTCGAACATCCACGGCAGGAAGGAAAAACAAAAAATCGCATAGCTGATCCCGGCAAAAACGAGCGCATCCGTTTTCCTTCGCCATTGTCCGGCGAACGCCAGCCACACGGGGAAAAGGAAAAAGACGTGCTTCACCGCGAGCGAGAGGCCCATCAGCCCGGCAGCGGCGAGGAGCCACGGCGTTGACAGGTCCTTGCGCTGCTGAACCAACCGCCACGAGAGCAGAGCCAACAGGACGGCGAAATTCTCAAACTGTCCGTGATACCCTGAAATCAGCACCGACACCGGGCAAAACATATAGATCAAGGCCGGAACCGGGCCATGCGACCGCAGGAGAAAAGAGGCGATCACCATGTCCACGAGCGACAGAAAAGCAGACACACAAACGTGGAACGCGACCATGTCGGAAATGCCCTTTTCGCCACTCAAGAAATCCAAACCGCGCAGGATGTAAGCCCACACCGGGCCGTAGTTGTACCTGTGGGTGATGGCATAAAAACTCTGCCCGTGGCGCAGGAGATCCGAAACGATCGCCCACGAGATCATATCGTAGTTGTTTCCAAGAGTAGCGGTGTACAGACGCAGCCCGATCGCGGGCAACATGAGGGCAAGAAACATCAGTTTCCTGCGCCGGCCTGCCGCCTCACGGGGCTTCAGGACCAACGCAGCCACGGCCCATGCACAACCAACCGTCGCGATCAATGCACCGGCTACGATCCACAGACTCATTTGATCTCAGCGCTTCCTGGACTGGCCGAACATCAACTTCCCAAAGCCATCCGGACAGTGGCTGCACAATTTAGCAGAACGTCGCCAGATTCGAGAAGTGAAAAACCGCCACAATTGCGGTGAATCGGGTCGATCGTGACCGCGGAGGTCGTGCCGCTCACGCTTTTGGGCCACCTTACCGGGAGACAGTGGTCCTTTGGGATGGGTTGCCGGCGGCGACCACGACGCCGACGTGAGGGAGTTCTTTTATGGCGGTTACCGGCTCTTCGACGTTGAGCGCCTCGGCGATGATGTAGTACGGGCGCTGCCGAACCTCATCGTAAATCCGTCCGATGTATTCACCGATGAATCCCGTGAGGACCAATTGCGTGCCCCCGAGCATCATCACGGCGACGGCGAGCGATGTCCAGCCGGGGGGCGCTATTCGCAGGATGTACTTGCTGTACAGCGCATACCCGATGTAACCAAAGGAGAACAAGAACGACGCCAGTCCCACCCACAAGGCCGCCCGCAAAGGGACGTAAGAAAAGGAGAGAAAACCGTCAACCGCAAGTTTGAAAAGTTTCTTGAATGTCAGGCGGGGCTTGCCGGCAAAGCGCTCCTGCCGTTCGTATTCGATCCCGATTTGATTGAATCCGATCCACGACCGCAACCCGCGAATGAACCGATTGCGCTCGGGCATTTGCTTCAGCAGATTCACCACGGTACGATCCATCAGTGAGAAATCGCCCGCGTCCAACGGGATGTCGAGATTTGCGACCACGCGCAGCAGCCGGTAAAAGACACGGAAGGCCAACCTCTTCGGCCATGGTTCCTTCCGCTTCTTGCGGATTGCGAACACGACCTGATAACCAGCCTTCCATTTCTCAAGCAACTGGGGGATCAGTTCTGGCGGATCCTGCAGGTCCGCGTCCATCACCACGACGGCGGCGCCCCTGGCATGGTCGATCGCCGCCGCGATCGCCGGCTGGTGGCCGAAGTTCCGCGAGAGAAACAAGGCGCGCACTGCGGGATCGGTGGCCGCAAGTCCACGAATGATCCTCTGCGAGTTGTCCCGGCTTCCATCGTCCACAAAGAGAATCTCGTACGACACATTCAAGGACCGCAGCACTTCCGAGAGTCGGCGATGAAGTTCTGCCAGCGTCTGCTGCTCGTTGAACACAGGAATCAACACGGACACGTGTACCGTATTCACGGCGGCCAGTCTAATCGAAGGCCGTTCGTTTTCCAGAAGATTCCTGTCGGTCGGCTTCACTCTTGCGGCGCGGCTCCTGAGCACGATGCGAACGTGTGCCTGACGCCGCCGCGCTCCCGCCATTCGGAGAAGCCATCGGCGGGGATCAGACACCGGCGTTTGCGGATCGCCACGCGGAAAGCCGGCCTGACAACGAACGTCTCAGCGCGGGCGTTTATCATCCGGTTGCCAATGGCGGAATCTTTCGCCCACGACGGAACCAGCCCCCGGCGCACCTGCGTCACTCGGCGTTTCCCATCATCGGCAAGCGCAACGAAGGGTTGCGTGGGAGCGATGTTTTAGTTATGATTATGCAGGAGGACGAATGAAGCCGATTTTCATCGCATTCACCATCGCCGCGTTACTCGGGATCGCTGCCACCGCAAATGCCTGGTTGGGTGACTCCCCGGATGCCCTGATCCAGCGATACGGAAAACCGAAGCTGGTGGAGCTGACCACCGGCGACATCCCCACGCAAAAGGGCTATTACGCCGAGCTCAGGGAAAAATACAGCACCAATGCGAACCCGATCGCGTACGCGGACACGAATTACAGCGAAATCGGCTACGGCATGGAAAATCGCACCCGCTACACGTTCGAGAAGGATGGTTTGACCATTGTCGCCTACATCGGCAACGCCGGCGACAAATACAACGGCGCCGACTTCGCCGGCAGGTCCGCCCGTGAAATCATCAACTGTGGGACCGTCTGGGAGAAGAACAAGAACGGCGACAAATTCACCCATCCCGTGCCGCTTTCGCCCGCGGTCATCAACGCCGCCCTCGAAGACAACAAGGGCGACTCAACATGGACGAATGATTGGCAGCCGTACTCGATCCCCGGCACCTACCTCAAACGGACTTCCGACAAAGCGCGCCTGGCAATCGCTCATGGCCCCTCCGAGCATGAGATCTACCGGCTGGAGGTCAGGATGACGAACGCCCGGGCAACAGATTGATGGCGGCTTTGGCAGGGCGGCTGGCTCGGCACACCGTCGGTACTGGCGATTCCACCCCGGCGGCGATGGCCAGGGTTTTCGTGGTTTGCCTGTTATTCTGTTCGTTAGACATTTTCACCTGGAAAGCAACTCGTCCAAACGTTTTTTCTCCCTATCGAGCGCCTGCTGCTCCCACTTCAAGGAGTTGGATCGCCGGGTCAAGATAAGCAGTAGCTTTTCCTTCAGTGGCAACGGCGATGTTGCGAAACGCCGTCCGAAGGAAGCCCGTCGATAGTCCTTTCGAAACCGCCGGATGCAGGCCCGCATGTCCGGTGGTGTGCGGAGCGCGGGCCAACCACTCGTCCTCAAGCAAGGCCTGAAGTTCGGCTCTCGCTTTTGTTGTCCTGATTGGCCGCCCGACCCTCTCCGGATTGCCGATTGCCGTTAACCACTACCAGCCCTGGAAGCCTTATATTTGGCTGGACAGAGGGCGATTGATGTGCTAAAATAAGGGGTCTTCCGGTCGTTCCTCTCACGGGGTTTCACCGGGGCAAAGGGTGCCAGGAGTAAGTGAAGAACAGGGAGTAATTGAATGGGGAAGTTCACAGTTGTTCCGTCGGCGCTCACTCTGGGTAAGTGCGCCGTTGTCGTTGTAGCCGTAACCGCGCTGGGGATCACCACCACTCCGGCCGACGCCGAGGTGACGTTCTCAACCACTGCAACAGGCAGTGATCGTGGCGAACTGTCAAGCGCCACTGCCATGTTTGATTTGTCGATCAGCGGCACCGTGACAGATCTGGTGGTCACGTTGACCAACACGGCGAAGACGAACTCGCATGATTTATCGGACATTCTGACGGGCGTTTTCTTCGAGTTGCCGGGAGATCCGATCTTGTCGCGCATCTCGGCGATCCTGAACAGCAACTGCGTGCCAGAAGGCAACCAAGGGGTGACAGACCCCGGCGGTTGTGTCGGGGGCGAGTGGGCTTATGGCACCGTTTCTACGAGGAGACCGCCGGGGGTGAATGAGGGCATTTGCAGTTCTGGCCTCGGTCTGCTCGGGCAGAAGGATCTGTTTCCGTACAACAATCTCGAGGGACCGTTGTCCCCTGCCGGAATCCAGTATGGTCCCATGACGCTCTATGAGACGATCCTGAACGATAAGCGCGGGATTTGTGGTCAGGGGTTGATCGAGAGCAGCGTGGTGTTCACATTGGGGGACGTCCCGGCCAATTGCCATCTGTCGGACATCTCCGACGTCTGCTTCGAATATGGCACTGGCTGTTGCAGGCGGTCCATTAGTGAGGTTCCCGAACCCAGCGCCTTCGCATTGGCTGCTGCTGGATTGCTGGCTGCGATCTTCTTGTTCGGTCGTCACGCGCACTAAGTCGGGCCGTGCTGAATGCGCGGGGGCGGAGCGATGGGAACACAATCACCCGAGAAGCTTGGCACAGATGGATCGGCCTGGTCTCCACGCGCCGGGACTCCGCTATTCCCCTTTGTCCCAACCGCTACGCCCGCCGCATTTCGCCCATGCCGACCAACTAATACCATTTCCCAAGTTGTTCATGACCGAGCGAAGCGCAGCCATCAAGCGGAGTGTAGCGAGGTTGTGAATAACTTGGCCGCCGCAGTCGCCACTGAAGGGATTTCCGGG
>Ga0326728_10016549_pt1 | contig 15017 bp, 11 predicted proteins | sample MB3enrmetagenome_FD_207602 | JGI IMG/M metagenome (GOLD analysis project Ga0326728, IMG submission 207602) | Lab enriched peat soil microbial communities from McLean, Ithaca, NY, United States - MB31MN | ecosystem: Environmental > Terrestrial > Soil > Wetlands > Peat | place: USA: New York...
AAGAACTCGAACATCTGCTCGATTTCCTGGACGGCGGTTTCCTTATAGACGGTCGTGTTGGTCGCCACCTGGTAGCCGAGGATTTTGGCCATCTTGACGGCTTGGACGCATTCCTGGAAAACGCCCTCCCGTTCCACGATCAAGTCGTGCGTGTATTCCAGCCCGTCCACATGAACGTTCCAGTAGAGCCACCGCGTCGGGCGGATGACCGGGCGGCCGTCGCTCCTGCCCTTGCGGATGGTTTGCGCGTCCTTTTCCGTGATCAGGTTTTGTTCCTGCAACCGCGCCAGCACCGGCTCCAGTTTGGCGCTGTACTGCGCGGCAAGATAATCCTTCATTTTCTTGCGCATGAACATGCCGTTGGTGCAGACATAAACGATGCGGCCCTGCCGGAGCAGCCCGCCGGCCAGCTCCTCAATTTTCGGGTAAATCAACGGCTCGCCGCCGCAAATGGACACCATCGGCGCGCCGCACTCCTGCGCCGAGGCCAGGCAATCCTCCAGCGGCATCATGTCCTTGAGACTGGTGGAGTATTCCCGGATGCGTCCGCAGCCGGTGCAAGTCAGGTTGCAGGTGTGGAGCGGCTCCAGTTGCAGCACGAGCGCGAATTTGGGCGTGCGCTTGATTTTGTGCTTGATAATATGTGCGGCAATTTTTGCCGTCAACGCGAGCGGGAATCGCATAAATTTTGATCAGCTAGGGCCACGGGCAAGTTGGTTTCCGTCCGGCCCGGCACGGGTGGTTGCGGCAACGCCGGTTTTGTCTGGGCCATCGCCGGCAACAGGAACATCAGCGGCGAAACCGAGGAGGCGGCGGAAAGGCCGCCGCAGCCCGTTCCGAGCACGAGCAGGGCTGAAGCCATCGCCGGAATTTTGAGCCATGCGCCGATTTTCACTGCCGCAGTATAATGCCCGGCGGCCAATCGGCAACAATTAAAATTAAAATCAAGTTCAATCCAGCCTTATTCTCGCGCCTATTGGAATCCCAGCAGCCGCCCGCCCTGGAAGGTGGCGAAGGCCAGCACCCACGCCAGCACCCCCATATAGACCCACTGAAAAATGGGCCATTTCCACGAGTTGGTCTCCCGCCGCACCACTGCCACCGTGCTGACGCATTGCAGCGCCAGCACATAGAAGACCATCAGCGTAATCGCCGTCAGCGGGGTGTACACCGGCGAGCCGTCCGGCCGGGTTTGTTGCGCCAGGATTCTTTGCAGGTTTTCATTGTGGGCCTTCTCGTTTTCATTGGCATGATTTGCCGCGCTATAAACAATGGACATGGTGCTGACAAACACTTCCCGCGCCGCGAAGGACGACAAAATGCCGATGCCCATCTTCCAATCAAAACCCAGCGGCGCGATGGCCGGCTCCAGCCATTTGCCCGCGATCCCGGCAAAGCTCCCTTGCACCAGGGCGCTGTCCCTGTCCGCGTCCAATTGCTCCAATGCGCGGGCCTGTTCGTTGGTCGTAAGCGTCTGCGGTGTCCGGGCCAAGCTCCTCAGCAGGGCGGCGCGTTGGACGGAAAAATCCCTCTGGATGTCAGGATGGCTGGGGAAACTGACCAGAAACCACAGCAGGATGTTGATTCCCAAAATGACCGTTCCCGCTCTTTGCAGGAACAATTTCGCCCGGTCCCAGGTGTGGCGAAGCACCACCTTGAGCACCGGGCGGCGATAAGGCGGCAACTCCATCACGAGCATGGGCGTTTCCCCTTTGAGCAGCGTTTTTTTGAAAAGCCAGGCCATCCCCAGCGCCACCACAATGCCCAATAAATACATGGCCAGCATCGTCAAACTTTTCATCCACACCCCGCTGATGCACGCGCCAATCAACAGCGTATAGACCGGCAGCCGCGCCGAACAACTCATCAGCGGCGCCACCAGAATCGTCACCAGCCGGTCCTTCGGCGTCTCAATGGTGCGGGTGGCCATGATCCCTGGAATCGCGCAGGCGAACGAACTGAGCATCGGGATGAAGCTCTTTCCGTGCAGCCCCACTTTGCTCATCAACCGGTCCATCAAAAACGCCGCCCGCGCCATGTAACCGGTGTCCTCCAGCAATCCGATAAACAGAAACAACAAACAAATCTGCGGCAGGAAGGCCACCACCGCCCCGACCCCGAGAACGACGCCTTTTTCCAGCAACAATTCCAAATCCCCTCCGGGCATGGTCTTATGCACCCAATCGCCAACCCAGGCGAACAGGCTGCTTAACAAATCCATCGGCCACTGCGCAAAAGTGAAGATGCTCAAGAACATCAGCGCCATCACCGCCACAAAAATCAACAGGCCCCACAATTTGTGCGTCACGATCCGGTCCAGCTTGTCGCTCAACGTCACCTGGTCCAGGTTGGTTTCCGTCACCACGCTTTGCTGAATGGCGGCCAGGCGGGTATAGCGCGCTTCGATGGCGCTGCTGCGCCAGTCTATCCCGGCTGTTTCCAATCGCGCCCGGGCCGCTGTTGCCGCCGTCGCCAGCTCCGCGGCGTACACTCCGCCCCCGCTTGCCAGAAACCTTTCGTCGGACACGATCAAGAGCGCCTCCGCGCGGGCCAAGGCAGGGCGCTGTTGGAGCGCCGGCAATTGGGCCACCGCCTCTATTTCCCGGGCCAGGGCTGGAGGCAGATCGCACAGGATTTTTGAGCTGCCGCGTTTTCCTCCGCCGCGCACCGTCTCGACAATCAGGTTCTTCAATTCCGGGACGCCCCCGCCATCGCTGGCCACCGTGGAAAGGACGGGCGCGCCCAAGGCTTGGCCCAGCTTGACGGTGTCAATGGTCTGCCCGTTTTTCTCCGCCACGTCCGCCATGTTCAATGCGATGACGGTGGGCCAGCCCAGTTCAATGACCTGCGTGGCGAAATAAAGGTTCCTTTCCAGGTTGGACGCATCCACCACCACAATCACCAGGGCCGGGGCCGGCACCTCAGCCAGGCGTTGAAAGAGAACATCGCGGCAGATTTGCTCATCCGGCGATTGCGGGCTGAGGCTGTAGGTCCCCGGCAAGTCGAGCATGGTGATCGGCAGGCCGGCCGGCCCGCCCGCCAGCCGCCCCTCTTTTCGTTCCACCGTCACCCCGGCGTAATTGCCCACCCGCGCCCGCAACCCCGTCAAGGCGTTGAACAACGTCGTCTTGCCCGAATTGGGATTGCCGCATAACACCACGAAGAATTGCGGATTGCGGATTGCAGATTGCGGATTGGCTGGAATTCGGACATCGGCGTGGCCGTCCGGACCCATTGGCGTTCCTGCGTTCTGCGGTGTTTCCATCCAGTCAGTAAATTCTTTCCAAGCGCAATCCGCAATCCGCAATCCGCCAGGAGTTCATTTGGGCTGCACCAGAATCTGCTCGGCATCCTGCCGCCGCAGCGTCAAATAATACCCGCGCAACTTGATCTCCACCGGGTCCCCCAGCGGGGCGAAGCGCACCAGTTGCAGCGCCGTGCCCGCCACCAGCCCCATTTCCAGGAGGCGTCCCCGGTGTTCGGGCGGCAAATGGATTTCCGTGACGGTCCCGCTGCCGCCGATTTGCAGGGAAGTCAGCGGTTGAGTGGAGGCGGGCATATCAGGCGACTTTTTCCCTGGGGATTTGCTCGACCAGGATTTTTTCCGCCAACCGCTGGCTGATGCCCAGGCGGGCATTGCAGACCTGGCAGATCAGGCTGGTCTGGCGGCTGAGAAGCTTGATTTTCTGTTCTTCGCAGAACCCCATTTCGCGCAGACGATGAGTCACCTCGGCCGGGGCGGAAAGCTGTTTAATGCGCACGTCCACTCCTGTCCGCACACTGCTGAGCGGGCACAGGAAAGGCTGGGAACATAGCTCCCCAGCCTCTTCCTTGGGGCGATGCGACTCGTTCACGCTCCCATACTACGCCAACCCGCCCCCGCTGGCAAGACCCGTTTCCAACCCGAATGCTCCGGCGCCAATGAGCAGCTTTGGATCTTGCCCCGGCTTGTTTTCTTGTTTCATGCAGCCTCCAGGGATTAGTCAAACAGATTGCCGCTGATGAGCACGGCATCAGACTGCAGTTGTTGAGGTTTGGCGACAACGCGGCGGGCGAAGCCGGCGCCGGTTCTCACAATGAAAAGTGCGCGCCGCCATTCGCGCTCGTTGACTCTCCTGCCGGGGCAGTGGCATTCTGCCCCGTATGGAACTTGATTTGGAAGGCCCATTGGCCGGCCGCGCGTATCCAATTCTGGCGAGTTTGGTGACGCCGCGGCCGATTGCGCTCCTGACCACCGTCAGCCCCGATGGCAAGGTCAACGCCGCTCCGTTCAGCTTTTTCAATCTCCTTGGGGCGAACCCGCCGATCCTGGCGTTCGCCCCGGGCGACCGTGACGATGGCACCCCCAAGGACACGGCCCGGAACATCCGCCTGACCCACGAATTTGTGGTGAACCTGGTGGATGAAGCCATCGCGGAAGCCATGAACCAATGCGCGGCCTCGCTGCCCTACGGTGAAAACGAACTCCTTCCCGCCGGCCTGCACTCGGCGCCGTCGTCCGTGGTAAAACCACCGCGCATTCTCGAGTCGCCCGTCAGCCTGGAATGCCAGGAATGGGGGACGTTGCAGATTGGGGGCAACCGCGTGGTGATCGGCATGATCAAACGCGTTCACCTGCGCGAGGAATTGTTCGATGCGGAGAAGAAGCGGGTTCGGACCGACAAGCTCTTTCTCATCGGTCGCATGGCCGCGCCGCACTGGTATTGCCGCACTCGCGACCGTTTCGAAATGATCCGGCCCAAATGAACCGGTCACCAAGATATTTCCCCGCACTGGCTTTGTGAAAAAATCAATGAAATCCCGGCCGAACTTTATTGAATTCTCGGTGGAATGGCTGTGAATCTGAATTTAGCAAACAAAGTTGCGATCGTCACCGGCGCAAGCCGGGGAATTGGCCGGTCCATCGCAGAGGCGCTATCGCGGGAGGGGATGTGTCTTGTTCTGGCCGAAGAACTCGGAGTGAGGCGTTTTGGCGAACCAGCGGAAATTGCCGCCGCGGTGGCATTCCTGGCGTCTGACAAGGCCGGCTATTGCCAGGGAACGATCCTCGATGTTGACGGGGGGGGCAAACCAAAACGCTCTGACAAGGGGCGCATCCCCGGCACGACGATGTGGGGAACATTTGTCTGTTCGCCGTTGAGAGGGACGGGTAGCCTTTTGCGCCGAGCATGACGAATGACATTTCCAGACCCATTGATCTGCGCAGTGACACGATCACCAAACCAACTCCCGCCATGCGGGAGGCGATGGCCGCCGCCGACGTGGGGGACGACGTGTTCGGCGAGGACCCGACGGTGCGGGAATTGGAAGCCGAAACGGCGGCGTTGCTGGGAAAAGAAGCGGCGCTGTTCACGGTCTCAGGAACGATGGCCAACCAGCTTGCCATCCGATCCCACACCGAGCCGGGGGATGAAATTCTCGTGGAAGCGAACGCGCATCTTTATTACTACGAAGGAGGCGGTCCCGCGGCGTTAAGCGGGGTGATGTGCCGCTGTTTACAGGGCGAGCGCGGCGTGTTTAGCGGCGCCGACCTTGAGTCAGCTCTGCGTCCTGCGGATTCGCATTTTCCACGTTCCCGGCTGGTCTGCGTCGAGAACACGCACAACCGCGGCGGCGGCAAAATCTGGCCGCTGGAGCGGATCGAAGAGGTCGCGGGCGCGGCGCGACGGCATGGACTGCATTTGCACCTGGACGGGGCGCGCCTTTGGAATGCGGCGGCGGCGACGGGCATCGCCGAGAGGCAATGGGCGGCGCCGTTCGACACGGTGAGTGTGTGTTTTTCCAAGGGGCTTGGGGCGCCGGTTGGTTCGGCCCTGGTCGGCTCAAAGGAATTGCTGGCGCGCGCCAGGCGCTTCCGCAAGATGTTTGGCGGCGGGATGCGGCAGGCCGGGATCATCGCCGCGGGGGCGCTTTTCGCCCTGCGCAATCACCGCGCCCGCCTGGCCGAGGATCATGCCAACGCCAAAGCGCTGGCCGAGGGGATCGGACGCTGCGCGGGATTTGAGGTGGCGCCGGGTGAAGTGGAAACGAACATGGTGCGATTTCGCCTGCCTGGGGCGCCGGCGGCGGAGGTTGTTGAGCGGCTCCGAGCGCGCGGGGTGCTGGCGCTGGCCACCGACCGTCTGACGATACGGGCCGTGACGAGCCTGATGGTTTCCGCCGAAGATATTCACCTCGCGGTCAACGCCATCGCAAACGCGACGAAAGAGTAAATTGAATTAACCGCTTGAATGCTCCCGCGGACGCTCCCATGCAATTCAATACCAGCGCGCTGCCGCCCAACTGGGCGGAATTGGCGCCCGAGATCGGCCCACAGACGGGGGATCTCATCATCACCAAACGTCAATGGGGCTTGGAGTGCCCTACTACGACAACGCGAGCAAAGGCGGCGAGAAGCGCGGCATCTTGAACACCTGCTACCGCTGGCACGTCCAGGACCCCGTGCCCTTCAAACTGAGTCTCCTCTTTGCACTGGAACACGGGCGGAGCGGCTGGGACGAAGGTCGCAAACCGTTTCCCAACCACTGCACTGCGCTTGGTTTCTACTACCTGGACAATCCGGAAGGCGATGGTCCGTCCCTGCCCGCACTCAAGGACCGCATCCCGGTGCTCATACCTCTGCCCCCTGAACAACCGAAATAGAGCCATGAACCGAGATTTCGGTGTGGATGGCCGTGCGCGAGGTGACTGGCTGCACTGGGATTACCAGGGGCAAGAAGTTGCTCGTGCAAAAATCGCAGCCAGCCGCCCGAGTATTTTCAGTGGAGAATTGCATTTTATCCTCTATTTAAAGGGTTTTTTAAGTGGCGCATCCGGCAGGACTTGAACCTGCAACCTTCTGATCCGAAGTCAGAAGCTCTATCCAATTGAGCTACGGATGCGTCGAGAAAGAGCGCGCTCCCAACGAACTTGGATTGGGAACTGTTAATTGGTCCCAACGGCCGCGCGAAACTCCGGCGTTTGACGGATGGCGTTGAAAAAAGCATTGGTGCGCGCGTTCTGCCGCAAATCTATCATGCCCGGTTCGGCCACCCGTTCCACAGCATTGGCCGCGAAGGCTTTCTTGACGGACTCGGCCGCGTCGGCGGCATGGCCCTGAAAGGCCTGGACAATGGCGAGGTTGTACCACGACTGGGAGGCGTTGGGCTCGACCTGGGTGGCCTGCTTCATGGAGTCCTCGGCCTTGGGGAAGTTGCGCATCTCCGCGTAGAACTGCGCGACCTGGGTCAAAATCCGCCCGCTGGCCTGGGGGCTGCGCCGCACTTGCTCCAACAGGGCGGCGGCCTGGTCGAATTGATTGGACTTGAGATCGGCGCTCACTTGATTGAATACGGCATCCAGGGATACGGGGGACGGCTGCGAGGGGCCTTTTTCCATTTGGTCCGCCAGGTTTTGCAGGCCCGGGTTGTTGGGTTCCAGGTTCAGGAACTCCTTGGCGGCGCGGAGGGCTTCATCCCGCTTGCCGGTCTGCAGGAGCACCTGCACCACCATGTCCTGCCCCTGGCGGTTGTAGGGATCCAGTTTCTGGAAGGTTTTCAGCACCAGCAGCGCGTCCTCCGGCCGGCCCGTTTCCAGCAGCAATTGCGCATACCTGGAAGCGCCCTCGCTGTACGGACAATAAGCAAAGGACTGCTTCAAGGCGAATTCGGCCTCCTTTTCCAGGCGCGCCCGCTGCGCCGGATTCCTGCTGTTGTCGGCGCGCCACAGGTAAATGCTCGCCCCAATGGCCGAGCGCAGCTTGGAAAAACTTTTCTGCGCGTCCTCGTCCCGGATGAATTTCCGATCCCCCTTGAATCCGGTGTAATTGTGCCGCAAATAGACCTGCTCGGCAAAATCGCACAATTCTTTGGCCGTCGTGTCGTAAGTGATGGGCAGGCCAATCGTCCGCGCCGAGTAATCGCTCCAAAACTGGTGGTCCCGCGCCATGACCTCCTCGGTCAGGTCCAACGGCTGGCGGTTGACTTGCATGATGATTCCAAAAGGGACGAGGTAGGGGTACATCCAATCCATTGGATAACTTTCCTCCACATAAAACTCATGGTCGGGATTGGCGTCAAACATCGCCTTGGTGACGTAGGAATTGATGCCCATCACCACCAACACCCCGCCAAAGGAGAGCCGGTGCTCCTTGTCCTCGGTCACCTCTTCGCCCGGTTTCAACTGGCGCGGTTCGGCGGGGTGATCCCGGTCGTGCTGGTATCGGCGCGCGGCGTCCTTGGTATAGGCGTTCTCGCACTCCACCAGTTCATCGTACGTGGCGGTGTGGATTTCGGTGTCCGGATAGACTCCTCCCAAACTCCTGGCGATTTCCCCCGGATAAGCCTCCTCCAGCATCCGCCGGTTCAGCCGCACGGTCGTGCTGGGCAATTGGTTGGTCAGCACCGCCTTCTGGATCAGCGGCGGCAGGGTGATCTCCTGGAAACGCTCGGCCGAATAAAGCGACGGCCCCTCCAGAATGCGGTTAAAATCCCGCGCCAGCGCCCGCGCCAGCGTCTGGCTGTCCGTCTGGCCCTTCACCAAACCCTGCGTCTCCTGGCTCAACTTTTGGTAAAGGTATTTTGACAATTCATCCTGCCCCTCATGCGGGCGCAACTGCGCCGCCAGTTTTGCCGCGTCCTTGAAATGGTCCTCCTGGAACCGCGAGGTTCCCGTCCGCCGCTGCCGTTCGATCTTTGCGCCCAGGGTCTCGAATATGTCGTCCAGCCACGCCAGCGCCTTGGTTGGGCCGTGGAAAACCTGGGGCAGTTCGGTGGGGAGGAATTCCTGGAAAAACGGCGGATCCACCTGCAAGCTTCGGTTATACTGCGCGCGGATGTAGTCCAGGTAGGTGGGGTCCGCCACCGCGTTTTGCGTGATGACATAGCAATCCCGCCGGTCAAAATGTTGGTCCTGCTCCGGCTGGCAGCGGTGCGGAATGAAGCTCTCGCAAAACACCATGTAAGTCGGGCAAAACCGCCCCGGGTCCGTCCCTCCGTAAACCACCGCGTCGCGGGCCATTTCCGGATAGATCAGGTATCCGTTGGTCCCCTTGATCGCCTGTTCCCGCAGGACCGGATCGTAAGTCAGCCTGCCATCCGGCCCCTGGAACGGCGGCGTGAACATGTCATGCCCATACCAGTAGCCGAACCAGTGCCCGCGCTGTTCGCTGTGAAACCAATGGGACAAACCGGAACAGACGGGCATCACCGCGAACAATCCCAGCGTCACCAGCAGCGGCGCCCGCGCGCGGTAAATTGCCAGCGCCCCGAGAAAAATCACCGGCAGCGCCAGCAAGATCAAGTCGGCGTAAATCGGCAGGCCGTACTGCCCCGGCGCAAACGCCTGCGCCACCCAGTGCGGCAATTCTCGCAAAGGCACCTCGCCGGCCAGCCCCAAATAAAGTCTCCCGGCCGTGTCCCACAGGCAATAGCAGGCCAGCGCCAGCGCCATCCCCCCGCCCAGCCAGCCCCACCGCCGGAACTTTTGGTAATGCGTCGCCATATAGGCCGCCGTCAGCGCCAGCCCGTAGCCGATCAAAATCGCCACCACCGTGTGCGACGCGGCAAAGAACACGCGCAACAATTCCACCGACTGCCGGTCCTTCTGCGGATTGAGGAATATCGTCAGCAGCACTCCCAGGAAAGGATAGATGGCTGCGACCGTGATCAGCCAGTTCCGCTCCCGCCGCTTCATCCTGGAGAAGAACAAAAACGGCAACAGGGCAAAAAACATGTAAACCCAGTTGAACGCGTCGGCCACGCCCTTGGCCAGCAACCGCAGTTGTTCGACAAACATCCTCGGATCCGCGATGATGTTCGTCGGGCTGATCTTGTCGTACTGCCCGCGCGTCAGCGCGTGGAAAAATCCTTCCACCGTTCGCGGGTAGCCCCATTCCATCGGCGGATTGGTCATGCCCGCTATCGCCTCATAAAAATAAAAGGACGCCCCCGCCAGCCATAACAGCCCCATGAACAAACACGCCTTCCATTCGGTCAGCAGCCGCATCGTGCTGAGGGTCAGCCACACACAAGCGATGAGCGAGGCGATGCCCACCACGTTGTAAATGCCGAAGACGGTTGGGTTGACTTGCGCGAAGGTGGTCCAAACCCCCGTTTTTGCGGCCGCGTAACCCGCCACCCACACCAGGGTGTTGCAAAAGAGCAAATCCCGCCCCAATTTCGGCTGGGTGCAGGCGATTCCGATCTCGATCCCCATGGCCGCCACGATCAGCGTCTGGTGGATGGTCGCGCAGATTCCGAAGAAAAACATCGCGCAATACAGGTACCCTCTCTGGTGCGGCGCATAGATCCACCGCATCAGGCACAACAAGACAATAATCAGCCACGGCACCCCAAACTCGGAAATCCGGTTAATCGCCACCGACTCTTTCCACATCGAATTGTCCAGCGCCATCAGCAATCCCGCCGTCACCCCGCAGACCAGGCAAATCGCGCTCTCCCATTTGCCCACCATCCCCTTCAATTCCTCGATGCCCTCCATCAACATGCTGCTTCCCCGCGACACCATGAGGGCAATGAGCGAGCAACCCATCCCCATCGCCGCCGCCTCCCCCAGTTCCACCCGCCAGGCCGCGTTGCCGAACGGCACCAACCGCGTCCAAATCCACGAATAGATCGCCCAAAACGGATAGCCGGGCGGATGCGGAATGCCGGCATAGAACGATCCGGTGACCAGTTCCCCGGAGTCCTCCAGCGTCATCTGCGGGGCCAGCGTCGAGAGGTAGATGATCTCCACCGCCGCAAAGCAAATCCCCAGCGCCAGCCAGTCAATCCGCCGGAACAGCGGCGGCTGCTTGGGCGGCGGCGGCAAGGCCGGCGCGTTTGGGGCGGGTTGTGACGGCTTGCCGGAGGCGAATTTTGGCGACGGTTGCGGATTCATCATTCAAAAATCATAATTCATGGAGTGGCGGCCTATGACCGCCGCCAATGCCACCCCCGGCTGCCGCCGCGACCGCCGCCGCCGCCGAACTTTCCCTATCCCTCAAAGAAGTTCTAAGCTTGTTCAGTCCATAGCGGTATCGCCCCGCCACCGTATTGGGAGACAACTCAAAAAGCCGGCCAATCTCTTCAAAAGTCAAGCCGTTCCAAATCTTCAAAACAATCACCTCCCGTTGCTCACGGGGCAGGGCTGCCAGCGCCTTCATCGCCTGCCGCTCGGCCTCCGTCTCCGCCGGTTCCCGCTCGAACCAGCGCCGGGATTCCAATTCCCGCGTCCACCGCCGCCACAGGCTCCGCCGATAATTCAGCGCGCGATTGCGAAAGGTCCGCAGCGCATAATGCTCCGGCTCCTCCGGCCGCCCCTCCATCTGCAAGAGCGACAGGAACGATTCCTGCAACACGTCCTCCGCCTCCCCATGGCTCAGCCCCAGCGCGCGCCCGTACAAAATCAGCCCCGCCGCCTTGCTCTCATAAAGCGGCTGACACCAATGACCATGGACCTCATCAAGTTTCACATTCCAACTCTTGACCTAATTCTTAACCCCCATCGCCTTTTGATACTCCGGCGTCTGGCGAATCCTGTCAAAACTCTTGTCCTGCCGCACAAGGTCGTGAAAATTAGCAGGCGGTTGATTCTGATTCGTCACCCGGTCGGAAGAATTGAGGGCAAAGGCCCTGCCCAGCGCGGCCGCGGCCTCGGCCGCCTTGCCATCCACCGCCTGCAATTGCGCCAGATAAAACCACAAGGTCCAATCCTCCGGGTTGGCCGCCGTCAGCTTTTGCATCACCGCCGCGCCTTTGCCCGGTTTGCCCACTCCCGCATAGCCCATCGCCGCCAGGGACAGCGTGTTCAGGCTGGCGCGCGGATCCTGCGCCGCCGCATCCAGCAATGCCTCCGCCTCGGCGGTTTTGCCCGCTTGCACCAGTTGTTGGGCCTGGTTGAAACGGGACTGCGCCGTCATCGTCTCTTCCCTGGCAATGCCATTTTCCACATTGGCCAGCCAATCGGCAAACTGCCCGTTGTGCGGGTCCAGCTTCTGCGCCGTCGCCAGAATCAGCCGGACGTCTTCCAAGCGGTGCTGGTTGAAAAACATGAACATTAAATGATACACCGTTTCCGGGCTGAACGGACAATACGCAAAGGACTGCTTCAACGCGAATTCCGCCTCCTTCGCCATCCGGGCCTTGACGGCGTCGCTCGCCGGCGGAGGAGGCGGCGAGGAGGGAAGGAGTCCCGCCCGCCACTGGTAGATGCTCGACCCAATGGCGTTGCGCAACTTGGAAAACGACTTCTGCGCGTCCTCGTCCCGCAGGAATTTGGGGTCGCCCTGGAACCCGCTGTAATCGTGCGTCACATACACCTTCTCGCAGAAATCACAAATTTCCTTCACCGGGGTGTCGTAAGTGATGCGGTTGCCGGTCAGCCGCTCCGAATAATCGCTCCAGAATTGGTGGTCGCGGGCGATCATCTCCCCGGTGATCTCCGGCACCGGCTGGCGGTTGATCTTCATGATGATTCCGAACGGCGTCAAATGCGGATACATCCAATCGAGCGGAAAACTTTCCTCCACGTAAAACTCATGGTCCGGGTTCCGGTCAAAGATCATCTGGGTCAGCATGCCGTTGATCTTCATCACCGCTCCCTGCCCGGTCACCTGCATCATGCCGCCCTCCGTGACCACCACTTCGTCCCCTCGCACCTGCTTCGGCTCCTTGGGAAACTTCATGTCATGCTCCACCCGCCTTTGCGAGTCCGCTCGAAAATCGGCATACACCTGGTTCGAATCATCCGGGTTCGGCTCCTGAATCTCCGTATCCGGATACACCCCGCCCAAACTTTTCACAATGGCCTCCGGGTAGGCCTCCTCCAGCATCCGCCGGTTTAGCCGCACCCGGGTGCTGGGCGTTTGCCCCGCGCCGTCCTTGGCCGCCTTCGCGATCAACGGCGGCAGAGGGATGTTCTGGAACCGTTCCGGCGAATAAATCGTAGGCCCGTCCGCCGTGTTGGTCAAAATGCGGTTGAAATCCCGCGTCAGCGCCCGCGCCAGCGTCCGGCTGTCCGCCTGCCCCCTCACCAAACCCTGCGTCTCCTGGCCCAGCTTTCCGTAAAGGTATTTTGACAATTCATCCTGCGCCTCGCCCGGACGCAACCGCGCCGCCAGTTTTCCCGCGTCCTTGAACTGGTCCTCGCGGAACCACGAGGTCCCCGTCCGCCGCCGCCATTCGATCTTGGCCCCGATGCTCTCAAAAATATTGTCCAGCCACGCCACCGCGGCGGTTGGTTCTTGAAACTGTTTCGGAAACTCCGTCGGCAGCAGCATTTGAAAAAACGGCGGGTCGTACTGCGTGCTCCGGTTGTATTGCGCGCGGATGTAGTCCAGGTAAGTCGGGTCCGCCACCGCGTTTTGCGTGATCAAATACACATCCCGCCGGCTGAACTTCTGGTCTTGCGCCGGCTGGCACGACGGCGGAATGAAGCTCTCGCAGTAAATCATGTAGGTCGGGCAAAACCGCCCCGGGTCCGTCCCCCCGTACAAGACCGTGTCCGGCGCCATTTCCGGATAAATCATGCTGGCATTGGTCCCCTTCATCGCCTGCTCCCGCAGGACCGGATCGTAAGTCAGCTTGCCATCCGGCCCCCGGAACGGCGGCGTGAACATGTCGTGCCCGAACCAATAACCAAACCAGTGCCCCCGCTGCTCGCTATGATACCAATGCGACAGCCCCGAACAGACGGGCATCACCGCGAACAATCCCAGCGTCACCAGCAGCGGCGCCCGTGTCCGATACAACGCCAGCGCCCCAAGAAAAATCACCGGCAGCGCCAGCAAGATCAAGCCGGCGTACATCGGCAGCCCGTATTGCCCCGGCGCAAACGCCTGCGCCACCCAGTGCGGCAAATCCTTCAGGTTCGCCTCCCCGTCCAGCCCCAGGTACAGTTTGCCCGCCGTGTCCCACAGGCAATAACAGGCCAGCGCCAGCGCCAGCCCCCCGCCCAGCCAGCCCCACCGCCGGAACTTTTGGTAATGCGTCGCCATATAGGCCGCTGTCAGCGCCAGCCCGTAGCCGATTAGAATCGCCACCACCGTGTGCGACGCGGCAAAGAACACCCGCAACAATTCCACCGACTGCCGGTCCTTCTGCGGATTGAGGAATATGGTCAGCAGCACACCCAAAAACGGATAGACCGCCGCCACCGTGATCAGCCAGTTCCGCTCCCGCCGCTTCATCCTGGAGAAGAACAAAAACGGCAGCAGGGCAAAAAACATGTAGACCCAGTTGAACGCGTCCGCCACCCCCTGGGCCAGCAGCTTGAGCTGCACCAGGAAGATGAACGGATGCGCCACGATGTTGGTCGGATTGATCTTCTCATACTGCCCGCGCGTCAGCGCGTGGAAAAAGCCCTGCACCGTCCGCGGGTAGCCCCATTCCATCGGCGGATTGGTCATGCCCGCTATCGCCTCATAAAAATAAAACGAGCAACCCGCTGTGATGAGCAAAATGACGAGCAAACACGCCTTCCATTCGGTCAGCAGCCCGGAGGTGCGGGTCGCCAGCCACACACACGCGATGAGCGACGCGATGCCAATCGCGTTGTAAATGGCCTCCACCATGGGCGTCGAGAATTGGAACAACATCAGCCCCAGCACCCATCCCACAGTGTTGACCAAAAACAAGTCCCGCCCCAATTTCGGCTGGGTGAACGCGATCCCAATCTCTATGCCCATCAACACCACGATCAACGTCTGGTGGATGGTCGAGCAGATGCCCAGAAAATAAAACGCGCAATACAGGTAGCCCCTCTGATGCGGCGCATAGATCCACCGCATCATGCACAACAAGACAATGATCAGCCACGGCACCCCAAACTCCGAAATCCGGTTGATCGCCACCGACTCCTTCCACATCGAATTGTCCAGCGCCATCAGCAACCCTGCCGTCACCCCGCACACCAGGCAAATCGCGTTCTCCCATTTGCCCACCATCCCCTTCAATTCCTCGATGCCCTCCATCAACATGCTGCTTCCCCGCGACACCATGAGGGCAATGAGCGAGCAACCCATCCCCATCGCCGCCGCC
>Ga0326728_10016550_pt1 | contig 15017 bp, 11 predicted proteins | sample MB3enrmetagenome_FD_207602 | JGI IMG/M metagenome (GOLD analysis project Ga0326728, IMG submission 207602) | Lab enriched peat soil microbial communities from McLean, Ithaca, NY, United States - MB31MN | ecosystem: Environmental > Terrestrial > Soil > Wetlands > Peat | place: USA: New York...
GGGTTGTGTCTATCCAGTATCCAATGATCTCGCTTACGATTCCCTTCGAGTCGCGTATTACGTTGGCTTCCTCCCTCAGCCAACGGTACGAACCGTCCTTGTGGAGAAAACGATACTCCCAGACTCCGTGCCCGTCCCGCCAGAACTCATCCATCCCAGCTTTGTACGGAGCGAGATCGTCAGGGTGAAGCCTAGTGGCCCAAAACGCGTTGCCTTTCTCTCCAATGAACACCTCTGATTCGAATCCCGTTATTGAGACAGTGCTCTTACTCTCGTAGATGGCGTAATAATCGGAGAAGTCCGAGAGCGGCTTGGCAATGTAGATCACAGCCGGGTTCGAACTGACCACGTGCTCGAGTCTTTCTCTGGATGCTCGAAGTTCCTCCTCCACTCGTTTCCTTTCGGTTATATCAGTCCAGCAGCCGACTACGTCTAGCACTTTGCCTGCGGAGTCACGTATCAGGTTCGCTTCTTCTAGGATCCAGCGGTATGTACCGTTCATGTGAAGGAAACGGTACTCCCAAACTTGGCGACCTTTCGTCCAGAACTCAGAGGTCCCCTTCCTGTACGAAGCGAGATCGTCAGGATGAACTCGACTGGCCCAGAAGGACGCGCCTCTTTCCCCGATGAACTCTTCCTCGAATCCAGTTGCTGCAATCACGCTCTTGCTTACGAAAGTCATGTAGTAATCGGAAAAATCCGGAAGAGGTTTAGCAACATAGATCACGGAAGGATTCGACGCGATTATGTAGTCGAGTCTTTCTCTTGATGCACGAAGTTCCTCCTCCATCCGCTTCCGATCGGTCAAGTCAACTACCGAAACCAGAACCTTCCCAAGCGACTCCTCATAACCCGGAAGCACACTCAGGATCACGCTAACATGCTTCATTCCCACCTTCAGGTTCTGGTTGTCAAATTCTCCGACAAACCGTGTCTTACCCTTAGCTAGAGCGATCAGTTCTTCCCTGAAATTGCCAACAGACTCTTGCGAGAGAACTCTGCGCATTTGAGAAAGCAGCTCCTCAACTGAGCTTGTACCGTAGATTTCCATGGTAGCGTTGTTGACGTCAAGAACCTTCACCATCGCTGCGCACTTAGTAACCTCCTCCGGATGCTCCGTCAGGTATCTCTCTATGTTGTCAATACCTCTTTTTCGTAGCTGATCGAAGTATCGTTTCACGTCGGAGAAGTCTTCCTCCCACAGGGAGACTGGGGAGGACATGAAGAGTTCGCGATACCGCCTTTCGCTTGCAGCAATTGCCTCCTCAGCTTGCTTCAAGACGGTTACGTCAACCCAATACCCGTTCACCTCGATTGGGCGTTCCTTAGCGTCACGTGCGACGATTGCTTCTTCACGTATCCACCGATTACTCCCATCCTTGTGCTGGAACCGGTACTCGTAGGAAAGCTGTCTCTTACTCCACAACTCCTGAACAATGGCGGGGTTAGCTCGGAGGTCGTCAGGGTGAACGTGCATCCTCCAAAACTCAACGCCACTCATGAAATCGTCAGGCGAATAGCCCAGCACAGAAACGACCCGGTCACTTACGTAAGTCAACACCCAATCAGACAGGTCAGGCAGCGGCTTACCGGAATAGATCACCGCCGGATTAGAAGCGACAAGATTCTCCAACCGATCCTTAACTGTCCGAAGCTCGTTCTCTAATTGCTTTCGTTCAGTGATATCCATGGCAATGCCTCTCAGCCCTACAGTGACACCATCACGAATAACACGCGTAGAATGAATCAGGACTGGGAACGTGCTCCCGTCCTTTCTTAGAATAGTGTACTCGTTCGTGCCCAGCTGCTCGCCAGCGAGCAATTTTCTCATGTTTTCCCTGATTCTTCCTCGATCGTGTTCGATGAAGACCTGACGAACATTCAAACCGCCAAGAACATCCTTTTCACTGTACCCCAAAGAGACGACTCCGCTACGATTCATGAATATCAGATTACCGTGGGCATCAATTTCGAAGACTATTTGCGGCAGCAAGGCAGCTAGTTCTCTGAATCTCGTTTCACTTTCCGCTAACTGTTTGGTCCTCTGCCCTACCATCTCCTCCAAGTGTTCAGAGTAGCGTTTGATATCATCCTCCATTCGCTTGCGTTCTGTGACGTCTCGAGCTAGGATCGCCACACCAATGATCGCGCCATCTTTCGCGATGATGGGGCTGTGTGATACTACGAAAAACCGTCGTGAGCGTTCTTCCTCGCCGGAATATGACTCCTCTGTAACGTGCTCTCCTGCCAACGCACGGTCTAGGTTTCGCTTGGCGTCCTCGCGATCCTTCGCAACACTCATGTAATCCAATAGACTGCGACCAATTTCGATATCCTTCCCATAAATCGCCTTCATAGTGGAGGCGTGCGCTTTGTTGAAACTCGTGTAACGGTAACGCCGGTCCACGGAGAAGATTGGTGAGTCGCCACTGTTGACAATCCCCTCCAAGGTCGAGAATTGTTCCCTTAGCATCTCTTCCGCATGCTTGCGTTCTGTGATGTCTGCGAAAGTTGCTTGTACTGCTGGTTGCCCATTGTACTCGATCTTGTTTGAGGAGATTTCGAACCAGCGTTCTTCACCGTCTTTGCGGATTCCGCGGAACTCGTAGCGTGGCGACACAGTTTTTCCTTGCAGGCGGTCCATGAAACGGCTAAAGAAGACCGCGCGGTCTTCAGGGTGCACTAGTCCTTCCGTTTCCTTGGATGAGAGGGATGTCAACTCATCAGGAGTGTATCCTAGGATTTTTGCCATCGTGGGGTTTGCGAAGACTAGGCGAGGAGGAGAGCCCTGGGCGATCACGATTCCATCCAGCGATTGATCGACCACTGTACGATACTTCGTCTCGTTCTCTCGGAGGCTCCTCTGCAGCCTCAGTGATCTAATGCCCAACGTGATATCTTCAGCTACTGTGTTTAGAAACTGGACTTCTTGGTGCCCAAACGCGTTTTTTCTTTCAGAATACACGTTTAGGCTGCCGACCACTTCTCCCTCATGAATTAATGGTAGGGCGATGCTGGACGCGTACCCTCTCTTTAGCGCCTCTTTTCTCCAAGGATCATACTTTCGATCTGCAGTATCTCTCATGACAGAAGGTTGGCCCGTCTTGATGGCCATGCCAGTGGGCCCTTTTCCGTACTCGGAATTGTCCCAGGTGACCTTGATGGAGGAGAGATACCCGTCTTCGAATCCTGCAGAAGCGACAGGTTTTATGTTGAAGGGTCCTTTCTCAGCGAGCCCTATCCAAACGAACTTGACATGGTCTACTCTCTTGAGGGAATCACATATTTGTTGAAAGAGATCGGACTCATTCTTAGCTCTCAGCTGCGTCCGGCGTACGTCATTCACCGCCATCAGCAGACTGTACGTTTCACCCCTCGACCCGCTCACTTTTCTTTCGGCCACGCCTTGACTGGCCCTCTTCAGGCTTCCCGGTTTTCGCCTATTCCTCAACAGTTCCTCAGCCTTCATGCGTCGTTCACGGATTTCTGATTTGCGACCTCTCTGCTGGAACAGGGTAGAATTAGTTTCAACTTTCACCAATGTTGACTATTAGCAACTGTGCATCCGTCGCGAGCAAACAACTTTTTCGCGACATTTAGACGAGAAAAGCTTGAACTAAGTCGATTCGGTAACTTAGTCTTTTGAATACAACTCACCAGAGAAGCAGTACGTGTTTCATTTCGACTAAGTAGTCTAATTGACTTAGTCCATTCTGCCAGACTACCTATACCAGCCGAAGTACTGCTTCAGCTTCGTGAATGTTGCAAAGTCATCGTAGCTAATTCGCTCTCGACCGTTCAACATAGCGGACCCACAAAGGAATGCGGTAACCAAATCAATGTTCCTCGGTAATCCGGAAAACTTCAACGTAGCAAGGTTGCCCGCCTCATCGCTTATCCGCTTCCGGAAGGATTTGACATCCCACTTCACCGGTCCGCGCTGCAGCTGCTGCGCTTTCACAAGCAAGCGTTACACTATCTCGAATCCTTCTGGGCTCGTCGCATTCGCTTCATCAATAGCGCTTGACACAATTGCCGTCGCAATTTCCGAAATAGCTTTGTGTTTGATCGCTAAGATCTCTGTTGTCTATGGGTGGGTCGATCGTTCCTAGGTGTGTGGGATACCCGCAACAACTATCAACCAACCACTCACCACTAGACCACAAGCGATTCCTTCTGTAGTTTATTGGGGGGCTATTATTGGTGCGAGCGTCGAGAATTGAACCGTTAGGTTAGGCGTCGTAAGTGTGTGTGCCTCTGAGGGTGCGGGCAATGGAATTTGAACTGCCGGTTTTTGTCGTGCGTGAACCACTGGACCGTTTCTCCGCTCCGCTATTCATGTAACAGCAGTGGTTGCACACACATCTGTATAGCCGCAATCGAACATACACTTGTCGGGCAGTCAAAAGGCACGACTGTTGGCCGAGGTCTGCAGATTACTCGGCGAGGCTGGATGTCCTTGAGGAAACTCGGGACACTACCTCTAAGAGGCGGAAGCAATCATCGGCGACAGCAGCTCAAGGCTGCCCAACTAGTTTTCGACAGAGATGGGCAGATTCTATCGCTCGGTACCCTCGGTGCGAAACACACAGGAATCTTGGTGCGCACACACTAAACCTCTCCTGGGTCGGGTTTTAGTTCGTTGTTGACCGTACAGTATTTAGTGCTTCTTCCTAGCTGTGTGAGCACCATTAGTCATATCTTGACCTCGATGGTTCCGTGATCCTATGGATATTTGGCAGGAGGCAACCGATAATTGGAGCGAGCTCTGTGTTGCAATGGGTTGCACGAGGATAAGCGTTCCAGGCGCCCTCGCTCACACATATCCAATTCACCGATCTGGAACATTCTATAATTCCGCATTTGTGCAGAATCCACAATCCTTTGTGATAGAGGAAGTGGAGCATGTCTACGAAACGCGAAAGCTTCCCTTTGCCATAACCCTCCCAAGGTTGAAAACCTACGGGGAATTAGGAAAATCATTGGAGGAGCAGGGGTACTCACTTGCTCCTCCATGGGCTCTAATGACGCACAAGGAATTGACCGGCAAGAGCAGTCCAGAGGTCAGAGTTGAGGAGATTGACCAATCTAAGTTGCGAGACTGGTTTGAAATGCAAGATGCCTTCCCTCATGTCGAGAGTTCTAAGCCGACAAGACTGGCGATGATAAAGAAGGTCTCTAAGGAAAAGTCGGCACAACTTCTCATAGCCACTCTCCAAGAAAAATTCGTAGGCGCAGGTTTGCTCTTTTTGAAGGATCAGGTCGCTTCGATTCATATGATCGCAACTCTAACCGACTTCAGGAGAAGGCACGTAGCCACCACAGTAACTCTTGAGGCCATACGTCGGGCTCGGAAGAACAAAGCTGATTTAGTCTGGTTGAGAACGCGGAAGGGTGGGACGGGTGAGAAAGTCTACATGAAGATAGGTTTCACAGTATTCTCAGATATCCTCTCCTACACGAAGACTCCGCAATCTGAAGACTCGAATCTGCCGCCAAAATGAATCATGAACCGTCGTCGTTCGTTTGAAGTGTGTGTCAATTGGTGCGCATACACACTTTTTTTACGGCGTCCAACTTGACGGTTCAAATTTGACCGGCCGCACCAGTATGAACCGCCCCCGCCGCCGCCCGTGACGAACCAGTGGCCCCATCTTGAAACATGAAATGAAAAGAACAAACTTCCCCAACTGGAAATGTGATGTGGATCAGTTTCGTAGTTATCGGCGACTGAAGTATTGCTTATGATCTCTTCTTCTTTTGGTTTGAATGCGGATTGTTCGGCGCAGTGAAGCTTTGTTTGGAATTGTGTGGGCATTTTGAAGTTATAATTTATCAGAATTCGCATAGAGTAAGGCGGCGTGCTGAGTTAGGCTAAACCTACGAACTAGAATCATATTACGCCGATGACGATCAGTTTTCGAATAACGCTAACGCCGAATCTTCTCTTTCTATTGGGGGCATTCTATTTTCAATTTGGGAAACAGCACAATCCAGGGCGGCGGCGACGCGCGAGCGGTTTCGGATCTGGGTGTTTCCATTTTGGAAATCGTTCACAAATATGGTGAATCAAGATGGGAAATTGATCTTATAAGAAGGTGATTTCGGTAAGCTCACCAGAACTTGTCCACGATGACAGGATCAATCGCGACTGGAGGTCTTTCCGCCTTCATTAAACATAGGCCAAAGTAAGGAATTCCGTTCTTCAGTTTCCAAACGTTTCCGAACTCGTCAACTCCCTCATAGTAGGAGACGCCGTATTCGTTTGTAATCTCTTTGTTTACAGTTATCGTGATTGGGTATGTGCCTTCATCAAGCAAGCTTTGGAAGAATTTTCTGATCAGACCGATGGATTCAGAGTAGTCTTCCGGATGAACTACTTCAGGCGTATCATGAGCGAACTTGGGTCTCAGTTTCGAAATCGAACCTACCATGCTTCGCTGTTCATTTGTCAGTATGCTATCTCTTGAGAGCATATTCTCTGTCTTCTTAGCGGTTGCACTATCCTTGGAACTTTCCGAATCTAAAGAAAGTAGAACGTTCTTGAGTTGGCCCAGAGTCAACTTGTGAAGGGGCTTGATTCTTCCGAGATTTGGGAACTTCTTCTCTAGAAACAGTCCTAGCGCACCAAGATAATCGAGTTCTTCTGTGTTCGTCAGATCGTGGATCTCGTCTTCCCAAAACGCCATTGAGTAGAAGCAGACCAGGTCTTTGATGATTCCTTCGAGTTCAACAAACATTGACGTAATGGTTCCCTTCTGGATTGCAACATTTTCATTCCGCAACTTCGATACAGTTTCATCAATCGACGCGATTCGGCTTCGGATGCCCTTAGCAGACTCAGGAATGTTGAATCCGATTCTGAACATTAGGAACTCAACCAGTTTCTGTTTATCGAAAGTGGTGTCAGCTCCAACAAGTCCCAGATCTGCGAGTATCCGCTTCAGTATACCTAAACCAAAGAAATCATTCAGAACTCTCTCCGGCCTATCAATGAGCAGTTTTCCCAGAAGTGCTGATTTGACTTCTCTATTCTGTAATCCGAAATCGCGTTTCACATCCTCCTCACCTAAGTAATTGAGCAAGGTGTTCGCAAGGCCATCGAGCGCATCAGTCTCCTCATCTCTAACGAACAGGCCTAGGGGGCAAGCGCAGAAATCGTCGTATTCTTCATTAGAGGTAACCCTGAGGATACGATCGTTGATCAGCCGATTAGTGAATCGGATGAATTGCGCATTAGTCATATGAGTCAGGATCAGTTGGTAGATATCGTGTGTCGTTCGAGATTCGGATACAGGTAGGCTGAACTTCTCATCAAGCTCAGACACATTGAGAAACGCCTCCGATATGTGCATGTTAAAGTATGCATCAAGGAAATCCATGATTGAACTGCCGGACGTAGTGTCTCGCTCTTCAATCGAAGTTGTCATTCCCAGAGGCCCAATAACCCATTTTCCGGTTTGATAGAACCCAATTTCGTCGGATTGAACAAGCTTACGAATGGCCTGATCTACTTCGGAAAGAGTACATTTCGTCGTGATAGAGCGAACGACCGCGGCTTTGGGATTCTTCTTGAAGGTCCAAATCTTCTCATGCTGACTTAACTCTTGAGCCAGCATTTTTGATTCCCAAAGAGTCATAGTTGATAGTCCTTGGACAGTGTCTTCAATCTGGATACCAGATTCAATGTTGTCAGTGTGAAATACTGCTTGGGCAAACTTCCTCTCGTTGCCGGATTCTCTGATCAAAGAAAGAATTTGATTATATGAGAGTCGCTCAGAGACATCAATGCCCAACTGTCGCAGGTAATTTACCAACTCAAACTTGTTATCGAATAAGTATCTTATGACGTTGATGATCTTCTTATCGTCTGCCATCGCTCATTACTTCTGGTTACCTATTTGTTTCCACTTGTGTTCGCACAGATCCACCACTATGACGACTGCTTGATAATAGTCCATTGCACGCTTCGTCAAGGGTGGCGGCAGCAAAGAGCAGTGCAAGATGGGCAAATTGGTGTTTAGACGCGTTAAGATCATGCCTAAGACGGCACATCGCTAGACTGCAGCTAGAGTTCTGAATTCTCGGAGTATCGAACTTCAATTTCAGCGCAAGCAACGACCTCATTACAATTCGTGCTCAAACTCCAGAATCCAGGATGTCAGCCTAGCTTCCCAAGTGACTATCGGTAGACCCTTTACATATTTGGTCAGTAATACGACCTCGTGGGGAAACCTGTCATGACCAGCAAAACAGTATTGCTGATCATTCTTTCATGCATAGTAATCGGATTTATTCCAAGAGTTGCAGCGCAATCATCCCCGCCTCAGTTCGTTGGAGAGCCACATGTGTCGCTAGGACCTAATTCACCTTCTTCATTTGTTGGTATTGTCACTCCTCATGATAATGCAACAGTCTGGGCGAATGTCTCCAGCCCGATTGGCATCGGAACCGTAGTCATCTATTATCGGATATCCGGTCCTGTAACGCGATTCAATGCAACCACTGATTTCGTTAAACGAAACATGACCTGGTGGAGTTGGTGGCTCCCTAGATCCAATGGCTTGTGGAATTACACGTTCAAAGAACAACCAAACGGTACCATGATTTACTTTTACTTGGATGTCTTTGATTCGTCAGGCCAGGACACATCGTGGAGGAACTACTTAGTGCCAGGAAGTATTCAGGTTTTGACGCCCGGGCCGTCAGACGTTTACTCGTTTGGTCTAGTTTTGAACGATCTCGTGTTCAACGAGAGGTACCAGGGTGCAAATATTACTGCAGTACTCGGTGTCTTTCTTCCCTATCGCCCGCCACACTACGGGGAACCCTACTTTTTTGGCATCCAGGTAAGATATGGGATATACGGCCTAAATATATACGAGAACGTAGGGAGGTTCTATTATCAGGGTTCAGTATCTGACGTCCTTCCTCTCACCGAAGGAAGCCTTGGAGATGCTCCTTACGACGTCTACAAGCTCGACATTCTACTGACTATCCCCTACCATGTCGAGAAAGCATCTGGGTTATCGTATCAAATCCCGATGACGATTAGGCAATTCTCTGGATGGGATACATGGAACGTATCCTTGGATAAACAGGGTATGTACTGGAGTGGAAATGACACAACTGAACTAGAGCTGGTCTACACCTTATCACGCTTTGTTCCCACATACTATCCTCCCCTCGTTTTGTTGCTGACGACAATAGCGATATTGGGACTGACCCCACTCGTATCGAATTATTACTCCACACGTAGGTTTGATGTTTTCTTAAATGCAATAATCCTCGCAGCGTCAGCTGAATTGAGTAACAACATCAATCCTCTTGGAGGTTTTCTTCAAAGTGGTGTATTCTCGAAACTGTTCGCTTTTACGATGTTGGGCACCGTCGTCCTGATGGTTTTGTATTCCAGTCCGGTAGAACCTGGTGCACGTTTAACCCGTGCCTCCACGTTGCGAACTTTGCTGACCCTTACGATCCTACTGTTAATTGCATTCTACTTCTCAATTACGACGAATCTACCAATGTCGGCCAAAGAATGGTTGATTGGTTGCTCTGTCTTTGGGAGCGCTGTAACAGGGTGTTTGCTGGTCAGAGAAAGACATCTTAAGATTCGCAGTAATCCTAATTCTCGAAATTACCTGCCGCCTGTTGACCATCCGATCTAGAAGAACTGATCAATGAAATTGTGGCTGTCAAGATAGACGCCGAGAAGAGGAGGTTACTGGTCGAGAAGGTAAGGCGATAGAAGAAATGGTTCCTCAAGGAAAACGCTTAAGCGATTGGTTTCTCGTCGAAGTTTACCCAGTTCATTAAGTCGAGCACTCGGTCAACATCAGACTTAATCACCGTCCTCCGTCCGCGGTCCAATGCTGATGCTTGTAGCAATGCCTGAAACTGCTTCTGCAATCGAAAGCCATAGGTGTCTTGAGCTTTAGCGATATTTGCAGTTGAAGGCAAAATTGATCTAGCATATTTCCTAGGGAGGTTGACGCGTATGTCTTGTTTTGGAATGTTCAGTTTGATGTCCTGTTCCTTCAAGAAATCTAGATCAAGAATTGAGTCGAAAATCTTCTGGACAGTTCTCATTCCATAGCTGTAGCTGAATGGAATGGTTCTGGACAGAAACCCCTTCTTCTTCCAGTTGTGTCGGTTGTCAGCGAATTCTTCACTGGTAATAGCCGTAACTAAGCCAACTTTTACTGGCTTCTTGAATGCGACAGGTCCGGAGGTGGCATAGGTGGACATCGCCACAATGCCCTCTTCGATTAGACCGTTCATCATTGTCACAAACGAATTCACTGTCGATTCCTTCCGCGCAAGTGGCTTTAGTAGATCTGGAATCATTATATGCCTCACTTCGCCGGACTCGATTTTTGCTAAGAAGTCACGTTGGATGCCGTATGCAGTGACATCGCTTAGATAGGCTACGTTCTTGTAAAACCGAAATCTACTTATGACTTCTGTTTTGCCGGATTCGGGTTTCGCGATAATGATTAGACTGTTTGGTTTAGGCACGTTCACAATGTACGCTGTTAGCAGTGTCAGCCTAGTCATGTCGATTAACGGCCTAAGATCCTTCAACCGAAATATAGCCCCCCTATGGGTTCCTTTTTCATAGATTCCACCGGATGGATGGGAGATAGTTACGATAGATGCGAAAGCGCTATGCCGCACATAAGAGACGTAGATTAGTGACTCACCTAGGTTAGTTACTCACCTGATTCGGAGGCGTCTGTTAGATGAACAAGAAAGTGCCACATACGTTCTGGAGAGGTCATCTCAAAGTGTACTACATTCTTCTCGATGGAGCAGCAACATACAAGGAACTGAAAGAAAGGTCAGGTTTCTCTGATAACACGCTTTCACTAATTCTAAGAGATCTCGTGAAGCAAGGTAAGGCCTACAAGAAACCTGCGGAAAAACGAAGCCAAGAGAAGTACATGATATTTGAAGTAAATTCTGGGCAGATCAACAACCAATTAGACAAGCACTCTGAATTGACGCAATCCATTGAGGCTATCCCACATTCGCTCAAAGATTTCTCAGACGCTGCTGGAGATATGAAAGATTCTAAGGGCATCGAGGAGGCAAATTTCCGAGCCAATCTACTTTTGCTGGCTGCTTGGATTCCTGATCTCCTTTACAATTGCTTGAATGATGAGTCTGAATATGTACATCGGCGGATAGACGAACTAATTGACGAGGTTGTCAGGCCATGGGTGCATGACCTGTTCGAGGTAGGGTACGTGTGGGACAAGATAGCCGTGAAAGCATGCGTAGAGACACGCGACAGTCTCTATCTGCCGGCTTTGTATGAGTGTGATAGGTACACCGAGATAATCAAAGGGTTTCGATAGAGAACCCGGCCCAATCCGCTTAAGTGTCTAAGGATTATCGATCGCTTTCTTCTTTCCACCAGACTTTGATCTTGACTTCAGCTGGGTTTTTGGAGAAGTCCTCATCCGTCTCTATCCTAGCATCGGGAAGGTAGCCTCTAACGTACCGCTGTAGCCGGAGAAGTATACGGGCTACAGTTCGTCGCCTGAGTTCTTCATCCGCTTCTTGTACAAGCATGTTCTCCAACAGACCACTCCCCGAACGGTTCCCCCGATGACCCTGACACCGTGTTAGGATAAGGTAAGTTAAGAGTAACTGAATAATGAACTCAGCGCTAATTCAAATCAGCCGTCTAACAGCTTTCTTTTCACATTCTCATAGAGTTTGAAGGAGCTGCGTTCTCGTGCTTTCTCACGTAGGTAGTGAAGTGTACTCTTTCCGATCCCAAGTTCGCTCGCTTCCGATTGAGTTAAACTAAGAATCTTTTCTCTCATTGCTTTGCTATCTATTCTTTCAAGAGATGGGACGGGGTCAGAGAAATCAATCGATGGTGATTTTCCCGTCAAGAATCGGCCCAGTTCCAAGGTCTTCTGTTCGATTACAGTATCCCATTTCAACATTCGGCCTCGATAATTCACACCTGAATTGAAAGCCTCCTTTAGGGAATCACGCAAACGCATTCTTCCGTCCCATTGAATTCGATATAGATAATCGTCCCTAGTGAAAGCAAAGTCTTGAGGCCTCAGCATACCGGATTCGAACGCCTGAATTACGCAAAGATCGGCTAGAAACCTGAATGGTTCTTCAAGGTCGTAGACCAAGCTTTCCGCTGTTTGAGCGCTGGCTATTTCATGTAGGAAACCAACTGCAGGTTCCAGGCCTATCGTGTTAACCGCTATTCTGCATTCAATCTTCAGGAAGCCGTAACCGTAGTTCAATGTCGCGTTGAATGGGTCTGAGGCGTTGTTGTTGTGGCTCGTTGTCATGCGACCTTGAAAGTGAAGCCATTCAGGAAGAATCTTCTTGAATGTTTCCCAGTAACGTAGTGCGGTACGCCCTTCAACAGTGCGTGTTTCCGGTACCGTTGCGGCTTTGCTGAGTTTCTCGGCTTCGGCCTTTGCCATCCGTACTTGTTGTTCTATGTCGTATCGTTCTGCTAGCCAGTCTAGGACTTGGATGCTTCTAGCTATCTTGGCCTGGACGAGGGCTTTCGCTATTGTGAGTTTTTTCTGAGAGTCGTTTGAGGCTTGGAATTGTGCGGCGCGCAAGTCGGCTTTCACTGGCGTCGGCGGTAATATGCTGCTGATGATAGCGCCGTCGAAGTCTAGGAAGAAGACTGGAATATTGTGCTTGGAGAGCCAGCGGAGCGCCGCTAATGAAATCAATCCGGTGCCGTTCTCAAGTATGATTGAGTCGTATTCAATTCTTCGTGGTAGGAACTGGTATCTTTCATGGTTGGGGTTGATTTTTCTTCCAATCGTGATTTTGAGTTCTGCGTGTGGTTTCGGGTTGCTTGTTAGAATTTCTACGCCTGTGCCGCTTAGATGAAGTGGGTTCGTCTTCTAGCGCTTCCTTGCACGTTATGTGTGGTATAACGCAAGATATTAATGTTACGTCACGCATAACGTAATTGGAACGCCCTTGAATCCTAGAATCTTGAGCCGCGTAGAGGAGCGTTACATTAGCGCCTTTTTGAAGCAGGATGGGGAGAAGAACGTTAACCTTCGTGTGCTTGCATTCCAGGTTCGGAAGCATCTGCCGGAAATCAAAAGAGAGTTAGAACTACTGGAGAAATTCATTAGAGCATACCAGAAAGGTATGTGAGACGTTCCGCGATAGGTCTTTGCGGGACACGCCATTCTGCTGTGGTTTTCTCCAATACCCGATTGCTATTCATGCCAAAGCCATATTGCCCGCAGTCTTCCTACCAACAGATAGATGTCGATGGATGTGAGAGGCCGAGTAGTTTCAAATGAATCTCGGCAGCTTCTATTTTGTTAGGCCGTTCTGTTTCCTGAGTTTCTCTACTAGTTCCTGGTATCGAGGGTCGGTTCTTGCCTTGGCGAAAAGGGGCGAGTAAATCAGAGCCGAGGCAACTACCGAATGGGTTTCGAGGGCCTTGGTCATGCACTCGAAGTAGGAGTCGAGGTCTCCGAGGGCATGGTAGACGTACGCGATGAAGTTGAAGCCAACCGGACCCATCTTGGCGTCCTCAATCTTCTTGACGGCGAGCAGCGCCCGTTCCCTGTCGCCTTCCATGGCCGCGATGACCCCGCCCACCCAGGTCACCCGAGGATTGGTGGGATCGAGCTTCTCTAACTTCACATTGACCTCCTTAGCCTTCTCGACGTTCTGTTTGGCTAGGTAGTACTCCGTCATTCCCTTGTAAGCGGACGCCGGGGCGAGTTGCTCATTCTTCCTCCAGTACTCCAGCGCCTCCTGTTCCCTCCCCGTATAGAGAACTGCCAAGCCCACGCGGTAGATGAAGTCGGGTCTGATGGGATCCAAGCGGCAAGCCGACTCTATTTGCCTCACCATTTCCCCCTGGTCTCCCTTGAGTGCCGCCAGTTCGTACAGCATCCAGTGTGGGTCTGGGAGGCTCGGGTTGAGTTCCAGCGCTCTTCTCGCCTCCGCTTCCGAACCTAAGGCGTCGTCCTCGGTGAAGAGCATCACCGCGAGCGAGGCGTGGGCCTCCGGAAGGTTCGGGTCGAGGTTGAGGGCGCGCTCCAGTAGTCGCCTCACAGCCGTGACGGAGATTTCCCAGGGCTCGTTTCCGAGGTCAGCAAGTAATTGGTGGCATTCTGCCTCGGCCACGTACGCTCTCGCGAAGCTAGGATCCAGCTGGATGGCCTTCTCGAAGAGAGTTATGGCCTGTTTAAGCGAAGTCTCGGTCCCCTGCCTGAACAGTTCCCTACCCCGGAGGAAGTTGTTGTACGCCTCAGCGTTCTCGGTGGGCTTCTTCTCCAGGGTTCTCTTCTCGGAGTCGAGGAGCTGGGTCTTGAGTTCCCCGGCCACCTTCTCGGCGATCTCGCTTTGGACGGCGAAGATGTCGTCCAGATTCTTGTCGTAGTGGGAAGACCAGAGGTGTTCTTCTGTTCCGGCGTTGATCAGCTGGACTGTGACCCTGACCCGGTTACCTGCCTTCCTTACACTGCCTTCGACCACCGACCCGACGTTGAGTTCCTTTGCGATTTCGGAGACATTCTTCTCCTTCTTCTTGTAATTCATCACCGACGTCCGAGCTATGACCTTCAGGCTCTTCACCTGAGCAAGCCTGTCTATCAACTCCTCTGTCATTCCGTCCGCGAAGTATTCGTCCGCGGGATCAGGGCTCATGTTGGCGAATGGTAGAACGGCGATTCGATTCTTGTCTAGCTGAGTCGCTGGAGCTGATGTCTCAACGCTCCACGGCATCAGCATCTGGTACACTTCTATCGGTACACTCACGTTCTTCAGAGACTTAACGCCTAGACTCGCCAACTTGAGTTCGAACTTGTTTTGGACATGATCGTAAACCTGGCGTGTGATGCAGACGCCACCATCCTCGGCGAGAGGCTCAATCCTTGACGCTACGTTGACCGCGTCGCCTGAAATGTCGCCTTTGGATTCCACTACGTCACCGAGATGAACGCCCACCCTGAGGTGGACTCGTCGTTCCTCGGGTAGGGAGATGT
>Ga0326728_10016551_pt1 | contig 15016 bp, 12 predicted proteins | sample MB3enrmetagenome_FD_207602 | JGI IMG/M metagenome (GOLD analysis project Ga0326728, IMG submission 207602) | Lab enriched peat soil microbial communities from McLean, Ithaca, NY, United States - MB31MN | ecosystem: Environmental > Terrestrial > Soil > Wetlands > Peat | place: USA: New York...
TTGAAGATAGGTAATACACTACTTGTTATGTTGATTCCTGATGAACCTGACCCCATTTGAAATACAACTTTTCCGGTATATTGACCCGGAACTCTGTAAAATCCCAAAGCCCAATTAAAGTTCGCTGAAGACGAATATGGATATGGAATACTTGTAAATAATGGGAAAAATTGAAAATTTTGATAATAAGTTTTATTAGGGTCTGACGCGATGGAAAATTTAAATTCCGTGGTCATTGTTGAATACGGTATTGGCCCTTCAATATAGTCACCCACACCCGAAAATTGAAGCATATATGTTTTTTCATCCAATTCGTAGGTAGGAGAAGTATCTTCAGCATAATCTGTTCCACCATACTCTCTTATTGTCAACATTGATGATGGTACACCATAACATGATAACAAATAATCCACACATTGTTCCGTCCCTTTGGTTTTGTATATTCCCGGTAAACTGATTAAAATACGATTCCATATTATTTGAAGTCTTTGTTGAGAAGATAAAGCATTGTAAGAAGCTGAATCCATACTATTTAGATAGACTTCATCAAGGTCCAATGACCCTATAATGTCATCAACATTCCAACCAAAAGAATACAGCATTTCTTTCAAAGTATTCATTGGAAGACTTGAACTAAATTCGTTTTTTACCTGCCTTTCTATTGGCATGGCCGCAATGTATGTGTAAATGTTGTCAAAATGATGACCTATCATGTTTAAAAAGGTCAAATAATCCGAAAAATCAGCATCATCCATGATATACTGAGGAACGTTGGATGAAAGACTATCCCTGTTGTTGATGTCATATTCATTTGCTGCTGCATCCTCATCACTTACATAACTTGCACTCAAAAACGAACCCGATTGTAAATTGTATTGGTAGTTTCCAGAACTGAACAAATATGACTCAAACCCATCAAACGATTGAACCAATTGAGTAATTTGTGTCGTAATATTGGATTGTTCGGAAAAATAATATGGATAGGGTACAGAAGATGACAACGAAGCACTATATCTGTTGTTCAGTTCCACCAGTGATGCACTTAAAGTTGTCCATTGAATTATTTTATTCTTAAAAATATTCAATCTGTTTTGGGCTGATGAAAAAATAACAAAATTGGAATAATTGGTATAATCTGTATTTAATTCAGCAATTTTTCTATTAACACCAATGTTATCTTGTGTATTGGATGCATATGATAAATCATCAGCGGAATACAAAATATTGGAACTTTCTGCATTGATAAAATTTTGCGGAGAACCAAAATTTGGTGGAGAAATTGTTATGGTTTGGTATTGAACAGGTGTTTGTAAAATAGCAGTAAATGTATAAGGCACCATACCAAAATTAGATACCCAACAAGTGTCTTTTATGGAAATATCAGACGGAAGAGCAGACGATAATTTTACAATAAGAGTTAAAGGGTCTGTGGGAGAAATTCGTTCATCAAGATAATCGTGTGTTAATATTAAAAAATATTCATTGTTACCAAAGTTTAATACATTTTTAAGATATCCAAAATATTTATCTTCATAACTTGATTGCAACGGGTCCACTACAACATCATAAAAATATGTTACAAAGAAATCGTAACAAAATTGTCTAGCATCTTTGTATCCTTGTTCTTGTGAATTCAAAATTTGGCTAAATTGTTCATCCAATCTTGTGTTTACAAAACCAATATACTGTTGTTCGAGGTCGTCAAAATCGGCAATAAGATTGTAATTTTGTAACAAGTAATTACTATAATATGTCCTAATACCCTGAGTTCTTTTTATAGTTACAGGTTGTGAAACGGTTGTCGGTGTTGGCGTCGTAAACGTGTATCTTATAAAATCTTCATACATGTTTCTTAATAAATTGATGACAGAAGCATCATCATTCAAAAAGAAAATAAATTTCAAGAATGATATACCATCTTGGTATTGATTCAAAGAACTCATTTCCTCATATATTGTATCATATGGGAAATTTTTAGTAATAGAAATCAAAACAGGAGACACATCACTGACAGGAAATTTCTTTACACAAAAAGAACTGTATTCGGCATCAAATGTGTCGGATGGGATGAGTTTTATTTCCGTTCTGGATGGAGAAATGTCTTTGATGGTAAGTGATGCGGATGAATTACCTGCCATTTGTCTTATAAAATTGTAAGACACCACGTAACTTCCACTATTAATTCCTATCGTATTTAAATCAAAGGAAGGTTGAAATAAAATTGAATTATTTTTGTACAGTGTAAATGGATTTACAAGTTGAGTATATGAATAACTGACAGGCGTATTGAGATTATTCAAATACGTCAAGGTAACAGTTTGAAGTGTTTTGTCTTGGTCAATTGTACCCCACCCCATGAGTGTCTGGTCATCCGTGGAATATACACCTATTTCAATAGCATCATTAGTTGAAAGTCCAAACCAAACATCACTACTTTGAGAAACATACAACAATGATGTATCTTGTACACTCAAAACGGAAGCAGATTGAACGCTGCCTGTGTACTCACCCAAAACTGTATATGGTAATGACATATTTATGACGATGGTGGATTTTGTTGTTCAAGTTGAATTGGAAGATATGGATATACGCTTTGAAAATCATTTGGAACAGAACCTTGTCCCAATTGAATTCTAAGATTAATAATAGTATTCTCAATGGATTGCATATCAGCAGAACTGCTATTCATTGAACTGCTGGCAACCACCGCATTTAACTGACTTTGCAATTGAGTATTTTGATATGTAATTTTATTAATCTGGTCGATAGCTGCTTGTGGAAATGATGACGATATTGATGACCCCGTTGCTGGAACCGGAACAAACTCTGTAAATGTTGGATTGTAAAATGAAAGCGCTTTGGAATTATTATACACAAAATTTCCAAGAGGTAAAGTAAAATAAACCTGTTGAAATATTGAGGAAGATTGATTCAAAATTTCATTACCTACACTATCAAACTGATAGTTGTATGTTCCATAATTTATGAAACCTGCAATTTGTTGACTGAAATCTGCCATTTTCTTATCTCACAATTTTGAATATATTCCCTTTGTCAAGGGTATATTTGGACCCGCTTTGTTCTACTCTAATTAAAATTTTGAAATATCGTTCTTGTGGGAAACTTGTGGTATCCAACATGAAATAATTTCCATTAGAATCGCAACTTATCTGAGTATAATTATCAAAATCAAGTATTATTTGCTCAGTTTCGTTGTCTTTAATTGCGTAGTATGACGACGTAGGCAGGTATTGCGGAATAAGAAATTGAGTGAATTGGGTTTGTCGGTCAAAGTTTTTAAGCGGAAACTGTGGACGGCCAAAAACATTCACCTTAATTATATCACCAGCGGTAACAGATGTTGGAACGTTCTGAACAACTGCAGCAAATGTGCTTCTAACATCAACAGGGTTTAGAATTGACGCCGTTATATTGATACTGCTTGTATAAGTGTAACTTGATGTCAATACACTTCCCGTAAATGGAGTGTAAACTGGATTGCCTGCTAGAGGTCCACCTGTAAACACACCACTAAAAACACCATAATCTGTGATACCACTACTGGCTGAAAGTTGGGTTACAGACCCAAATGCTGGTCCATTCACATACGAACCAGAATATACAACATTTAAAGCCATTGGAAACAATGGTTTGAATGGGTAACTTGCACTAATATTTGTGCCAAGTATCATGTCCTCATTCCAACTGCCGACCAACCATCCACGACCAAGAATATATCCTTTGAAAATACTTGAGGTGAAAACACTTCCACTAAAAAGACCATCTATTAAAGTTCCCATGACATAAGACATAGTTACCATTGTTGGCCCACAACAATCCAGAGCAACGGAACTCGGCCCAAATTCATCTTGATAAACATGGTCGCTTGTCCAGTCATATTGATTGCCTTCATCATATGCATCTCCCCACCCATATATATCGTGTCCTTGATATTGCGTTTGACATTGACCACCCTGTAAATATGACAATTGTGATGATATAAAGGATGGAACATTCGGACGGGGTGGATACATTGATGGAAATTGTCCATCAATAACCCAAAAATCTGCATTTGGATTAACTAAATAAGATTCATCATCGCCTGCTCCGGGATAAAATGGAGCAGAAAAATCTGTATCATTAAACCCAGTTACATGGGGTTTACATTTTCTGCATTTCTTAATTAAAGTAACTATTGAGCTACTGGTTGAACCAGAAAAATCACCATTTATGGACATGCTGGTTATTAAACAATTCTCTCCCATCACGCTAATTAATCCACTAGCAGAACCACTGTTATCCACTGTTATATTTCCGACGCCAGAGAAACCACCATAAATCGAACCACTAATAGATGCACTATCAGTTACAACTCCAATCAAACCTGCCTGAATCGTAGCAACATTTACACTAGCAGTCATTATACTGCCTGTTGACCACGAAAAATCACTCCAAGCTACATCCAAAATTGGTTCGTAAATAGTATTGGTATCTTTACTGAAAAATTTTAGGGCCATACCCGAACCTGTTGGCGAAAATTCATCGCTGCTAATCAGAACAATACCATTATTTGGCACTGTTCCACTTAGCCATGCATTAGCAATTGGTGTAATATCCATATAAATGTCACCAACCTGATAATCAAAGGATTGAGTTACGCCCAATGATTGAATATATGACGAACCTGTAGTTGCCCAAGGTGTTCCTCCATCATAATCTCTGTATATCCAACTGGCTCCTTGCGTTGAACCACCATCGGATACATAACCATTACCCATGACCCAACTTTCAGAAATCGGAAAAGCATAAACATTGTATTTAATAGGTAAATTAAATTCTCTTGCTACATACAGTTTAAGTTTGAATACGGGGTCAACAATATCTCCATTAGCAATGGATTCAGAAATTTTAGTTATATCAAACTGAACCAATGCTCTTTGGGTGTAAGTATCCGTTATAGCCGTTTGATAATAGCTTCCCGTTGGATTTTGCCCCCAAGGCAACTCCCAGTTATACCACGAAGCAGAAGGACAATAAAATTGTATCCAATTGACTCCCACTTCTGTTGGAACCAATACTGCGACTGTTGCAACAGATGTGCCTACACGCAGTATTTCATCCAATCCAAAATTCAGGTCTTCAAATCCTGTTGTATCGGTTACAAATGTGTCTTGTGATGGATAAATGAAATGATGCATATTTACATTGTAGTTCCTTGTATATCACTATTCGGATATTTAACTTCAAAAATTGATGGGTCCAAAGAAGGATAAATTATATCATTTTTGGTTGCAGCAGCTATATCATATGCGACGGGGGAATAATCTCCACCATTTGTTGTAAGTGGTGTAAGATTTGTAATATTCAATGATACAACACTCTGAACGCCCTCAACCTTGGCAATCTCCAATCTTAGACTACTAAGATTAATAGGTTGTGAGAATTCCCATTGGTCAATATTGAAAAAATTTTGAACTGCTGTAATTGCATTTGCCAACACATCTTTTTTGTTGTAACCTTTGAAAACACTGATTGTAAATTCCACCCCAATATTAATAATATAACCATCTATGACATTTATACCATCTGTTAACATTCTGTAACGTCTTAGATAAGTTAAAAGATTTGTAACCAACGCCTCATTTGATTGTGTGAGATTTCCATTTTCATCATATGATAAAATATACAAATTAACTGCAAAAGGATTACTCCTATCATAAGCAACATTCCTAAAAAACGCTTGGGTGTTGTCGTTGTTAACTGTAGCAACGTTGTTTTGGTCCACCGTGCCCGTTAAAATTTGATTTTGATTTACATCCAAACTGTTGTAGGTTATTACTTGTGCTTTAGCGATTGAACCATATTTGGCAGGCAATGCATACACTCTTGCCAAGTAATCATTTTGTGTAACAATACGATTTTGTGCAGCAAATGCAGCAATGGCATTTTGACGAATACCATCGTTACTTTCAGGTCCGGTACCACCAACGGTAGCTTCTGAATTGTTGACTTTTAGAGAACTTTGAACAGTATTAAGAAGGGAAGTTTCCTGTGGTGTAAGACCATCTGTTGCATTATTTATAACAACTGAGTCCACATTTATAATTGAATTTGACGGCGAATTGGATTGAAATCCCCCACCAATCGTGTATGTTACAGTCAATGTTGTATTTTGTGGTGCTAATCCATAAGTGTCATTATTAAGAAAATTGGAAGGGTCTATTGGCAGATTAAGATTGCTGACATTGGACAATCCAACACCAATTTGTTGTGAACTCAAATTGATGATTTCATCAGCAAATCCATCTGTTCCAGCTCCAAATTGCAAGTATGTCATGTTATTTTCATCAACATTGACCGTAAATCTGCGGGATGTTTTCAAATAATCAAGAATATAAGGAACAGTACCTTGATACGTTGAAAGTGTGCCTTCAAATGCTTCATTATTTGGAACATCAGTAAGAACCATCTCTTGAGCTAAAAAATCAACCTGATGCCATTGATTGTTATCAGCATCAACCACACTTATAATTTCCAAAACACTATCTTCATCGAGATACAGATTTAAAAATGGCTGCATTGCATTGATGGTAAATGTTTTTGTTAGGACTTGACCTGAACGAATATTGGCTGTTTTTTGCAATAAGAAAAATGTTGGAACTCCCGTATTATCCCTTTGATACACCGATGAAGTCAACGGAGATAAATTTGTGTTAACTGTAAAATCTATGGTTTCAGAAGTCAAAAAATATGCACCAGCATTATTTGACACTTGCATGTTTTCTTGAATACTTAAAGCATAAGTGCTATCAGGAATATAATTTCCATTTTCATCAGTTGTAGCAGGACACATTTGATACACATCTATTTGCCCGGTTGCTCCCTTTGCTGGTGAAGTTGTATATCCAAGATATTTTGCCAAAGCAATGATGTTTTTTCTTTCAGTAGTATTATAAAGAAGGCCTTCCTTAAAAGCGTAATCTGTGTAATAAGACAACACATCACCAACATATGAAGCCATTTCAATAAACATCATACCCGGAGCTGCATCATTAAAATCGGCGTAAGTATTAGGAAAATAATATTTAGCAAAATTGATAAGATTTTGACGAAATTGAGAGAAATCCTTGTTAAGATATCTTACTTCCTTGCTATTTGGTTGAAAAGATTTTTGGGTTGTTGTTGCCATAAATTATTGTAGGGCGTTATTAATCGTGACTATCACCGTATCTGTTTGTTTGGTTAAATTTACCATAAAATTTACCACGATTTCCAACATATAATTATCTGTGTTAGCAGTTATTTGATTGGATGTTAATAATTTTGCCGTTACATCAGTTACAGTTACATTTGATATCCATGCTGCTATGTCTTCATTAACTATGTTAATTGCTTGGTCTTTCAACGTATTTACGTTTTGTTCAAATGTTAGATTCCATAATCTTGTTCCAAATGTAGGTTGAAGTCTTCTTTCTCCTTGACGAGTATTCAAAAGATTGATAATGTTGGTTTTTATTTGTGTAAGTGTGTCAAACGATTGTGCAAAATATCCACTATTACCGTCTTCTATTGGTAAAGTCAATCCAATCGGGGTGGCAGAAGTAAGATTTGTAACTACAGTTGCCATAATTATCCAGTCAAAATCTTGGTTGTGTCAATATGTCCACCCCCACCACCCTTTCTTTGTTCATCCATTTTTTTCATAATGGCCCTAAAATCCTTTTTGAACACCTTTTTTAGCATGTCAGGAACTTCAGCACCACCATCCAAAGCTGATGGTTGAGTTGATTCCAACAACTGTTCACCAACCATTTGTTTTAAGAAATCTATTTTAGTGGTAGGCGGTTCCACACCAGCATTTTCTCCGCCACCTATCTTATCAAAACCACCACCCATCAATTCAGCCAATTCAACGCCCGTATCAGGTGTATTTTGTAATGGTTTGAAATGACGAGCGGTTTCAGCCAACACAGCATTTAATTTAGGATTTTTTGTTTGCAAGACGGCAACTCGTGAAGGTGCCTCTTCAACTTCTTCAACTATTGGAGATGGATTGTTGGATTTGATTTCTTTTACCATTTCCACCAACACCTTACCCATAGCTTTGCTTACCTCTTCGGCTACAATTTTTTTAACTTCTTGTCTTACCAAGTGTCTAATCGCCTTTTTCAATTCTTCTATTTTCATATTACGTTATGCTTTAAAATTAGAGCCACCAAAGCCACCCGGAACACCTGTTCCAGCAGGCGTGGTAATGGTCACGGAATTTGTACCTCCACCATTTACTCCCGGTGCAAATCCTCCACCTACTGTAAAAACTCTTCTACTCAATAACAAATTCAAATTCTCTCTCAATATTATTAAAGCTGCTGCCTCAACAGTTGTTTGTGTTGAAGGTGGATTTGGGTCGCCCACAGTTCCACCTTGAGCATCTGGATGATTGTGTTTATACCAATGAGTATGAACTAACACCCAATTACAAAAATCATACAACCAATTAACGGTTGTTTGACCTAACAAGACAGGCTCATTTGTTTCGTCATATTGTCCTAAATAAATAGCCGGGGAATTTAAGACCGTTTTGTTATTTGTGTTAATAACTATCTGATTTTGAGCATCAATTGTAAATTCATCATCGGTAACGAACGCCATTCTTTTCTTTGAATACTGGAACATCTCGTTCTTTTTAGCTGAAATAATGATTCTATCACTGTTTATTACTATCTGGTCCCCCAATAATTTAGGAAATTTAAATGAGGTTTCTCCATCAAATCCGCCTTGTTCTTCACCAGTACCCCACATTTTTTTGTTACAAGTCGTTTGAAACCCGCTTAGAGTGACACCAGATGTCAAATGGATTGATGACCCATCATTATTAATATCTTCCAACATATAACCACCAACGTTTTTTTCTTCATCAGTTGATGGATTTAATGGTCTTTGTCGGTTGCGGATTATAATCATAGGATTACCACCGCCAGCTTCTTTCTTGGAATATGGATTAGCTATACCATTACCCTTATAATCCGCATACCCGCTAAAGTCGGAATTATATCCCTTGTCATTGTCTCTGTTGTCATCGTAGGAAGCAAATCGAATAGATTGCCCAAAACGACTTTCAAAAATTAAATCCCCTTCTCTGCGTTTTAAGCATCGAATTCTTGTATTGTAGTAAAAATATCTTCCTAAAGCACCAACATACCCAACACTGCCCAAAGAATTTAATTTCGATGGGGGCCCTACATAGGGTACCTTGGGGTCGGTTGATTTAATTAGTAATTCTCTATTTCCCTGAATTATGGATGGTGGAGAGTAAGTATCTCTAAATCCCCCATAATTCAATTCCAAGTTAAAATTAGCATCAGCATTGGGAGTGTTGAAAAGATTAATTTTTCTTGTATAATAGTATTGTCCTAAATACAGCACCACACCCACAATTTCATTTAGTACAGGATATTCTGATATATTGGATTCCAATGGTAAAGCCCATATCAAATCCTCTTTTTCAACATTACTTTGAGTATAAAGCAATCTTACCAACGCTCGACCTATCCATGTGTAGTCCACATCGGTTTTTAATGGTGCTTTTCCATTTGCTCCTACAGGCCATTGGTCAGGAGTCAGCTTGTAATCTTTTTCTTTAAAATAAGAATGGTCTTTATCTAATATTATATCCAACACTATAGCAGGTTCTATTTCATAGAATTCATCGGCAGTAGTTTTACCTTTCCGCATACCTGCAAAAAGGGAAGTGGTATCCAATGAAGGAGCAAAATTGCTACTTGGTCTGTTCCAATATGCCATAATTTATTCTTTTGCTTTGGAAATTGTCTTGACAATAACTGAGTCAGATTGTTGAATTTCATTGACGGTAGCCATCAATTCCTTCTTTTCTTCCTCACTTAATCCATAAGAACCACCACTGGCTTCTACACTGGCTTGGATGGCCATGATTCTCTGACAAATCTGGGCTAATTTTACGAGGTGTTCGTCATTGGTTATACCAGCATCAATATATTGTTTAATAAGAGGCACAACCACCATTGCATCATTGACAGTCTTAATCATTGGAAGTAAATCGCCAATAAATGCTTCGAGTTGGACTTTTCGCCTAGACTGATTGGTGACAATATCTTTACACAAGTCCTTGAAAGACTTCCCATCAAATAATTCAAAATCGGTTTCCATACGCCTATAAATAGAAACGTATGATGGTTTATCAAACCTTTATGTAATTTTCTGTATTTATAGACCCTTGATTCAGATAGGAACGGGAGATATTATTTTGATATTGTTTCATCTTATTGATTACCTTTGTAATCTGTTGTGTTTTACACGATGAAATTTCCCGTATGTAAAGATACAAAGCCTTTTTATTGAAAGCATCTATTCGGTCAGAACTTCTGAACAATTCAATGACAGCATTAGCTATGTCCAAATCCCTTTGTTTTGTAAAAATCTTTTTTACATTATTTTCCCAAAATCTTATCATAAGACCCATAAACTCATGCATTTCAGCATCTTTGTAATGCTTATCCTCAGTTTGAAGTTGAACGGTATTTTCATCGTGTTCTTCACTTATCTCTACATGTTGGTTACGTCTTTTATAAGTGGAATTGTTTAATGCAATCAAATAATGCTTTGCTATAATTGAAAAATAAGAAAATGCTTTACCCTTTCCTGCCTCAAATTTATGCATATTCGATACCAAATGAGCTACAGTTTCTTTTTGAACATCCAAAGGGCCAATTTCAAAATAACTAAACTTGAATGTGTTAAAAATATTTTCAACCAGTTTTTCAAATGGATGCTTAATTTTAGTGTTATAAATATCTTCTCTAATTTGGGAGTCGGTGGTGTTATTATATGCAATAATAGCATCTTCTGTATCTTTTGTAAAATACATTTTGTTCACGGATGCTCCACGACTTCTTCTACCCCGTTTCGATGGTTCAGTAACAGCAACTACAGGAGTCACTGATATGACTACAGGTTTTGAAACCCTCTTTTTATAGTGGCGACGAATTACTTTTCTCTTCTTATTGTGATGACGAACAATTCTTTTTTTGCGACGAACAGTATTATTCTTTCTTTTTAGCAATAATTTTCTGTTTTTTTTAGGTGACTTGCGGACACGACGAGCCTTCAAGGTTTTTTTCTTCTTCATAGAAAATATTATTCTCCTTATTCCGTGGTTTCTTCGGTTCTATCATTAAGACTCTGTATAAGAGCCTTCATATCTTGAAATACAATTCCAACCTCATCATCTTTTTCAAACATTTGTCTTTCGTCAAGCATTTTCATGTGAACCCAAGTTTTAAGAACTTGTGCCCTCCAATCAGATATCCAATTGGAATAAAGTTCATTTATTGCAAGTTGTCTCTCTCCAGCTTTCCAAATAAGAATATTTAAAACGATAGATGCTGTTAACAATACCGACAACAATATAACTAAAAAAATTAGCATACACTACTCTTCTTCATACTGGGGGTCATCCTGAAATTCTTGAATGTATTCAAGAGCTTCTGTGACGGCTTCCCAATCATTTTGTTTTATGGCCTTACTTAACAGTTCCACTATATTATTTATATCAGTTTGATTCATCGTCAATTACACAAAAGTAATCAGCGTCATATATAGTTGAATAATTAATCAAATGCCAAAAAATTCTAACATTGTGAGTCTAGCCTACTTTATAAGTTTTGGCAAGCATTAAAGTTTCATCATTTGCCTGAACCAAGTATCCATCGGCCGCTGCTTTTGTTCCATTTTTTCTACTTTTGGTTCTATAATAGGTTCAACTTTTTTTTCTCCTACTTTTAATTCTTGAATGGATTCAATTTTTGGTTGAGATATCGGAATAATTTCTGGTTCTTTTTTTAATGGTATTTTTTCTATTTCATTTTTATCATATACAGAATCATCTTCTCTTTTGTAAACAGCAATGTTATATGCTAAAATTAGACATATTGCTAAAGGGTCAAACACAAAAATAATGAATAAAATAAACCATCTAGCCACAGTATCCAACGGCAATCCAAATGCATCAGCAACAAACTTGAACGTTTGAACATCTTTTTTCGACGCTGTTCCCAATTTTAATTGATTTATTTGGTCATCAATAGTGCGGACACTATCAATTGACTCTTGCACTTTTTGATTTTCATTTTTAATATCTTTGTCGGTATCGTTGATTAAATCTATTGTTTGTTGTTGTGATGATTGCTTTAATTTTGAAGAAAGACTGTCGTTGTTTATTATAGAACTTAACCTAGATTCCTGAGATGCTCTAAGTTGGGTAAGGTCATCAATTCTTTTTTTAGAAGCCTCTATTTTGTCCTTATAATATGTTTTTTGGTCTTGAATATTTGTTATTTTTTCCTGCATTACACCGAATTCTATAGATGACTTTTGATAAGCAGCTGACAAATAACCAAAAATACCCAATGAAGTTATAATCATCAATACAGCAATGGCACCTATTAGATATGCTTTTAAAAATCCTTTACATTTTGACCAATAACGATAGAGAAATGTGACTCCAACCAATTTACCTATCTCAAGAGCTGATGCCATGATTATTGCAGAAATGAACGCTCCTGCAAAAAGAGTTGAAATACCATAAACACTGAAAAAAGCTGCACACAATGCTATAAACAATGCTGAACAACCCAATATCCACGGAAATTTGGATTTTGATAGTAATTTGTCTTTCATTATTTATGGATGCAAGACCATGAAATTAGTTATAAATTTCCCTTCGGTGCTGGTATTGTCACCACCAGAAAATGACATGGTAAATCCTGTAAGTGTCTGACCGGCAGGACTGGTCCACGTCGTAATAGTTTCATATCCATAAGGTTCATATCCATTGTAAGTGTTTACAACCGTGTAGTATCTTGTTGGCATCGGATTAGTGAAGTTAACATAAATAGCATATCCGGGCAAATTGACACGCAATGTGTTCACGCCCAATGGAGGCCCCCAAGTATCGGGGTCTATAATCGTTCCTGCAGAACCACCATATGTAATGGAAGATACATTAAGTGAGGCCGACGAAATCATTACACTGGAATAATTATTTGCCTGTGCCATCAGTATTGTACCAAAAGCTCTAATAAAATTTCCAAGAACATAACTTGCCGTAGTTGATGCTACTGAATAACTTGAACTTATGGACTTTGATGCAAACGAAGCTGACGTAGCCCAGATGGATTGTGACGCAAATGAGGCTGATGTAGAAAAAAATGAACGTGAGGCAAACGAAGAAGACACACTCCATATTGACTGTGACGCCCAAGACGATGTAGTTGCCCAAAGAGATTGTGATGCCCAAGATGAAGAAATAGCCGTGCTGCCAGTCGGTGCGTGCAAGGCAAATGAAGCGGTTATAGCATAGCTTGAACTAATACCATTCATCGTTTGACTTGAAGATATAGCATATGATGCGGTTGACGTATTTGGATAATTCAAATTATTTGACGTTATAGCGAAACTGCTTGAACAAGCCCAACTACTCGAAAGAGCGTAAGATGCAGATATAGCTGAAAATGAAGAACTAGCATCTACCGATGAAGATATCCAATTTCCTAACACTGATAATGGTGCCCTAAACGTTGTTACAGAAGAACTTTGGACAACAGCTATAAAATCACTTGATGTGACTACATTTAGTGGATTTAAACCACTGATTGGTATGCTTAATGATGGTGGTGCCATATTTTATGTTTCCTTTTAATCATGTAACGTCGTCCATCCTCTGGATTGTAATACAGTCATACTTGACAATGTAGCTGGACTTGGAACTCCATTTCCTCTCACATCAACTGTTCCACTTATCGTTGAGTTGGATACCAAATTAGATGTAATACTATCCATAGAAATTGAAAACAAACTACAACTTTGTGCAGATAAATATAAAACTCCAGACGGTATAGTTGGTAAACTATTTATCGAAGGGCAATAATTAAATGAAAGATAGACCGATTGACTTGGTAAAGGTGTAAGAAATGTCAATAATGAAGGATTATAATTCATTGACATACTAACTATACTATTTGGCAATATTGATGGTAAAAGTTGTATGTTGTTACTATCAGCTAAAAACGTATATAATCCAAAAGGCAACGAACTAGGTAATGAGGTAAGTTGATTTAAAGAACAATTCAAATATGATAACGTCAAAGGTAAATTTAAAGACGTTAGAGAATTGTTTGAACAATTTATATATGACATGGACGTAGGAAATCCCGGTAACGATGTCAAAAAATTGCCGTTACAATTTAGAGTGGTCAATGATGATGATGCAAAAGTATAAAATGAAGTTAAAAGACAACCCGAACAGGATAAATAAGTCAATGAACTAGGCACACCGCCCAAACTTGTCAACGGATTATTTGAAAAGTTTGATTCAGTAACGGCAGTCAATGGCCAAAAATAATTTATTGACGACACACCCTGATTAACAGCATTCAATGTAAATATGCTTTTACCCAATGACATTGTATGTAATAAACCTGTAATATGGTCCGTAAAAGGTCCCCCATCGGTAGATGTAAATGTAAATAATACGGAACTGGATGGAACCACAGTAAGATTGAATGGTACATTTACATAGGAATTCAAATTATCACTTTCGCTTGAAACACTAAATCTAACCTGTCTTGTTGGTTCTATTGGAATATTGTTTGATGAACTTACAAAAACCATATAGGAACCATACAAATTAGCTTGTCCAATCAAAGAAAATGATTGTTTTAATTGTCCTGTGGAATTTGAATTGAAATAAATTGGGGCTGAATCCAAAATATTTTGAATTCCCGTATTTCTATCCAATACAGAAAGATAAACAGTTCCGCTGGTTGCACTTGAAGCTGTAAAAGGTACAGTTATAGTTCCAACCACTTCAATTGGTGTCGTAGCCTGTTGTGTTGTTGACCAAAACACATCTACATCATCGAGTTGCGCTTCATTAGCTGATTGCGTATATGCCAAAAAAACACCATAATCAACGATT
>Ga0326728_10016552_pt1 | contig 15015 bp, 12 predicted proteins | sample MB3enrmetagenome_FD_207602 | JGI IMG/M metagenome (GOLD analysis project Ga0326728, IMG submission 207602) | Lab enriched peat soil microbial communities from McLean, Ithaca, NY, United States - MB31MN | ecosystem: Environmental > Terrestrial > Soil > Wetlands > Peat | place: USA: New York...
ACCCTCGGGCGATTCACATAATATAAGGAGAAAACGTCGAAACAGCTAGCGGATGATAACTTCCATTCGGCACCGCCACGCATCGCCGATCTTTAGCATGAAAACTCCGCGAGCACAATAATTGCGACGAGAGCGTAGCGTTGACGGAATAATCCAAATACATTACAAGTGCGCACTGGCATAGATGACAAATTGCATTTTAGCAAGGACAATATACGGGCAAAGTAGGCTCATCAGACTGTGTATTGTGACTTTATGAGCCGCCAGGCGCATTATCTCTTGCTTGTTAACTCATGGAGTGCGAAGCAAGGCGAGCGTGTAACTTACTGGGGCGCATTGAAGCCGAACGGAAAAGTTTCGCTTTCATTTGCCCTCGGCCTCACTCGTACTCGTCCGCTGGAGGCTTTGTCTAGCAAATCAGCCGCGAACCCTCGGGCGATTCACATAATATAAGGAGAAAACGTCGAAACAGCTAGCGGATGATAACTTCCATTCGGCACCGCCACGCATCGCCGATCTTTAGCATGAAAACTCCGCGAGCACAATACCTGCGACGAGAGCGTAGCGTTGACGGAAAAGTCTGAAAAGTCAAAAAGCGCGCACCGGCCATTGTATTATCCGCTTGCAGAACAAGCCGCCTCTTGCTATGATCGTGGCGCGGGTTCGGGAGAGGAGAGAGGAGAATCATGTCAAGGATTGAAGTGACCGTTACGGTCGGCGACAAAAAAGTTACGTTGGACGGCCCGGAGGATTTTGTCCGCGCCGAGGTGCAGCGGTTGACCAACGTCATTGCTTCCAGCGACTCCAGTCATAGCCCAGCGTCCACCGGTGTCAGCCTTCGCCCGATGGCAGAACACGAGCTGCCTCCCACCGAAAAGGAGTTCATCGCAGCAAAGAAGCCAGCAGGCCATGCGGAAACTGTCGCAGTGCTCGCCTATTACCTGACAAAGTCCGGCCAACAAGACTTCACGCCCGAGGACATCCGACGGGCCTACGTAAGGGCCGAACAGAGGCCCCCCAAAGTCATATCGCAGGCCCTGCGCGACGCCAAGAATCAGCATGACTACCTGGAAAAAGGCTCGGGGCCGAGCATCTTCCGGCTGTCGCCGCACGGGGAGAGAACCGTGATTTTCGATTTACCTAGAAAACTGGAATAGCCGGAAGGAAAGCCAAACAATGTCGGCACAGTCCACAGCCCACGAGAATGAGAAGGAACAACTGGAGACCTTTCTGAAACGTATCCCTGGCTTGTCCGACGTAGCACAAAACCATACTGAACTCGTTGCGCATCTCGGCTACTTCCTCGAGGAGGAGCGCGGCGAGACCGACCTAACTCCGAAGAAATTCCGCAGGTGCTATGACGCTGCTGCCATTCCGACTCCAGCAAACATCGCTGACACCGTGCGGAAATCCCAGGCATTTATTAGGACAGGCAGCGGCACGAGGCTGCACAGGGATGTCAGAGCTCGCATCCAAGCCTCGTTAGCAGCACCACCGGGCGCAAAGCCTTCCACGTCCAAGCCAATAGCCAACGAAATCCCTCACGACAAATCGAGGAAGGTCGTTGTCATTCACGGTAGGGATTCAACGATCCGCGAGAACATGTTTCAGTTCCTGCGAAGCTTAGAGTTGAGCCCCATCGAGTGGGGCACTGCCGTGCAAAGCACAGGCTGCGGAGCGCCGTACACTGGCGAGGTCGTCGACGCGCTGTTTTCGAATGCACAGGCTATCGTCGTCATTCTTACGCCGGATGAGCACGTGGAGCTCAAGCCCGAACTTCAATCCGAGGACCACGCTGACAATTCAGGTTGGCAACCACGCCCGAACGTATACATCGAAACCGGGATGGCGCTCGCAAGGGACGAAGCGCACACCATCCTTGTCCAGATTGGGTTTATCCGACAGGCGAGCGATTTGATCGGCCGGAATCATATTCATTTCGATGGATCCCCAACACACCGTCACGATCTAGCCGAACGCCTCCGCACTGCAGGTTGCGCCATTTCAACTTCTGGCAGCGACTGGCTTCGCGTAGGCAACTTCGAAATTTCGCCGCAAGTCCCGAAGGAAGGAAAGAGGAAGACAAGATGAGCCTCGAAGATCTCAAGAAACAATTCATTGTGAACGAAGACGCGCGGAAGGCCCTCATCGAACCAATTGTTTCAAAAGCCCTCAACCACTGCCGCGTCGACAAGAATGGCCACGTGCTGATCACGAACGCGCAGCTAACCGGAAAAGAACGAGTGAAGCTAGCGCTTGCAGCCCGAACTATTGCCGCGCAGCTCGACCCCGATATCCGTGCCGAAGTCACTTTGGCAGACCTCGCGAAGTATACCGGACTTCCAATAAATCAGGTTCGGGCTCGCATGAATGACGTTGTCAGAGAAAAATTCGTCGAGTCACTCAAAGCCGGCGTATACCGGGCACGCCTGAACAAAGTTAGGGTTTTCCTGGATAGCCTGCCGACGCCCGCCGAAACCGGACCCACAACCTAACGGCACTCGTCGAAGAACCCCTGCAGTTTATGGGCGGGTAGCCGGCCCGCCGACTCACAATTGGGGGGCACCCCCCCTCTTTGCCCGCGACGCGAAAGTGAGGAGTTCTGGCCGTCACAGACGTTCCCCCTCCCGCATTCGAATTGTGCAAATCCTTTCGAATACTCTCTTTAGACTTGACAATAGAGTACCCTTCTGCTACCCTGCGCCGTGTTGGTCATTCCCCATCCCGAACCTCTCGTACCCGGCACGGGTACGCGCCCTTTGCGTCCCGGATGCCTCTGCGGGACGAGTCCTGCCTGCCCCGGCCCTGCCGGGGAGCGAGCCCCTCACGGGCGAGTCGAGGGGCCGCCAATGCGTGTCGATCCGCCTGCATCGCTGGCCGCAAAGTCCCCCGCCCAGCTCCCCAAACTTGCACCATTTCTGTGCACACGCCGAAACTCATACACACGAAAGGACTTTAAGTCCTTTGGATTCAGCACTTACAGGCAATTTCTTATGTTATTGAAAACAATGGACTTTAAACCCTTTAGAATCAGCAGATCCACGATTTTCGCCCGTAACCCTTTTGGATTCAGCACTTACATAAAAACACCGGGGGGGAGGGGGGAGGAGTACCTTCCGAGTTACCCCACCACCCTTGCCGCGCCGAAATGTCCGCCGAAGCCTTGGCGGAGGCGGAAGCCTTGGGCTTGGGCGACGAGCGTTCTCTGCGAGTCCCGCCTGCCCCGAGTGCGGGGACTTGGTCGGAAAGGCGGGCCGCTCAACACTGTCTCTTCCTTCCTTGCTTCTCCCGAATTCCCCGGCAGGCCACAAGTCACGCGATTCGAGCCACGAGCCACGCGGCGCGGGCAACGGGTCACGATTCCTGCGAGGCTTTCCTTGCCCTTCGGCGAGGCGTTTGTTAGCGTAGAAAATTCGCGGCGCACCTAACATGGAAACGATTCAAATCACGCTGCCTGACGGAGCCGTTCGCGATGTCCCGAGCGGCACCACTGCCGCGGAAGTCGCACGCGGTATTTCGCCGTCGCTCGCGAAGGAAGCGCTCGTCGCGCGTGTGGATGGCGAACTGGTGGAACTTTCGCGCCCGCTCGATCGCAACGTCAGCCTCGCGATCCTCACGCGCAAGGACCCAGACGCTCTCCAGGTCTTTCGTCATTCCGCCGCGCATCTGATGGCTGCGGCCGTGCTCGAGCTTTTTCCCGACGTGAAGCTCGGCGTCGGCCCGCCCATTGAAAACGGTTTCTTCTACGAATTTCTGCGCGAGCAGCCGTTCACGCCGGAAGATCTGGCGCGCATCGAAAAAAAGATGCACGAGCTTGCCGCGCAGGACATCCCGAACGAGCGCAAACTTCTACCCAAAGCCGAAGCCCTCGCGCTCTACCGCAAGTGGGACCAGGCATTCAAATGCGAGTTGATCGAAGAAAAAGCGGTCGAGCCGATGGTCTCCTTCTACACCACCGGCAAATTCATCGATTTCTGCCGCGGCCCGCACATTCCTTCCACCGGACGCATCCGCGCCTTCAAATTGACCAGCGTCTCCGGCGCCTACTGGAAGGGACAGGAGGGCAATCCGCAGCTCCAGAGGATTTATGCGATTTGCTTCTACACGCAGCAGGAGTTGGACGAATACCTGACTCGCCTGGAAGAAGCGAAGAAGCGCGACCATCGCAAGCTCGGCCAGGAACTGGACCTCTTCAGCATTCAGGACGAAGCTGGGCCCGGCCTGATTTTCTGGCATCCGAAGGGCGCCCTCATCCGGAAAATCATGGAAGACTGGCTGCGCACAGAACTGTTGCGGCGCGGCTACCAACTCGTCTTCACCCCGCACGTCATGCGCCTGGAATTGTGGAAGACCAGCGGCCACACGAATTTCTACAGCGAAAACATGTTCGCGCCGATCGAGGTCGAGAAGGACGATTACCAGCTCAAGCCGATGAATTGTCCCGGCCACATTCTGATTTACAAATCGCGGCTGCGCAGCTATCGCGATCTGCCGTACCGCCTGGCCGAACTCGGCACGGTCTATCGCTACGAGCGCTCGGGCGTGTTGCACGGCCTGCTGCGCGTGCGCGGCTTCACGCAGGACGACGCGCACATCTTCTGCACGCCGGAGCAGATCGAAAGCGAGGTCGCGGCCTGCGTGGAGTTCGCCTTCGCCGTGATGAAGACGTTCGGCTTCGAGAAATACGTCGTCGAGCTGTCCGATTGGGATGCGGCGCATCCGGAAAATTACGCCGGCACGCCCGAAGAGTGGAAGCGCTCGACCGCGGCCCTCGAAACCACGCTGGCCCAGATGAAGGTTCCCTACACCCACATGGAAGGTGAAGCGGCCTTCTACGGCCCGAAGATTGACGTCAAGTTGGTGGACGCGATCGGCAGGCCGTGGCAATTGACCACCGTGCAGTTCGATTTCAATCTGCCGCGGCGCTTCGGCCTCGAGTACGTCGGCGAAGACGGCAATCGCCACCAGCCGCTGATGGTGCATCGCGCGCTGTGGGGAGCGGTCGAGCGGTTCTTCGGCATCCTCATCGAGCACTATGCGGGCGCGTTTCCGCTGTGGCTCGCGCCGGTGCAGGTCGAGGTGTTGCCGGTCAGCGGAAAATTCAGCGAGTACGCGAAGAGCGTGACGGACGCGCTCGCCGCGGCGGGTTTCCGCGCGCATCTCGATGACCGCAACGAAAAACTACAGGCGAAAATCCGCGACGCGGAAATGCAGAAAATTCCCTACATGACGATCATCGGCGGAAAAGAAGCGGAAGCGAACTCCGTCTCCGTGCGCCACCACGGGAAAGGCGATCTCGGCCCGCGGCCGCTCGCGCAGTTTATTTTGGATTTGCAGGCCGAGTCAGCCGGCAGCTGAAAGATTTAGCGTTCCATCGCCGCGGCGCACCTGCCTACCGGCAGGCAGACAGATACGATTTGCGCAGCCACCACGCGCTCAGCGCGAATCCGGCAAGCTCCAGCGCGGCAATCCCCCAGAGCATTTCGTGCGGGACTTGCCCCTTCGCCAGCAGCACCCACCAGCGATCGAAGCCTTGGCCGATCGGCGCCGGGGCGCTCGATGTCGCGTAGCGCCAAATTTCTTTGGCCTGCGCTCCGATCGGCTCGAAGTTCATCCGGTAGTTGAACGACGCGTCGTAGTACGCGCCGTTCGCCTCCACTTGGATGAAACTCGTCGTCAATCCGATCGCCTGCACGAGAAACCCCACAGCGAAGAGCACCCAGGCGACGACGCGCGTGCGCCGCGTCGCGCCGTCGAGCGCCGGGCCCAATCCCAGGCACAGCAGCGCGAGCCCCGGAACCAGGTAGCGCGGGCCGTAGCAGTAGCCGCCCTCCCACTGCGTGTACGTCGCGAAGAAGAGCAAGTAGGCCAGCGGGGCGCCGCACGCGACCACCGCGAGCGCGCGATCGCGTCGCCAGAGACGGCGCAGCCCCCAAATCGCAAGCAGAATCGGCGGCGCAAAGACAAAGACCGACTTGCCGGGAGACAACAGGAAGCCGTAAAGCCCCGTCGCGAGCGGAGTGTGAAACGAGTTCAGCGCTTTCCCTGTCTCGGCCGCCGAGGGATAGCCGAAGTTGAACGGATCGCCGAACAGGAAATCGTTGCGCCACAAATACATCGCGCCCGCGAAGCCCACAATGGCGGCGAACACGACGGCAGGGCCAACGGCGCGTTTGCCGTCGCGGAGCAAGAGCGCAGCAAGGAAAACCAGGGCCACGATGACGTGGGTTGGGCGCACCCAAACGGCCGCGGCGAGCAGCGCGCCCGCCGCGATCGCGTGCGCCGTGGAACTCGCCGCGCGCGGCGCGCCCGAAAACAATACGGCGGCTGCGGCGAGCAGCAGCGCGGCGCCCAGCGGCTCGGAGAAAAACCATCCGGAATATGCGCCGACCGGCGTTGCCAGGGCGAGCATTCCGGCGGCAGCAAGCGAAGTTTTCTTCGGTATGCCGAGCCGCAGGAAAAGCAGAAGCGCGAGCGCCACCGCCGCGGCGGAAAACGCCGCACTGCTGCCCACGAGAAAGAAATCGCTCAGTAAATCCTGCGCCCCCGGCGGGACGCTGTGCCAGCGCGCGACCCAACGACCCAGCGCGAGCCAAGGAAGCGCCGCCACCGATTGCCCGGGCGCATAGGGCGTTTGCGGGCGGCCAAAGCGATCGGTGATGCCGTAGAACAAATGGCTCTGCACGGCTTGCGGCACGGCCGTATTCCCGCGGAGGTAGAGACTTTCGGTCTCGAAGTCGGAAGAGACTTCATCAATCGTGCGAACGCGGCCCGTCGAGGTGAGCAGGTAGAGAAAATTGAGGAACAGGAAAAGTGCGAGCACCAGAGTCCATTGGACTCCGCGTCCGGTTGCGGCTGGATGCATCTGCGAGTCTTCGGTCATCGCGTCGCGGAAAGCTGCTCCAAGGAATTAGACCACAGGGAAAGCGGTACGCGGGTCACGGCTCTGGCGTGGGCTGCCTAAAGAGACATCGCGTTTGCCGGGCGCTTTCCAGCGGCATTGCGGGAGTTGGCGGGCGGCCGCGCGCCCCCGCGGGAGGCATGTTATACTTAGCGACCCGCTTCCGCTTCTGGCTTGCGCTATTGCGGCGCGGATGGTTTAGGATTGGAAAGCCGCGCCGGATGAGGTCCGGGCGGGAGGTGAATTTATCGCCGAGCGTAGTTTTCGGGCAAACGACCGTACCCGAGTAAATGAGAGGATTTGGGCGCGAGAGATTCGCGTCGTGGATGAGGACGGCGGGCAGTTGGGCGTCATGCCGCCGCCGGAAGCGCTAAAGCTGGCGCGCGAACGGGGATTGGACCTTGTGGAGATCTCGCCCACAGCCGACCCACCGGTCTGCAAGATCACGGACTACGGCCGCTTCCTCTACCAGACGAACAAGAAAGCACACGAACAGCGGCGGCACCAAAAAGGGTCGCAACTGAAGGAAGTGAAGTTCCGGCCGGCGACGGCGGAGCACGATTACCAGGTGCGGAAAAATCAAATCATCCGATTCCTGGGTGAAGGGCACCGCGTGAAAGCGATGATCTTCCACCGCGGGCGCGAAATGGCGCACCAGGAAGTGGGCCGGGCCAAAATGAACCGCCTGCTGCTTGAAATCGCCGATCATGCGCTGGTGGAGATCGGGCCGCGGATGGAAGCGAACATTCTCATGGCGCTGCTTGCGCCGAAAAAAGGCCCCGGCCGAACGCAAGCGCCTGCGGTGGCCTCGGGACAATCCTGAGGCGGCGCGGCCCGACGCAGTCTGGCCGCGCAGCGATTCGAGCGAGAAGGGGTTTAGGCACATGGCCAAGAAACAAAAACTTAAGACGCACCGCGGCGCGGCGAAGCGATTCAAGATCACTTCCACCGGCAAAGTGTTGCGCATGCATTCGGGCAAGCGGCACATATTGGGAACCAAGCCGGCCAATCGCATGCGCCGCCTGAAGAAAATGGCGGCGGTGAGTCCGGCCGACGCGCCGAAGGTGCATCGGATGCTGCCGTATGCCTGACGGCAACGGCTGATACGATTTTTTTGCTGTGCCAGGCAGCGCGTAACCCACCACGACGGGCCTGCCGGCCAGCGGCTCCAACCGACGCGCGAACGGTGCGCGGGCCGGGGCAAAGGGCAACCAGGGAAGTTCGGGTTGCATTCTCAACACGCCGTGGAGACGCCACCGAAGCCGGGGGCGTTGGCCGGGCCCGCGGGCCGACCAGCGTAAGTGCTTCGTGCGTGCGCTCCTCGCAAAAGAGGGAACCATGGCTCGAGTAAAACGCGGAACGAAACGCCGTGCGCGCAGAAAGAAATATTTGAAGCGCACGAAGGGATTTTTCCTCACTAAATCGAAGTTGTTCCAATCGGCGCAGGAGGCGGCGAATCGCGCCGACCGCTTCGCTTACCGCGACCGCCGGAACAAGAAGCGGCAATTCCGGAGGCTGTGGATCCAGCGCGTCGGCGCCGGGGCGCGCGCGAACGGGTTGTCGTACAGCCAACTCATGCATGGATTGAAAGCGGCCGGCGTGGCGATTGACCGCAAAATGTTGGCCGATCTCGCCGTGAAGGATGCGGCGGCGTTTGCGGAACTCGCCGCGCAGGCCAAGCAGCATCTGACCGCGCCCGCAAAGGCGTAGCGCCCTTTCTATGCCGAACGACCCCACGGCGAAAACGCTTGCGGAACTGGGCGTCGCGGACGCCGCGGGCGTGGCGCGCCTGTTCGCGGCTCTCAAAGAGCAATTCGTCAACGAGACGGCGGCGGTGCCCGACGCGGCGCGCTGGGAAGAAGTGCGCAACGCTTGGGTGGGCCGCAAAGCGGGCGCGATAACGCGCATCACCGAAAACTGGCTGAAGCCGGCCCCTCCCGAGCTAAAGCGCGCGGTTGGACAAGCCCTCAACGAACTGAAAGCTCACATCGAACAATCCCTGGAAACGGCCCGGCTGCGAGTCGAAGCTGCCGCCGAAGCTGCAGCGGCGGCGCGGGACCGCTTGGACCTTTCCTTGCCGGGAGTGGTGCGGCCGGTCGGATCGCGGCACCCTTTGCAGCAAACGTTCGAGGAGATCGAGCGGATTTTTCTTTCGCTCGGCTACACGGTAGTCGAAGGGCCGGAAATCGAGACGCCTTACTACAATTTTGAGGCGCTCAACATTCCCGAGCACCATCCGGCGCGCGACACGATGGACACGTTCTACATCAAGCCGCCGGCCGGCGCGCCCACGGGCGCCGCAGCGCGCCTGTTGCGCACGCACACCTCGCCGATGCAGATCCGCACCATGGAAAAGCAACCGCCGCCGGTGCGCATCATCGTGCCGGGAAAAGTCTACCGTCGCGACAACCCGGATTCCACGCACAGCTACATGTTCCACCAAGTCGAAGGCCTCGCGGTGGACACGGACATCACGTTCTGCGATTTCCGGGGAACCGTCGAACATTTCGTGCGCGAATTTCTCGGGCCCAAGGCGAAAACGCGCCTCCGGCCGAGCTATTTCCCGTTCACCGAACCGTCGGTGGAAGTGGACGCGAGTTGCCACGTGTGCGGCGGATCGGGCTGCCGCGTGTGCAAGTTCTCAGGCTGGATCGAGTTGTTCGGCGCGGGGATGGTGGACCCCGCGGTGTACGGCTTCGTGAACTACGACGCCGCGCGGCTTTGCGGGTTCGCATTCGGGATGGGCGTCGAGCGGCTGACGATGCTGCGCTACGGCCTCGATGACTTGCAGCTCTTTTTTCAGAACGACGTGCGCTTCTTGCGGCAATTCCCATGAAAGTTCTCTACGATTGGCTCAAAGAGTTTGTGGCCTTCACGGCGGCGCCCGAGGAATTGCGGGAGCGGCTTTCGCTTTCGGGCACGGCAGTGGATGCGATCGAGCAAAGCGCGGCCGGGGCCGTGCTGGACATCGAAGTGACGGCGAATCGCGGCGATTGTCTCGGCCACTACGGTCTGGCGCGGGAAATCTCCACTGTGTTCCGGCAGCCGCTGCGGAGCGTTGCGCCGAAGTTGAAGGAAACCGCCGAGAAGGCTTCTTCGGCCGTGCGCGTGGAGATCGAGTGCCCGGAACTTTGCGGGCGATACACGGCGCGGGTGCTGCGCGGCGTGAAAATTGGTCCTTCGCCCGCGTGGGTGCGGCAGCGGCTCGAAGCGATGGGGCAAGCTTCGATCAACAATGTCGTGGATGCGACGAACCTCGTCATGTTCGAGCTGGGCCATCCGCTGCACGCGTTTGACCTGGACACGATCGCGGAGCGGCGAATCGTCGTTCGCACGGCGCGCGCCGGGGAGAAGATGCGCACGCTCGACGCCCAGGAACGCACGCTCACGGCCGATACCTGCGTCATCGCCGATGCGAATCGCGCGGTAGCCATCGGCGGCGTGATGGGGGGCACGGAGACCGAAATTTCCTCCACGACGAAAACTTTGCTTCTCGAATGCGCCTGGTTTGACGCGGTGGCGATCCGCCGGACGTCGAAGGCGCTCGGGCTGCGGACCGAGGCATCGCACCGTTTCGAGCGCGGCGCCGACCCCGAGATGGCGGAGCTCGCCTCGCGGCGCTGCGCGGAACTGATTCAACAAATCGCCGGCGGAGACGTGCTGCGGGGCGTGGTGGACGTCTATCCGGGCCGCGTTGAGACGCCGCGCATCGAGCTGACGCGAAGCGAATTGCTGCGCGTGCTCGGCGCGGACGTACCGGACCGTGAAATCGAAGCTGTCCTGAAATCGCTGGGGTTTGCACCCGCGCGAACGGATGCGGCGCGAGGAACCGCGGGCTCTCTGATGGCAGCATGGGAGTGCCGCCGGCCGTCCTGGCGGGCGGACGTGTCGCGCGGAATCGATCTCATCGAGGAGGTGGCGCGGCACTTCGGCCTTGAAAAGTTTCCTCCCCGGCTCCCACCCGCCAAACGGCCGGCCGCCCAGCGCACGCACGCCGAGGCGGAAGAGCGCCTGCGCGAATTGCTGGTGGGCCTGGGCTATCGCGAAATTATCAGCATCACCCATGTGGACGCCGATCGCGACGCGTTGTTTCGCGCGGAGGGCGTGACGCCGGTTCGCATCGGGAATCCCATCGCGGAGGACGCGCCCCTGCTCCGGTCGAATGGCACCGTCAGCATGGCGACGACGCTCGAATGGAACTTGAACCACAGCCAGCGCAATCTTCGGCTGTTCGAGATCGGCCGGCGTTACGTGTGGGCGGGGAAAGAAACCGTTGAGGCGCGCGTGCTGACGATCGGAGTGTCCGGCTTCGCGCGAGAACAAGGCGTGGCGGAATCCGCGCGGACGTACGGATTTGAAGATCTGAAAGGCGACCTCGATCAATTGAAGATTCTCGCCGGGAAGTTGCGCTGGTCGAACGGCGGGCCGGCATGGCTGCAACCAACGCGGGCGGCGTCGCTCGCTCTGGCGGACGGAACTTCCCTTGGCGCCGCGGGTTTGCTGGCTCGGCGCGTAGCCGAGCGATTCAAGCTGCGGCAGGACGCGTATCTTGCCGAGATCGAGCTCGCTCCGCTCTACGAGGCGTACGGCGCGCGGCGCGCAAGTCCGCAGTATCAGCCGGTGCCTCGGTTCCCCGCGGTCGAACGGGACTTTTCGCTGTTTCTGCCCGACAGCGTCACGTTCGCGCAGGTCGCGCAAGCCATTCAATCACTCGGTATCGCGGAGGTGGCCGACATCGAAGCCATCGATCTATTTCGCGGCAAGGGCGTGCCGGACGGAGAACATTCGCTGCTGGTTCGCGTGACGTTTCAGAGCTACAGCGCCACACTCACGGACGCGCAACTCACCGGCGCGAGCAGCCGCATCGCTGGCGCGCTCGAGTCGCTAGGCGGGCGGCTGCGCACGTCCTGACACGGGCCTCACCGGCGCCAAGCTTTCTTCTTGTTTCGCAAACACTCCAGCCGGAGAATAGCTCCGCCCTTACCCTTAGAGGAGCGCCGCCCGTGAGCCATCGCGTGAAAGTGGAAATTTACGACCAGCCGTACACGATCAGCGGAGAACTCGATCCGGAGTACGTGACGCAACTCGCGCGCCTCGTGGACGAGAAAATGCGGGGGATTGCGCGCGACTCGGGAACAGTGGATTCGGTGCGCGTCGCCGTGCTCGCGGCACTGGCCATCGCGGACGAGTTGGAATCGCTGCGCCAGGAGCACGCGCGGCGCGACACCTCCGTTCGCGAGCGGGCCGAGCGCTGCCTGACATTGGTCGAACGCGCCCTGCGCCAATCGGCGTAGAGGCAGTACTACTCGCGCAAGAAACCTGCAACGCCGCGGCGCCCGCCGACATCTAGTATAGAATACATACTTCCCATGGCACCCCGCGACAACCCGCTTTCGGAGCTTCGCACCCGGCTGCTGACGGGCGCGGCGCTGGTCGCGCTGCTGTGCCTCTTGGCGGCGGGCGGAATCTATCACCACCACGAGCCGGGCACGGAAGCCGCCTGCCCGGTGTGCCAGGTTGCGCATATGCCGGTGACGGCGCCGGTGGCGCCGCCCGTGCCGGTCACTCTTTCTGCGATTGTTTTGCGCGCGCCGCAAAGCGGAACAATTCTCTATTCGTCGCCTGAACTTGCGCGCGCGTCCTCGCGGGCCCCTCCCAGCCAGGCTTAGTTGCCTATTTCCTGACTTTTTTCTTTTTGCGGACAGACACCGTGCTCCGGCCGGGCTGCTCCCTACCTTAGCCTTTTCCCGCGCGCATTGGGATGCGCGCCGGCTTTGCACACATGGAGATGCAATGCAGCGAGGAAAGCTTCTTTGGGCATTTATTGCGGCGCTGGCGGTGTCTTTCATTGCACCGCAGCTGTTCGCGGAGTCATTGAGCAATTCTGCCTCTATTTCAGGGATCGTGACCGACCCTTCGAGCGCGGTGATTTCGGGCGCCACCGTGGAAATCCAAAATCCGGTGAGCGGCTACAACCGAACCACGCAGACGGACTCAGCGGGCGCTTTCAGTTTTCCGAACGTTCCCTTCAACCCATATCACTTGACGGTGACGGCAAACGGGTTTGCGTCGTTCGTACAAGATGTTGACGTTCGCTCGACCGTGCCGGTGACGCTGAAAATCGGCTTGCAGATCGCGGGGGCAACGGCACAGGTGAGCGTCAGCACGGACGCGGGCGACCTGCTCGAGAACGACCCCATCGCTCACACGGACGTGGACCGCGGCCTGTTCGAGAAGCTTCCACTCGAAAGCCAATCTTCCTCGGTCAGTTCGCTTGTGACGCTGGCCACGCCGGGAATATCGGCGGACTCGAACGGCCTTTTCCACGGCCTCGGAGACCATGCGGAAAACTCCTTCTCGGTGGACGGCCAGCCGATCACCGACCAGCAGAGTAAAGTGTTCTCAAATCAGATTCCCGAGGATTCCATTCAATCCATGGAGGTGATCCAGGGCGCTCCGCCAGCCGAATACGGAGGCAAGACGAGCGTGGTCATCAACGTGACCACGCGGTCCGGCCTCGGAGTGACCACGCCACACGGCGAGGTGACAACTTCTTACGGCAGCTTTGGCTCGGAGACAACCGGGTTCAATCTCTCGTACGGCGGAACTTCGTGGGGCAACTTCATTTCCGCGAGCGGACTGAACACGAACCGGTTCCTGGATCCTCCCGAATTCACGGTGCTGCACGACAAAGGCAACGAGGAGAACTTTTTCGACCGCTTTGACTTCGAGCTCTCCGGTAAGAACACCTTCCAATTGAACCTGGGATTCACGCGTTCCTGGTTCCAAACTCCCAATACGTGGGACCAGCAACTTCAGACCTGTACGACGATAGCGGTCTTCGAAGGAATACCGTGCAATGGCGCGGGCACCACCATCCTCAACCCGGTCACCGGCGCTCCTTTGGGGCCGACCGATCAACGGTCGCAAATCAGAACCTTCAACATTGCTCCGGCGTGGACCCATGTGTTGAGTCCGAATGCCGTGTTCACCATCGGCGCCTTCGTGCGGCACGATCAATATAACTACTACCCGAGTGGCGATCCGTTCTCCGACCTTGGCCCGCTTCAGGACGAAACCGTTTCTCAGCTCCGGTTCCTGACCAACGCGGGCGCTCGCGCGGAATGGTCGTACGTGAAGGGGATTCACAACATCAAAGTCGGAGCCACATACGAACAGACATTCCTGACTGAGAACGACGGCTTCGGGATTGTGAACCCAACGCTACTCTCAGGGATCGGCTGCTCAGGTGAGACTCCGCCACCGCAATGCGCGATCCTAGCGCCATACGACTTGACGGCGGGCGGGCATGACTACCTCTACCGCGGGCACACCGACGTCAAGGAGACTGCGCTCTACGCGCAGGACAGCATCACTGTGGGTCCTTGGTCTTTCAACATCGGCATCCGCGGGGATTTGTATAACGGCCTCCAGGCCATTTCGCGGCAGGCGGAGCCTCGTGCGGGCATCGCCTACAACCTCAAACGGACCAACACCGTGCTACAGGTATCCTACGCTCGCACGATGGAAAGCCCGTTCAACGAGAACCTAATCCTCTCAGGCACGGGATGCACCAATCCTGTGGTCGCCGCGATCATGACTCTCGCCCAAGGGTTTGCTTGCACAACCGCACCGCTGACTCCGGGCTTTCGCAATGAATTCCACGCGGGATTGCAGCAGGCGTTCGGACGCCACTTCGTGCTGAACGGCGAGTACATCTGGAAATACACGCACAATGGCTACGACTTCAACGTGTTCGGCACCAGCCCTATTTTCCTCCCCATCGAATGGAACAATTCCAATATTCCGGGCTTTGCCGTTCGCGGAAGCGTCCCGGATTATCACGGCCTGACGGCGTTCGTCGTGCTTTCGCACGTGGCTGCGCGCTTCTTCCCCCCAACTGTCAGCGGAATCGCGCCACCGCCGCCGCCGGGCGTATTCCGCATCGACCACGACGAAATCTTCAACCAAACGACGCACATTCAATACCAGCCGTGGAAGCGCGGCCCGTGGCTCGGGTTCAACTGGCGATACGACAGCGGACTCGTGAGCGGCGCGACACCCTGCGAGGCGCAAACTGCGACGTGCTCGCTTTCGACGTCTAGTCTCGATGA
>Ga0326728_10016553_pt1 | contig 15015 bp, 15 predicted proteins | sample MB3enrmetagenome_FD_207602 | JGI IMG/M metagenome (GOLD analysis project Ga0326728, IMG submission 207602) | Lab enriched peat soil microbial communities from McLean, Ithaca, NY, United States - MB31MN | ecosystem: Environmental > Terrestrial > Soil > Wetlands > Peat | place: USA: New York...
TTCTTTTAGCTTGGAGCAGCCCGGAAGAACAGGAGTTCTCACATGCCTAAGCCATTGCTGGACCGGAGGATAGGTTTCTTTAAAAAGAACCTTGAGACAATGGACTCCGAAAAACGCTTCGAGTATCTCAACCGAAGGCTACGAGGAATTGCACAATATGCTTATAAACATTCCCCGGCGATTAGAAACAAGATGGATACCGCCGGTGTGAAACCAAGGGACATCCAGACCGTTAAGGATCTGGAAAAACTTCCTATTACCAAAAAGACCGAGTTGATGGAACTTCAGAAGAAGAATCCCCCCCTGGGCGGATTCGAGGGGGTTTCCCTTCATGCCTTGAGGAGGATTTACATCTCGCCAGGGCCCCTCTATGAACCAGGCGAAACGGAGTATGATGAGCTCGGATGGGCACAGGGGATGTTTGCCGCGGGCTTTCGCCCCGGAGACATTGCCATCAATACATTCAGTTACCACATGGTTCCTTTTGCGATGCAGATGGTGGACAACTCCCTCTTCAAGATCGGATGTATCACGATCCCCACAGGCGTTGGCAATACTGAACAACAAGTGAATATCCTCAAGAATTTAAAGGTCAAGGCGTTCTGCGGAACCCCGAGCTTTCTTCTCAACATCGCTGAAAAGGCGGAGGAGATGGGCTTCGATTTGAAAAAAGACCTGCATCTTCGGGTCGGTTTCGTGGCCGCAGAAATGGTCTCCGAATCCCTCAGATCTGAGTTGGAAGAAAGATTTGGGATGATTATCCGACAGGGTTATGGGACCGCCGATATTCGATGCTTGGGTTATGAGTGCATGGAGAGGAATGGAATGCATATCCCGGATGATAAGATTGTGGAGATCGTCGATTCTCAGACAGGAAATCAACTGGGCCCTGGAAAAACTGGAGAGATTGTTGCTACCACCTTCAATAAGTTTTACCCCCTCATTCGATTTGGAACAGGAGACCTCTCGACCCTGACCGAGACCCGTTGCCCCTGTGGCAGAACATCGCCCAGGTTGTTAAAGATCCTTGGGAGAGTCGACCAGGCGACCAAGGTAAGAGGCCTCTTTGTACACCCCGGTCAGGTAGACGAAGTCGCCGCAAGGTATCCACAAATCGCAAAGTATCAGGTGATTGTCACTAGAGAAAAACATAAGGATGAGATGATTTTCAGGGTTGAACTGAAAGAGGAACTTGCCCAAATTGAGAAGCTAAAGGAAAAGATAGAACAATCCATTCGAGATATGGTCAAAATAAGGGGTGATGTTCAATTTGTTCCAAAAGGGACCATCCCGGAAGGGGCCAGGAAGATCGAAGACCAACGGATATGGGAGTAAGCAAGGCATCAATAAAGTAGAGTTTTTGACGAGTCTCTTTGAAATGTGCTAAGATCAAACTCCATTTGAACGAAGGGAGAATTGGTTATGAAAATTCATTACAAAGGGTTTATGAGGGAAAGGATCCAGAGAAATCCTTTGACGATCGCCCCGGATGCTTCCTTTTTTGAAGCGAGAAGCCTTATCCATGAGAAGGGCGTTCGACATCTGCCGGTGGTGGATAAGCGGGGCAAACTGGTAGGAATTGTTACAGACGGAGATATTCGGGAAGCAGCCCCTTCCGATGCAACTCTTCTCAGTGTCCAAGAACTCAACTATCTCTTGGGAAAGTTGAAAGTTTCGGCCTTCATGACGCCAAAGGATAAGCTGATCACAATTACTCCTGACGCATTGATCGAAGAAGCGGTTCAATTGATGCACGACCATAAGATCGGGTCTCTCCCTGTTCTGGAGGGGGAGAAGCTGTATGGAATTTTTACAGAAACAGATGCCTTGGACCATTTGGTGGACATATTTGGCCTTAAGCAGAAAGGCACCCGTTTAACTATCGCCCTTGAAGATAAACCCGGTGCGCTCCTGGAAGTCCTTCAGGTCTTTAAGAAACATAACATGAATGTGATCAGCATCGTCACTCCCTCTTTTATGGTGGAAAGGAAAAGGATAGCCGCCATCCGAATTAAGACGGAAGATTACAGGGGGATTGTTAAAGATCTGGAGAAGGCAGGCTATGATGTTCTATCGATAGGCAAATGGCCTTCTGTTTAGCGTAGACTTTCTGTAAAGAAGGCAGTTGAATTACCAAGAAAGGTGCGTCCAAAATTGGACGTAAGAGGCGGTCTTCGGAAAGGAAAAGACAGTGACGAGAGACGTGGTGGTTACCAGTGCGGTCCGAACAGCCATCGGTAATTTCCTGGGTGGATTAAGTCCGCTCACTGCTACAGAATTGGGGGGAAAAGTAATCGAAGAGGCCGTCAAACGATCGAAGATTCGAAAGGAGGATGTTGACGAAGTGATCATGGGGAACGTCCTCCCGTGCGGACTGGGACAGAACCCGGCGCGTCAGGCGATGATCAAGGCGGGGCTTCCGATGTCCGGAGGGGCGATCACGGTGAACAAGGTTTGCGGTTCCGGGTTGAAGGCCGTGATGCTTGCCGCCCAGGCCATCGTCGCCGGAGACGCCGAGGTGATCGTCGCGGGTGGCATGGAGAGCATGAGCCGAACTCCCTACTATTTGGAAAATGCAAGGACAGGCTACCGGCTTTGGGATGGAAAATTAGTGGACGGAATGGTCCATGACGGCCTGTGGGACGTCGTGAACGATTACCATATGGGGTATACCGCCGAGATCCAATCGAAGAAGTTTGATATCAACCGCGAAGAACAGGACCGATTTGCCCACGAATCGAACCTCAAGGCGATGAAGGCGACCCAAGAGGGAAAATTCAGGCAGGAGATCCTCCCCATCCCAATTCCTTCAAGAAAGGGGGAACCCGTCATCTTCGACACCGATGAGGGACCCCGTGATACAGATCTCAATTCAATGGCCAGATTGAAGTCTGTCTTTAAGGAAGGCGGAGTCGTCACGGCGGCGAATTCCTCCAAGATCAGTGACGGAGCAAGTGCTCTCGTGGTTATGTCCAAGGAGAAGGCCCGAACGTTAGGCGTGGAGGCCATGGCAAAGGTCGGGGCGCAAGCGGCAGTGGGTGTGGAGTTGGAAGACGTATTGGTCGCCCCGATTCAGTCCATTCCGAAAGTTTTGAAAAAGGCGGGTCTTTCCCTTAAGGATATTGACCTTTTTGAAATCAACGAGGCTTTTTCGGCAACCACGGTCGCCATCATCAAAACCCTCGGAATGGACAGAGAGAGGGTCAATGTCCATGGCGGAGCTGTGGCGCTGGGCCATCCCATTGGAGCGAGCGGTGCGAGAATCCTGACAACGTTGCTCTATGCCATGAGAGAGAGAGGAGCCAGGCGAGGAATGGCCTCTCTCTGTTTGGGCGGCGCAGAGGCAGTCAGCCTCATCGTGGAACAAGTATGACATTGAGTGTGGAACGCCTCCACTTCCCACCTTCGACTTTCCACATTCGGGAGGGACTATGGAAATCAAAACCATCGGTGTCGTCGGTGCGGGACAGATGGGAAATGGTATCGCTCAGGTGGCCGCCCATTCCGGGCTTCGGGTGGTGATGAGCGATATTGCAGACTCCTTCGTTCAAAAAGGGCTTGGCACGATTTCTAAGAATCTGGACCGGATGGTGGAAAAGGGAAAGATCCCTTCCGACAAAAAAGACGAGGTCATAGGAAGGATAAAGGGAACGATCCGGGTTCAAGATATGGCCGAGGTCGATTTTGTCGTCGAGGCCGCTACAGAGAACGAATCGCTCAAATTAAACATCTTTAAAGAACTGGATCAGGTTTGCAAGAAAGACGTCATCCTGTCAAGCAATACGTCATCCATCTCCATCACCAAAATTGCCTCAGCGACCCAACGGCCCACGCAAGTCATCGGAATGCACTTCATGAACCCTGTCCCCATGATGCAACTGGTGGAGATCATCCGGGGCCTTCAAACTTCCCAAGAGACTTTTAATACGGTGAAATCTCTGGCTGAGAAGATGGGCAAGACCCCTGTCGAAGCAACTGACTTCCCGGGATTTCTCGCCAATCGAATCTTAATGCCTATGATCAACGAGGCGATTTATGCCCTGTTAGAAGGCGTAGGAACGCCGGAGGCCATCGACGGCGTTATGAGACTGGGAATGAACCATCCAATGGGTCCCTTGACATTGGCCGACCTGATCGGCTTGGATACGTGTCTGGCGATTATGGAGGTCCTCTTTCAGGGTTTCGGGGATTCCAAGTATCGTCCTTGCCCTCTCCTCAAAAAGTATGTCGAGGCGGGTTACCTGGGAAGGAAAACGGGAAGGGGATTTTACACATACTAATTAAGTTCCAAATGTCGAAATCCAAATGTCGAATATTATTAGGCCGTAAGTTTGACATTTGAACTTCCTTTGGAATTTGAACTTTGACATTTGACATTAAAGGGTTAAGCGTGGATTTTAAACTCACTCAGGAACAAGAGATGATCAGAAATATGGCGAGAGATTTTACGGAGAGGAACATCAAACCCGTGGCCGCCCAATATGACGAGGAGAAACGGTTCCCCTATCAAAACCTCAAGAAGATGGCTGAGAAGGGGTTGATGGGGATGAATATTCCCGTAGAATACGGCGGGTCCGAAGTTGGACCCGTGGCCTGCAGTCTTGCCATTACTGAAATCGCTAAGGGCTGTGCCTCCCATGCGGTGACAACCTCCGTGACCAATATGGTCGCAGAGTTGATCTATGAGTTCGGACAGGAGGAAATAAAAAGAAAGCATCTCCCCAAGATATGCAGCGGGGAATATCCCGCCGGAGCCTTTGCTCTTACTGAACCCCACACTGGATCCGATGCCGCCAACATTCGTATGACGGCCGTCCGTCAACATAACACCTATACTTTAAATGGAACCAAAACCATGATCACCAGTGGGGAGGCCGCGGGAGTGACCGTTGCCTGGGCCGTTACGGATCGAAACGCGAGGAAGGGAAAAGGGATCAGCGCGTTTGCCATTGAAAGGGGAACACCGGGATTTATCGTCGGGAAGACAGAGGAGAAGATGGGCCACCGGGCATCGCTGAATAACGAATTGATCTTTGACCATTGCGTTATTCCCGGCAATTGCCTTTTGGGCAAGGAGGGTGAGGGATTTAAGATAGCGATGACCGAGCTCAACGGCGGAAGAATCGGAATTGGATCTTTAGCGGTGGGAGTGGGATTCGCAGCCATTGACTTTGCGACCGCATATGTTATAGGAAGGGAGGCTTTTGGCAAACCCCTTTCCGGCTTTGAGGCCATTCAATGGATGATCGCAGACTCGTATACAGAGTTAGAAGCCGCTCAGCTTCTGGTCTTGCGTGCGGCTCTTCTCAAGGAGGCTCGTCAACCCTTCACGAAAGAGGCTTCCATGGCGAAGCTCTTTGCCACGGAGACGGCTAGGAAGGTTGCCCTTTGCGCTCTTCAGATGCTCGGAGGCTATGGGTACATGAAAGACTATCCGGTTGAACGTTACCTTCGAGATATTATCGGAACAACCCTCTATGAGGGGACTTCAGAGGTACAGCGAATCGTGATTTCGAGGGAAATGCTGAAGCGTAGATAATTTTTTCACATTGCAAATGAAATTATTCACACGGTGTCAGCTGAGCTTTTGGTTTGACATTTTCGCTTTAGTATTTGATACTTAGATATACTGATTTGTTTTAGTTTTAACGTGGGGAGGATTTAAGAAATGGAATTATCAGAACAAACCTTTGCCCAAAAATTCGACCTCTATGGATGTTTTCAGTGTGGTAAGTGTACAGGAGGATGTCCTGTTTCCCTCAAATCGAAGCTGAATATCCGAAAGCTGATGATCGAGGGGATTTTGGGGAAGAATCTCGATCGGATCAGCGAGAAGGAGGAGCTCTGGGATTGTACGACGTGTAAGACCTGCACCCTCCGATGCCCTCGTGGTTTGAAGCCCATGGATCTGATCATCGGATTAAGGGGAACCCTGATCGAAGAGGGCCACATTCCTAAGACCATTATCGAAGCCATGGAAAGCGCTTACAAATATGGAAACCCCTGGGGAACGCCGAAGAACAAAAGGACAGAGTGGATCAAAGGGCTGCCCGAAGATTTCAAGGTCAAGGATTTCTCCCAAGGAGACCGTGCTGAATTTCTTTATTTTGTCGGATGCACGGCTTCCTCCGATCCACGAATTCAGGAAATAGCCAAATCCTTTGCTCTCGTACTTCAGCAAGCCGAAGTCGATTTCGGGATTCTCGGGAACCAAGAACAATGTTGTGGCAACGAAATCCGGAGAATGGGGGAGATCGGTCTCTTTGAGGAGCTCGCCGAAGGAAACATGAAACAGTTCGAGACCTATCAGATTGAAAATATCGTCACCACATGTCCTCATGGCTTCAATGCCCTCAAGAATGAGTATCCGCAGGGAAAATTCAATGTTCTCCATGCGACCCAGCTTCTCACAAAGCGATTAGAAGAAGGGAAACTCTCTCTCACGCAGGAGGTCAAAAAGGTGGTGACCTATCACGATCCCTGCTTTTTGGGCAAACAGAATGACGTTTTCGATGAGCCTCGAATCCTTCTCAATGCCATCCCTGGCCTTACCTTCAAAGAACTGGACCGTTCCCGAGAGAGGAGTCTCTGTTGCGAAGGAGGAGGCGGAAGGATGTGGGTAGAGTCTTCAACGGATACAGGCCAGCGTCTTGCTGAGGTCCGAGTGAGAGATGCCGTAGAGTTGGGAGCAGAGATCTTGGTAACGGCATGCCCCCTCTGCGTGTTGACGTTGGAGGACGCTGCTAAAACCTCTGGCTTTGAAGAAAAGATTAAGGTGATGGATGTGACGGAATTATTGGCAGAGGCCATGGGATGAGATGAAACTAAGAGAGATTCGAGACCTTTTGGATGCAGAGCTGATTACGGGAGATGCGAATCTCGACAAAGAGATAAAGTACGTCAATGCGGCCGACCTGATCAGCGATGTCCTTGCTTATAGCACAGGACCGGGGGCCCTCCTCATTACGGGGATTATCCACCCCCAGGTGATTTATGCAGCAAACACGATGGATTTGGGAGCCATCCTTTTTGTCAGAGGGAAACGACCCAATGAGGCGACCTTGCAGCTGGCGATCGAGAATAAGGTCCCTCTCCTGACGACCCGCTATATCATGTTTGAAACATGCGGTCGTTTGTATCAACGCGGTATGAGGGCGTGTATCGAAAAAGTGAAAAATGTCCGGGGCTGAAAACAATATACATTTGCATGAGATGTTTCATATAGAGGGGGGCAATTTTACGAATGCCGGGTCCATTTCAAGCCAGGTCAAAAAGATTTTGAAGGAGGCCGGATTTTCGAGCCGTGTCATTCGAAGAACATCGATTGCGACCTTTGAGGCTGAGATGAACGTCATTTGCTACGCCAGCCAAGGAAACCTTTCGCTTTTTGTTACGCCCGACTTTCTGAGGATCGTCGTCGAAGATGAAGGGATCGGTATTCCCGATGTCGATCTGGCAATGCAAGAGGGCTATTCGACCGCCAGCGAAAGGATTCATGAAATGGGGTTCGGTGCTGGCATGGGCCTTTCTAATATAAAAAATAATACGGACGGAATGATCCTCACCTCTAAGTTCGGACAAGGGACTCATCTTGAGTTTCTCATCAGTTTGGAAGGAGAGGATAAGTCGGTTCCCCTGTTGAACGCCGGGGAATGACCGGAGGGAAGGAATTCGTTTCATGACGGTCTCCGACATCGTCAAATCCTTTGGGCTGAAGATTCGGGCGGGGAAAAACCGCCTCGATCAAGATGTAAGAGGAGGATATACCGGAGATCTCCTCAGCGACGTGCTTGCCCATAGCCACAAGGGAAATATCTGGGTGACCATCCAGACCCATCCCAATATCGTCGCGGTGGCCACCATGAAGGAGCTGGCAGGGATTATTTTGACAGGAGGAAGAGAACCTGATTCAGAAACCCTTCGAAAGGCTGAAGAGGAGGGGATGCCTATTTTGGTCTCTTCGCTCTTTGCCTTTGAATTGACAGGCAAACTCTACCAGATGGGAATCCCGGGAATGGGTTGATGCTGAAAACGTTTCGGGCGGACCTCCACATTCATTCATGCCTTTCGCCTTGTGGAGATGAAGAGATGAGGCCCCGTGCTCTCGTGAACCAGGCGAAGGCCAGGGGTTTAGATATGATCGCTATCTGTGACCATAATTCGGCGGAAAATACGGCGGCCTTCATCAGCGCTGGAGATGCGAGGGGCCTTAAAGTGCTCCCCGGGATGGAAGTCACCTCAAAGGAAGAAATCCATCTGATCGCCCTTTTCGATGCCCAAGAGAACTGTGTCGCCCTTCAAAATCTGGTTTACCAGAATCTTCCTGGGGAGAATGTAGAAGAGGTGTTCGGTCCCCAGACCGTGGTCAACGAAAGGGATGAAGCGGTCGGCGTCAATCGGAGAATGTTGATTGGAGCAACCCTGCTTCCCTTTGAACAGATTGTCTCTGTGATCCATTCACTTGAGGGGGTGGCCATCGCCTCTCATATCGATCGCCAGGCGTTTAGTCTCGTCGGGCAGTTGGGGTTCATTCCGGAAGGTATTCCGTTGGACGGGCTGGAAATCTCTCCCCGCACTTCTAAGCAAGAAGCTAAGAATCGATTTCATTCTTATCAGCACTACTCCTTTGTCTGGTTTTCCGACGCCCATTGCCTTGAGGATATCGGCAAAAGCACGACCCCGTTTCTCCTTAATGAGACCACGTCAAAGGAGGTTAAAATGGCCCTTCATGGCGAAGAAGGACGAAGGGTCATGGAGGCATAAAACATCGGCGAGAGGCGGGTTTGGAAGATCTCTCTCTCCATATCCTGGATATTGTGGAGAATGCCATTGCGGCCAGGGCAAGAAAAATTGAGATCTTCGTGGATGAAGAACCCGGGGAGGACCGGTTGACGATTGAGATCCGGGATGATGGAATCGGGATGGACAAAGAGGTCAGTCGAAAGTCGGTCGATCCGTTCTTTACTACCCGTTCTTCAAGGAGAGTGGGACTCGGCCTTCCCTTTATGGCGCAGGCCGCTCAAGAGGCTGGCGGGTCGCTTCGAGTTGAGTCGAAAATAGGAAAAGGCACGAAAGTGATTGTCCGTTTCCAATACCATCATATTGACAGAAAACCCTTGGGGAACATGGTTGAAACGGTGGTGACACTCCTTTTCGGAAATCCTGAGCTGGAGATCTTGTACACGCATAAGAAGGAGGGAAAGTCATTCGCTTTCAGCAGTTCATGGGTGAAAAATCATTTTAGAGATCGGCCCCTCGTCGATCCGGAAGTCATCCAAGGGGTGGAAAGGCATCTCAAAGAGGGGCTGAAACAGATTGGAGTTCAGGGATGAGGTTGGTAGAAGAAATTTCCCGAACAGAATGGGAGAAGATTGACCAGGTGATCGATAAGTTCAAGAATAAGCAGGGGATCCTTATCCCGGTGTTGAAGGAAGTCCAGGATATCTGCGGGTATCTGCCCAAAAAGGTGCAGCATCGAATTGCGCAGGGACTTCAGCTTCCCGCGTCTCAGGTCTACGGGGTGGTCTCATTCTATGCTTTTTTTACGACCATCCCAAGGGGAAAGTATGTCATCCGGGTGTGCCTTGGGACGGCCTGTTATGTCAGGGGCTCCAAACAGATCCTGGATAATCTGCAAAGGGAGCTCCATGTCGAAGTCGGGGGGATCACACAGGACCGAAAATTTTCTTTGGAAGCGGTCCGATGCCTCGGCGCTTGCGGCTTAGCCCCTGTCATCGTCGTTGGGAATGACACCTACGGAATGATCACCCCGGGCAAAGCCATTGAAATTGTGAGTTCGTATCGATAGGGGTGCACCACAACTTGGGGTACACCCCATTAGGAGAGAAACGGCGATGGCGAAGCTAACCGTTGATGACTTGAAACGGATCAAAGAGGAAGTTCGGTCGAGCACGGTTCTGCGGGAGGGAGGCTTCCGAGCGAAAATCAACATCCACATGGGAACCTGCGGGATTGCTGCCGGGGCCAGAAAACTGATGGCTGTTGTCTTAAAAGAGATCGAGGAGAAAAAGATCAAGGATGTCATGGTGACAACCTCCGGGTGCGCAGGCCTTTGTAGCCGGGAGCCGATGGCCACGGTGGAGATTCTCGGAAAACCGCCTGTGAAGTATTGCGACCTCAATGAAGAGAGGATGAAGGAGATATTCGTCCAGCATGTCTTGAACGGGGAGATTGTCGAGGCCTACGCCCTGGCAAGAGGAAGTGAGACTACGTACTAGCTCAAAAAAAGGAGTCAAGGGGTGAAGGATTCGAGGGGTCAAGGAGTCGAGTGAAATGAATTACGAAGAATTAAAGAATTGGGAAAATCCAGTAGAAAGAGAGCGAGAAGAAAATGTTTCTTCGCTTGAACCCTTGAACCCTTGAATCCTCGAATCCTTGAGGTTAAAGGCATGAAAGCGTATCGAACTCATCTCATGGTATGTGCCGGAACAGGCTGTGTTTCCTGCGGTTCTTTGCAGTTGAGAGAACGTCTGGAAGCAGAATTAAAGGATCGAGGTCTTGCGGATGAAGTGAAGGTGGTCATCACAGGATGCAACGGCTTTTGCGCGGAAGGCCCGATCATGGTTGTTTACCCCGAGGGCATTTTCTATAAGAAATTGACCCCGGAGGATGTCCCTTTTCTCGTGGAGGAGCATTTTCTCAAAGGACGCCCGGTGCAGAAGTTTTTGTATACCGGACCAATGGTCAAAGAAAAAGTCCCTCTGCTAAAAGATATCCCCTTCTTCGAGCACCAGGTCCTGAGGGCTCTCAGGAATCGAGGTTTGATCGATGCGGAAAATATCGACGAATATATCGCCAGAGACGGATATGCCGCCCTTTCCAAAGTCCTTTCTTCCATGAAGCCGGAAGAGGTGATTCAAGAAGTAAAAACCTCCGGCTTGAGAGGCCGGGGAGGGGCTGGATTTCCAACCGGTCAAAAATGGGAGGAAGGCCGGCGGTATGATTCATTCCCCAAATTCGTCATCTGTAACGGAGACGAAGGAGATCCGGGCGCATTCATGGACCGCTCCGTTTTGGAAGCCGACCCTCACTCGGTTTTGGAGGGAATGACCATCTGCGGCTATGCCATTGACGCCCACCAGGGCTACGTCTATGTGAGAGCGGAATATCCTCTGGCCATTCATCGGCTCAACATCGCCATTGAGCAAGCGAGAAACTACGGATTGCTCGGAAAGGATATTTTGGGCTCCGGTTTCGATTTTGATATCGGGATCTACCCGGGTGCCGGGGCCTTTGTCTGTGGAGAGTCGACCGCGCTGATGTATTCACTCGAAGGAAAGCGTGGCATGCCTCGCATTAAGCCCCCACGGTCTACAGAGGCCGGATTGTGGAGCCAGCCCACGGTTCTCAATAATGTAGAGACCTTTGCCAACGTGCCTCCGATCCTCCTGAAGGGCGGGCAGTGGTTCGCTTCTCTTGGGACGGAGGGATCGAAAGGGACGAAAGTTTTTGCCCTCACCGGCACCGTCCAGAACGTGGGGCTGATCGAGGTCCCAATGGGAACCACGCTCCGGAAGATCGTCTTCGATATCGGGGGAGGAATCACCGATAAGAGAGAGTTCAAGGCTATTCAAATTGGAGGGCCCTCCGGGGCCTGTCTCCCAAATTCCCTATTGGATCTGGAGGTCGATTTTGACTCCCTGGACGATGCAGGCGCCATGATGGGCTCCGGTGGTCTGGTCGCCATGAACGATTCAACCTGCATGGTCGATACTGCGCGATTCTTCACTGACTTTTCCGTCGACGAATCCTGTGGCAAGTGCGTTCCCTGTCGGGTGGGGATGAAAGTGATGCTCAACATCCTGAATCGCATCACGACAGGGCAAGGGACGATGGAAGACATCGACATGCTGGAACGGTTGGGCAAGCATATAAAAGAGAGCTCCCACTGCGGTTTGGGAAAAACAGCTCCGAATCCCGTGCTTTCCACGATCCGCTATTTTCGAAATGAATATGAGGCACATATCCAGGACAAGAGATGCCCTGCCCTGGTCTGCACGAGCCTCATCAAATTTCGGGTCGATCCCGAAAAGTGCAAGATGTGCGGCCTCTGCAAGAAAGCGTGTCCGATGGAGGCGATCACATGGGAGAAGAAGATGCCTGCCGTCATCAATGTGGAGAAGTGCATTCGCTGCCGGTCCTGTATTCAGGCGTGTAAGTTTACAGCCATCGAATGAGAAATAGACTTCATGAGAGAGAGTTAAGGACGAGATGGGAACTCAAATGATCAAGCTGAAGATTGATGAAATCGAGATTGAGGTTGAGAAGGGAAAGACCATCCTCGAGGCGGCCCAATCTGCGGGGATCCGGATTCCCTCCCTCTGCCACGACCGAAGGCTCATTCCCTTTGGGGCCTGCCGCCTCTGTGTCGTTCAGCAGAAAGGAAAGTCCGAGCTTTTGCCCTCGTGCTTCACCCCCGCAAGAAACGGAATGGAGATCACGACTCAATCTCCGAAAATTTCTGAATCGAGACGGTTGCAGCTCCAGTTCATCCTGCTCAACCACCCAATGGTCTGTCCGCGGTGTGACAAAGAAGGTGAATGTGACCTCCAGAATCTGATCTATGAATACGGCGTCGAAGAGACACGCTATCCGTGGGAACCGGTGAGATCTCCTTCGGACGAACGATCTCTTCTCCTCCAGAGAGACTCCGATAAATGCATCCTCTGTGGCCGGTGTGTGCGCATCTGTGACGAGGTTCAGGGAGTGGGAGAACTCTCTTTTACCCGAAGGGGGATCAAGACAGCTATCGATACGGACTTCCATCGCCCCATTGAATGCGAATTTTGCGGCCAGTGTATGGATACGTGCCCCGTGGGGGCCATTACCAGCGACCGCTTCGACTATGCGGCCAAATCGTGGGAGTTGAAGGAAACGACCACCCCCTGCCCTTATTGCGGTTGCGGTTGCCTTCTCACCATAGGCTCGGAGGATGGAGAAGTCAAAAGGGTCTTCTCCGATCCTGCCAAAGGTCCAAGCGACGGAAACCTCTGCGTTAAGGGAAGGTTCGGCTGGGACTTCGTCGATCATCCTGAAAGGATCAAAACCCCTCTCTTAAGAGTGAACGGGTCTTTCAAAGAGGCCTCTTGGGATGAGGCTCTGCAATTCGTAACCCGTCAGATTGAAGAGACTAAAGACAAACATGGTCCCCAAGCGATTGGGGCTATCGCCTCAAGCCGACTGACCAATGAGGAATATTATCTGTTTCAGAAGTTATTTCGAGAGGCAATCGGAACAGATCAGATCGGTTATGGCGGCGACAGCGTTTACAGCGGCCTGACAGAGGGTCTGGCAAAGACATTGGGCATGGCCGCCTCTACCAATTCGATCCAAGAGATTCGGAAAGCCGATTGCGTTCTCGTGATCGGTGTCGATCCTGCAGCCACGCACCCGATCATCAAGAATGAGATTCACCTGGCCATCCGGCGGAACAGAACACAGCTGATCGTACTCGGCGCTCAGGATATCGGCCTCAGCCGAGCCACGCAGATTTCTCCCATGTTTCATCCCAGCATCACGCTCACGGCGAAACCCGGGATGGAGGTTTCCTTGCTCAACGCCATGATCGGAACCATCTTAAAGGAGGGCCTTGAGGACAAAAAGTTTGTTGCAGAGAAAACTCAGGGAATTGAAGAGTTGAAAAAGAAGATCGCTGGACCAGATGAATCGCTGGGAACCCTTCCGGAGGCGACGAAAACAGAAATTGAAAAGGCAGCCAAGGCAGTTGCACAGGCTAAGAAGGCCATGATTCTGATCGGTTCTGGTCTCTGGTCACACATTTCGTCAAAGGATGTCGCCACGGCCGCTTCCAACCTTGCCCTGATCACGGGCCATATCGGAAAGGAGTCCTCAGGCATTCTTATCCTTGTCGATAAATGCAATGCTCAGGGAGCCATTGATATAGGGGAAGGCACAAAAGGAAGAGGTTGGGGATGGAAACACCTCATCCAAAAGGCAGAGGAAGGAAAGCTAAGGGCCGTTTACATCGTCGGGGAAAACCCCCTCGTGACTTATTCCGAAGCTCATCAACTGAAGAAAGCCTTGGAAAATCTTCCATGTCTTATCGTTCAGGATCTCTTTATGACGGAGACCGCAAAGATGGCCCACGTCGTCCTTCCTGCGAGTGCTTTTGTGGAAAAGAGCGGAACATACACCAACCTGGAGCGGAGGGTTCAGAAGTTAAATCCTCTTCGCCCGCCGCAAAACCAGTCAAGACCGGATTTTGAGATCTTCTTGAACCTGTTACGCCTCCTCGAATCTCCTGTGCCAGGAGAAACGCCTGAGGCCATTTTTGAAGAAATCTGTCGTCAAATTCCCCATTACCGCGGTATCCAGGATGGAATGCAGTGGCCCAATAATGCCTCTTACCTCTATGCTGACGGTTTTCCAGGCCGAAAGGCGAAACTGATACCGGCCGGGAAGATACCGGGACCTCCGATTCCGGAAGGCTATCCTTTCCAGCTGATCCAGAGACCTTCGCTTTTCCAATCCGGTTTTCTCAGTTCTAAGAGCGATGCCTTGAAAATGGTCTCTGAAAAGCCTTACCTGGAAATGAACGATGAGGATGCCCGAAACCTTAAGATCGAAGAGGGGGAAGTCATCCAAGTCTCAACGCATGGGGGACATTCCTTGAGGATGAAAGTGAGACTTTCCTCAAAACCTGTTCCGGGGGTCATGACGGCCCCTTATCCCTGTCCCCTCGTTGATGACAGAGGGATCAGTTCGGTCAAAGTCGAAAGGTTAAAAGCAAACTAAGTAATCCCTCTCTCCCCCCTTGCTGTCGTGAGGAAAGAGGGATTCCAAGAAAGGGGGAAACGGAATGAACATTATTGTTTGCGTTAAGAGGGTCCCGGAAACAGCAGATGCGGATGTCGTCATCGACAAATCGGGAAAGGACATCGAAAGGAGCGGATTGGTATTCGATCTCAATGAGTGGGACAACTATGCCATTGAAGAAGCCATTATGCTCAAGGAAAAAATGGGAGGCACCGTGAC
>Ga0326728_10016554_pt1 | contig 15015 bp, 14 predicted proteins | sample MB3enrmetagenome_FD_207602 | JGI IMG/M metagenome (GOLD analysis project Ga0326728, IMG submission 207602) | Lab enriched peat soil microbial communities from McLean, Ithaca, NY, United States - MB31MN | ecosystem: Environmental > Terrestrial > Soil > Wetlands > Peat | place: USA: New York...
TGCCAAGCTAATTTGGACAGGTCTGATTTTCAATCGGCCGGGCGGCGTGCCGACTTCCGCCTACGGAATCTCCACCACGCTGTTCTCGGCCGACATCTGCCTGCCCTCGGCGTCGCGCACCACCAGGCGCACCACGTACTTGCCGGGATGTACGTCGAACGGCGTGCGAATGGTGATCGACCGGCCATCGGCGAGCTTCTGCACCGTCTCGTCCTTCAGCCGAAGCTCCACCGTCTTCGTCACGCCTGAGACGAAGTTGCCATCGTTGTCAAAGACCGCGGAAACAACGGTGAGGTCGTCGCGATTGCGACCCGCTTCCTTGCGCAGGGCGACCTGTTTCAGGCTGATGCCGGCGATCACCGTCAGCTTCGCGTCGCTGTCGCCCGACTTGAAGAATTGCGTGTGCAGGTCCACGTTCAGATCGTGGATTTCGTCGCGGCTGAAGACGGCATCCTCGACTTCCTGTTTCGCGGCGTCGGCCTGGTCCTCGTCGCGGCGCGGCGCGTAGTAACCGCGGCGAGCCTGCAGATTCAGCTTCGAAGGCGTTGTCAGCTTCACTTTCAGCCCGTGAAAACTCCCGTCCGATTTCAGATTGTCCGGCGTGAAACCGAGCAGATAGATATATTCCGGCGCCGACGCCAGCCGCCGAAAGCCGGCATCGAAGTCGTTGTTGTTCTCGATAAACGTGCCGCCGGTGCCCGCGGCCATTTCCGCCAGCACGTCGGAGGTCGCAATCGCCTCCTGCTGCGCGTACTGAAACTTCGCCTGCGTCACGTTCGGATCGTATTGTTGCTGATCGATTTCGCCGGCCGGGTTTGCCGTCCACAGCCCGCGCGCATCCAGCGAGCTGATGACGACATTTGAGCGCACGGCGCGGTCCACCACTTCGAGCTCCTCCGGACGAAGCTCATCCACCACGAGGAAGCCCGGCGAAGCCAGAATGATCACACGTTGTCCCGGCATCACCGAGATCCGGCGAACCGCGTCCTTGAGCACAATCAACGAAAGCCGGCTCTCGTGAAGGCCGTTCGCCACCGCCTGCCGCGCCGCGTCTGTAGCGAGCTCCAGCGCCGTGGAATAGGCCTGTGGAGGAAGGTTCATGCAGAGCATCGTTTCCATGGTGGCCACGCCCAATGGCGTCGTCAGAGACGGACTGACCGCTCCGCCAGCACCGGTTATTGTCTGCGGCGGCTGCTCCCCCTCTTTGTTCTCGATAAGATCGGCCATGAAATAGCTCACACCGGGGCATTCCTGCACGCCGGAGCCGGTCACTGGCCGTGGCCGCAGCTTCAGCAGCGCGTCGTGGAGTCTCGCGCGGTCCGCGGTGAAATCGACGGTGTCCTGGCCCGACGTAGTGATAATTGCCGTTCGGTCCGTTGGCAGAAGCCCATCGATGTTGCGGCCGGCCGCGTCGCGCACCCGCACCAGGTCGGCGAATTTTATGTGCACATCGTCGAACAGATAGGCGATGAAATGGTTCGCGACGGGCTCCGCCGCGGCCGGCGCTGGTTGCGATGGCGATTCCAGCGGGCTGTCGGAATGGAGGGGCTTTGCTTCCACAGTCTGCTCCCCGCTCTTCTCCACGACGAACTTCGTAATCTCCTGGCGCTTGCCCTTATCGAAGAGCTGGAAATCTTCCTTCTTCAGGTTTCCGACGGCCTCGCCACTCGCGGCGCGCACCACCACGGGCACCAGCACCAGATTCACCCGCGACTGAAACGTAGCCGGCTGCTCGTGCGCGGCGATCTCCGGCGCGGCTTCCTGCGCGGCCAGCGTCAGGCAAGCGGCAGGAAGTACCAGCAGGCGGTGTCGGTTCATCAGATACTCCCGAAATGACATGTCCGGCCTTATGCTTCAGGATACGCCGGCAGGAGCCTTATATACTGATTCACAACATGCTCCTGTCGGTGCTGATCCCCGTGTACAACGAGCGCACGATGGTGGAGCGGTGCCTCGCCCAGGTATTGGCCGCGCCATTACCCGAGGACATGGATCGCGAGCTGATTGTGGTGGACGATTGTTCCACCGACGGCACGTGGGGGATTCTCGAAAAGCTGGCCGCCGCCGAGCCGCGAATCCGGCTTTTTCGGCATGCCGTCAACGGCGGCAAAGGCGCCGCGGTACGAACGGCCATCGAGCAGACCCGCGGCGATTTCTGCCTGATTCAGGATGCCGATCTCGAATACGATCCCGCGGAGTATCCACGCCTGCTGCAGCCGCTGCTCGATGGGCACGCCGATGCCGTATTCGGATCGCGCTATCTGGCCGGCGCGCAGATGCGCGTGCTGCCGTTCCGCCATTCCCTGATCAACAAGACCCTGACCGGGATTTCCAACGTCTTCAGCAATCTGAGCCTGACGGACATGGAGACCTGCTACAAGGTTTTTCGAACCGACCTGCTCAAGAGCATTCCCATTCGCAGCCGGCGCTTCGGCATCGAACCCGAACTCACCATCAAGGCGGCCAAGCGGAAGCTGCGCATTTACGAAGTGCCCATCAGTTATCACGGGAGGACCGCGGAAGAGGGCAAGAAGATCGGCTGGCGCGACGGAATTCAGGCCATCGGCGTGATTCTGCGGTTCTGGCTGATCGACGATTTGTATGCCCAGCCCTACGGACGCGCTTTCCTCAACAATCTGGAGGGGACGCCGCGGTATCTGGACTGGATCGCGCGATTGCTGCGCCCGCACCTGGGCGACCGGGTTCTGGAAGTGAACGCGGGCATCGGCACGCTGGCTGGCCGGCTCATGAGCACGCGTCTGGAATACGTGGCCACGGAGCGCGATCCGCTGTACCTGCATGCTCTGCGCAACCGCTTCCTGCGAACGCCCAGCGTTACCGTGAAGGAATTCGATCCGGATCGGCCCGCGACAGGGGAGAACCTTGGCGGCCCGTTCGACACGGTGTTGTGTGTGAACGTGCTGGAGTATCTGGAGGAACCGGGTTTTCTGCAGGCCGTCCGGGAGTGGATGGCGCCGGGTGGAATGCTCATCGCGCTGGTGCCGCAGGGAAGCGCGCTTTTTGGAAGCCTCGATCGAACGCTCGGCCACAAGCGCCGCTACAACCGGAAGCAACTGCGCAATCTGCTCTCCGGAAGTGGATTTCACGTGGAACGAACCCGGCAGTTCAACAAAATCGGCGCGCCCGCCTGGCTGCTTTTCAGCCGCGCGCTACGACGCCGTCAGATCAATAAACTCACGCTGAAGATCTTCGACAAGACGGTCTGGCTCTGGCGGCTGATCGATCCGCTTTTGCCGTGGCCGGGGCTTTCGCTGGTGGTGATCGCCAGAAAATAGGCCTCGGCGAGGGCGATACGGGCAGTTCCGGTAATCGGCGCAACGTACGGCTGCTGACGATTAAGGGTCCGGCCTTTTCGAATTAACGTCTTGAATTGGTGTCGCGCCGGTGTATCATCTCTCTAATGCCCGAAGCCAACGCGACAGCCCGCACGCCGGAAGAGACGCCACCGAACCCTGCATCCTCTGCCTGGGAGCGTCCTACTCTCTTTGTTTTCGGGACGTTTTTCTTCGTCGTGCTGCTCTTCATCGCCTGGTTCGACCCGCTCCCCTCGAAGACTTCGTGGTTCATCTACATCTGCGTTCTCGCATTGGCCGCTGGTGGCGTGGCCGGACTGTTGCCCGGGGCGATCAACGTCAATCTGAAACCCGGAATCAAGGCCAGCGGCGCGCTGGCCATTGCCGCGCTTGTCTTCTATTTTGGAAAGGGCCTGGTCCCCGACAATCCCATCGTTCAGGGCCTGACCTCGACGCTGGAGTTTCCCGCAACCGCCGATGTCAATCCGTGGTCGTCGGATGTGTACGTCTATATCGACAAGCAGTTGGCGGGTCTGAGTCTTTCCGGGCCGCAGCAGTTATCCGTGGGCGCGAAGAATAGCGGAAAGGCCACGGTGCAAAGAGGCAGCGGAGGACTCACCATACAATATGCGGCGGTGTCGCAAGGGGCGAAAATCTGGGTCGTATGCAAGGATTCATCGGGAAACTGGTGGACCAGTAACGACGTGCTGGTTCCCAAAGGCGATCTGGCAATGAGCGGCTTACCCGCTCAGGCGGTGATGTCGAGAGTCGAATATGGCGAGTAATTTTCGTTCGTTTGTTCTGCTTTGGTTTCTGCTGCCGATCATGGGCGGGGCTCTGCTGGCCGCGGACCACAATGTGTCGATCGCCGGCGTGGCCACGGGCTCGGGAAACGGCCAGTGGAAATGGACCGTTTTTCTGAAAGGAAGCGCGGAGGCTATCGGTCACCTGCGCTGTGTTCAGTACATGCTGGGAGCGGGTTTTCCGGACCCGTCCCGCACCGTTTGCGAGCGCGGGTCGCCGGATCAGCCATTCTCGACCGGCGGAGTTACATGGGGATCGTTCGGCCTCTCGGCGACCGTCGTCTTCGACGACAAGACCACAGCGCAGCTCAAGTACAATCTGAACCCTCAGGCGGTGGCGCAGGCCACCGACCTTATCAGCGGCCGCTGGCAATTCGTCAGACAAGGGTCTTCCGGCACGGGAGCGACGTACCGGACCTACCGCAGGATCGGCGATTCCCTGGATGTTTTCATCGAGGGGCAGACTCATTATGTTCTGGTGTGCGACGGTCAGGTCCATCGGACTACCAAGGGCCAGGACATAAGCTGCACCTTTAACGGCGGCACGGGCTTTCAGGGGCATCAGCAACCTCCTTCCAGCTACTTCGTGGACGAAGTGACTGGCAATACCCTGACCATAACGACCTGGTCCGACGCGGCGCACAGCAGGAAGACGCTGACGCTCATCTATAACCGGGTTGCTCCCACCCCCTGATGCCGGCGCATATTGGCGCGGCGCGGTTCACGCGGCTCTGTTCGTCGTAGTGTTACGTTGTTGAGATAGTGGAGCAGGAGCAAATCGGAGGATCGGACGAGGCTGCCACCGCGCCTGCCCGGGCCGTTGAGGCAACCCCGGCGGCGCCCATCGCGCCACATATCCTGCGAGTAGCGCTGGCCATCGAGTATCTTCTGGCCCTGATCGCAACCACCGTGGTGTGGGAGGAGATCGGCGGGCAGGGGCTTCTCGATCTCATGCCCTGGTACACCAAGCTGGGCCTGATTGGCGGCTTCTGCTGGGCTTTGGTTGGCTTTTCCGGATCGCTGGCGCGGCCCGGCCGATGGAGAACGCGGCGTTCGGTCCTGTGGCTCTGCGCGATGATCGTGCTGGCGACGGCGATGGGACTGGTGACGTATTACTACCACTTGCATGAGCCAACCGACGATGACGACGACGACGCACCGACCAGCGCGGCTGTTCTCCCCACCCCCGCTCGGATTCATCGCGTCCAGGTAAACCATGACTGACGCTTCCGCGCCGCCTGTATTCGACAAATGGGAACCGCGGGAGTGCCCGTTCACCATCGAATACCGGCATGGCCTCATGCAGGAACTGCGCGCGGCGGTCGCCTACGGCCAGCAGGCGTTTACTCGCGGCGGCATGGAGGTGGGCGGAATCCTGTTTGGGAACCGCACCGCGCAGGGTCTGTCGATCACCATGTGGCGGCCCATCGGATGCGAGCATGCCCGGGGCCCCACCTTTGTGCTTTCCGAGCGCGATCGCGCGGAACTTACGAAGTTCCTGGCAAGCGCGGCGACTTTGCCCGATCTCGCGGAAGTGCAGGCAGTCGGCTGGTTTCTCTCGCACACCCGCAGCGATCTGTCGCTGCGCGAATCGGATCTTGCGCTCTACAACGAATTCTTTTCCGGCGTCACCGACGTCGCCCTGGTTCTGCGGCCCGGACGCCACAACGCGGCGCGTGCGGGGTTCTTTTTCCGCGACGCCGGCGGGGCGATTCAGAGCGATTGCTGCGTTCTGGAATTCAACATTGAAGCGGGCGAGGACGTCTGGCCGGCAACGCATGCGGAAACGCATCCTGGGCACGCGCGGGAGCTGCCTTTTCCGCCTGAGCGCCATCGCGCCAGCGCGTCCGCGGCAGCCGAACTCCCGCCGATGCCTGACGCAACCAGCGCAACAGCGGCGCAATCCGCGCCGGCAGCGGCGGCGTCTCCGGCGGAAACCGCTCCTCCGGCCGTCGGCTCGCGACGGAGCTGGCGATGGATCGCCCTTCCGATTGCCGCGCTGGTGGCGATCGCCTGGCTGCATTTTACGCGAAACGGACCGCTCGATCCGCCCGAAACTCCAATTGACATGACCGTCATGGATCGCGATGGTCAGCTCGTGATCGCGTGGGACCATGCACGTCCCGAACTGCGGGCCGCGCGCGGCGGTCGCTTGTCCATCGTCGATGGCCCCGTCAGGAAGGATGTCTCACTCACTCCCGAACAGGCGCGGACCGGCTCTCTGACTTTGGTACGCGGATCCGCGGCGGTTCAGGTTTCCCTGCATCTCGAGACAGATGGGAAGCCGCTGGTGGCTTCGGCGCAATTCCTGGGCGCCGCGCCGCAGGCCCCCCGCACCAACGCGGCGGATGTCGACGCACTACGTAAGGAGAACCTGGAGCTTCGCGGGGAGGTGGACCGGGCCAAAGCGCGCGCGGAGCGGGCGGAAGCTGCTCTCAAAGCCGCGCAATCGCCGCCTGCCACAAGCGCGCCGCCGAATCAGTAGCCGCAGTTTGACCGAGCCGCGCCCGAAGGAAGCGGTCTTTTCAATCGAACCAGGGGTCGGGCTCGGGAATCGCCGCTCCGTCTTTTCTCGGCGACGACGCGCCGTAATTGACGCGCGCCCGGGAGTCGTGCAGCACGGCGTTGCCGCCGCCCATCCAGCCCGAGTATTCGCCCACCGTGGTAACCTGGTGGCCCATCGCGGCCAGCTCTCGGCGGACCTCCTCGGGAACGCGATTCTCGATTTTCACTTCGCACCCGGCGGTTTGCGTGCGCGTGAACCTCGGCGCCTCCAGAGCTTGCTGAATGTTCATGCCGTGATCGGCGACATTCGAGACGAACTGCGCGTGCGCCTGCGCCTGGTTCACGCCGCGCATGATGCCGAACCCGACGTGCCGGCCGCCGCGCTCCATGTAACCGGGGATGATGGTGTGATAAGGCCGCTTGCCCGGCGCGGCCGCGTTCGGATGCGTGGGATCCCCCGAAAAACCCGCGCCGCGCGAGTGCAGAGGAAACCCGAAGCACTCCACCAGGATTCCACTGCCCCACAAATCGGCGATGCTCTGGATCCACGACGCGACGTTGCCGTCACCATCCACGACGGCCAGATAGGTGGTGTTACCCGAAGCGTGCTCCGGTTCGCCCGGCCCGTATCCGCAACGCGCGACTTTCTGAATGAGTCCGGCTCGCCTTGCGGCGTAGGCCTTGTCCAGCAGGCCCTCGACGGGAACGCGCGCCAGGCGTGGATCGGCGTTGAACGCCTCCAGATCTTCGTAGGCGAGTTTTTGCGCTTCAATCTTCCAGTGCAGCGCCGCGGCGCTGGTGGGCTGGTGTTCGCCCAGCGGGAACTTCTCCATGATGTTGAGCATCTCCAGAGCGCCGAAGCCCTGGCTGTTGGGAGGCAGCTCGGAGACACTCCAGTCGCGATAGATCGTGCAGATCGGCTCGACCCATTGCGGACGGAATTCGGCCAGATCGCTGGCGGTCATTGCGCCCCCCAGCTTTCGCGAAGTGTTCAGCAGCGCCTCGCCGATTGGGCCACCGTAGAACGCGTCCGCTCCGAGTTCGGCAATCAGCCGATAGGCGCGGCCGAGGTCCGGGTTGCGGAAGATCCCGCCGACTCCCGGCGCCGGCCACGGAGCCCCCGAGCCAGTATCGCCCCAGTCGCCCTGGATGATCTCGGTGACCGGGAATCCCCGCTCGCAATAGTAAATAGCCGGTCGAAACAGATCGCGCCACGGCAGCCGTCCGAAGCGCTGGTGGATACTCTCCCAGCCTCGCACGCAGCCCGGCACGGTGACCGCGTGAATGCCGGACAAATCGGGAGCACGCCATCCGCGCGGCGCCGGCCCACTGGCGTTCAGGCCATGGAGCCGGCCAGTGGAGCCTTGGCGATACAGCGCGAACAGATCGCCGCCCATGCCGCACATCATCGGCTCCACTACGCTAAGGACGGCATTTGCAGACAACGCCGCGTCGGCGGCCGTTCCACCGCGCGCCAGCATGTGCGCTCCCGCCTGCGAGGCCAGCACCTGCGCCGTGGCCACGATGCCGCGCGTGGAAATCACCATCGAGCGCGCCTGCCAGCGGTCGCGCGCAGTCCGGTTAGCGGGAAAGATCATGCGGCGCGATGGGAGCGAAAACGCGGGCGTTGCGCATCTGCGTCTGGCGATCGAGGCGCTCCCACAACGAATCGGGATCGTCGTCGAAAACCGCGCCAGCGTCGGGCTTCAGCACCGCCCACGCACCCATCTGAATCTCGTTTTCCAGTTGGCCGCCAGACCACCCGCAGTAACCGATGTAGGCGTGAAACCGCTCCGGTCCGGATGCGTCGGCGATCTTCTCAATCGCGTCGGAATTCGCCGTTTCGTAAACATCGCCGACCACTGGCTGGCTGTTATCCGGCTTTGTTCGCGAGCGGAACATGGCCTGCATGAGATCGGTTTGCACCGGGCCGCCCTCGTACACCAGATGCGCGGAGGCGTTCTTCACCTTAGGCAGAACCTGATCGAGGCCGGCCGTGCCGCGGCGATTGACGATCAGCCCGTAGGCGCCCTTCTCCTCGTCGAACTGAACGAGAACCACGACGGAGTGGACGAAATTCGGGTCGTTGAGCTCGGGTTTGGACACCAGCAGCGCGCCGATGCGGAGCTTATCGACATCGCTGTTGAACTGAACCGGGCGCAAGCGGGGCGGCCCGGCGGTCTGAGCGATGACGCAGACCTCCGCCAGCGCCACCAGCAGAAGCGACATCGAAACCGCTCGCCGCATATGGCCTATTGTCGCGCGTTTGTGGGGTAAAGTAGGGGAAGGAAGTGCCCCAATGGCAGTTGCCCCGGTTCCGCCGGTTGTCTCCGCAGGTGAATACCTGCGAACTGCCTTCCGGCCCGATAGAGAATACGTTGAAGGCTTTCTGATGGAGCGCGGAATGCCCACAATCGCGCACAGCCTTTTGCAGGCGATCCTCATCGCATATTTCCGTCTCTACGCGAAGTCGTTCCGATTCGTAGCACTGCCGGAAGCGCGTATGCAGATCGTTGATCGAAGCCGGTATCGAGTTCCAGACATCATCCTCTGCCCAGCGCCATTGCCGCCCGGCAAAGTAGTCACCTCCGTCCCATGGGCGGTTATAGAGATCATGTCGCCGGACGATCGGATGCCCGACGAGCTCGATCGCTTCCGGGACTACAAGCAGATTGGCGTCCAGAACGTGATCCTGCTTGATCCTGAGGGGAGCACGGCATTCCGATTTGAGGAAGGCTCGTTGCTGCGGACGCAGTTTACATTACTCGAACTGCCCACCGGTTCGCTGCCGTTCGACACCGAAGCAATCTTCCAGCAGCTCAGGGAAGAACTCGGGCAGTAGAGCCCCCAAGAAACCTGAAGCCCGGTCCGGACGAATCCGGGCCGGGCTCCTGTTTCCGCGCTGGCGCGCCTGACGCTACTGAACCGCCGCCTGGGTGCGGTAACGGTTCAGAATCTGGGTCATCTGGTCCTTACATTGCAGTTTCAGCTTTTTCAGCCTGTGTTCTTCCACTTCGTCTTGCGGAGTGAGTCGCAGCTTCGATTCCAGACTTTCAAGCTGCTGGTGATACTCCGAGTGCCGGGCCGCCAGTTGGCGGAACTCGGCATCGGTCTGCATCAGGTGCGCCTTCAGATCTTCCTGCATATTCTCCATCAGGCTTTTCTCCTTGTGGAATTGTCCGAGCCCGGCATGTGTAGGGGGAGCCGGTTCGGTTAGGACGGCTGAGATACATGAGCGATTCAAACTCGACCGCGAGCGGTCTCCTGACATTTGTGACGATAACATGAACCCCTCTTCATGACAATCCCCGATTCGGGCGGGTTTTCGTAGTACCGAGACCTGATGCCCTCCTCGGTGAAACCCATGACGCCATAAAATGTCCTCGCCACTTTATTGGATGCACGAACCTCCAGAAAGTAGTGGGCTGGATTACGGTCACGGTCGGCTTCGAGCAGCATCCGGGCGATCCCCCTGCGCCGGAATCGCGGACGGACCGCAAGATTGAGGATTTCCCGCTCGTCTTCGGCGACGCTGCGGCAAACCAGGAATCCGGCGATCACGGCGCCTTCATCAGCCACGAAGCAATCGTAACTCAGATAGTCGGTAACCGTCCATTGCGCGGCTTCCGGCGAGCCGTGCTGGATGTCGGCAATGGCGGCGAGGTCGGCTTCGGTAGCGGCGCGGATGACCATCACGGCTGCTTCGCGAACGCAATGGCGCGCACTTCGCCGCTGGTGCCCGTTTTCGCGTTGGTTTTCTTTTCGTAGCTGACGTGTACCTGGCGGGCGGGCTTCTGCACTCCACAGGCGAGAGCGCTCTCGCTTCCCTGAATGGCGATCTGCGTGGGATCGACGATGAGCAGCCGGACCAGCGTGCCGCGTGCCGTGCGGATCACCAGGCGCGCCTGCTTTTCGAGGCAATCGAATCGCTCCAGCGCGCCATCCACGGAGGCTCCGCCCTGTTCCAGCTCGCTGTAATCGACCGCACCTTCCTTCGAGAATTCGCCGTTGGGGTTCATCTCTTTATTGGCCCTCGCCTCGGCGGAGCGAATCGCGGCCAGAGAAGCCTGGCGCACCCGTTCCAGATCCTGGCGGCGCTCGTCGTCTTCGCGTTTGCGTTCGGCGTCGGCGGCGTCCAGGCGCGCCTGTTCGGCCTGCAGGCGCTCATCGCGGACCTGTTGCCGCTCTTCATCCGTGCCGGCGGCATTTTCAGCCATGGCCCAGGCCCGCGCGGCGTCCTGAAACTGTTCGGCCTCCGTGGCCGCCTTCGCCAGCGCTTTCCACAGCGCGATATCACGGGGCGAAGCCTCAGCGGCTTTCTTCAGCCAGAAGGCGCGGCGCACGGGACCGGGTTCTGTCTCAGCAAGCCGCACAAGCGGGTCGGACCACTTCGGATTCAGCTCGGCGGCCTTGATGAGATCGGCGCGTTTTTTCTCCGGGGTGGATTCGAGCATGCCCGCCTCATACCAGACGCGCGGGTTCTTTGTGTTCTGGGCGATCGCCGCAGCAAGGTGCTTTATCGCCGGCCCGCGGTCGCCTTTGGCTGCCGCGGCGAGTCCGAGTCCTTCCTCGGTCTCCATCCCATGCTTCGAATCGAGGTAATACTCGGCGGCCTTCGGCGAGCCTTCGGCCAGCAGATAATCGCCGAGCAGCAGCTTGCCGTCGGAGGAATCGAGGTGCATACCTCGGAAGTCGCGATCCGGATCGATGGCCGCGCCGCCGAACATGCGTGCAACGAAATGCCCGGCGTTCAAATACGCCGTCAGCCGCTTCTGAAGCTCGTCGTACTTGATGCGAAAAGCGTTGCGGCAGGCCACTTCGAGATCGCCGCCGTGCGCGAGATTCGAAAGGAAGATGTGCATTTCGCCGGCGGTGTTCTCATCGGTAATGAGCATCTGCAGCAAAGCCCAGCCGGGCGTGGGATGCGGAACCGGCTCGCCCACGGTGATTCGCGTGCCGTTCACGCCGATGGTGGAATAGAGTTCAACGAGACCGGTGTCGATGGCGTCCGGCATCTTGTGCGTGTTCTCGTCGAGCAGCCGGCGGGCGACTTCGGCTTTCAGCGCGGGCGTGAGCAGAGTTTTTTCGTCGAGCCCGACCATCCAGGCGTCGCGGCCGAACGCGGGGGAAGCGAGCGGCGGGAACTGATCGTTGTGGCGAAAGATCAGGAAGTGCATGGGCCGGACAAGTTGCATGTCCGGGACGGCCAGCGCCGAACCCAGCGCCCAGCGGAGTTGTTCGAGCTCGTTGAGAACCGTGCGCGCCTGCTTGTCGCCCGCGGCGGAGTAAACCTGGAAGGGCCCGCTGACGGTGTGGAAGCCGGTCCAGTGGTCGTCGGCTCGCAGCGGCAGCAGGGCCAGCAGGCTGAGAAGAGCAACTCGCCGCACGCTTCGATGATAGCGAAGGGAACCATCGCCCGCGCATCTGGTCAGATGACCAGTTCGGATATAATCAAAATGATGCCGAACAAAGTGGTCAGCGCGACCGAGTTCAAGGCGAAGTGCCTGGGCCTCATCGATGAACTGGCGGACCACGGCGGCACGATTACCGTCACCAAACGCGGCCGTCCCGTGGCCACGGTGGCGCCCGCGAAGCCTAAGGGCTACAAATCCCCGCGTGGCTCCCTTATCGGCAAGGTGAGGATCGTCGGCGACATCGTCAATGAGGACACTTCCCACCTGTGGGAACTCGACTGAGGCGGACCATTGTCGCCGCGCTTCCTTCTGGACACCCACATTGTCGTTCGTTGGTTGAGCGAGCCGCGAAAGCTCACCCGGGAACAAACACGCGTCATCGAGGATGCGGCTCGTCGTGGCGCACAGGTGGCCGTGAGCGCAATCAGTCTCCTTGAAATCGCGGCTCTCTTCGCGAAGAACAGGCTGGCAGGGTCCATGCAGGCGATTTTCGAAAAGCTGGAGACGGATCCGATGTTCGTTCTTCTTCCCATCACCGTCGACATCGCCACCGAAGTCGCCACCATGGGTGGCATGCTGTCCGATCCGGCCGACCGCGCCATCGTGGCAACCGCGCGCGTTCACCGGCTGCGGCTCCTCACTTCCGACCAGCGCATCATCGAATCGAAGCTCGTCTCCGTGGTGGAGTGAGGACTGCGCGTTTCGCCGGGGAGACTCGTCAGACTTTGTCGGGGTGCCTGTGAAGCCTCTGCTGCTCTCGATTTTCGGCGCGGCCATGCTCTGCGCTCAGGACGACGCCACACAACTCCTGAAGAAGGTCTCCCAGACCTACCGCGACCTGAAAGCGTACAGCTTCGAAAGCGAGTATCAGAGCGGCCTCACCTCCGAATGGCAGGGTTCCTGGTCAAAGGGCCGCACCATCCTCGAGGTGGCGTCCGGTAATCGGGCGCGGTTCGACATGATCGACCACATGGCCGCCTACACCGTGGTGTCGGACGGCAAAACGGTGTGGATCGCCAGCGGATATGCGCGCGAGTATTGGACCTCGCCGGTGTCCGGTGCGCTTTTTGACACGAAGGGCGGTGGCCAGGAAGCCCGAATGGCCCTGCGCCGTCTGAGGCTGGTGGAGGAGCAGCACTGGAATCTGGACCGCGATCTCATGCGCGCGGCGATCACCGGCAATGAGACGCTGGAAATCGACGGGACCCGGATCGCCTGTACGGTCGTGCGCGCCGAGTATTCGCCTCCCGCGGGCACGCACTTCGAGGAGTCGCACACGCGTACCTTCCGGATCGATACCAAACGCAACCTGATTCTTCGGGAGGACTTTCTGAGCCGTGGCAGCCTGTTTCCCGATAAGCCTTTCGAGCAGGTGGAAAATCGATCCACACTGCGCTACACGCATATCTCGATCGACGCGCCGTCGCCCGACGCACGGTTCGCCTGGACGCCTCCCGCCAACTTCCGGCAGGTCGATGCGCTGGTATCGCCTATGGAGCGGACAGCCGCGAAAGGCATGATCGGCAAGCCTGCGCCGGAGCTGACCGGCACCACGCTCGACGGTAAGCCGATGGCGTTGTCGAGCCTGCGCGGCACTCTCGTACTGCTCGATTTCTGGGCCACGTGGTGCGTACCGTGCCGCGCGCAAATGCCCCACATCGCCAGACTCTATCGTGAGACGAAGGTCCAGGGCCTGGCAGTCCTCGGGGTGAACGACGATGAGTCCCCGCAGACCGCGGTCAAATGGTCAAAGGAATACCAGTATGACTGGCCGAGCCTCTTTGAAGGGTCGAGCCGATTCGCCCGCGAGAAATACAAAGTCGATGGCATTCCTACGGTGGTGCTCATTGATAAACAGGGGATCATCGTCGAGTATCAGGTCGGATCCGGCGAAGAAACGGACAAAGCGATCCGCTCCGCATTGCGGACGCTGGGAATGAAGGTCGAGTAGGCCCTACTCCGCTCGCAGCGCCTCGGCCGGATCCACGCGCAGAGCGCGCCAGGCGGGCAGCGCGGACGCCAGCGCACCCACCACCAGCACAGCCAGCGCGACCGAAGCGTAGGCCAGCGGATCGGTCGAGCTGACGTGGTAGAGAAGATTCTTCAGCACGCGCGTCACCGCCAGCGCGCCAACCCCGCCAATCGCCAGACCGAGCGCCACCAGTGACAGAGCGCGGCCGGTGACCATCCACAGCATGTCCGGCGCGGTGGCTCCCAGGGCCATACGCAGCCCGATCTCGCGCGTGCGCCGCGCCACCGACCATGACAGCAGCCCGAAGACTCCCAGCGAAGCCAGCAGGAGCGCGGCCCCCGCGAACGTCGCCAGCAGCACGGTCTGGAAACTGCGGTTCGCGATGGAGCGCGATTCCAGCTCATCGATGGTCCGGACATTGGCCACCGGCTGGTCGCGATCCACGCTGCGCACTGCTGCGCCAACGGCGGCGGCCAGGGCCATCGGATCGCCCGCGGAACGCACCAACAGCGACATCCGGCTGCGCGCGTCCTGCAGGTAGCTGAGATAAACGCCGGGCCGCGGGTCGGCATCGAGGCCGTATTGGCGCGTAGCCCCGACAACGCCGACAATCGTGATCCATGGCGCGGTGCTGCCCCCGCCGACGCGAATATGTTTCCCGATGGGGCTTTCGCCGGGCCAGTGCGCGTTGGCGAACAACTGATCGATCACCGCTACCGAGGGCGTGCCCGGACCGTCGCGGTCGCTGAGCCAGCGTCCCTGCAGCAGCGGAATACCGGCGACGCGCAGATAGTCCGGGCTGGCGAAGCGCGTGGTGGCCATCGCCAACTCGCCCAGCTTCGCCACTGGCTTGTCTTCAATGGGGATGAATCGCTCAGGCGCCTGGGTGAAGGGCGGGGTCTCCACAATGGCCGCCGAGACGACGCCGGGGATGCTCTGCACCCGCGTGAGCGCCTGCTCGAAGAACGCCGATTGCTTCTGCGCGGTCGGATACCGCGAGGGCGGCA
>Ga0326728_10016555_pt1 | contig 15014 bp, 14 predicted proteins | sample MB3enrmetagenome_FD_207602 | JGI IMG/M metagenome (GOLD analysis project Ga0326728, IMG submission 207602) | Lab enriched peat soil microbial communities from McLean, Ithaca, NY, United States - MB31MN | ecosystem: Environmental > Terrestrial > Soil > Wetlands > Peat | place: USA: New York...
TTATATACGAACCACGCTATTGGCGCCGCGGCGAGAAGGACGCTGGCCAGCCAGAAGCTGAGGGAGCGCAGCCGGCCGCGACGGGCGAGAGCGAGGCCCATGCAGGTCCAGGCTAGAAAAGCCATGATCCAGCCGTCATAGCGCGTAAAAACCGCGGCCACCAGCACCGCAGCAATCCACCAAAGCAGGCGGCGGGCTTTTCCTGGGTCAGCGTCAAGACTCGCCCGCCGCTCCACCAGCCAAACCGCGGCCCACACCATCTCGCAGACGAAAAGCGGCTCGGTCATGGCCGTGGTTTGCAGGTAGAGCAGGTTGGGATTCAGCGCGAAGAAGGCCAGCGCCAGCGCCGACGGAGCCGGCCGCAGCCAGTGGCGCGCCAGCCGGTACACTCCCGCGCACGAGGCAAGATAGGCCAGCGCCGAGGGAATGACGCCCACAAAACCGCTGGCCCACCAGCTATAAATCTGCACAAAGGGAATCAGCAGCACGTGCGGCAGCGGCAGCCACACCGAGCCCAGTTCGGTGAGCCGCGGCTGGTGGGCGTCGAAGACCCTCCGCGCAATGTGCAGATGGGCAACCGCGTCGCCGTAGTTGAGCAGGGCGTTGTTGCGCCAGCTCCAGAGGATCGCGGAGATCGAGGCAGCCGCGCACGAGGCAAGTACAATGAGCCACTCCGCGCGCGAAATGTGCTGAACCGGATTGGGATTCTCAGGCAAGGTGCGTCAACTCGCGAAATATGTTGAAGTGTTCGTCGATTTCCGCGCGCGTGAGCTTCTGCAGCCGCTCGGTGCCGAAGCGTTCGCACGCAAAAGAGCCCATCACGCTGCCGTAAAACATGGCGCGGCGGAAGGCTGCCGGAGATTGCTCGGGCTGCGAGGCCAGGTAGCCGAAGAAGCCTCCGGCAAAGCTGTCGCCCGCTCCGGTTGGGTCAACCACCTCTTCCAGCGGCAAGGCGGGAGCGCGAAAGGCGCGTCCTCCGTGGAAGAGCGTTGCGCCGTACTCGCCGTGCTTGACCACCAGCGCCTTCGGCCCCAGCGCGATTACCGCGCGGGCGGCCTGGACGAGGTTGTTGTTGGCAGCCAGCATTTTTGTCTCAGTATCGTTGATGAGCAGAATGTCGAGGCCTTTCAGGACTTCAAGCAGCGCTGGCCGATGATCTTTGATCCAATAGTTCATCGTGTCTCCGGCCACCAGACGCGCTTGCGGCATCGCCTCGCGAACACGTCTTTGCAAAACGGGATCGATGTTGGCCAGAAAGAGAAACTCCGAATCGCGGTACGCGTCGGGAATCTTGGGATTGAAGGAGGCAAAGACGTTCAGCTCGGTGTTGTGCGTCTTGGCTTCGTTGAGGTTTTCGAGATAGGAGCCTTCCCAGAAGAAGCTCTTGCCCGCGGTGTGCTCGATGCCGCGCGTGTCGATGTTGCGCGCCTGAAAGACCGCCTCTTGCCGTTTGCCAAAGTCCTCGCCAACTACGGCGATGACGCGCACATCGGTAAAGTAGCTCGCGGAGAGCGAAAAATAGGTGGCCGCGCCGCCCAGGCAGCGCTCGCGCTTGCCCGCGGGAGTTTCTATCGTGTCGTATGCAACGCTGCCTACTACGGTGATGGCCATTTATTTCCTCACTAACTCAATCGCGCTGACTCCGTTACCACCCAAGGTACTTTCCGAAAAGCAGATTCAGTCTCTCCTTCGCCGCTGCGGGAATCGCATCTGGTTTGGTCAGCACGGCGTACTTTGCCGCCGAGGCGCAGGCGCAGTTGCGTTCCTTGGGTATCGCCGCGACGGCGGCTTTGACCACCTTAGCCGCGTTCTCGGCGTTCTGGTGCAGCACACGCACAATCTCCTCGATGGTGACCGAGTCGTGGCCCTCGCGCCAGCAGTCGTAGTCGGTGATCATGGCGATGGTGGCGTAGCAGATCTCCGCCTCGCGGGCCAGCTTGGCCTCCTGCAGGTTGGTCATTCCGATCACGTCCGCGCCCCAACTGCGATAAAGATGCGACTCGGCCTTGGTGGAGAACTGCGGGCCCTCCATACAGACGTAAGTTCCGCCCAGCTTGCCCACCACGCCCGCCGCCGCGCAACCCTGGAAAGCCGCTTTAGCCACCGTCGCGCAGACCGGATCGCCAAAGGCCACGTGGCCCACGATCCCCTCGCCAAAGAAAGTCGCGATGCGATGAAAGGTACGGTCGATGAACTGGTCGGGAATCACAAAATCCGTGGGCTTGTGCTCTTCTTTGAGCGAGCCGACGGCGGAGACGGAGACGATGCGCTCGACGCCGAGCTTTTTGAAGGCGTAGATATTGGCGCGGAAGTTCAGCTCCGAGGGCAGTATGCTGTGGCTGCGCTTATGGCGGGCCAGAAAGGCCACCTTGCGCCCCTCCAACTCGCCCAAAACGAAGCTGTCGGAAGGCGCGCCAAAGGGCGTCTCCACACGCTCTTCGCGCACGTTCGTAAATCCGGGCATGGAGTACAGCCCGCTGCCTCCGATGATGCCAATCTCCGCCTGAGCCATAAAATGCGTCCCTCAGGGGCTAAAGCCCCCAGTTTTATTGGGCATTTTGCAGCAGTCAGGGTTAAAACCCTGACCTACCAGTCGTGCCCTGATACAAAGCAGGTAGATGAAACACGTTCTAGTATAAAGGCAATGGATTGGCTACTCCAGGGACGCTTACGACTATGAGACGTGTTGATAACATTGCACCCCAGGCAGCGTTGCGCGGTAGAATGAACGGCAGCAAGAAGGAAACAGCGAGGAACAAGCGATGGCAGCGTATGCAATTCCTGAAGTAGCGAGCCCCAGGCCGGTGGCGCCGAATGAGGTTCTGTTGGTCGCCAGCGGCGATCTGCGCCAATCGGCCAACGAGGTTTGCTGGCCCGCGCAGGCCGGCATGGAAGCGATGTTAACAGCAGCTTTTCTCGAAGAAGGGGTCAAGCTGCGCCGCGCTCACCCGGTTGACCCGGTTTTGAAGCACGGCTTCATCCATTCGCAGCGAATGGGAATGCAGGTCTTCGAGCAGATTCATCCCGATGCGCCCATCGTGGTGGCCGAGTCTGTCTGGCAATACAGCGCCCATGTGCTGGCCGGACTGCTCTCCCATCGCGGCCCTATTCTCACCGTGGCCAATTGGAGCGGCCAATGGCCCGGCCTGGTGGGCATGTTGAATCTGAACGGCTGCCTGCGCAAGAGCGGCGTTCCCTTTACGACTCTCTGGAGCAAGGACTTCACTGATCCGCTCTTCAAGCGCGGCCTGCGGGAATGGATTAAAAAGAAGAGCTTCACGCACGACACTTCACACGTGCATCCCTTCGATCCGGCCAAGGCGGGCGAGGCCGAACGCGCACTCGGCGTGGCGCTGGCCAATGAATTGCGCAGCAAGAAGGCGTTGCTCGGCGTCTTCGATGAGGGCTGCATGGGCATGGCCAACGCCATTGTCGAAGACTCGCTGATGAACCCCGCCGGCATCTATAAGGAGCGGCTCAGCCAGTCGGCGCTCTATGCCGCAATGCGCGAGGTCAGCGCCGGGGAAGCGCAAAAGATTCGCAAATGGCTCGACGCCAGCGGCATACGCTTCATGACCGGACCCAATGAAGCCACTGATCTGACCGATGCGCAGATACTCGACCAGTGCCGCATGTACATCGCCGCGCTGCGCATCGCCGATGAGTTCGGCTGCGACGCCGTCGGCATTCAATATCAGCAGGGGCTGAAGGACCTGGCGCCCGCCTCCGATCTCGTCGAGGGAATGCTCAACAACGTCGATCGTCCGCCGGCCTACAGCCGCGATGGCCGCGAACTCTATGCCGGCCGGCCGCTGCCGCACTTTAACGAGGTTGACGAGTGCGTGGGCGTCGATTCGGTGGTCACCAATCGCGTGTGGACGGCGATGGGTCTCGACCCGGCCACCACGTTGCACGATGTCCGCTGGGGCGAGCAATATGCCGCCAACGGCTTCGATGAGTTCGTCTGGCTCTTCCAGATTTCCGGCGCAGTTCCCGCCTCGCATCTCGCCGGCGGTTACAAAGGAGCCATCAGCGAGCGCCAGCCGTCCATGTACTTCCGCCTCGGCGGCGGCACGCTGAAGGGCGTATGCAAACCCGGCGAAGTGGTCTGGAGCCGCGTTTATGTCGAAAAGGACCGCCTCAAGGTTGATTTGGGCCGCGCCACGGCCATCTCTTTGCCTGAAGCGGAAACCAATCGCCGCTGGGCCGAAGTCACTCCGCAGTGGCCCGTGATGCACGTGGTCCTGCACGGCGTCGACCAGAACCAGTTCATGGCTCGCCATCCCTCCAACCACATCAACGTGGCCTACGCGCCCACAGCCCAGGAGGCTGACCGCGCCCTGGCCGCCAAGGCAACCATGTTTCATAAGATGGGCCTTGAAGTTCATCTCTGCGGAGTGCACCTGTAGCGCGGAATACGCATGACCGTCCAAAAGATGCGAAGATAAGAAGATAGCTCCCGTTTGATTTCCCAAGCCAGGCGCGGGCTCTCCAGTTACGGATGATCCAGGAGAAACTCGCGATGCGCCGTGTCGCGCTCATCTACAATCCGGCTTCCGGCCAGCACTCCTGGAGGCGTCATGCAGCCATCGACAAGGCGCTCGCCGTCCTCAGCGAAGCAGGCGTTGTAGCCAGAGCGCATGAAACCATTGCTCCCGGCAGCGCCGGGGTGCTGGCCGAGGAGGCCGTGCGCCGCGGCTGCGACACGGTCATTGCCTGCGGCGGCGACGGCACCGTCCATGAAGTCTTGCAGAGCCTGGTCGGGACCAGCGTAGCCTTAGGCGTGGTTCCGCTGGGCACCGCCAACGCGCTGGCTGCCAATCTTGGCCTGCACACCTCACCGGCCAAAGCGGTCCGCAAGCTGCTCACCGCGCTCCCGGTGCGCGTCTCCGTGGGGCAAATCTCTTATCGCGACGCGACCGACGCGACGCGTTCGCGCTACTTCACCGTAACTGCCGGTGTGGGCGCCGACGCACTGTTTTTATCCCGGCTCAATCCCGCTCTCAAGCGGCGCATCGGCTACATCCTTTACCTGATCGAGGGATTTCGCGTCTGGGTCACGCATTCCTTCCCGCTTTTTGAAGCGGCCTTTGAGGAACGCGCCGGCGCCCAACCGCGGGTGGAACTGATCTCCGAGCTACTGGCCGTGCGCATCCGCAACTTCGGCGGCGTGCTCAACAACTTCATTCCCGGCGCCACACTGCACAAGGAAGGCCTTCGCCTGGCGGCCTTCAAGACTCGCAGCCGATTCAGCTACTTCCGTTTCCTGCTCGCGACCTTGTTCGGCCGCGCGACCTTCACCCGCGAGATTGAAGTGCTCGACGCCGTCTCGGTCGAGTGCCGTCCCCGCAACGGCTCCTCGCCGCGCATCCTGGTTGAGGCCGATGGCGAGTTTCTCGGCGATCTGCCGGTGCGCATCGAGATCGTGCCCGACGCCATCACCCTGTTGATTCCCCCCAACGCGAAGCCCTGAAACTACTCCAGCTTCGCGGGAGCAACCACATATACATACTCCAGCGGCTCTTTTCCCGTGTTCGCTACATTGTGGCGAGTCGCTGGCGGGATATAGACCAACGCCGGCGCCGCAAACGGCTGCTCGGCTAGCCCGTCGATCAGCGCCTCGCCCTGGCCGCGCAGGATCACCAAGGCCTCCTCGTTTTTGCCGGTGGTGTGCCATCCAACTGTCGCGCCGGGCTTCAGTTCGCGGCCGCATACGAATTTGTTAAATTTATGTCACATACTAGTATAATATTCGTGCTACGCGTGCAATAATCACTTTTATGGCGCTGTTGCTGCTTCCGTTTACCACGCATCGGTTGGCTGTTTTGTCATTTCTGCTGGCGCCTTGCCTGATGACCGCGCAAGAGGTTTCGTTTACCGGCCGCATCGTCGATCCGCAGGCTCACCCAGTCGCAATGAGTGATAAGGCTTATCCGTCTCAGCTATCAGGAACTGTCGTTGACACGTCTGGCGCGGTGATTGCCGGGGCTACCGTGCAGCTTCGCAGCGCGAACGGTACTTTACAAAAAACGACACATTCCGATAACAACGGCTCCTTCATTCTTTCCGGACTCGCGGCAGGCAGTTATCGACTCGTGGTATCGAATCCCGGTTTTGAAAGCAAAGAAATCCTTGTCACTCTGGGGACCACCGGGACGCCAGCCCCGCTGCGCATCTTTCTGGCAGTGAGCTCCGTGAGCACCACTATCAACGTGCGGGGCCGGGAGGATGAACTCATCGGAATTGCCGAATCCGGCTCTCAAGGCACGGTGGGCGCAGCGGAAATCCAGGATCGTCCGATTCTCCGCTCCGGAGAAGTTTTGGAGACGGTTCCCGGTCTCATCATCACGCAACACGCCGGCGGCGGCAAAGCCAATCAGTATTTTCTTCGCGGCTTCAATCTCGACCATGGCACGAATATCGCCATTTTCCTCGACGGTATGCCGCTGAACCTGCCGTCGCACGCGCACGGCGAGGGCTACTCGGACATGAACACCGTGATCCCGGAGTTTGTGAAGCGGGTGGATTTCGAGAAAGGCCCTTATTACGCCAATGTCGGCAACTTTAGCTCGGCTGCAAATGCCCATGTGGAATTTTTCAAGACGCTGGCTGAGAACTTCTTCAAGGTGGAAGGCGGGACGTATACCTACGGGAGGGCCGTTTTCGGCGTATCGCAAAAGCTCGGCAAGGGCAATTTGCTGTACGGCGGAGAAGAGTATTACTATGACGGCCCATGGGTGCATCCGGATGGTTTTAACAAAATCAACGGATTGCTAACCTACAGCCGGGGCGACGACGCCAATGGCGCCAGCATCACGGCCCACGCTTACCACGGGAAATGGAACTCGAGCGATCAAATCCCCGTTACCGCCCAAGCCCCACCCCCCGTTGGTGTTGGTTTCTTCGGCACGCTGAACCCGTCTGACGGCGGCCACAGCCAGCGTTATAGCTTGCAGGGTGAGGATCATCGCCAAGGCGCAAATTCCGAGTCTAAACTCATGGCCTACGTGTTTTATTACGATCTCGATTTATTTTCCGATTTCACTTACTACCTGATTGACTACAAAAATGACGACCAGTTCGAACAGCAGGACAGGCGCTGGGTGGCTGGGCTGGACGCACACCACACAATTATCAGCCAATGGTTTGGCCGCAAGATGTCCAATACCTTCGGCCTGCAACTCCGCAACGATTGGATCAACAACGGCCTTTACCGGACGGAAAATCGCAAGCGCGCAATCAAAACTGATTATTCCGCCACCGGCATCTCTTTCAACGACGCCATCTGCAACACCTACACATCCACCGTCAGTATCAGCGTGGATGGTGGCGCCCCTACCACTTTTCCCAGCGTTTGCCCGGCTTTACCCCCAACCACGGAGCGGGATAACTTTACGGACTTGATAGGCAGTGCATATGTGGAAAATAAAGTCCAGTGGGCGAACAAATTCCGCTCGGTTGTGGCACTGCGCGGCGATGATGAGAAATTTGTCGTCACCAGCCTGGCTTACCCCTCCGATATCGTGACTTTGCCCGATGGCGCCACCGAATCGGCGAACGCGGCCAATTCCGGCTCGGCCAGTAAGTTTCTGCCCAGTCCCAAAGCCAGTTTGATCTTCGGCCCCTGGGCCAATACTGAGTTCTATTTACAGGGCGGGTTCGGTTTTCACTCCAACGACGGGCGTGGCGCGACACAACAGGTGGAACCGGTTTCGCCGGACTATCCTTACCACGGTACACTCAACACGAAAATCACCCCCCTGGTCCAAACCAAAGGCGGAGAGATCGGCGCGCGCACTACGGCCGTCCCGCATCTGCAAAGTACCCTTGCGCTCTGGTATCTCCGCAGTAATTCCGAACTGTTGCAGGATGGCGACACCGGAGGCACGTCTGCTTCAGAACAGTCTAGCAACCGCTATGGTCTTGAATGGGCGAACTACTACACGCCAACGGAACATTTGGCTGTTGATTTCGACATTTCTGACTCCAGAGCCCAATTTACCCAAGTAGACCCGGATGATGCGACACAGTACGTCACAAATAGCGCCGTCACAATCAATGGCAACCCAGTTGGCTCATTCTATGCGCAACAGAACGACCCGGGGGGCAAGCTTGTGCCCGAAGCAGTTAAGGTGGTAATTTCCTCGGGCATCACACTGCACGATTACCAAGGCATTTCATCGAGTTTGCGCCTGCGCTACTTTGGTCCGCGCGATTTGACGTCCGACGGACTTTATCAGTCAAGTCAAACAGTGTTGCTCAATGGGGAGGTCGGTTATCAATTTTTCAAGAAATGGCACGTTACGGCCGAATTCTTGAATATGCTTGACCGCAAAGATGCCGACATCGACTACGCCTATACCTACCAAATCGCTCCAACCGCCGCGCCGGGATTCGGACGTGTGAACCACCCCACCGAACCGTTTCTGTTCCGATTCGCGTTAGAAAGAAGCTTTTGACACGTGCCGCGGATTCAGTGTTTATGCGAATGCGGGTGTTTGTTCGCTTTTTCGGAGGGCGGCGCTAGCGCGTGCGCCGGAACGGTCATCACCAGGCGGCCGTGCTGCACGCCCTTGAGGCCGATCAGCAGATCGGCAAACTGCGCAACCTGGGCCGATTTGCCATGCACAATGAGCACTTCCAGGCAGGAATCGTGGTCCAGGTGCGCATGGCTGGTGGAGACCACCAGTTCGTGGTGCGCGTGCTGCGCCTCGGTCAGCTTTTCGGTGATGCCGTGGGCGTGGTGATCGTAGATGAGCGTGACCGTGCCCACCACGGTCGCCTCCGGCGCGGCAGTCTGCTCGGTCACCAGCCGGTCGCGGATCAGATCCCGGAAGGCTTCAGAGCGGTTGGTATAGCCCCGCCGCTCAATGGAGCGGTCAAAGCGCTTGAGAAGGTCCGAATCCAGCGCAATCCCGATTCTGCTCAGAACGCCCATACACACTCCTGCCAGGACTGTCGGCTACTCCCAGCCTTCCCGGCGAAGCACCAGAGTAACACGATCGAGAAAATCAGGCTACTCCGGCCACGGCAAGCCTTCCCGCCGGTCGTGCTGGATTCAATTGAGAATAAAAAGAATTCTTATTAGATGTATTCGATCCAATATGGAGTGTAGTTTGCTTCAACTCGGAATTGGAATCCTTCAGCAATACGGGCATGGACTTTTCCCCGATCACCCGGAGTCCGGCGCCAGGCTGTTGGATTTCGATCTTTTCCCTCTGTTTACCGCAACGATTCACTTGACCGTTCTGCTTGTCCGGTGAATCACCGTCCCTTGGCCGGACTCTGAAATCAATTCATGTGTGCGCACAAACTGTACAGCAAAACTCTTGCGGAGTATGTATCGTGCGGCGGAATCGGGCGCCGATTGGCCTGATTTCATCGCAGGATGCGATGCCCCGCCTTCCCCTAACTGAAGCACAACCCGTCTGGAGGTATCGATGTCTTCTCTCAAGTCTCTCGCCGCAATAGCGTCTTCGTTGCTGCTCGCAACGGCGGCCATCTCCGCCTCGGCAGCGACCGTGATCCATGCCTGCTACAACAAGACCACCGGCGACGTTCGCATCGTTCCCGCGGTCAACGACTGCCACGCCAACGAACAGGCTGTTTCCTGGAATGAAGAGGGCCCCGCCGGACCTGAGGGGCCTGCCGGTCCAAAGGGCGCGACAGGCGCAACTGGCCCTGCCGGCGCACAAGGCCCCGCTGGTGCACAAGGTCCCGCCGGCCCGACCGGAGCAACTGGCCTAACTGGTGCGACCGGCCCGGCTGGTGCAACTGGACCTGCAGGAGCGCAAGGCCCGGCTGGCCCCATCGGCGCAACTGGCCTGACTGGTGCGACCGGCCCGGCTGGTGCAATTGGACCTGCAGGTGCACAAGGCCCTCCCGGCCCAACCGGAGCCACAGGATCTCAAGGCCCACAGGGCCTTCCCGGTGCAACCGGAGCCACAGGACCACAGGGCTTGATGGGCAATCCCGGCCCCGCTGGCCCAACCGGCCCCGCTGGCCCAGCCGGACCTGCCGGCACAACCGGCATATTCGGCTCGAACACTCTCAACTTCAATGTGGGTGAAGGCGGAACGGTGAACTGCACGCTCGGCAGCATCCTTCTCAATGTCTCCACCGAGTATCCGTCGAACTACCTCCCGGCAGATGGCAGGATTCTGAATATTGAGAGCAATACAGCGCTCTTCTCGCTCATCGGCATTAATTACGGCGGTAACGGCGAATCCACCTTCGCCCTGCCTGACCTTAGATCGGCCGCCCCCAATAACACGCAGTACCTGATCTGCGCCGTCGGCGTCTTCCCATAGACGTGCTTGCAGTACGGTGCCCCAGGTCCCGATTTTGGGACCTGGGATTCAAATCTCGACCCGCCACCATGCTCTCTCCCGGCAAAATCGACCGCGTCCTCATCTTCCGCCCCAGGGCATACTCAACCTTCCCTCTATATTCCATGCGGGCATGTTTCAGAGAGCAGCCGCGCGTGCGTCAATTCATTGGAATGATCTTCAAAGAAAAATTTCAACCTCTGCATCTGCGTAACGTGGAGTCAAAATCTTAGTGATGGGATGAGCGTTGACTACGGGGCCTGAATCGGGTATTCTAGAGTCCTTGCGCGGTGTTGCGCCTGGGGTCTCGGTGTGCTCACCCGGACCCGCCTGGTTGATGCCCTGAAGGGGATCGGCTGGAACAGGCTGCCGGCTGCCGGAATCAGTTATACGGCGCTCTGTTTGGCGCCTCCGGCGCTGCCAGAGCCCTTTTCAGGGCCAGCGCGCGCACTCCTCACCCGAACAGATTTGTTTGGCAGTGGGTGGAAATAGGGCCCATGCGCTGGATTGGCGCGGGCCAGAGCGCTTTGCGCGGGGTTTATTGGACTTTTCAGGCTTTAGAGGGCAGGCGAGAGATGAGCACCTTTGTTCCCAGCGGCAAGGATATTGACCGCAAATGGTTTGTAGTGGACGCCAGCGGCAAGACGCTGGGCCGATTGGCGACCAAAGCCGCCGACGTGCTGAGTGGCAAGCTGAATCCGCAATACGTTCCGTATATTGACGTGGGCGACCATGTAATCGTGATCAACGCGGAAAAGATTCGCCTGACCGGCCTGAAGGCTCAGAACAAGCTTTATCGCCGCTACACCGGCTTTCCTGGCGGGCTGCGCGAGGAGTCGATCGTGCGCGTGTTGAACCGCAAGCCGGAGTTGATACTGGAACAGGCCATCAAAGGCATGCTGCCCAAGAGCAAGATGGGCCGCCAGATGGCTACCAAGCTCAAGGTTTATCGCGGCGACAAGCACCCCCACGAGGCGCAGAAGCCGGTGGCGTTGGAGATTGCGTAAGAGCAGCCGCTAGCTGCTAGCTTCTAGCTGCTAGCTTTGACATTTGAGATTCGGAGTTTTTCGGCTTTTAGCTAGAGGCTAGAAGCTAGAAGCTAGGAGCTGAAGAGAGAATGGCAGATTTGGTTCAGTATTACGGGACGGGGCGGCGCAAATCGGCGATTGCCCGCGTTTTTCTGCGTCCCGGCACGGGCGAGTGGAAGGTCAACGGCAAGGCATTCGATGTGTACTTTGTGACCGAGCAGCAGCGCGTGGCCGCCAAGCGCACCCTGGCTCTGGTCGAGCTGACTTCGAGCTTTGACGTAGTGACCACCGTCAAGAGCGGCGGCGTATCGGCGCAGGCCGATGCCGTCAAGATGGGCGTGGCCCGCGCACTGGTTCAGTTCAACCCCGAGTTGCGCGCGGCGCTCAAGGCCGAAGGCCTGCTGACCCGCGACTCGCGCATGAAGGAACGCAAGAAGTACGGGCAGAAGGGCGCTCGCGCAAGGTTCCAGTTCTCGAAGCGCTAATTGTTATGTGGAAAGAGGCCAGATGGAATCCGCTAATAAGCAGAGAAAATTTGGTCTCTTCATTACCGGCAAGTCAGAGCCCATACAGACCTGGGAGGGCGACCTGATTAAGCTTGCCGACAAGGACAAGGTTGAGGTTTCCAGGATCGACGGATATGGCGGCGCAGGATTGGTAATCGCTATCGTCAGCCTTGACAAGGGGCAAAACGTAAGTGAGATTACCGGCAGTATTTGAGTGTTTCAAATTCCCGCAATAGCGGGTTCAATCCGGGCGCCGGCATCGACCACCCGGATGCAATCCACGAAGGAGGCCAATGGCCACGATCACAATGAAGGAGCTGCTCGAAGCGGGAGTACACTTCGGGCATCAGACCAAGCGCTGGAATCCCAAGATGAAGGAATACATCTTTGGCGAGCGCAACGGGATCTACATCATCGACCTGCAGAAGACGCTCAAGCTGTTCAAGGAGGCGTCGAAGTTTGTCACCGAGTTGTGCGCCAGCGGCAAGACGGTTCTGTTTGTCGGCACCAAGCGCCAGGCGCAGGAAGCCGTGGCCGAGGAGGCCACCCGAGCGGGAATGCCCTTCATCAACCAGCGCTGGCTGGGGGGACTGCTCACCAACTGGGTGACGGTGCAGAAGTCGGTAAAGCGCCTTCAGGAACTGGATGAGATGGCCACCGATGGCCGCTACGAGCTGCTGACCAAGAAGGAAGTGATCAAGCTGGAGCGGGAGCGCAAGCACCTGCAAGCGAACCTGGCCGGCATCAAGACGATGAAGCGGCTGCCGGACGCGCTGTTTATCGTCGACTCCAACAATGAGACGATTGCCGTGAAGGAAGCCCGCAAGCTGGGCATACCGGTGGTGGCCGTGGTGGACACCAACTGCGATCCGACAGTGGTGGATTACGTGATTCCCGGCAACGACGACGCGTTGCGCGCCATTCGTCTATTCACCTCGAAGATTGCCGACTCGGCTGCCGAGGGCGTGAACCTGGTGGGCGACAAGGCCTTTGCCGAGGATTTGCCAGAGCCTGTCGCTGATGCTGCGGCCGATGAGGCCTCGCCGGTCGAAGACGTGGACCTGGAAGCGGCTCTGGGCGGCGGCATTCGCAAGGCGCCCGCCGCGGTGGCGGCATTGGACGAGGCTGAAGTGGCCCAGGGCGCTCTGTAATCTTTCTTTAGCACACCATTGTGCATGATAGAGAAGAGCGTGGCCGCGAAGGTCGTGCGCCACGCTTTTGTTTAGCTATTAGCTTTTAGCTTCTAGCTGTTTAAGATTGAACTGACCGCATGTGTTCATCGCGACGACTGGTCGAGGCGTATTTGCTTATAGCTAAAAGCTAATAGCGAACGGCTTCCCAGAAATCTCCGGTAGACGCCATGCCTGGACCAAGAGAGAGAGATGCCAGTGAGCGAAAAGATTGATGCCAAGCAAGTGAAAGAGCTTCGGGAAAAGTCCGGCGCGCCCATGGGCGACTGCCTGAAAGCCTTGCAGGAGACCAAGGGAAACATCGAGGAGGCCTTTGTGGTGCTGCGCAAGCGGGGCATGGCCTCGGCGCAGAAGAAGGCCGCGCGCACCACCAACGAGGGTGCGGTGGGCACCTACATTCACGCCGGCGGAAAGATCGGCGTGCTGCTGGAACTGAATTGCGAGAGCGACTTCGTGGCTCGCACCGAGGACTTCCTGGAGCTGATGAAGGACATTGCCATGCACATCGCGGCCAGCGACCCGCGCTATGTGAAGCCCGAGGATGTGACCGCGGCCGACCTGGAGCGCGAGAAAGATATCTTCCGCGCACAGGCCGCAACCACCGGCAAGCCTGCTGCGGTGATTGAAAAGATCGTCGAGGGCAAGATGGCCAAGTTCTACGAGGAGGTCTGCCTGCTGGAGCAGCCCTTCATCAAGGACCAGACCATCAGCATTAAGGAACTGATCGGGCAGAAGGTGGGCAAGCTGGGCGAGAATATCACCGTGCGGCGCTTCGCGCGCTTCAAGGTGGGCGCGCCTGAGTGGACCGTGGCGCAGACCAAGCCCGTGGAAGCGGCTGCCGAGTAAGCGGCATTTTGCGTTGACTCACAAACGAAAACGGCCCGGGGCTTCGGCTCCGGGCTTTTTGTGTGCGTAATATTCTTGCCGCTAAACATGAAAGGCAGACACAGAACTCAATCTGCATCTGCCTTTCCAATCCTGATCTTGACGGCACATATCTTTCGCTCTTCGAGCGATAAATAAGTTACAACTACTTGATGGGCATGGTGTCTCTCATCGGGTCCAACTCCTTCGTACTACCTTGCTTCATGATAGTAGCCCCGTGACAGAGAATTGTCAAGCCCGCGGCTGCTGGTTTAAGTGCGTAAGCTTAATAAAATCAGCGTCATGCTTGAGTGCGACCAAGTCGTCATCGCTCTTCGACATTTGCCGCAGGCCGGGATTGAGGAGGAAAGCGGATTTGAGGTTTGCGATCAGATCGCTTTTCATGCCTTTCGGGTCGAGCCGTGCCTCATAACAGGCTTTGTTGTAGTAGGGCTCACCATAGTTCGGTAGCAGGGCGATGGCTAGGTCGGCGCATGCAATTGCCTGCTTCATCTTGTTCTTGTCGAGTGACTTGGACTTGAGGGCCTGCCGCTTGAGAATCCGGGCCTTTGTTAAAACGGCCAAGCCATTCTTGGGATCGATTTTGAGGGCCTCGTCAATGGAGGTCATTGCCTCGTCGAGCTGGTTCGCGTTGACGGAGACCTCAGCCTGCCATATTCGGTTGGCGATCTTCGTGCGCAGTTGTTCGGTTTTGTTCTGCTGCTCCAGTTGCTTGTTTTGCGCTTGCAGATCGTGCTGGAAAAAGATCATGGTCCACACGTAACCCATCAGGAATCCCAGCGCGAAGTAGAAGGTGAGGATCGCCAATGCTATCGCTTGACCGGTGAAGAGGGATTCCGCGCCGGAAGCGCCTCCGGCGTCTGGAGCAGGCCGCAACCCCAACGCTATATAGTAGGACAACTTTCCCAGCATGTCCGGAATGGATTTCAATTCGACCAGTCCGACGCCCACAATAATCTTGGTCAGCCAATCAGAGATCTCGACCAGGTTAGCGTTGAAGGGTACCGAGTTTTGCTCCGTGCCGGAGTTCCGTGTCTGGGCGCCTTCCGGCTGGGTTGTATCTATTCCTCTTTTGTC
>Ga0326728_10016557_pt1 | contig 15013 bp, 14 predicted proteins | sample MB3enrmetagenome_FD_207602 | JGI IMG/M metagenome (GOLD analysis project Ga0326728, IMG submission 207602) | Lab enriched peat soil microbial communities from McLean, Ithaca, NY, United States - MB31MN | ecosystem: Environmental > Terrestrial > Soil > Wetlands > Peat | place: USA: New York...
CCGGTTCATGGGCGCGCCGAGAGCGGAACGCCCCGCTGTGGACAACCCGTGCGGGATTCTGCCATGCGCACACGAAGGAATTATCCGACCTGTTCGTCGCCACTTGACAGCAGCGCTCATAGAAGGGTGAGCGGGAAAAGCCTTTTTTCGCAGGAAGACTAACCGCTCGTCCTGAGGAGGCCGCGTTTCCTCCGCAGCCGTCTCGAAGGGCGCCCGTCAGGCCGGACGTTCCTTAAACCGACTCGCATTGGGCTCAGGCCGGGCGCACCGTGCCCGTGCGTTGCGTCTTTGCGTGAGTTGCCTTGCGCGGACGCTTCGGTTGGGTCCGGAGTTGCAGCGGGACGCATTCCAGGATTTCCAGCCCGTAGCCCGGCAGGCTCACGAGGTTGCGCGCGGAATTGCTGAGCAGGCGTATTCTGCCGACGCCGACGTCGCGCAGGATCTGCGCCCCGATGCCGTATTCGCGGAACTCACGCTGGCGCGTCGCCGGATCGGTGCTGGGCGTGCGGGCCGACTGGCGCTGCGAGCGCGTCAGCTTGCCGGTGGACTGCAGAATCTCCGCGCCACGTCCCTCGCGACGTAGATACAGCACGACGCCCTTGCCTTCCTTCGCGATGACCCGCATCGCCTCGTGCAACAGCGCCGCCGTGTTGCGCTCGGCCATGCGGAAGACATCGCCGGGAAGGAACTCGGCGTGCGCCCGGACCAGAACGGGCTCGTCGGGCCGAATGTCGCCCTTCAGCAGCACCACATGTTCCCCTTCATCGACATCGGTGTGGTAGACGAACACGCGGAACTCCCCGCCGTAGCGGCTGTTGATGCTCGCCTCGGCGACGCGATGCACGAGCGAGTCGCAGCGCAGCCGATACTGAATGAGATCGGCGACGGTACAGATCTTGAGATTGTGGGTGGCAGCAAAGCGCTCCAGATCGGGCAGGCGCGCCATCGTACCGTCATCCTTCATGATCTCGCAGATCACCCCGGCAGGCCTCAGCCCCGCCAGGCGGGCGAGGTCGACGGAGCCTTCTGTCTGACCAGTGCGCACCAGAATGCCACCGTGGCGGGCCCGCAACGGGAACACATGACCGGGCACGACCAGATCGCTCGGCCGCGTGCTCTCGTTGATCGCCGTGAGGATCGTGGTGGCGCGATCAGCGGCCGAGATGCCGTTGGTAATGCCGCGGCGCGCATCGATGGACACGGTGAAGGCGGTACCCAGAGGCGCCCGGTTTTCCGCCACCATCATGCCGAGCCCCAGCTCCCGGATGCGCTCTTCGGACAGGGCCAGGCAGATCAGGCCGCGGCCGTACTTGGCCATGAAGTTGATCGCCTCGGGCGTCACCTTCTCGGCCGCGACGCACAGATCGCCCTCGTTCTCGCGGCTCTCATCATCCATGAGGATGACCATTTTGCCGTTGCGGACATCGGCGATGGCATCTTCGATGCGACTGATCGGTCGCGGCTCCTGCGGCGGCTGGAGGAAGGTCGTGAACATCGGAGACAGCTATAGCGCGGCGTGGTCTCCACCGCAAAAGACGCGCAGGGCTTCACATTCGGCCACCGGACGCGGTAAATAAGGCGCCGCTATGGTGATTCGCGTCAGTGACGCGCTGGCGGCCGGCAGCGTGATGGTCCGGCCGGAATGGGACAGTTTCGCAGCAACGGTCAGCGGCCTCGTGGAGCGGCTGGTCTCGTCGGACAGCTTGCCCAGCCACTTGGCGGCAGAAGCGGTGCGGCGCATTCATGAGCGTGAAGCCGTGGCCGCCACCGCAATGGTGGACATCGGGGTTAGTATCCCGCATGCGCGCCTCGACGGAATCAGCGGCATCATGGCGGCGATGGCGGTGTCGCCACGGGCGGTGTACCAAGTGGGCGACGGCATGCCGATCTCGATCGTGGTCCTGGTGCTCTCGTCGCCAACTCTCGTGGGCGAGCACCTCAACTTCCTCGCCAGCTTGTCGATGCTCCTGCAATCCGCCCGCTTCCGCCAGCGCGTGCGCAACGCCGCGACGGCGGAGGAAGTGCAGCAGATGGTGCGCAGCAACGAGTAGGCGGCGAACTCACCGACGAATGTCCCGCGCCATCCACCGCGCGATCACTCCTCACGGCGTGCTGCGGCCTGCCCGCCCGGCAGCCAGCGGCCGCGCTCGAGGGCGACCAACGAGAGGATGACAATGGCCTGGATGATCGCCACCAGCACCGACGACACGCCCGCCGCGCGTTGCATGGCGTTGGAGCCCGCGTCGAGGGCGCCGAAGAAGACGGCTGCGACTACCACGCCTGCGGGAGAGAGACGTCCGAGCAAGCCGACGGCAATGGCGGTGAAACCCCAACCCGGCGAGAAGTGCTCGTAGAGCCGGTGCGTCACCGCGCTCACTTCGATGCCGCCCGCAAACCCCGCCAACGCCCCACTCACCAATAGTGACAGAAGCAAGCGGCCGTCGACATCGATCCCGGCCAGCCGCGCCGCTGCCGGGTTCAGTCCCGCCGCGCGCATCTCGTAGCCAGCGACGCTACGGCGGAGCAGCACATGCATCGCGCCGGCGATCAAGAGCGCGAGCAACAGCCCCGCGTGCGCGCGATGACCGAGCACCAACCGTGGCATCCACAACGCGGGCAGGACCGCATCCGTTTGCGGGTAACGACCCCCTGCCTCCATCAACGGCCCCTGCACCAGATATCCGATCAGCCCGAGCGCGACGAAGTTCAACATGATCGTGCTGATGACCTCGTTCACATTGCGCCGCAGCTTGAGCACGCCGGCGATGCCGGCCCATGCCGCCCCCGCAGCGGCGGCCGCGATCAGGTACGCGCCGAGCGTGAGACCGGCCGGCAGCGGCAGCGCATGCGTGCCCAGCACCGCCATGGCCAGCGCGCCGACCAGCAGTTGACCTTCGACGCCGATGTTCCACACCCCGGCCTGAAACGAGGTGGCAATGGCCAACCCACAGAGCAGCAGCGGACACGTCTTGACCGCCACCTCGGAGAGACTGTCGGCGCTGCCGAACGCACCATCCAGCAGCGCGCCGAACGCCACGGCGGGATCGCGGCCGGCGAGCGCAACAGTGAGCGCACTGACCGCCAAAGCGCCGGCCAGCGCCAGCACGGAGGGACCGAAGCGCGCGGCGAGTGCTTGCATCAGTGCTGCACACCGGCCATCAACAGGCCGAGCTGTTCGATGTCGATCGGCGGCTCGAGCGCCCGGCTCAAGCGGCCGCGCGACAACACCGTCACGCGATCGCTGAGGTCGAGAACCTCATCGAGATCGGTCGAGATCAACACGACGGCGCAGCCGCGGCACGCGCTGTCGAGCAAGGCCTCGGCGACGGTCCGCGTCGCGGCCACATCCAGACCGCGACTGGGATTGGCGGCGACCAGCACCGCGGGCTTCTGCGCCAGGGCGCGCGCCACCACCACCCGTTGCTGATTGCCGCCGGAGAGCGACCGCGCCGGCGCGTCGAGGTCGGCGCGCACGTCGGACGCGCGCGCCACCTCCGTGCTGAAGCGCCGCGCCGCCTTTGCATTCAGCAGGCCTCGGCGGCTGCAGCGATCCAGGCGGGTGCGGCTGAGCAGGAAGTTCTCTTGCACCGTCATCGGCAGCACCAGCCCGTCATGCTGTCGATCCGGCGGGATGTGACCGATGCCGGCAGCCAAAAGCGCACGCGGTGTGAAGTCGGTGACCGGGGAGCCGCGAAGGCTCACTGTCCCACCCGAGGGTGACCGCAAGCCGGCGAGCACCTCGAACAGCTCGCGCTGCCCGTTGCCGTCCACGCCCGCGATGCCGAAGACTTCGCCGGCGCGTACCGCGAAACTCACATCCACGAGCGCCGGCAGGTCGCGCTCGTCGCGCGCGCTGAGCTGAGTGACATGCAAAACCACATCACCCCTGGCGCGTTCTGTGGCGCGCGGCCGCGCCGGCACGACATCACCGATCATGCGCTCCGCCATCTCGCTCTCGCTGAGTGACGCCGGATCAAAGGTGCCGACGACGCGGCCGCGGCGCATGATGGTCACCCGATCGGCAATCTCCCGCACCTCGCGCAGCTTGTGTGTGATGAAGATGATCAGTCGCCCTTGCGCCCGCAGTTCCCGCAGCATGACGAAAAGCCTGCGCACCTCCTGCGGGGTCAACACGGCGGTGGGCTCGTCCAGGATGAGGACGCGTGCGGCATGGGCGAGCGCTTTGAGAATCTCGATGCGTTGCCGCGCGCCGACCGGCAGCTCCGCTACGGTCAATTCCGGCGGGCTGAGGTCGAGCCCAACGCGTTGGGCCAGCGCTCGCGCTTCCGCCGCTGCGGCCACGCCGTCGTAGCGCCAACCAGTTTGCTGCGGCAAGCTGAGCGTTAGATTCTCCGCCACCGTGAGCGTCTCCACCAAGGTGAAATGCTGGTGCACCATGCCGATACCGGCCCGGCGCGCTTCACGGGGTGAGTTGAAGACGGCGGGCCAGCCGTCGAGCAGCATCGTGCCCGCGTCCGGGCGGTACATGCCGGCGAGAATGTGCATCAGCGTGGATTTCCCGGCGCCGTTCTCACCGAGCACCGCATGGATCTCGCCGGCGCGAAATTCGAGACTGACGCCGTCCAGCGCCTGGGTGTTGCCGAAACACTTGCTGATGCCACGCACCGCTAGGAGGGACGCGCTGACTTCGGTTTCACCGGGAATCGCGCTCGCGTGTAGGGGCGCAGCATGCTGCTCCCCTACTACGGAACGACGCCACAGTCTCATGCCGGCACTCCGCTCAGAATTCAGCGGTTGGGACCTTCAACGTGCCCGCGATGATGGCCTGGCGGGCCTGCTCGATGCGCTCTTTGACCGGCGATGGAATCTGCGATTCGAGGCGCGGGTTGAACACCAGGTTGACCACGCCCTCCTTCATCCCCATGCGCTCGATCCGCCCGGTGAAGCGGCCCTCCTTCACCTCGCGCGCCACCTCGACGAACGCGCGCGGAATGTCGCTGACGGCACTGGCGATGACGACGTCCGGGGCAACAGCGTTCTGGTTCTTGTTGCTGCCGAAAGCGTAGACGTGCGTCGCCTGCGCCGCCTGGAAGACGCCGAGGCCGGCCGCGTCGGCATTGTGAAAGAGGAAGTCGCATCCTTGCTGCACCAAGGCCAACGCCGCTTCTTTGGCGGCGCCGACGTCTTCCCAATTGCCGACGTACGAGGTCACCACGGTGAAGTCCGGCCGCACTGCTTTGGCGCCGGCGCCGAAGGCGATGATGGTGCTCTTCACCGACGGGATCTCCATCCCGCCGACGACCCCGGCCTTGCCGGTCTTCGACATCGACGCCGCCAGCGTGCCTTCGAGATAGGTGGCCTCTTCGAGCATGAAGCGCAGCGGCGCCACGTTTGGACGCACGGTGTTCCCCGAGGTGGTGATGAACACCGTCTTGGGGAAATCGGGGGCCACGGCGGCGGCGGCATCTTGGAATTCAAAGCCGTGGCCGAACACTAGTTGGTAGCCGCGGCGCGCAAAATCGCGGAAACCCTCCTCGAATTCGGCAGGCGTTTTCGTTTGGACCTGGCTCACTTCCGCCCCAAGCTGGTCGCGAATGGCGAGCAGGCCCTCGTACGCCAACGCATTCCATCCGGCATCGCTCACCGGCCCCGGGCTCAACAGCGCAACCTTGAAAGCTGGCGTCGGACTCGCGACGGAGGCGGGCACCGGCGCCGCAGCACGTTGGCACCCGGCCGACGCAATCACCAAAGCCAGGATCGAGGGGAAGACGCCGGGAAGACGCATGACGTCTCGCGTTATAGCCGACGGTTCTTTGCTGCCGCAAGGATTTGACCGTGCCGACGAAGTCGTCCACGATGCGTAGGATGTCCTGGCGCTGGCTGATAACCGCGGTGTGGGTGTGGGGCACCGCATTGATTCACCCCGCAGCAGCAGCCGTCCGCGTGGTAGCAACGATTTTCCCGGTAGCCGACATGGTGCGCCAGGTCGGCAGAGATGCGGTCGATGTGGTGACGCTGTTGCCGGCCGGCGCGAGCCCGCACACCTTCGAGCCGACACCCGCCCAGATCCGCGCAGTGGCCGAAGCTGCCGTCTTCGTCGAAGTGGGCGCGGGATTGGACGCGTGGGCGGCCAAGCTCAGGGCGGCACATACAGGGCCGATGACCGTCATCACACTGGCCACCGGCGTGCCGCTGCTCGGAGCGACCGACGGAGAGGGCAAGAGCCAGGGTGGTGATCCGCATGTCTGGCCCGATCCGGTGCTCGTCCGCGATCATCTGGTGCCGGCGATCGCCAGCGGGCTGAGCCAAGCCGATCCGGGCCACGCAGCGGCATTCCGTGCCGCGGCCAGCGAGTTTGAGGCGGCGCTGACGCAGCTCGACGCCGAGATCCGCACCACACTGGCCCCCGCCATCAACCGCAACTACGTCGCGTTTCATTCCGCTTGGCGGTATTTCGCGAAGCGATATGATCTCCACGAGGTGGCGGTGGTCGAAAGCTTTCCGGGCAAGGAACCTTCGGCGCAAGAGATTGCCGCGATCGTCCAAAGGGCGCGTGCCGCTCATGTGCGCGCCTTACTGATCGAGCCGCAATTCAGTCCGCGCATGGCGGAACAGGTCGCGCAGGAGATCGGCGCACAGCTGGTGACCGTGGACGAGCTTGGCGGGCCCCATCTACCGGACCGGCAGCACTACCTCGACCTCATGCGCTACAATCTTCGAGCATTCGCCAAGGCCCTGCTGTAATGACAGGAAATTCTTCTTTGATCGATGTCCGCGACCTCGCCGTCGACCTCGACGGCCATCCGGTGCTGTGGGACATCTCGTTTTCCGTCGTCACGGGGAGGTTCCTCGGCATCATCGGACCGAACGGGGCCGGCAAGACAACGTTGCTGCGTGTCCTGCTCGGCCTCATCGCGCCGAGCCGCGGCTCCGTCCTCGTGCTCGGCCGGTCGCCGTCGCAGCTGAGCCGGCGCGCGCATGAGATCGGCTACGTGCCGCAGCGACCGCAGTTCGACACCCGCTTTCCGGTCAGCGTCCGCGATGTCGTCATGATGGGGCGCGCTTGTTGCCTCGGGCTGTTTCGTATTCCCCGGCGTGAGGACTGGCACAAGGTGGACGAATCGATCCGCCAGGTCGGCTTGTCCGGGTACGAACACCGACGCATCGGCGAGTTGTCCGGCGGGGAGCAGCAGCGCGCGTTCCTGGCCCGTGCCATGTGTGCCGAAACCAGATTGCTCTTACTTGACGAGCCCACGATCGGCCTCGATTCGCCGGCGCAGCACGAGTTGTACGCGCTGCTGCAGCGGCTACGGCGCGATCTCGGTCTCACCGTGGTGGCGGTCTCCCACGATCTGCTGGCGCTCGGGGTGCACGCCGATGAGTTGATCTGCATCAACGGTACGGCGCACATCCATGGCCATCCGCAGACCGTGCTGCAAAGCCCGCGGCTGCGCGAGGCCTACCGGTGCGAGTTCGACTTCCTCTCCCATGAGGCGGACACCACGGCGGCCCACAATGATTGACCTCCTGAGCTACGGATTCATGCAGCGGGCGCTGCTCGCCGGAGTGCTCGCTGGGCTGCTCTGCGGCGTGCTCGGGTTCTTCGTCGTGCTGCGGCGGCTCTCCTTCATCGGCGTCGGCATTTCGCACTCCGCCTTCGGCGGCATCGCCATCGGCGTCGTCCTCGGGGTCGAGCCGCTGGTTGCGGCAGCCGTGTTCGCCACGCTGGTGGCCTGGGGGATCGGATGGCTCAGCCGAGCGGGGCGGCTGCATGAAGACACCAGCATCGGGATTCTGTTCTCGTCCGCCATGGCTCTAGGTGTGGCATTGATCAGCTTGTCACACAGTTATCAGGTGGACTTGTTCGGCTACCTTTTCGGCAACATCCTCTCCGTGTCGTCGGGGGATCTGTGGTTGCTCGCGGCCATCGCCCTGTTCGTACTGGCGGGCATCGGGCTGCTCTTCAAGGAATTCCTGTTCGTCGCCTTCGACGAGGAGGTGGCGCGCGCCAGCGGCCTGCCGGTGACAGCCTTGTCGTTTCTGCTGCTCACCTGTCTGGCGCTGGCTGTGGTCGCAGCCATCCGCGTCGTGGGGATCATTCTGGTCGAGGCGCTGCTGGTGATCCCGGCCGCCATCGGGTACCAGCTGGCTCAGGGATACCGAGCCATGCTGTGCATTTCGGTCCTCAGCGCGGTGCTGTCCGCCATCGCCGGGCTCTTCGTCTCGTATTTCTTCAATGTCGCCGCCGGGGCCACCATCGTGCTGGTGCTGACGGTCGTGTTCTTTTTCGCCGTTGCGGTAAAGCGCAACCGCCGCCTGGCGCTGGCGCGGCCGGTGCTGCAGCAGCAGCGCGCGCCGACGCTCCCCTGAGCCCGCAGGCGGTCTTCAGAGTTACGGGCCGACTTGGATGATGATCTGCGCCAGCGCGCCGACGTTGCCGTCGACATCACGCAAGCGCACCGTCAGCGTTGTGTCCATGGCTGGAGGAAACTGCTCGACCGACGTGATCAGTCCGCAGAACTGTATCTTGCTCTGTGCGTTCGCGTAGCCATATTGGCCGCTGGGGAACAGAACACAAGGACCGTCCGGGGTGTCCGGGCGTCCGACCGGGTTCCCATTGCCGTCGAGGAAGCGGCAGGCAAGATCATTGACAGTGTTGATATTGGTCTGGGTTGGGGCGAAGCTGACGGGGTTGATTCCTGGTACGCCGCCGGCATTGGGCCCAGTTCGGTCACACACGGCGGGGCTACCATTCCCCAGCGGATTTGACGCCTCGATCTGGAGATCTGGGAAGTTGGCGAGATTGGGCGTGCAGGCAGGAAACTGACCGATCACAGACGTTCCAAGCGCGCACCAACCGACGTCGGCACCGCTGGCGCCGGGTGCGCCCTCGACGACAATCGAGAAGCCAGAACCGCTGGGTCGCGAGAACACGGTGATTCCGTCCGAATTCGTACCGCTGGCGGATAGCAGCGTATCGTCCTCATTCGTCAGGCCGAAGAAGGTCACCACCGGTCCGACTGCCGCCGTCGGACTCACCGTGGGTGACGGCGTGGGAATGCGCGTCGCCGTTGCGGTCCATGACGGTGTCGCGGATGGGCGCGGGCTCGCCGTTAGAGTGGCGCTGCGTGTCGGCGTCGGCGAGGGCCGCGTCGCGGTGGCCGTCGCCGACGGCGCCCGCGTGAATGACGGCGTCGGTGTCGCGGTGCGACTGGGGGTTGGCGTCGCGGTCCGTGACGGCGTCACGGTCGGCGTGCGTGTGCGTGTCGGCGTGCCTGTGGGCGTCGGCGTGCGTGTGGGCGTCGGCGTGCGTGTGGGCGTCGGCGTGCGTGTGGGCGTCGCCGTAGGCGTCCGCGTCGGCGTGCGCGAGGCAGTTGGCGGGACTGGGGTCGGCGTCACCGTAGGTGTGAACGTTGACGGCATCGGCCCCGGGGCAATTCGGGCCAGCATCTGCCGGCGCGGCCCGAGATTTCCGGCCGTGTCACGCAGCTGGACGGTGAGCAGCGTGTCGCCGAGTGGGAAGCTCAGACTTGTTGAGACCAGCAAACAAAACTGCACTTGCGTGCCGCTGCCGACGAAGGCGTTGTTCCCGAGCTGATTCAGCGTGCAGGCGGAATCGGGAGCCGTGGCGCTGACGAAGTGGCACCCCAGATCGTTGAGCGCGTCGGCAACCGACTGCGTCGGGCCAAAGTCGGGAGGGTTCACGGCAGGAACGCCACCCTCACACACGCTTTGACCGCCGTCGCCAAGAGCCCGGCTGCTTTCCATCTGGATGTCGGGACGCTGGGTGGGATCGCGCGGCGCAGACCGAAAGCACACCAGGCCCGGAGCCACCCCACTCAATCCAGTTCGAGCCTCGACCACCAGTTGGAAGCCCGAAGCGCTGCTGCTGAAGAACACCGGCACGCCGCTGATTTGTCCGAGCATACCGAACGGTGTACCGTCGGCCGCCGCCATGCCCGTGTAGGTAATAACGGGGCCGGTAGCGATGGGGCTCTCGAGGATGCCGACGAGCGCAGTGACATCCGCACTGGTGATCCGCCCATCGGCGTTCACGTCGGCCTCAGCGCAATCGGAGGATGCATCATCGAAGATGACGGCCGCCAACGCCGTGAGGTCATCCGTGGCGACACTCCCGTCACAGTTCACATCGCCTCGCAGTTGCGCGCTGGCGATCGGTGCCGGCACGGCCGTTACCAGCACCGCAAGCAGCACCCACAGGCTCCGAAGCTCGCGCCTTCGCAGATCCATTATCCCATCGAACTCGTCGGCGTGCGCAAGGTATCGGATGCAGTGCTCCGCTGCAATCCACTCCGTTCGCCCGCGCCGAGTTGGCCGCGGAGGACTCGGCGCCCACCACATCGGCACGGAAACGATCGAGGTCCCGGTCGCGACCGTTCACAAGAGGCAGCAGATGCCACGCCGGGGAGTTCGGCGGATGTTCCCATCTGCAGCGCGTCGACGGCGAGCGGAACCGCCGGACTTATGGCCGGAGGCCCGACCTCGCCAGTCTACGGCCCGGCGAGCGGTCTTGAAACCGCTGCGCTGCGGTGTCGGCCAGCGACACGCCCGACTCGGCCAGAATGCGACGGACTTGTTCCGGGGTGATACCGCGGACAATGTGGTGGCGGAGCACGGCCGCGTGCAATGTGCGCAAGGTCCAGCCCGGCTGATTGACCCCGTAGCGCCGGGGAGCGCCGCTGGCCATCCGCACCACGGCGTGCCGCATTTTCGGAGTGAAGGCGCCCTGGCGCGGCAGCGTGTGCAAGCCGAGGATGCCGAAGCGGCGGAAGCGCCTGAGCCAGCGGCGCACGGTGACGCGCCCCAAGTGCAGCGCGGCGGCGATTTCGGCCTCATTGAGCCTGCGGCTACTCGCCAGAACGATTTGCGCGCGCAGGCTGCGGTCGCGGCGCGGTCCCTGTATGAGGCTCTCGAGGGCTCGCTTCATTTCGCTGCTGAGCGGCCCGACCGGCCGACCGGCGCGCCGCCAGTATGCCGCCGGCAGAGGAAGACCGCGCAACAGCTGGCGCAAGCCCTCCACGCTGATCGACTGCAGCACACCACGCCGGTACAGGTGCGCCCGCAGCCGGCGCAGCGACCAATACGCGTACGGCTCGTTGGCGCCGGCTGGGGAGTGCATGGCGACGCGAGCGATCTCGTCGCGCACCGCTTCCGAGAAGGCGATATTCTTCGGCTTGCCCACGCCGGCGTGCAGTAGCCCCTGCAGGCTGTGCGCTTCAAAGCGCCGCACGCAATTGCGCACGGTGTTCGGATGTACTCCGACCGCCGTCGCGACAGCCGGGATCGACATGCCGCGGGCACGGCCCAGCACGATGCGTGCGTGCCGCGCCACATTCGGCGGCGCTTCACCCGCCAGCCACTCCAATTCCGATTCAAGGGTCGGGGTGAGCCAGTTCTGACGTGTCATACTTCCCTCTGTCTTCGCAGGCTACCCATGCACGGTTACCTCCCTGGCGCGGTGCAGCGGTTATTGCCCGAACCGGTTCTGCAAGAATAAATGGACGATCGAGCATGAGCAAGCGTTGCGGCCGCCGCCGCCCCGGGCGATTCCGCCTGGTGAGCGCTCGTGGTCTTCGGCATGAGCCACTGAAGCACGGTTCTCCGCCACCCGCCACCTGAGTCGGAACGTATGATACGCGGGCGGCGCTCATCCTGCAACATCACCGTAGATACCGCCCACTCGCAGTGCGGCAGAGATATTCGCGGGTGACGCGTGCCGCGCCCATCCTCAGTGCGTCGTCCGTTTGGCCATGTCATGGCTGGACCGTGAATCGAATCTCTTTGGAGGGTCTCTTTTGGTTTACCTTAACCGATGCTATAAGGCGTGGCTGTCGGAAAGGAGGTGATGGCAGATGAAGAGACTGATGACGCTGGTATTCGCTGCACTGTTGTCCCTCGGCGTGGTTTCTCTGAGTTTGGCTCAGGAAGCTCCGGCCGCGGGCGGCCAGCCCGCTGCCGGTGAGGCCGCGCCAGCCGCCAAGGCGACGAAGCAGCCCAAGAAGAAACACGTGAAGAAGTCGGGCAAGAAGAGCAAGAAGAAACCCGCCCCCGCGGCCGCGGAAGAAACCAAATGAGGTAGGTTGAGCTCACCGGAGGGGACAGGGCGATCTGCCCCTCCGGTCACCTCCACCAGAGGGTTCTTCCGTCCCTTGCGTCCGACAGCCAAGCGGACTACTGATTGGGGTGTGCGGCACGTCCTCGTTTCGGCACGCCCGGCACGGCGGTTCGCGTTTTTTGTCGTACTGGTGGCTTTGACCGGCACTGTGGCATTGGTGCGCACGCGGCATGCTCTGCCATTGACACCCGAGACCGTGCGCGCTGCCATCCAAAGCTGGGGGCCATTGGCACCTGTGATCTTCACCGGCGCCTTTGTCCTTCGCCCGTTCCTCTTTTTTCCGTCCACCTTGCTCTTCCTCGCAGGTGGCCTCGCCTTCGGGGTCGCGTGGGGCACCACGTACGCCGCAGTGGGTGGCACGCTTGGCGCCGTCGTCGGCTTCGGCATCGCACGTCTGTTAGGGCGCGATTTCGTCGATGAACAACTCGGCGATCTTCTCCCCGACCTGCGGCACCGGCAATGGGGCGTGGGGTTGGTGCTTCTACTGAACCTCATCCCGATTGTGCCGATGACGGCGATCAACTACGCCGCCGGCCTGTCCGGGATGGACTTGTTGCCGTTCACCCTCGCGGTGGCCGTGGGACTGACGCCGCGCGCGTTCGCTTACAGCTTTTTCGGGGACGCACTGCTCCACGTGCACTCGAGCGAATTCGCCGCCGCGGCCGCTCTCCTGCTGGCGTTGCTGGTGGTGCCGTTGTGGCTACGTCGGCGCCTGGCGAAGCGCGTCAGCCGCGAGACGGGCGCGCGGAGTGTCTGACCAGCGGCGCGACTACATGTAGTATCCGCCGTTGGGGGAGATGACCTGGCCGACGGTGTAGCTCGAGTCGTCGCTGGCGAGATACAGGGCTACAGCCGCAACTTCTTGCGGCGTCCCGAGCCGGCCGATTGGACATTGCAGCGCGATCATCTGTTTCATCGTTTCATCCATCATGTCGAGCAGTGGCGTATCGATGAATCCGGGCGCGATCACGTTCACGTAAATGCCTCGACCGATGACCTCGCGCGCTACCGATTTCGTAAAGCCGATGATGCCAGCCTTCGCCGCGGAGTAATCCGGCGAGCCCAGCACTCCGGCAGTACCGGCGACAGAAGCCATATTGATGACCTTACCCGCGCCCTTCGGTTCCATGATCTTCAGGGCTTCGCGCGTGCAGTAAAAGGTCCCATCAAGGTGGATCGAGAGCGTCCGCCGCCAATGCGAGTCGAGCATCGTGCGTGTGGCGCCGACCGACTGCGTGGCGCGCCCGCCGCTCAGCATCTCCGCCAGCGCTTGATTGAAGTTGCTCTTCACCGCGTCGCTGACCACCGCGATGCCGGCGTTGTTCACCAAAATGTCGAGCGTCTTCCAGGTCTCGATGAGGTGCTCGAAGATGGCGCGCACTTCCACGCTGTCGGAGACATCGGCAACCAAGGTGATGGCGTCCCCGCCGCCTGCCTTGACCTCCTGTGCCACGCGCTCGGCGCTCTCGCGGCGGACGTCGTTGATGGCGATCCTGGCGCCCTCACGCGCGAAGGTCAGCGCGATCTCGCGCCCCAGACCCGATCCCGCCCCCGTGATCAGTGCTACCCGGCCGGCCAACTTCATTGGTGTTTCTCCTTTCAGGGCTGAGCGTCATCTGCGTATAATCGAGGGCGTGAACCTAGGAAAAAAGGCCAAGGTTGTCCACGTCGTCAGTCACGGACCGGGCTGCCTCGACGGCGTCACGGCGGCGGTGGCGGTGGCGCGCTACCATCGCGACGCGACCGTGGTGCCGCACTTCAGCAGCAATGCGAAAATCAATGAGACGCTCCTCGGCCTGCATTGTGAGCCGGCGGACGCGGCGCACGAGGTCTGGATCACCGACATTTCCTGGACCGATCCGGCGGTGGACCGCCACCTGCAAAGCTTGGTCGACGCCGGCGCGCGCATCTTCTGGATCGACCACCATCGCACCGCCCTCGAACGCCACCGGCGCGGCGAGGTGAACGTGCGCTTCACCGACTATGCCCTCAGTGAGCAAAGCGCCGCGTCCCGACTGACGTATGAGTACCTGCGCAGTCGTCTACGCGCCGAGGACCGACAGAACGAGTGGTTCGAGGCGTTGGAGCTGCTGGTGGCCATGGCGGACGACAACGACCGGTGGGCGCACCGGATCTCGGGGTCGCGGAAGCTCGGACAACTGGTCAACCTGCTCGGTGGCGAGGCGTATCGCGAGTTGCTGAACATCGATTCCGCCGTGACCTACACGCCGCGCCTGCGCGAGGCAGAGCAGCAGCTCGATGCCGAGTTGCGGCGCAGCTTCGAAGTGGCTGAACGCAGCCGCGTGACGCAGCCGGTTCAGGATCTCACCGTCGTCGGAGCGGTTTGCGACGGATACCCGAGCGAGATCGCCGACGCCTGGGGAAAGACTTCGTCGCGGACTATCTTCGCGCTGTTTGACACACGCGGCCTGAGCGTGAGTTTGCGGCGTTCACCGGATTGCACGCTGGATCTTTCGCATCTTGCGGGCGCACTTGGCGGCGGCGGTCATCCGGCAGCCGCCGGCTGTGAGCTGGCGCAGCTGTGGCGAGGTCTCGCCGAGCAACTCGCCGTGCTCGTGGCCGACGCCGTGCGCCGGCAAACGTAGTAGACTGGTTTCGGATTATCGCCGCAGGCTCGCCCCTCGATGCGCGGCCACAAAGACGGGCCGCTACTGGGGTGAAGGGGTGGGAATCGCACGCTTTTCGCGTTCGTGCCGAGTAGTGCCCTTCTATTGGGCGTGTATCGAGGCATTGGCCGGTTAACTCGGAATCGTTTTCGTGGTCATCTCCCGGGCTGCGCTTTCGAGGAAGCTGACATTTTCAATAACGTTACGGCGGACAATTGTGTACCGCCGTTGCCTCTGGCGCTCTTCCGCGCAACCGCCTCGTTTTCCCGCTGGTTTTGGCACTGCCTTT
>Ga0326728_10016559_pt1 | contig 15012 bp, 9 predicted proteins | sample MB3enrmetagenome_FD_207602 | JGI IMG/M metagenome (GOLD analysis project Ga0326728, IMG submission 207602) | Lab enriched peat soil microbial communities from McLean, Ithaca, NY, United States - MB31MN | ecosystem: Environmental > Terrestrial > Soil > Wetlands > Peat | place: USA: New York...
CGTCGACACCATTGGCTATGGGCCGCAGACGCTGCAATTCCCCAGTATCCAGTCGGTCTCGAGTAATGTGCTGACCGGGTTTCCGGCATTCGTGTCGGGGCAGATGTACGTAACGGGAAGCTCCAATTCGCCGGTTTCGTTTCAGGTGGTGAACACGGCCACGTTCTGCGACCAGGCCTGTCCCTCCCACCCTGAGTATTACTCCATCTCGCCCGTGAGCGGGAATGCATCGCTCGGCACAACCGTCACGTATACCGGACCCACGACTTACCGGGACGGGCAGATAGCCCTGCATGCGACGGCTGGAAACGTGACGGCAGTGGCGGCCATCCGCTGTATGCATTTCCTCCTGAATAATTTCGACACGGATGTCTTTTGCCATTCGCCGATGCCTACCCTGCCGATGAACCAGTTGAATTTCAATTTCATGCCTGGAGCGAACGAAACTTTATTCGGCCACATCACCGGTGTGCCAATCGCGAATCTTGACAGGCAAATCCAGAAAGACGCTGCGATTTCGGGATTGGTCCCAGCCTTGTGGGCCGGCATTTAAGAACGCTTCGTCAAGCCAGGCGGCCGTGTCACCCTGCCCGGGCGGGGGGCGCAGTTCCGGACAGATGGTCGGCCACCCCCTTCCACTACTCTTGGTGGGCGCCTGAGGCGGTTAGATTAGTGGAAGGGATGCGCCGTAATTCAGGACCTACGTATGTTCTGCTCGGCTACCCCAGCAGACGGTCGGCGGCGGTCCCGCCGACCATCTCCATTCCGAAAACATTCCTGTAACCTACTGCGATGGCGGCGTAAGAAACTCCAGGCCGACCTTGGGGGCGGCTTCAAGCACCCTGGCCATGAACTCTCCGGTCATGGGCGGCATCGCCGCCGAACGATCCTCGACCGGATAAAACGCCTCTTCAAAAAACTTCTCCAGGCCCGCCGGTGCCGTTACGAGCAGGACTTTTGCTTCCACGTTGCCAGTGTTCTCAAAGGAATGTGCGACTCCGCGAGGGAGGCGAATAAAATCTCCGGCGGATGCAGTCTGTGTCTTCCCGCCAACTTGAATGGTCAGTTCCCCTTCCTGCAGATAGAAACATTCCTCCTCGCGGTGGTGAATGTGGGGTGGGTTGCCTCCGCCGGGCACGATCGACACCTCCGCCATGAAAAAGGCGCCGCCGGTTTGCTCGCCGGTGATGAGAAACCTGATCTCATCGATCGGGCTGCGATAGGCCTTGCCGGTCCCGGCGGGCACATACTGGACCCATTGTTCCTCCGCCCAGGTGGCTCCATTCACCAAGGGTTCGGAACGGTTGCTAGCGGCGCGTCCGATCAAATCGGAGGCTGTGACGGAAGTTTCACGTGTAGTCATTTGAGTTCTCCTTAGAGCGCCCTGATTCTCTTACCGGCTGCTCACCCCATAATGGGAGAGCAGGCCGGCGGGTTGTATCGCCCTTTGGAACTTTTTTTTTGCGAAACTGGGAACCGGTGTGACCACGCCAACCTCTGTTCAAGCTGATACAGTAGCTCGGCTGATGGCGAGCTTTCGCAACGGCGACCCTGAAGCTGCCGGCCAGCTGGTCGAGCTTTTCTACCCCGAACTCCGGCGAATTGCAGCCGCGCGCATGCGGTCCGAGCGCCCGGATCATACGCTCCAGCCCACCGCGGTCGTGCATCAGCTCTATCTCGAACTGGTCAAAGTCAAAGCCCTTCGACCGGGTGGTTCGGACGGAGCGAATGAAAAAGCCGCGTTCCTCGGGCTGGCGGCATACCTGATGAAGCAGTTGCTAATTCATCATGCCCGCCCGCTCTCAAAGCGCGCAGGGAAAGCGCAACTTCCCGACCTGCTCGAACCGCATCCGTCCGCAGAACAATCCCTGGTAGAAATCGAAGATGTTCTGAATCGGCTTGAAGCAGTCAACCCGGCGCTTCGGCGTGTCGTCGAACTGCGTGTCTTCGAAGGCCTGACGCGCGAGGAGATCGCTCGCGAAATGGGTTGCGGCACGGCTACAGTCGCCCGCCATTGGGGCTTCGCCCGAAACTGGCTCGAAGAAGCCTTGACTGAGACGCCTCCACCGTGACGGACGAACGCTGGCAGGTAACCTACGCGATCTACGAAGCCGCCGCATCCCTCGCCGAACCGGAGCGGCATCAGTACGTCCACGCTGCGGCCCCGGATGCGGAAATCGCCGGCAAGGTTTTGGCCATGCTTGGCGAAATGGAGACTGCGGCCGAATCGAATGGTTTCCCCGAGCCCGCGAATACGAGGGAAACTGCCCTCGCTCCGCCCTTGCTAGCTCCCGGATCTCATTTGGGTCCATATGAAATCCTCGACTGCATTGGTCATGGTGGCATGGGCCTTGTGTATCGAGCTCGCGACCCGCGGCTTGACCGTCAGGTTGCCATAAAGCTCCTGTTGCCCGACATGGCCGGCGACCCGCAGGCGCGCGAACGCTTGCGCCGCGAAGCTTTGGCCGCCGCTGCGCTCGATCATCCGTTTATTTGCAAAATCTTCGAAATTGGTGAAGACGGTGATGCGCTATTCCTGGTCATGGAATATATCGCGGGCGAAACTTTGCATCGCCGCTTGCAGGACGGCCGGATGCCTCTCTCCGAGACGCTTCGAGTAGCTGGGGAGATGGCGGATGCCCTGGAGGAAGCCCACGCCAAGCGGTTACTGCACCGCGATCTGAAGCCAAGCAACATCATGATCACCCATCAGGGGCACGTGAAGGTTATGGATTTCGGTCTGGCCAAACGGATCGTGGATCAGCCGCGCGACGCCGATTCCACTGTCTCCGGCGAGGTGCGCTCCGCGCAATTATCGGTTCCGGGAATGCTTCTCGGCACTCCGGACTACATGTCGCCGGAGCAAGTGAAAGGCTTGGCGCTCGATGTACGCTCCGACTTGTTTTCTTTCGGCGTGATTCTGGCCGAGATGATCAGCGGCCGCAATCCATTTCGCAGGCCATCGATGATGGAAACTCTCTCCGCAGTGCTTCGCGATTCGCCTGATTTCGGCGGTGATATCCAGCAGGGCGTGACGGTTCAGGGGTTGGTTGTCATGGCCCGCCGCATGCTCGCCAAAGATGCCGCGCACCGCTACGCGTCAATCGCAGAGATGCGCGCCGATCTTGCAAGGCTGGCAGCTTCATCGCAAACCGGCGACGCACCGTTCCCCGCGGAGAAGCGTTCGGCCGATAGCATCCGGCCAATCGGGCGCGACGCGGACCTGAAGCAGTTGACCCGGCAATTGGAAGAGGCTCTCGCCGGGCGCGGCTCGCTAATCCTGATCGGCGGCGAACCAGGCATCGGCAAGACCCACCTAGCTTCCGCGTTGTTGGAGGCCGCGCGCTCGCGTGGCGCGTTTGCAGTTACTGGCCACTGCTATGAGATGGAGGGCTCCGCTCCTTACTTGCCGTTCATTGAAATGCTGGAACACAGCGCCCGGAGCGTGCCGCCCGATACGTTCCGCTATGCCCTCGGCGACGATGCGCCCGAAGTGGCCAAGCTGATGCCGGAGTTGCGGCGCATGTTTCCCGATGTTCCGCCGGCACTGGAGTTGCCGCCGGAACAACAACGGCGATTCCTTTTTAACGGCTATCGCGGATTCATCGAACGTTCGACGCGTCTGACGCCGATGATGGCGTTGTTTGAAGATCTGCAGTGGGCCGATGAGCCGACGCTTTTGCTGCTGCAGCATCTGGCGCAGACGGTAGCCGGAATGCCGATGCTGATGATCGGAACGTATCGCGACGTGGATTTGGAGGTCGGGCGTCCGTGCGCCAGGATGCTGGAGTCACTGTTACGGCAAAAGCTCGGCACCCGCATATTACTGCGGCGTCTGCCGGTGACCGGAGTGGAGGAGATGCTGACGGCGCTGGGCGCGCAGCAGCCGCCGCCGTCGTTGACTCGCGTGGTATTTGAAGGGACCGAAGGCAATCCGTTTTTCGTCGAAGAGGTATTCCGCCATCTGGCAGAAGAAGGCAAGCTGTTCGATAAAAACGGCGCATTCCGTCCGGGTCTCCGGGGGGACCAGCTGCAAGTGCCCGAAGGTGTGAGGCTCGTATTAGGGCGACGCCTGGAGCGGCTGAGTGAGGATGCGCGCCGAATTCTAACGACAGCGGCCCTGATCGGCCGAGTCTTCTCGCTGGAACTACTGGAGGAGCTAGAGAATACCCAGTCAGACGCAGCACTAGAGGCCGTAGAGGAAGCCGAACGCGCACACCTGGTGGAAACGGAACGGCGCGGCCGGCAGATCCGCTATCGATTCGTGCATGAGCTGGTTCGGCAGACGCTTTCCGAGACGCTGTCGGTGCCCCGCCGCCAGAGGCTGCATGCGCGGGTGGCCCAAGTGATGGAGCGGGTATATGCACCCACCGTCGACGCGCACGCCTCCGCGCTGGCGCATCATCTGTACCAGGCGGGATCGTCCGTGGATCGGGAAAAGACGATCCATTTCCTTTCGCAGGCTGCGACGGAGGCTAGCAAAGCGGCCGCTCACGAAGAGGCTCTGGATCACTGGGAAAACGCTATTTCCCTGCTCGACGACGAACGCTCGGCACGCATCGCCGATCTTCATGCCCGGCGCGCAGGCGCGCTGGGCAGCCTGTGGCGGCATCAGGAAGCCGTTCAAGAGTATGAGCGTGCGCTGGCGCTCTACGATGCATTGGGCGAACACCTGCGATTCGTCGAAGCCTGCGCCCCGCTCGCGATTTTCCTCTCGCGGACCGGGAAACTCCAAGACGCGAGGAAAATCGTGGATCGCGCCGCTCGACACGCCAAGGATGCCCCGGCGTCCATCCGATGCGCCTTGTTGGCGCTCGAAGCTAATACTGGCGCTTCGATCGGTGAAATCGATAGAGCTCTTGAGCTTTTCGATGAACTGCACAATAGTTCCGAAAATGAGTTACCCCCGCGCGTCGTTGGTCTTGTCACCGAGCAAGAAATGTATACGCGCTACGACGCCGGTCAATTGGATCTCTGTGAGGCGGCTGCCCGAAAAGCGTCCCGGTTCTTTGAACAAGCGGGCGATGTCTGGTCGCTGGCCGATGTCGCGATAGGACTCTTTTCGCCGCCACTCCAATCCGGCCGGCCCGCGGAAGCGGAGGGGCTGATATACGAAGCCATTCGCCACGCCACACAAGTTGGACATGACGTTGCGAAGTCTTGCGCGCTCGGCTCCCTGCCGTTGATGTACCTTGCCAAAGGAGACTTGGAGAGTGCCGAGCGGGCGGCCAGAGAAGCTCTAGCGTTTGGGGAGTCCTGTCACTTCGGATGGCTGTTCATGGCCGAAACGATCCTGGGCGGCATCCTTCTATATCAAGCCCAGACTGAGGAGGGCCTCGCGCTGTTAACAAAAGCTGTTCGCGGCCCAACAACCCATTTCAGCGGCTTTCCACAGGGTCTGCTGGCTTTGGGCATGACTGCGGCTGAGAAGGATGGCGCGGCGAATGCCTTCACCGCCGCAATGCAGTTCCTGCCCCGGCCGGGAACCAGTCGAGGAACCGGGGCGTGGCATGCGGTCCTTGGTCTTACGGAAGCGCTCTGTCTCTGTGGGCGTCGCGAAGAGGCCGGAAGTTTGCAATTAGAAGCGGAGAAAATCGCCGCCGAATGGGATTGCAACATGGTGGGATTCCCTGTTCTAACCGCCGCAGGGATCGCAGCGGCCTGCGTCGGCAATTGGACCCGTGCGGAAGCGCATCATCGCGCGTCCATCGCGCGCATGGAGGCCGTGCCTTACGTTACGGCACAGCCGATCGCCCGCTACTGGTATGCGGACATGCTAGCCCAACGTGGAGGCCCTGGAGACATCGACGCGGCCAAGGCGCTACTTCAGGCTTCCATCACCGCGAGCGATGCGATCGGGCTCGTGCTGTATGCCCGGCTGGCACGGCAGAGGCTGGCGCGAATCGCATAAAGATTTCGGGCCAGCTGCCTCCGAGCTGCCAAATGATCGACGGAGTTTCGGGATTCCGCCCAGATTGTCGCGAACCCTTCCACTCGGTAGTGGAAGGATGCGCCGTAACTCAGGATCTATCCAATGCACGAATGGGTTAAACTTAGCTGATTCATTCACATGCCACTTTTTGCGGGCAATAAACTCGGCCCTTACGAAATCGTTACACCCATCGGCGCGGGCGGTATGGGCGAGGTTTATCGCGCTCGCGATACCCGGCTGAAGCGTGAGGTCGCCGTAAAGATTCTCCCCGTTGAATTCGCGGCCGACACCGCACGCCGCCAGCGGTTCGAAGCGGAGGCTCGGGCCGTGGCCGCGCTGAATCACCCGAATATCGTGGCCATCTACGATGTGGGCACGCAAGGCGGCGTGTCCTACATCGTCACCGAATTGGTTGACGGCGAGCCGCTCGCTGGCAGCGGATTTCCGTGGCGAAAGATTCTCGATTGGAGCGTGCAAATCGCCAACGGACTGGCCGCCGCGCACGCTGCCGGTATCGTCCACCGCGATCTGAAGCCCGCCAACATCCTCCTGGGCCGCGACGGCCGCATCCGGATTCTGGATTTCGGCCTGGCCAAATTGAGTCCGGCCGCGGCCGGAGAAGGCACCGCCACGCAAACGCTTCAAACCCAGCCGGGGGCTGTGATGGGCACCGTCCCTTACATGTCGCCGGAACAGGTACGCGGCAAAGAGGCCGACCCTCGTTCCGATATTTTCAGCCTCGGGCTGGTTCTTCATGAGTTGTTGAGCGGCCGGCGCGCCTTCCAAGGCGAGACGGCCGTGGAGATCATGACGGCGATCCTCAAACAGGAGCCGCCCGATTTACCTGACTCCGTGCCCAGGGGCGTGCGGCAGATCGTACATCACTGCTTGCAGAAGGATCCGGCCGAGCGGTTTCAGTCGGCGAGCGATCTGGGGTTCGCGTTGGCGGCGGTGTCTGAAAGCCCGGCCCCAAGCGACAGCGCACAGAAGTTGGTGCAGGCGCCGCGATGGCGTCAATGGACCTTGATGGCTGCTGGAGCATTTGCGCTGGTTGTGTTGTCGATTGCCGCCTACCGGTTCTTTGCGCCTGTGCCTCAGCCCACCAACTGGACCGGCACACTTCTCGGCGGACCCGAAAATGCCTTCCGGCCGCGCTCGTCGCCGGACGGTCACCTGGTCGCGTTCTATGCGGTCGACGAAGGGTACACACAAGTCGGCGTGATGACGCCCGCCAGCGGCAACTGGTCGATCCTCACACACAGTCACCAGAACGGCAATGTCACCAACGTCACGTGGGCGCCGGACGGCGCTAGCATTTATTACGACCGCTGGGCAGCGGTTCCTCAGGGCATCTATAGCGTGCCGGTGCTCGGCGGCGATGAGCGCCTCATCGTGCCGAAGGCCTTTCGTCCGGAGGCGCTTCCGGATGGGAGCTTGCTAGCGGACAAGTTGAACGCCAATCGTCAGTGGCAACTATTCCGCTTCTGGCCGGAGACGGGACGCGAGCAGGATCTGCCAGTCGCTGTGGTTGACGCCCAGGATAGCATGGCCAACCCGCAAGCATTTCCGGATGGCAAGGAAGCCTTAGTGGACGGGGCGCCGCTGGGGCAGGAAGCCGGCGGCATGAGGCTGCTGATTGTGGATCTTGCCACGGGCGCCACGCGGCCTTTCGCGCCTCACATTTTTCGCGGCACCGGCGCTCCCGATTACACCGTGAGCCGCGACGGCAAATCCGTGTTGGCGATCATGCAGTTGGGAGAGTTCTCGCGTGTGTTGTCGATCCCGGCGCGCGGAAGCGGACCCGTCCGAACTTTATTTACCGCAACCCACGAAGTTTGGGGCTTGGACAGCGCGCCTGACGGGAGCATCTATGCTTCCATCATGGATTGGCCGGCGGAAATCGTGCGGCGGCCCGTGGACAAGGATCAGCCGGAGACCTTGGCGCGTTTCCAGGAAGTTTCCGATCCCGACATTTTCGCCGTAATGCCCGATGGGCGCGTAGCACTCACGGTACTTTATTCGGATCGTGCCCGCCTTATGGCTGTGGCTCCCGGCAAGAACCCGGTTCCCCTGGCCGCGACCACGGAAGAGACCTCCGCGCCGGTAACAACTGTTGGTTCCAGGGAGGTTGCGTTCCTGATCGGGCACGATCCTCGAGGCGTCATTGCAATTGCGGATCTGGAGACCGGGCGAGTCACCCGCCGGATTTCGCCAGACAAAGGCGAGATCCACTCGTTGGCCGCATCGCCAGATGGCCGTACGCTTTATTTTGCGACCGTCGACACCGTATGGTCCGTGCCAAGCGCGGGCGGCGAAGCGCGCAAGGTGCGAGCCGGCAACCGCGTCGTCGCCGACTCCTCCGGCAAAGCGCTCTTCATCAGCGTTCTCGAAAGCACCAACGTGCGGCTATTTCGAGTGGCCCTGGATGGGGCGCCCGAAACGGAAGTGCAGGCAGACGCGGCCGATGCGGTGCGATATTCGCATGTCTCTGCCGGCAGCTTGAGCGCCGATGGCCGGCTCCTGATCTCGCTTCACAACGGCTGGTTCTCCGCTCCCGGCATACTCGATACACACACAGGCCGGGTCCAGCCTCTGCCCTTCGATGGAGCGAGCGATTATGAATCGATGGCTTGGCTGCCGGATGGCCGCATGGTCGCCCTCCGCCACAAGGAGAACTCCACCCTCTGGCGATTCAGCCCATCGCCCGAATAGTCTCGTATTGAGCGCCAGAACGAGGTGTTGACTCGGTTGAAGCCTTTCCTAAACGAGCGTGGAGTGGCGCGCTGAAGTGTTCCGCAGCCCACGCTAGCTTAGCTTAGCCGTTGGGTAATATATTACGGCAAACTCGTTCGTGGATGCCAGACTCGGAGGATTAAAGGGAAGTTGCCTTTCTCCAAACTCTTCCCTGAAGAAGCGATAGCGGAAGCCAAGATCACTCTTGCATCCCAGGGCTTAGCCACTCAGCACCCAGACCGGGCAGGACGGCGGAATGTAGAGCAGAGGCGCAGCGGAAGCCGCGAAAGCGTTTTACTGCCAACCCGGTTGCAGCTTTTCCCAGACGCCGCCGGAGGGAGGCGATCCGCTTTCCGGTCCGGGGACCACGTTGCCGTTGACGTCGCGCCACCAGTTGGACGCGGAATTACTCACGCGGACATTCTGGCCCGTCGAGGAGTGCACCCATGTCTGCCCCAGGGTGGCCTCGCTGTATTTGCTGAGGCTGGCATATTCGGCGGCCCATTTCTTGCGGAGGTCGCAAGGCAGGTTGCCGCTGTTGGGATGATTGTAGCCTCCGGCTGAAGCCGCCGACGCCTGCTGATGCGCGAACTTCGCGGCGCTCTTGCCGATATCGTCCTGCGCGCGCGTGACCGCCTGGGTTGTGGCGTCCAGGTTCCGCTCGTTCTCCGCTGACCACTGCGGATTGAACTTGAACGTCTCGAGCATAGTGTTGAGAACGTAATAGGCCAGCCCCGATTGCTCCAGATCGGACACCTGGTATCCGCCCATGCGCCAGACCCACCACGCGGCACCGTTGGCCGCCGCGGCGCCGACCGAGTGGATCCACAGAGTGGTCGCCTGCACATAACCGGCCCCGCCGCCGCAGCGGTACTCCGAGTCGCCCGCCGTGGCCTGAGACGTGAACTGCCCTCGATACCGCATAGCGTAAGCCTGGAGGATGGAGTTCATCTGGACGGTCAACTCCCGCAGGTCGGCCGCATCGGTGATCGCCGCGTTGCGGCACACCCGCGAGTGGATGAATTGCTCAGCGAACTGGGACCCGCTGAGATAGCGCGAGATCACGATTTTGCCGCCCAAGCCGTTCGGCGTCGTCTGGCCCTCGCGCAATCCCATCATCTGGCTCATCCGGCTCGGGGTTTGGTAGGAGTGCGGATCCGGGTCGCCGAGGAAGATCTGGATCTTGCCATCGGGCGATTGAACCTGGACGAAGCCTCCAGCATCCACCGCATTCTGCCGGATCCAACCGCCGGTGACTTTCCATCCGGCGGGCACACCGAGCTCGAAGGCGTTCTCGCGCGGGTCGCGCCACGTCACGAAGAAGGTGTTCTTCCTGGTCAGCGGGTCCTGCGCGGCCGCTATTGTCAGCGCCGCCACCGCCAAGCCGACCGCCCACATCGCCATGCGCATCGTATTCCCCTCCATCTTTATCTGGCGACAAAAGCCTCTGCCGCCTAAGAGAAGCTCGCAAGGAAGCCGTGGATCACTCCGGACTGATCTGTGTACGCGCCCACAATCCCTCCAGTGTCATTGATGCCAAAGGCCCACGTACCACTGGCGTTAGGAAAAGCGATTGTCGAGAAGCTCCCTCCTTGATCAAGAAAGCCGAATGCCGTGCCGCCGCTTGATGTATAAAACCCGACGATGTCGCCGGAGTTACCGATAGCGGCGGCGACAGTGCTGGCGGCGCTTGGAAAATCGATGGTTGTGAAGGTACCGTTGTTATACAAGAAGCCCTGCTTCGCTGCGCCGCTTGACGCCTTGTACCGGCCAACAATGATCCCCCAGTTGTTGATTCCGTTATCTTGCGTGGAAGCAGCACCAGGGAAATTAAGCGTCGCAAGAGTGCCCCATGTATCGGTAAAACCTTGGGCTGTGCCGTCAGTCAGTCGATAAACGCCGACGATCTCACCCCAGTCGTTAACCTTATGTGGCGTAGTGGCAATGGCACCGGTGAAATCAATTTCTCTAAAAGTGCCCCACGTGTACAGGAACCCGTGCGCGCCGTCCAACAAGCGGCCATCCTCCGGCGGGCTCAGGTTGTAGGCGCCCACAATCTGGCCGAAATCGTTAATGCCCGTGGCCTCCGACCCTGAGGTTGCATGGGGGTCGTCAATGGGTGCGAAACCAATTCCCGGAGTAAACAGAAATCCGTGGCGGCTCCCGTCCGGCAGCTGGTAGACACCCACAATCTGGCCGAAATCGTTAATGCCAGCGGCGATCGTGCCGACCGCACCTGGAACGTCGATGGTCGTGTAAGTGAACGTAAGATCCGCCAAAGCCGGCCTGACAGGAACCAGCGCCAGGATGAGGGCGCCCGCGAGAAACGTAAAGCGACTTTTCATCTCTATGAACCTCCTAAACCAGGATTGAACTACTAAGCCCTTGGCCGGCAGCACCCAGATCCGTCCGCAGAATCGCTCCGAAATAGCCGCCGCGTCAGTTTGCCCTCAGCCAACACCACGATTCAGAATGCGATATTGATACTCGACGATATCTACGGTATTTCCGGCCAGATTGACGGCTGCCGGATTCGTGGCGACCACCGCATTCGGCGGCATGTGTATCGATGCCTTGCCGCTGATCACCAGAGAAGGGTCTGCTGTGACGCTCGCGCCGCGTGGCAACTGAAGTCCCGCCCCGATGTTGCCGGTCTTGCCAGCCTCCACATCGTCGGCGTGAATTCGCGTGTATACGACCTGGCGATGAACAGGCTGGCTACCGGCATTCTGTGCCGCAAGGGGGGTCAAGTTCAGAAGCAGTGTGGACCAAATCCTTAAGCGCATGACCAGTCTTCATCTTTTACAGGCGACAATTCCGACCAAAAACCGTCGTCGGCCACAAGAAATTTACGGCTCTCCGCAGGAATTCGTAAGAATCGGCATTCTACGCGGCCTTCCTGTTTTTCTGAAAAGCGACGCATTCGGTGTTGGTCACCACCATGCGCTTTGTTTTCAATAGCAGGTTGCGCATGTTCCAATTCTTAGGCGAGATCTCCTGCTGCTACCAGGAGGGATCTCGGTCCTGGTGGGGGCTCCCGTGCTGGCTCCGGACGCTTGGGTTTCGTGGCAGGTGAATCAGGGCGAGGTGGCTCGGTCCGGAGATGTGAGCTACGCCAGGAGCGTCTATCTCGCATCCTCAAAATCATCTACAGCGACGGCAATTCTCCAAGGAATGCTTCCAAATCCCGGCGACTCTATCGGGGAATTTGGATCTATCGGATGCTATGGGGCACTCCCAGCGTTGTTGTTTCCTGAGGCTTGCCCCAGGCGGAATATAAAGAGGCCAAACGATCCCGCGCTTCTTGTAAGATGGGGCTCAGGGGAACCTGCGAGCTCTTGAGCGTTTGATAACTCTCGACGAGCAGGCGCTCGGCCTCGGTGTAACGCTGTTGTGTGGCGAGGCATTCACCTAGATTGCCCATGGCGATGGCTACAGAGTCGCCACGCTTGGCGCCCTTTTCACGAATGGCCAGGGCTTCCTGCAGCAGAAACTCGGCTTCACGCGACCGGCCGGTCCTGTTCAATGTCAGGCCGAGCACGCTGTACACGCTGGCGTAGTAATGCGTGCTCTTGGGGAGATTCTCCAGTATCTTTAACGCCTTGCGAGCGTCTTCCTCGGCGGAGTCATAGCGGCCCTGGTCGTAGCGCGACCTCGCCAGAGCCGCCACCCCGAAGGCCACGTTGGGGTGGTCCGGGCCTTGCGCTCGTACATAAAGGTTCGTTCCCTCCTGGATCAGCGAATCCGCTTCCGCATAGCGACGCTCCAATCGGCGGACATTGCCGAGATCGATCAGCGACTGCGCCAGCGAAAAGAACTCGTTCCCCAATGCCCGGAGTTCCTGCGAAGCCTCCCAAGCCAAACCATCCGCCTTTTGGATGTCGCCGCGATCCGTGTAGAGTTGGGCCAGAAACGTCTTCACACTCGGACCCTGTCCGCGATATTTCTTGGGGAGCCTGGGTACATATGTCAGCGCCTCGCGCCACAGGGCTTCTGCCCGGTCAGACTGTCCCATGGCTCGTTTCACGAAGGCTGCATCGCTCAGCATTGCCGTCAGGAAGCGGATTTCAAAGTCCGCGTCGTTGGCATGTTTTCTGTAGATGGGCAGCGCTTTTGCAAACCAGGAATCGGCCGCGGCGTAATCGGCCTTAAGATAGGCGAGATCGGCGAGAGGATGCATCACGGCAGCAGTTTGCCGGGCGTGCGGCCCATAAAGCTTGAGGTCCAGATCATAGGCTTCCTGCAAATAGCGCACCGAGGCATCGTATTTCGCCAAGGACATATAGGTGCCGCCAATGGTGCCCAGCATCTCGGCTCTCACCTCCGGCTGATCTTTCAGTTCCGTCTCTACCCGCTGAACTGCGTCATCGAGCATGTCCGCAACGGTGGCATCGCGCCCCTTGCGGTTGGCAGAGCTCCCATTAGCCGCCGAGTAGCCGATCATTTCTTGCAGAAACGCGTTGATTCGGGTAGCCTTGGCCTGTTCCAGCCGGGCAACATGGGCCTGCCACAAAACTGCTGCAATGCCCGCTATGACAATCATCGAGACAAGCGCCGCGGCTGCCACGCCAGCTTTGTTACGTTGGATGAATTTCGTAATTCTATAACGGCTCGTGTCGGGCCGCGCCATCACGGGAAGATTACCTAAATGGCGGCTGATGTCCTCGGAGAACTGCTCGACCGATGTGTAGCGGCGGTGCGGCTCCTTGCGCAAGGCCTTAAGAACGATGTTGTCGAGGTCGCCTTGCAAACGGCGACGGAGCTTTTCTGCTTCCTTCGCCGCCCGGCCTTCCTCCTCCCGCTCCGCTCCCCTTCTCATCACGGACACGCTCGGCCGCTCCGGCTCCTCCTGGCAAATCGAGCGTTCTATTTCCGCGGGACTCGACATCGTCTGCCGGTAGGGGCTCCGGCCGGTCAGCAGCGCATACAGCAGAACGCCTAGAGAATAGACATCGCTGGCAGTCGTGATCGTCCCGCTGCGCACCTGCTCCGGGCTGGCGTACTCGGGCGTCAGCAGGCGCACGGTGGCCGCGGTTTGTTGATCTAAAGCGGCAGCGGGTACAAGCAGTTTAGCGATCCCGAAATCCAAAAGCCGTGGCACACCTTCTTTCGTGACCAGCACATTGCCGGGTTTGATGTCCCGATGCACCACCAGATTCTGATGCGCATATCGGACGGCTGCGCAGACGCCCTGAAACAGCTTCAATCTCTCCGTTACCGTCAAGCTGTGTCGATCGCAGTACAGGTTAATCGGCTCGCCCTCGATGTATTCCATAACGAAATACGGCAATCCATCGCCGGTGGTCCCGCCGTCGAGCAGGCGGGTGATATTGGGGTGGTCCAGCGTGGCCAGGATCTGGCGCTCACTGCGAAACCGCTCAATAATGTCGTCGGTATCCAATCCGCGCCGGATAATCTTAATGGCGACCAGCTTCTGAAACTCATCGTCGGCGCGTGCGGCCAGATAAACGCTCCCCATTCCACCCCGGCCGATCTCCCGCAACACCCGATAGGCGCCGATCCTCCGCTCTTCCTTCATCCTTCCGCTACGACGTTCCAGCGAACTGATTCCCTCTTCAAGAGCCGAGGAGTCAGTGAAACCACTGTCTTCATTCAAGGCAAGCAGCGACTCAACCTCATGCCGCAGTTCCGCATCGTCCCCACAGGCCGAATTCAGAAAGTCGGACCGTTGGCCGGGTGCGCAGTCGACGGCGGATTGGAAAATGTTCTCGATCCGCTGCCAGCGTTCAGGTTGCATGTTGTGCTCAGGACGTCATCTCGCGGCGCAGCCAGGCTTTCGCCATTCTCCAGTCGCGCGCGACGGTGATGGGGGACACGCCCAGTGCGTCCGCCACCTCTTCAACGGACATGCCTCCGAAGTAGCGCATCTCAAAAACCCTGCCTTTTCGTGGGTCGAACGCGGTGAGGCTATCGAGTGCGGAGTCGATAGCTACGATCTCTTCGGCGCGATCGTCGGAAATCAGAGCTGCTTCCTCCAGCCGCAAAGGAGGCACGCCATCGCCGCGTTTGATGCGATCCCGGCCGCGCGCGTCGTCCACCAGGACATGGCGCATCACTTGTGCGGCCACCGCAAAAAAGCCGGCTCTCGTGCGGCAGTTCACATTCTCCCGGCCCACCAAGCGCAGATAAGCTTCATGCACCAGGGCGGTGGTCTGGAGTATATGATCGGCGCGTTCGCTTCGCATGCAATTCGAAGCCAGGCGGCGCAACTCGTCGTACATGATCTCCACCAGAGCGTCGAGCGCGGCCTGATCGCCGGCGTTCCATCGGGCAAGCAGACTTGTGATTTCCCCAGGGCCAGACATCCTGGAAGCCCTCTTATCTTC
>Ga0326728_10016561_pt1 | contig 15011 bp, 16 predicted proteins | sample MB3enrmetagenome_FD_207602 | JGI IMG/M metagenome (GOLD analysis project Ga0326728, IMG submission 207602) | Lab enriched peat soil microbial communities from McLean, Ithaca, NY, United States - MB31MN | ecosystem: Environmental > Terrestrial > Soil > Wetlands > Peat | place: USA: New York...
CGACCGTTCGAAGAGCCGCAAGGGCTTTCTCCTTCCTCTCCCTCACCTGAACTCCGCAGTAGAGCATGGGCATCTCCACATTCTCGAGAGCGGACGTTCTCGAAAGCAGGTTGAAACCTTGAAAGACAAAGCCGATCTTCTGGTTCCTGATGTGGGCCAGCTCGTCCCTCGTGAGCTTGCCCACATCAACGCCTTCAAGGAGATAGACTCCTCCCGAAGGAACGTCGAGGCAGCCGATGATGTTCATGAGAGTGGACTTGCCGGATCCCGATGGTCCCATAACGGAGAGGAACTCGCCGGACCTGATGGAAAGGGAGACGCCATCGAGGGCCTTCAGGCCGGCGTCGCCAAGGGGGTATGTCTTTGAGATGGCCTGTGCTTCGATCAACTCCATTACCTGAAAAACCTCGGAGGCGGAGCACCATTGGCATCGCCCTTTTGCCCTTTTGCCAGCGACTCGGTGATCACCTCCTGGCCTTCCTTCAGGTCGCCCGATGTCACTTCCGTCAGGGTCCCGTCGCTGATGCCGATGGTTATGGGTTCCCGTTTGGGGATGTTGTTCTCCAGTATCCAAATGACATAGGGTCTGGATCCGCCGCCATTGGCAAGCGGCCTTCGCTCCGCTCCTGATTGTTCTCTCATGACTGGCGCGCGTCCGGCGGCATCACGATCCTGAGCCGCCGGCTCCTGACTGATCCCGTCCTTCCCGGTCGGCCTGAAGCGCAGGGCGACATTGGGGATCCTGGCAACCCTCTCCTTGTCCGCATAAACCACGGAGACGTTGGCCGTCATGCCCGGCTTCAGCTTCATGTCGGCGTTGTCCAACTTAACGACCACGTCGTAGGTGACCACGTTCTGCACGGTCGTAGGGGCTATCCGTATCTGCGCCACCGTTCCGTGAAAAATCATATCGGGAAAAGCGTCGACGGTGAACTCGGCGCTCTGGTCGAGTCTGATCTTCCCTATGTCCGCCTCGTCGATATTGGTGTCTATCTGCATCTTCGTGAGGTCCTGGGCTATGGTGAAAAGCGTGGGAGTCTGGAAGCTCGCCGCAACCGTCTGGCCCACGTCGACATTTCTCGAGACCACGGTCCCTTCCACGGGAGATGTGATCTTCGTGTACATGAGGTTGGTCTCCGCTAGACGGAGGGCCGCCTCGGTCTGCGCCACTTGAGCGACGGCAGCGGCCAGGAGGGCATCGTTGGCGTCGTGGTTCGCTTCGGCCGTGTCGAGATCGCTCCTCGCGATGAGGCTCCTCGAGAAGAGCTCTCTATTCCTGTCCCTCGTCCGCCGGGAGTCGTAGAGGGTCGCTTTCGCCTTTTCAACGTTCGCTTTCGCCACGAGCAGATTTGCCCTCGCCTGGTCAACCTGGGCTTCGAAGGCGGCGGGATCTATCTCCGCGATGACCTGTCCTTTCTTCACGTGGGAATTGTAATCCACGTAGAGCCGGCTGATCGTTCCCGACACCTGGGTCCCCACGAGAACGGTCGTCACCGCATTCATGGTTCCCGTGGCCGTGACGACCGCCTTCAACGGTCCCATGGAGACCCTGGCCGTCTTGAACCTCACCCCGTTATTGCGACCCTTCACATAGAATAGTGCGGCCGTTCCCCCAAGGGCGAGGATCACGACGGCAATCACGACCTTCTTCATCATTTTGCCCCTACGGCCTTCTCGATGGCAGCCTGGGCGCTCTTGTAGTCCCTGAGGGCCGCGGTGTATGTCGACTCAGCATTGGCCTGAGCGACTATGGCATCCGTCACCTCGAGAGGACTCCCCACCCCTGCTTCGTATCTGCCGTTGGCGAGCTCCACGTTCTCCTTTGCCTGCCTTACGGATACCTCCGATGCCGTGATTCTCTCCGAGGCATCACGGAGATTGACATACCCCTGCTGCAACTGAGAGTAGATGTCCAGACGCAGGGACTGCTCGTTCGCGCTTGCGACGCTGAAATTCGCCTGCGCCTCCTGCACCTGATAGTGCACGAGAAAACCGTTGAAAATAGGGATTGAAAGGTTGAGACCGTAGGTCCACGCTCCCTGAAGAGGGAAATCGAAGCCCGTATACTCATACGCCCCATTCGCCGTAAGCACCGGCCAATAGCCTTTGCGAGCCAGGGAGATCGATTCCTTTGATGAGTTCGTCCTCTTTATCTGCGCGAGCAGGTCAGGTCGCTGCGCATAGGCCGTGGCCAGAGCGTCCTCGAAAGAGAGATCGAATTCGGTGTAGAGGAGCGCATCCTCAAAGCGATAGTCGGGAGCGCTCGGAATGCCGATCGCGTTGTTCAAAGCGACGATAGCGAGTTTCACCTGGTCTTCCGCTGAAATAAGACTTACTTGAGCGTTGGCCAAATCCACCTCTGCTTTGGTCACATCGAACTTTGACTTCGTGCCGACTTCGAAAAAGCCCCGCGCCTGGTCCAGGTGCTGCTGAAACTGATCGACTGACTGCTTGGCCACGTCCCGGTTTCTCTGAGCTTGCAGTACGTTGTAGTAGGCTTGTTTGACATTAAGCACCACCGTCTCCTGGGCGTTGATGAGATCAAATCGTGACGCGTCACTGTTGAGCTTGTTGATTCTTACTTGCGATGACGTCTTGCCGAAATCGTAAACGACCTGGTTCAAGTTCATGCTCCCCGTATAGAGGTCGTAGCTGCCCACGCTCAAAGGGGCAAGGTTCTGGGCGCCCACACCCGCCCCGCCAGCGGGCACGGCCGGGATACCGGCAGTCGAGGGCGCCGGCCTGATTCTCGAATAGGATGCGGAACCGTTCACTTGGGGGTAGTAGTTCGACAAGGCTTCCCCAACCCTCGCTTCGTTAGCCCTGACCGTATAGCGCGCCGCAAGAATGGTCGGCTGGGTCTTGAGGGCGATTTGGATTGCGCGGGAAAGGGTCAGGACTTCACCCTGGCTTATGGCTTGCGCAAACGAAAGGCGGGGTACAAGGAGCAGCACCACGCCACCCAACAATCCTGAGAGCACGAGGCCGGCGGCCCGTCCTCTGCGAGATCTTGGCCGACACGGCAATGCCGCGGGAGATTTCGGCTCCGTTTCAGATGGGCTACACATAATCTCTCCTGTGAAGATGGTTGTGATCCCCAGGGGCCAGCCATCCGCGATATGCTTATGAGTTTAACATGGTCCGATCGGCTATCTCAATGTTTTAGGACGAGATAGCGTCTCTCTATATTGCTAGCCATTCCGGCTCTTCGGCTTGGGGTCTTCCCGGTCCGTTTTTTATTGCAAGGAGTTTTGCCCGTGCTTACACTTTTTGTGGCAAAAAGGTTGACCGGAAGGTATCCTGTATTCGTAATCCCTTCCGGTCCGTACCGGGTGAGGGCGCTCTCGGACCCTTCTTTTCAGCTCAATCCAGGAAGAGGGCACCCAATTTAGCATGGAGAGACTCACGTCGAAACAAACCGGAGGGATAACATGAAAGACATGGGTACGCCTCATAAAAAGATGCAGGAGCTGTGCGACTGTTACGCAGAGACAGACCTCCTCAAGGAGATGGCGATGATCCATTCCGACGCGGACAAAGACGAGGCTGCTCTCAAGTGGCTTGCCCTCGCGGTTCTCCACGGCGTCGATCGGAATGCCAGGAGCATCTCTCTCGAGCGGACATCCGATGGGAGCATCAGGGTGACGGCGGAATACGAAAAGACGGACCTCCCCGCGCCGGGTAAGGAGATCGGCGAGAAGGTCATAGAGGCGGCCAGACAGATCACCCATATCGAAGAGAGCAAGGGCGAGATACCCCTGGCGATCGGCATCAGGGACAGCAGCATCGAGGTTCGCGTGAAAGTGAAGCGGGAAGACTCATCAGAAAAGGTCACGCTCAAGTTCGAAAAATGAAACGGAAGGATCTGTGATGAAAGTCGCCGCATTCAATGGATCCCCAAGAAAGGGGGGAAATACCGAGAGTCTCCTTTGGGAAGCCCTCCGGCCGATCGAATATGCGGGCCATGACGTGGCGAAGTTCAACCTCAACGAAATGAGCATAAAGCCCTGCCAGGACTGCGGGGGCTGCCAGGAGACCGGGGTATGCGTCTGGAAAGATGACATGACGCTCATAACCTCCGCCATCAGGGAGTCGGACCGCCTCATCCTCGCTTCCCCGGTCTTTTTTTTCGGCCTCTCTGCCCAGGCCAAAGCCATGATAGACCGATGCCAGGCCTTCTGGTGTGAGAAGTATCTTCTGAAGCGACCTATCCCCGAGGGGCCTCACGGGAGAAAAGGGCTCCTCCTTCTCGTCGGTGGCATGAAGAAGGAGATAGGCATCGAGTGCGGCAATGCAACGGCTACGGCCTTTTTCAGGACCGTCAGCGTGCCCGAACACGAGACGGTGAGCTTCCTGGGCATAGATGAGAAAGGAGCGGTCTGTGACCATAAGACCGCCTTGAACGACGTATACCTTGCAGGCCGAAGGCTGATCGGCCTTGCCTAAAGGCGATAAGGGAGCGGGTGTTGAGGGACGATGAGCCCTACAGCCGGACGAAAGATGTGCACATTCGGGTTTGCCTTGGGCAGAACGTCGAATCAGCGCGAACCACAGGACTCGAAAAAATCCGCCTCCTAGGGGGCCTGCCAGACTTCGGCGCCGACGAGATCGACGTACGATGCCAATTCCTCGGCAAGACGCTCCAGCTCCCCCTCCTCATCGCCCCCATCACAGGGGGAGGCAAAGAATCGGCACGCATCAACAGGAACCTCGCAGAGGCTGCGGAACGGACCGGGATAGGGATGGCCGTCGGTTCGGAAGCGGCGATGCTCGAGAAGAGGGCGGGCCGCGAGTCTTTCATGGTCAGGCAGTTCGCCCCCACCGTCCCCCTCCTCGCCAACCTGGGGCTGATTCATGCGAAGAAGGGGCGCGACTACTTCATTGAAGCCGTGGAAGCGATACAAGGTGATGCCATTACCGTATATGTTAACCCCCTTCACGAGATGCTCCAGCAGGATGGCGAGAGGGATTTCAGGGGTGCTTTGGATGCCCTCGGCTCCATCGCGGAGGGTTTCCCTTTTCCCATTTTCCTCAAGGAGGTGGGCTTTGGCCTCTCCGATAGCCTCTCCTTGTGGGCTCACGAAAGGGGGATCGCAGGGGTCGACGTCGCCGGTCTGGGAGGCACGAACTGGGCAAGAATCGAAGGATTCATCCAGGGGAGAGAGTACGCCCTCTACGAGCAACTCGGCACGCCCACGCGGGACGCCATCATCTGTGCCCAAAGGCTTCTCAAGCACGGTCAGTACCTCATCGCCTCAGGCGGCATCAGGACGGGAATCGATATGGCGAAGGCCTTCGCCCTGGGGGCCCACCTCGCTGCCATGGCCCTCCCTTTCCTGCGATGGGCCGACGAATCGACTGAGAGAGTGGTTCAGGCTGTCCAGGACCTCAAGTCTCAGCTCGTTGTAGCCCTTTGGCACTGCGGATGCCGATCGACAGCGGATCTGTTGGGGAAGTCGCTCACTGAAGCATGACCCTCGATAGCCCCTTTTTTCTCTTGAAAAATCGCTCGGCCTGATTGATCATTAGGGATCGTTCGTTGATTTCGAAGGGCTAAGTAAGCCCCTGGAAGGGCAAGGAGGAAAAACCAATGAGCCTGGTGAACGAAGCTTACAGCGACGGCGTATATACGCTGATGCTCAACAGACCAGAAAAAAAGAACGCCATGAGCCTCGAGCTTTTGGAAGAGCTTTATCATTCTCTGGTGAGGGCCGGGGAGAAGGAGGCTTCCCTCATCGTCATACGCGGGAGCGGCAAGACGTTCTGCTCTGGGGGGGACGTCGTGCAATTCATGGAGAGCCCGCAGGCAGGCGCGAAGGTCGATTCCATGGCCGACTACCTGAACAGGAGCATCATACAGATCAGGAGGGCGCCGGCCATAGTCATCGCCGTAGTTGAGGGCCTGGCAGTGGGGGCGGGCTTAAGCCTCTGCCTTGCGTGTGACCTCACGATTGCCGAAAAGAAGGCCTCCATGAGCATGGGGTATAGAAAAATAGGGCTCACCCCCGACGGCGGCGGGAGCCTCTTTCTGCCGCGCCTGATCAACATGAAGCGATTCAACGAGCTCTACTTCTTGCCACGCACCATCGACATGGACGAGGCGAGACGGATGGGTCTCGTCAACATGGTGGTCGATGAAGGGGAATTGGAGGAGAAGCTGGCCGGCCTCATCACTGACCTCAAGGCCCTGCCCATGGAGACAACCCAGAAGGCCAAGGAACTCGTCAATCTGTCCCTGTGGCACGGTCTTTCCACGCACCTCGACAGGGAGAGGCTCTACGTGTCGCAGTTTGCCGAAGAGTCCCGGTTTCGGGAGAGGCTCAAGAAATTGTTCAAGAAAGGATAGGCTCAGAGCCCGGACGATCCTGGAGTCAGCGGAAGAGGAAACAGGGGTCGGGGAGGGAAGGGCGCATGTACTGGGGAGAGATATGAGAGACGGCGAAAGGGGCGCACCACCGTGGGGCACATGGTCTGTTCTCGATGAGGGCGAGAGATTCAAGGTCAAGCGCATCGAGGTGCTTCCGGGGAAGCGGCTCAGCTACCAGAAGCACTTCAACAGGGAGGAGCACTGGCATGTAGTGAAGGGGCGCGCCCTTGTGACCATAGACGGGGACATGCGCACCCTGGAAGAGGGAGATTGCATCGCCGTCCCCAGGGAGGCCTTTCACAGGATCGAGAACAAGGGCGACTCCACCCTCATTCTTATCGAGGTGCAGAGGGGCGACTATCTGGGAGAGGATGACATAGTGCGCATCTCCGACGACTACGGCCGCGCCGGGTGAGGGAACGGGCAGCGCCTTTTCTGAAAGCGCAAAGCGGTTGACACGTTCGGATGGGGCTTTGAGCATATGGGCCCCTTCGGAACGTTGACACGTCCGGATGTGGCCAATATACTTCTCCTATGGCTCCCGCTTTTCTTATGGCCCGCTGCCCCCATTGTGGAGCGAAGAACCGAATACCCGCCGACAGGTGGGGGGAAAACGGGGCCGTGTGCGGCCGCTGCAAGTCCTCTCTTCATTTCCCAAGCCTATTTCCCGATCATCCCGTCTCTGCTGCGGATACTACCTTTGCAAGGGAGGTCCTTAGCTTCCAGGGGCCGGTGCTTGCGGAATTCTACTCACCCTTTTGCGGCCATTGCCAACGATTGGCCCCTGTTCTCGATGAGCTGGCTACGGTCTATGCGGGACGGGTCAAGTTCGTCCTGGTGAATATCGATCAGAACCGCCTAACCCAATCCCAATACGGGGTCGACGGCACTCCCACACTTCTTTTCTTCAGGAGAGGTAGGCTCGTCGACCGCGTGGTCGGTGCCCTGCCGAGGCTCGATCTGACGAGGCATCTCGACTCGCTTGCTGCCGGGACATAAGAGGTAGAAGGATATCTATATTCCGACGCTTGAGAGCATAACGGCAAGACGGTTGACTATTCTGACCAGCTCCTCGTGGGAGTTTTCAAAGCCCTCCACGGAAGAGGTCAGGCCGTTGAGGGAGAGTTTCACCAGCTGGGGGTTTTTCTCCTCTCTTGTCGCCTCGTGGGTTGATACGCGCGTAAAGCCCGTGATACTTTCAGCCTGCTCCGGATGGGTCTTTGAAAGGCTCACGACTTCTGCTTCCAGGGTCGAAAGGAGGTTCAGGAGTTCCTCCTTCTCCTCATGCTTGATGGAATCCGCTTTCTCGATCCTCTTTTCTATGTTCTCGATGGTTTCGCGAATCGTCATGAAGGCTCCTTGGGGCTTCTATCCGCTACGCATAGATTGTAGCAGAACCACGGCCGATAGACAAGAGAGCGGGAGCCGCAAGACCAGCGGATAAGGAACCGCCAATCATTCCGAGCGAAGCGAGGGTGGGCGGGGAGGCCGGGGCACCCGCGAAGCGGGTCGCGGCTTTGCCTGTGGAGGGGGTGCTGAACCCCATTAATTGCACGCGAGGGCCAGGGGTAAGCCCTGCTACGGACCGCTCCTAGGCGAGCGAAGCGAGTCTCTGAGCGGGGAGGCTCGCCGGGCTTTGCCCGGTGAGGGGGTGCTGAACCCCATTAATTGCGTGCTATAATGACTAAAGAGAGGGCCGAGAATCCGGCAAGAGAGGAGAAGCTGATGGCGAAACGCAACGTCTCAATCGGATTAGGGAGCGAGGCAGGGGGTGTTGCAGCGAGGATTCTCGTTTTCCTGCTGTTGGCTGCGTTGGTGCTTGGACTTGCGAAGCTCTTCTCGGTCCAGAACTCAGCTCCTGTCACCGTATGGTTCTATAACTGGAAATTCACCTCAACCCTCGCCTACGTGATTCTCCTTGCCCTTTGCGCGGGAGCCCTGGTTATGGCCATGATCTTCCTGTCCCTCAGCGTCAGAAAAAGGTTCAGGAAGAGGGCGGTCTCGCCGGGGCAAAAGTATGGGGGTCCCGCCCCCGGTCCTGTCCGCAATGTGCCGGAGACGGGCCCTTCGGCACGAGAGGGATCTACCACCCCTCCCCAAGAGGCCTAAGCACCATAAAATCGAAGGGGTCCTCCACAAGCCTGCCATACACCTGCCGGGTGGTTCCGCTTGCGAGGGCAAAGGGCGTGGCCACGATGCTTATGCCCGCGCCGAGGACAAGGGCCGCGAAGGTGATGGGACGCACGATGAGAACATCGGCTACCATGGCCTCTCCGCTGGCCGGCTCTCTCTCGTTCCCAACCGGATAACCCATGTCCGTTTGAGCGTAGAGAGTCAATGCCGGGCAAAAAAACAAAACAAGAACAATAAGACCGATCAACTTCTTCTTCATCGAACACCTCCTTCGCAATCGGCTCGATCCCGGTTGGTGCTTTCCCTTCGAGGGGCTTGTCAATATCCGCCTCGGGTCCCCGGGATCATCGCCCGTTCATTGAAGCTGCCTTATCAATAGCCTCTTGGGCCTCCAGCGTAAATCGGTCAACGCCCCTGAAAACGATCGTGTTCCAGCCCTGGCTCGCGGCCCGCGCCGCGTTGCCCTCGTTGTCGTCGACGAAGAGAATCTCCCGGGGGGCGGCCCCTATTTCGAATGCGATGTCGCGGAAGAGGCCTGCATCTCTTTTGCTTCGCTTCAGGTGATACGAGTTGAACACACGATCGAAAAGACGTTTGAAGGGGCTCTTGTCGTCTATTTCATCGAGCCAGTCCGTCTGATCACTCAGTATGCCCAGTCGAAAGCCCCTGGAGCGCAGCCTGGCTACCTCGTTCAGCATAGCCTGCCTGAGGACGAATCGCGGGAGGATCCGTTCTCTCAGCTCTCCGTCAGTGCCCTTTACGGGTGTTGCGCGCCTCACGGCATCCCAGTATGCGTGCTCATCCACCTGTCCCACCACGTAGCCTGTCACGTATATGAGCTGATTGGCAATCGAGACGAACTGCCCGGCATCGAGCCCATTCTCTCCTGCTATGGCTTGCAGACCCCTTCTGAAGCCTTCCTCCGCCAGGACGCCCCCAAAATCGAACAGTACCCACTTTATCATATACGATCCTTGCGAGTGATCCGCCACAGAAGGCTGCCATCGTCAATATCATAATACGGAAACCCTCAAAGATGACACCTTTTTCTCTTGATTTTCTCATTCGAACTGCTAAGATACGGGCATGAAAATAGGCCATTTCGGATACTCGGGGTCCCATTTCCTCGGGGCGGTTTTTGCGGATCGGGTGATCGATCTCACCGAGGCCGGGCAGAACAGTAGGGAGGCGCTCACCCACGGCCTCACCGGCCTGTTCAGAACCGGAAGCTTCTCCGCGGAGTTTTTTCATTCTTTCTACGAGCAGGGCAAGGACCGGGAGGGTCTCTGGCACGACCTCGAAGATCTCTCCTTTCTTCCCCTCTATCGGCCGGGCAAGATCATCTGCCTTGGTCTCAATTATGCGGAGCATGCTGCCGAGGGGGGAAGGGAGGCACCCGTTGAACCCATCTATTTCGAAAAGGCAGTGAGCGCCATTATAGCAAATGGAGAGGCGGTCATTTACGACGAAAACTTGGGCAGAATAGATCCCGAGCCGGAGCTCGCGTTCATCATCGGCAAGAGGGCGGCAAAAATATCGGAAGCAATGGCTCACGAGTACATAGCTGGGTATACGATCGTCAATGACGTCACCGCGAGAGACATGCAGGGAAAGGACGTAGAGAACAGAATGCCCTGGTACAGATCAAAGAGCATCGATACCTTCTGTCCCGTTGGGCCGTGGATTGTGACCTCCGACGAGATAGGCCCCCTGGAGCCGCTCGACATCCGGCTCAAGGTGAATGGAAAAGTGAGACAGGCCGGAACGACGGCCGACCTCATCTTCAAGATTCCCTCTCTCATAGCCTCGATCTCCTCCCTTATCACGCTCGAGGCAGGAGATATCGTCTCCACCGGAACACCTGCAGGGATCACCCCGATCTACCCCGGGGACCTTCTCGAAGTGGAGGTGGAGAAGATAGGCGTCCTTAAGAACCCCGTGAAGCGTGCTCTTTCCTAAAGCGCGCTGAAATGGCGAGCTTTTTCAGCGTCCCCCGTGTTGTAACCCCCGCCATAATCTGCTAAACTGCCGGGCGTGGGACTACCTCGGGCCATCCCCTCCTATATTAAGGTATACCTGAGCCCGCGCATCGCCTTTACGATGCTGCTCGGCTTCTTCTCCGGGCTTCCCCTTGGCCTTACCGGAGTGATGCTCCAGGCCTGGATGGCGAAGGCAGGGGTAAACCTCCACACCATCGGCGTCTTTTCCCTCGTGGGCGTGCCCTACCTACTGAAGTTCCTCTGGTCCCCTTTTATGGACCGCTTTGTCCCGCCCTGGCTCGGCAGGAGGAGAGGGTGGATCGTGCTCGTTCAGCTTGCGCTGCTCGCAGGCATTGCCGCCCTGGGATTCAGTTCGCCAATCCGCGCCCTTGCAGTCTTTGCCCTCCTCGCGCTCTTTGTCGCCTTTAGCTCCGCTTCCCAGGATATCGTCATAGACGCTTACCGGACCGACCTCCTGAGAGAGGAGGAACGGGGCGCAGGGGCTGCGGTCGCGACGACGGCGTCGCGCATCGGCGCCTTGGTCTCCGGCGGCCTGGGCCTTATCCTTGCCGACCGTCTCGGTTGGCGGAACACCTATCTCCTCATGGCAGGCCTCATGGCCATAGGCATAGCTGGGACGTTATTTGCCCCTGAGCCTGAGACGAAGGTCATGCCCCCGCGGAGTATGCACGAGGCGGTCTGGGGACCCTTCAAAGATTTCTTTTCCCGGCACGGTGCCGTTGCGCTGCTCGTTGCCGTCATCTTCTACAAACTGGGAGACGCTTACGCCGAGAGCCTGTCGAGCGTCTTTCTGCTCCGTGGGCTCCATTTTTCTTTGACGGAAGTGGGGGAGATCAATAAGATCCTGGGGACGATCGCGACCATAACAGGGGCAGCCATCGGCGGCTCCTTCATGGTGCGCCTCGGTCTTTTCCGGTCGCTCCTCTCCTTTGGCGTGCTTCAGCTTGTGTCCATCCTGTCGTTCATGGCCCTTGCCCTGGCAGGCAAGAGTTATCCCCTCATGGCCTTTGCAGTCACCTTCGAGAAGCTGTGCGGCGGCATGGGAACGGCGGCCTTTGTCGCACTCCTCATGACCCTTTGCAACAAACGGTTCACCGCCACCCAGTATGCGCTGTTCTCTTCGCTGGCCGCGATCGGCAGGGTCTTTTTCAGCTCATTCTCCGGGTATATAGTCGAGTTGGTGGGCTGGGCCAATTTCTTTCTTTTTGCCGCCATGGCAGCGCTTCCAGGGCTCTTCCTTATTTACTTCCTCAAAGGGGAGATCACGGAGATGACCGGGAGCGCCCGCGCCACTTAAGTGAGGGGCTTCTCTACCCCTCGGGCCGCAGCACGACGATGCCGGGCTTTCCGCTTATGTAGGGGAGGAAGTCCTGATCGAGAACTTTCCTCTTGACTGAAGAGGCATGCCGGAAAAGAAGGCGCCTGCCATCTCTTATGATGATACCCACGTGAGAGACATCGAGGCCCTCCGTTTCTGTGTATATCCCGGCGTAGTCGCCGGTGCGCAGGTTGGCCATGACTCCCGTGCCGATGTGGATCGACGGCGCAAAGGTGATTCTCCTCTTCCTTTCCGGTATTCCCGGCAGGATTGGTGATCCGTCGGCCTTCCTGTTGAGCGTCTTTACCACATTGCTGGCTCTTTCTCCGCCGACCTCCCGGGTCACGTCCCTCACCCTCCGCGTGTAGCGCCAATCCGTAAAAAAGTGCCTTCTCGTCCAGTAGGAGACCATGGCGCGCCTATACCTCACCTTCCTCACGTGCAGCCGGAAGTCCCTGAAAGAGTCTGAGAGCCTTCCGGCCTCGACGTAGTCGATAAAGGTGAAGCAGTCCATCGCTTCCAGGTCGATCACAAGGGCCTCGGCCTCGTCTTTCGAGCCGATCAGGGTGGATTCTCGGTAGGGGATGCCCAGGAACGCGCCTGAGATGAAGCTTATCCGCTCTAATACCGTGCCCATCGCAGAAGCCGTCTGCAGGATCCCTTCGATCTCTTCGCGGCTCCACTTGCCCAGGTTCACGTGCTCCCTGACGCGGCCCATGGCCTCCTCCCTTCCCGTCATACGAAAATATAACGTTTTAGAGGCGAAGTAAAGCTGGAGGTACGGGCTCACTCGCCAATCCCCCACGCCTCCCTCCACCCGGAGTCTTTTTTCCTAAAACCCCGCGAGCCTTCGTGGTATCTTCTATGGCATGGAAGGCTCCTCTCTTTCAGGGGCGGCAATCATCGACCTCCACACCCATGGAATCGCGGGCCTCGACACCCGCATCGCCGACCCCTCGGCCATGCTGAAGGTCGCCGAATACCACGGGCGTGCAGGTGTAGCGGCCATTCTGCTCTCCATCTACCCCGGACCGATGGAAGCGATGCGGGCACAGATGTCCGCGGTCAAGGAGGCCATGGAGAGGCAGGGGCAATTCTCTGATTCGGGGGGCAACAGGCCCCGACAGGAAGGCCCCGCATCGATACTAGGGGTCCATCTCGAGGGTCCCTTTCTCAACCCCACAAGAAGGGGTGCCCTCGATGCCTCGTCATTCCTCGAGCCCAGGGAAGAGACCCTTCTGAGGCTCATCGAAGGGTTCGAGCCGGTGATTCGCACCATAACCATTGCCCCGGAGCTGCCCGGCGCCGAGCGACTAATCCGCGAGATCGTGAAACGAGGCATGGCTGTCAACATGGGACATTCTGACGCCACGTACGCGGAGGCGGAAGCCGGTTTTCGCGCCGGAGCCAGAGGGATCACGCACCTTTTCAACGCCATGCGGCCCTTTCACCATAGAGAGCCCGGCATCGCGGGGTTCGCCCTCATCAACAGGGACGTCTACGTGGAAATAGTCGGAGACCTACGGCATCTTTCTATGGAGACCGTGGAGATCATCCTGCGCCTGAAAGAGCCGGAGAGGATACTCTTGGTCTCCGATTCCGTCAGGGAGACCGGGCTGCCTCCCTGTCCGGAAGAAAGGGAAGAAGGTGAAGCGCTGCTCGGCGGATCGATGACCCTCCGGGATGCGGCTCAAGGACTGATCCAACGGGGGTTTGATAAGGAGATCATCGTGCGCGCCATCACCGTAAACCCTCGTGAATACCTCGCCGGGGCAGGAATGTAGAGGCCCGAATGGACAAGAAGGCGGAATAGGCCTTCGGTTCGCCGCCCGTCCAGGCTTTCGGCCTCCCTCATCGTGCCTTTAGGTCGAGAATCTCCATCAACCCTTCGATGCTTTCGACTCGGTAGTCTGCCCCTTTCCAGAAGCCGGGGTCTCCATACCCGTATAGGGCAGCGACCGTCTTCACCCCTGCGGCCCGGCCCGCCTCGATGTCATAGATGCTGTCACCTATGATGAGGGCCTGCTCCGGCCGCATGTCGAAACGGCTGAGCACATCGAGGATCGGCATAGGGGAAGGCTTCTTTTCCGGGAGTGTATCACCGCCCAGGACAGAGTCGAAGTATTTCAGGAGATCGAGAGCCTTGAGCACCTTGATGCTCAGAGCCTCGGTCTTATTGGAGACAATTGCCTTCTTGTATCCGATAAGTGCTGTCAATACCTTTTCCACATCGGGATAGGCCCGGGTATCATCCGACACGTGGGTTGAATAATAATCGATAAAACGGGCCACAAGAGTACGGGGATCGAGGCCTGGGGCCTTGCGTTCTATCACTTTCTCTATCAGTCTCGTCAGTCCCTCGCCGATGAGGGTGACCGTTTCTGCGACGCTCACCTCTGAAACACCATACGAGCTGAATGCATAGTTGATCGCCTTCGCGATATCGGCGCTCGAATCCACGAGAGTGCCGTCCAGGTCGAATATGAGGAGTTTCACCGACATGACGATAATGTAGCGGATATGGGCGCGGAGAACAACAGGAGGGTGCACCACGGTGGCATGGCGCCCGGCAGTCAGTCGGTGAGTACCTTTTTGCGCTGCTTATCTTCCGCAGACGCGTACCCCTTAAGCCTCCACGATGCTCGTGCATCGCGGAACTACGCATCAAGGAACCGATGGCCTCATGCCAGGCATCATCCCCGTGGTGAACACCAACCGGCAGCGCGCAAGACTCCGCACGAAGCACCCCTTTGCCTTATGATAGACCCACAAGTGAAGCATACGTGTGGGAGTCAAGAAATGAGGATTGCCAGCCGAAAGACACGTTCAGGGGCTCAATGCAGCTGTCAGTCTCTTCTGACATGGACCAAGAGAATTACCGCAACAGCCATGCCCGGACCGTCGTAGCTTGGCTCTCGTCTATTCTCCCGCCTCCGTTGATTCACACGAGTCGCACATCGGTCCTTTTCTCCTCAACCTTCGATAACTTCGCTCGCTCAAGCCGATTCGTTTTCGGACCGATTTCTGCAATTTTATGAGCCGCGGCGACCTCCCCTCTCGGCAGACAACACCGCTCCACACATCGCCGGTAGTTGCATCTACAGCAAGTTGTTCGACGGTCCCTCCTTGGTCCGATCTAGGTGGTCCCCAAGTTACGATAAAAAAGTAGAAATTCGGAAAATTAGGGCTACCA
>Ga0326728_10016563_pt1 | contig 15010 bp, 9 predicted proteins | sample MB3enrmetagenome_FD_207602 | JGI IMG/M metagenome (GOLD analysis project Ga0326728, IMG submission 207602) | Lab enriched peat soil microbial communities from McLean, Ithaca, NY, United States - MB31MN | ecosystem: Environmental > Terrestrial > Soil > Wetlands > Peat | place: USA: New York...
TTGGCATGCAAGATGACTTGTGGCTTCCCTGCAAGAAGCGAGAATGTTGCAGGTGGCAATCAACATCCCAGGCTCAATGGCACGGCTTCTAATCCTTAAGACTGCCGAAGGACCGTCCGCGTTGCCGGATTATCGGCGCTGCTGCCGGACTATCGGCACTACCGCCGACGTATCGGCACCTGCCGGCACTCCAAATCCTGAGCCGAGAACCCACCCACTGAATAAAATGTTGAATATACGGCATTTGGCTCTTATGGTTACTGGCTTGCCGCCATCCATTTGGCACGCTTCCGTGAGATTGCTGGGATGTGCGTTGCCGAAGTTCAAGGGCTACCGGGGTTTCCGGATTGTGGAATCGAAAAGCCAGCGTGGTTGCAACACGGTTCCTTCAGGGTGGATTCAGACGGTAACCAATGGTCGCACGAAGCTGGCAGGCCTCCATAAGCATCTGTTTCGGTTTTCGTAACAGAAAAATTCGGTGCTTGTCCAGTAAGACAGGAGGCATATACCGTTACAAATGAGTTATGGGCTAAAATGGCAATGACCGCGCGAATCTCGCTGCACACAGTCGGACCGGATTTGTGCGGCGCGACCCTCATAGGCAAGGGAATTCCCGCTGCCCGCTGCGGGGTTGGTGACGCGGGATTAGAGTCGGCAAGCCGCATCTGAAAGTTCGGCCCGGGCATTTCCGGGAACAAAGTGAGGAGGAAGGACTAATGTTTTATTCCGGTCACCTCCCCGATCTGACAGCTGGGCAGTGCCGCAATATGTTTGACCTGGCACAGCTAGTCATCCGCCACACTACGATAGATGCTTTTTCCCCCACCTCGGAACCTCTCCTGCATCATGCCTTGAATTTTGACGTTGTTACATTCGGTCTCTACGACTCAAATTCGGGAAACGTCCGCCTGAAGGTCTGGAAGGCGGGTGAGGCGGAGGGGAGATACGAATGCCTGCCCGTGCAAGCTTGTCCATGCGGATGGGCCTGGAAGAACCAACGATCCGTACTTATCCAGGATTTGGACGCCGAACCCAGGCTGACCGTTTCTCTGGAGTCACTTCGCAAGAGCGCCGTTCGTTCCTATTTTGTTTTCCCCTTGACCACAACTCGTCAGCAGCTGGGAGCTATCGGCTTTGGCAGTTCGCAGGTCGTTCCCAAGACAAAGGAGACGCTTGAGTACTTGCGCCATGCGGCTGCGATAATCGCTCAACTCCTGGAGGCCACATTTTCATCCGATGGCTTTACCGCGGGAACGGATCGTTTCCAGGCCCCTTCGGTCGTAACCCCAGGGCTCGAAGCAGAACCCCAGGATCTTGACCTGCGGGATTCCGCGATCCGGGACGAGGATTTCTACGGAATCGTGGGGAATAGCGCTCCTCTCCAAGAACTGCTCAGACAGGTGAGGACGGTGGCCGCCACGGACGCGACGGTGCTGCTGCTGGGAGAGACAGGTACCGGTAAGGATTTAGTTGCACGCGCTATTCATCAGCTCAGCCCCCGGGCCGGCAACAAGTTTATTAGCGTCAACTGCACTGCAATTCCGACAGAGTTATTGGAAAGCGAGCTATTCGGACACGAAAAGGGGGCATTCACCGGGGCGATCAATCGGCGCGTCGGCCGCTTGGAACTGGCTGACGGAGGAACTCTGCTATTGGATGAGGTAGGGGATCTTTCGACGGTAACTCAGCCAAAGTTGTTACGGGTGCTGCAAGATAAGGAATTCGAAAGGCTCGGCAGTAACCGGGTGATCAAGGTCGACGTCCGGCTGATCGCTGCCACAAATCAGGACTTGCATCGGAGTGTCGCCGAAGGGCGCTTCCGCGATGACCTATTCTATAGGCTCAATGTCTTTCCGATTTACGTTCCCTCTCTGCGGGTAAGAAAAAGTGACATTCCTGCCCTGGTGCGTTACTTCGTGTCCAGATACGCAAGTGAAGCAAAGAAGTCGATTGTGGCTATCCCGGCCGAAGCCATGGATGCCCTTCTGAACTGGAGCTGGCCGGGGAACATCAGAGAATTGCAAAACATGATTCAGCGATGCGTGATTTTGACGAACTCACCAGTCCTGAGGGTTTCGCTTGGCGAACTAAGAAGGGATACAAAGCCATCTTCTGGCAGGATGTCCCAGGAGGCCGAGCGCGAGCTCATCCTGCGAGCTCTGAAAGAGGCGGGCGGAGTGATGGGTGGCGCATCGGGCGCAGCCAGTAGACTGGGAATGAAACGCACGACCCTGTATTCGAAGATGAAAAAGCTGAACATTAATCCTGTTGAGTTCCGGGACTAGTTGCCACTGTGCGTACCAATGCCGGACATCTCCGGGTATTCGTGGACTTGTAGTGGCACATCGCAAAAAGGCACTGACCGTGTCGAAGTGTCGACTCCAACGGAACTTGGTCGACAGTCATCCGACACCACTCGGCGGCCCACCGATACAGGCCAAAACCTGCTGCAGGTGGTCAGTGGAGCCGGAATCAGCACATCACATACCGCTTAGAGACAATCAAGTCCGAATCTGGATGCGATAGCGGGGATGGTCACGGCCCTTAAGCCGAGCCTTCGGCAATCGCGGATAGTCTGTCGATATGAAGGACGATGAGCCGCCGGCGGCTCTTCTCGACATGCCCCAGCCGCCGCCAGTGATTGAGCACCCGGTTCACCGTGAACAGATTCGTACCCGCCATCTGCGCCAGTTCTTCATCGGAAATGTGGAGTTCGCCCGATCCGCGGTTCGTCGATGATCGGGAAAGGTGCAATGTCAGGCGCGCAAGTCTCGGCTCAACCCTCTCGGTTGCCAGTCCTGTGAATCGTTCCTGAAGTTGGTGATCGCCGCGAAGGATAATGCCCAGGATGTTGTCATAAAGGTGTGGACAGCATGCCGCAAAGCGGCCAATAGTGGTTTTGTCCCACTCCAGCGCCTCGCTGGCTTCGTCGGCGCGAATGCTCCAGACATGGTTCATCGGAGAAGAAAGGAGTGCCTCCATGCCAAAAGCGTCCCCTGGATAGATCCAGTCGAGCAGCACTTCATTGCCGGAGGCCGTGGTTCCGCTAGCTTTGGCCAAACCGGTTTTTAGGAGGTACAGACTGGCCACGGTTTCTCCCTGGCGGCAGAAGATCTCTCCGGGGAGAAGCTGTCTGCTCCGGGCCGCTTTCCGAAGAGAAGCCACGGTGACCTCGTCCAGATTGCGAAAAAGCTGGCAGAAGGGTTCCCGAGGGAGACCGTGTGCCGACATGGTTGACATAACTGCCTACTTTCATGGGCTGACTTCCTGTTGCAGGGTCCACTGACCGGTCAGTGCTCCGGCGTTGGCGTGGGTCAATCCAGTATTCCTACATTTTGTCGCTGCGAGAGAGTGCAAGTCCCCTTCCATTGGCTGGAACTGGGTAAGTTACAGAAAAGAAAGGGAATGAATTCCAATCTTCCAGTGTCGAAACTGTCTAATTCTGACTTCTGACGTTTCGACACTCGGTCTATGGTCGAGCCTGTATACGAAAAGCTTCCCGGCCTAGCCGATGTCACAATCCAACGATTACCAGCGCTCACTCCATCAGCATTTCGGACGACGGTTACGTCACCAGTTTGAAGGAGCGCGGTATCAGGCGCAGAATCTCAACTCCCCTACCGGGAACTCACGTAATGCGGATCGATTGCCTGATTCAGCGTCTTTGCAAAGGACGGCCAAGGGCAGGAGAAATCTTCCGCACTGCAATCAGGAAGGAAGACAGGCACACGCTGCGGAGGATCCTCCAGTGTTAGTTTGGAAGCCAACCTCATTTGTTCCAGGGTTTGCGCAGAGTAGTAGATCATCTGCAATCCTTCGCTGCCATCCACCGCGCCACGAAACCGTGTGCCCTTCTTCACTCAACCCCTGACGCAGCAACTGCAGCATGCGTCGTTCATCTTCTACCACCAGCAGTTTCATCGGACAGACCTGTCAGGCTCGATTGGTCGTGAGATCTGAAGCACTAGGGTAGAACGCGAAGGTGCTCTTCGAACAGATCCGACCGGCGCAGCTGAAGTTCCAGGCTTGGTTCACAGTTTCTTAATGTACGATTCACATCCCGTTAACCCGGGCGGGCTGCACACAGCGAATACTCTTAGCTCACGTTTCTATGGTCGCTACATCAAGGAGGCTAAGAATGTCCGATCGTCGTTTTCTCCCCCTCGGGCTGGTTGCTTTGGCGCTGGCGAGCCTGTTTCCATTGACGGCCGCTGCACAAGGAAACAGCAAGATTCAACACGTGTTACTCATTAGCATTGACGGCATGCACGCCCTCGACTTCGCCAATTGCGCCAAAGGCGTTCCGCTTTATGGGAATTCGACTTATTGTCCGCATCTGGCGTCGCTTTCTTCAACGGGAGTGCATTATCTGCAAGCGCTGACCTCGAAACCTTCCGATTCTTTCCCTGGACTGGTGGCTCAAATCACGGGCGGGACGCCGCGTTCCGCCGGAATTTTTTACGACGTCAGCTACGATCGCGCGCTCTCCCCTCCGGCGAAGACGACGCCTTACGGGATTATCGGCGGAGCCAAGCTTTGTCCGAGCGTGATTGGCACGCAGGTGGGATTCGACGAAGAGATTGACTACAACTATCTGAAGCTCGACTCCGGAAAGCCGAATGGCAGCTCCGGGATCAACGGAATCAATCCCGACTACCTGCCGCGCGATCCGAAGAATAGCTGCGCGCCGGTCTATCCGCACAGCTACATCCGCGACAACACCATCTTCAACGTGGTAAAAAATGCGGGCGGTTACACGGCGTGGTCGGACAAACATCCGTCCTACGATTTTACCAATGGACCGAGTGGCGACGGCGTCGATGATTTGTGGTCGCCAGAAATCAACTCGATTCCGGTGCCTCTGCCAACGGTCCAAGGTTGCGATCCGCTTCCAGACCCGGGCGCCGCTCACAAAACAAACGCATGGACGGATAGTTTCCAGAACATCCGCTGCTACGACCAATACAAGGTGCAAGCGGTGCTGAACTGGATTGATGGCAAGACCCACGATGGAAGCGGCACCGCACCCGTGCCCAACGTGTTTGGTATGAACTTCCAGTCGGTGAGCGTCGGTGAGAAGCTGGTGGAAAAATCGCTCAGCCTGACGGGTGGTTATCTGGACCCGCTGGGAACGCCGAGCCAATCTTTGTTCAGCGAGATCCAGTATGTGGACACTGCGATTGGTCAAATGGTTAAAGAACTGACGAAGCAAGGGCTGTTGGACTCGACGTTGATCATTGTTTCGGCCAAGCATGGGCAGTCGCCGATTGACATCAATCGCGTGCTGCGCATTCCGGGCGATGATCCTTCCGATGAGCCACCCTCCCAGATCCTTTCTCCAAACGGAATCGGGCCTGGCTTGCCGGTTGCACAAGCAGATGAGGATGATATCTCGATGCTCTGGCTGACCGATCAAAGCCAGACCGAGAGTTCGGTGGCAACCTTGGCCGCGAACGAAAATCTGTTCGGGCAGGGAGAGATTTTCGCCGGCCCATCGCTCACGCTGCAATTCAACGATCCGCTCACCGATTCCCGGGTGCCAGACATCATTGTGGCCCCGAACGTTGGTGTCATCTACACGGGCGGTACCGGCAAGGTTGCCGAGCACGGCGGCTTTGCCTATGACGATCGCAACGTTCTGCTGATTGTTTCAAATCCGAAATACAAGGCGGCAACGTTTGATGATCAGGTCGAGACGCGGCAGATTGCGCCCACGATCGTGAAAGCTCTGGGGCTCGATCCGACCGAGTTGAGTGCGGTAAAGTCCGAGCATACGGAAACCTTGCCCGGGTTGCCGTTTACGCAGAAGTGAACAGCGAGTGCGTGGAATTTATGCGGGAAGCGGCGATGCTTCCCGCGTTTGTTTTACCGGCTATTCGACTTTCCGGGTCGGATCTGTCCTGCGTGGAACGCTTTTCATCGGAAATTCAAGTCCGGTTCAACTCTGCGTAACATAGGAATATTAAAAAGGTTGCTGACTGCTTTCCCCGCATGAGTGCGACCCTGGTTTTTCTCAGCCGGCGCGGCAAATTCAGCGCCGCGCTGACGGTGGCGACGCTGCGCGGCCATAGCTCTGGGGACCAAACCAGCAATGGTCTTCTCGAAAGGAAAGCGGTCACCGGATTCGCTGGACAAGTCCAGATTGGGTCCAATTGCGGCGACGGCATGTCGGCGAACCAGACCTGTTATCTGGTGCCCAACTCCGGTCCCGGCAATTTTGGAACCCTGCAGGAAATCAGTCCCAACGGCCTTCCCAGGGCCTTGCAGTTTTCCGCAAGGTTCACGTTCTAGGTTGGTTAGTCATGAGAATTCTGGTCATCGAAGACGAAGCCAAGACCGCCAAGTTCCTGAAGAAGGGACTCGGGGAGGCAGGTTTCGTCGTTGATGTCGCCAGCGATGGGTTGGATGGCTTGCACCTCGCGCAGGAATTGCAGTTCGATCTCGTCATTCTCGACGTGATGCTCCCAGGGCTGGATGGCTGGCAGGTTCTCACTCGCTTACGCCATGAAGGCCGGCGCGCGCTGGTGCTTCTTCTGACCGCTCGCGATGCTGTGCACGAGCGGGTGCGGGGGTTCGAACTGGGCGCGGACGACTACCTTGTAAAACCGTTCGCCTTTTCGGAATTGCTGGCGCGAGTGCGATCGCTGCTGCGCCGTGGTCCCCCGAAAGCGCAAGAGACGGTCTGCCTCGGGGATCTTGAAATCGACTTATTGCGCCAGCGTGCCACGCGCGCCGGCCAGCGTTTGGAACTGACTTCAAAAGAGTTCCTGTTGTTATCTCTATTGGCGCGGCGCGCGGGCGAGGTGCTGTCTCGAACCCTGATTGCCGAAGCGGTCTGGGACATGAACTTCGACAGCGACACCAATGTCGTGGACGTCAATGTGCGAAGGCTGCGCAGCAAGGTAGACGATCCGTTCTCGCCCAAGTTGATCCATACCGTTCGAGGCGCCGGCTATGTCCTGGAATCCGACCAGTAGCCTCGCGTCCGTCTCACGCTTGTGGGGAACTTTAGCGTTCCGGTTAACCGCCGGATACGCGTTTGCAGGCTTGTTTCTTGTGTTCTTTGCCACCGCCAGTCTCTATTGGGTGCTGGTGAGCGAACTGGAGAAAAGCGCCGATTTGTTTCTCGCGGACAAGGTGCACGTGCTCCGCACCATGTTGCGGGAGAGACCCGATGCCTGGGACGCATTGCGGGAGGAAGTTGAACTCGAATCGGCCGCGCGCCGCTACGAGCAATTTTATATTCGCCTGCTGGATGAACGAGACACACCGCTGTTAATGACGCCCGGCATGGCGGATCAATTGGACTTGGCGCAATTAGAAAGTCAAACCCAAAGCCACCCGGATCGCACCCTTCGAATGACCGGCAAGGACGGCCAAGCTTTTCGCGTAACCAGTGTCTCGGCGCCGGTCGGCCCTACCGCAACTCAAACTGACACCATTCAGATTGCAATAGATATCTCGCAAAAAGAGGCGTTGCTGGCACGCTATCGGTTTTGGTTCTGGGCCATCCTGCTGGCGACCTTCGTCATCTTTCCGTTGGTCGGGTACCAGGTTGCACGCCACGGCATTCGCCCGGTGGAAGAAATGGCAACGACCGCGCGCCATATCAGTTCTACGAATTTGCGGGAACGCATTCTTCCGGAAGGATATCCGTTCGAACTGGCATCCCTGGCCAGTACCTTCAATCAAATGCTGGATCGCCTGCAAGAGTCCTTCGAGCGCATTTCGAGATTCTCGGCCGACATTGCGCACGACCTGCGCACGCCGGTGAATAACATTCGCGGCGAAACAGAAGTCGCCTTGGCCCGCGCCCGCAGCGCCGACGAATATCGCGGTGTGATCGAGTCCTGCCTGGAAGAAGCGGTGCGCCTCTCGGATCTCATCGGCGACCTCCTGTTTCTGGCGCGTGCGGAGAGCCCTTTGACCCACTTGCGCCGCGAGCGCGTGGATGTCGGCGAATTGCTGGGTGGAGTGCGGGAATACTACGAAGCTTCGGCTGCGGACGGGGGAATTTCGCTCACCACTACGGTCGCCGGTGAACCGGTCATTGCCGAACTGGACCGAACGCTTTTGCAGAGGGCAGTGGGCAACTTGGTCTCGAATGCCTTGGCACACACGCCACCCGGCGGAGCAGTCGTGTTGGCCACGAACCCGGATCTTTCGAACCCGGAATCTTCCAAGAAGGATTATTCCGCGATTCGCATCGAAGTCTCCGACACGGGTGTCGGTATTCCACCGGAAGCCCTTCCGAGGGTCTTTGATCGCTTCTTCCGTGTCGACTGGTCGCGTTCCCAGAGCTCGGGGGGCACGGGCTTGGGATTGGCGATCGTTCAGACGATTGCGCAGCTTCACGGCGGTAATGTAGAGATTTCGAGCCAACTGGAGCACGGTACCCGGGTCACGCTCCACATGCCAGTGGCTTCGTCTTCCTCTTCCGCAAGATGACAAAAATGTAATCCCGCCGTCATGCTGGCGTCAGCCCTGCGCCGCGAATATGGAATCCCTGGCGTAAAACCAGGAGGAGGAGCATGATGTCCCGAAAATCTAGCAATAAGTCTTGGATCAACCTTCTGCGGCCGCTCGCCGTCCTGGCAATGGTAGCGGCTCTGAGCGTTTTGGCGCTCGCCCAGTCCCAAGAGTTCCCGACCTATTATCCAGGCATGAACCAGAACGGGACGGTGGGCCCGAACTACCCGTCGACCTTGCCCGACCCTTGGGTCGTCGGTAACGGCCAGATCATCACCCCCGCCGGCACCCCGGTCTACCTCGGCATCAGGACCCGGGCCAAGGCCGTCGCGCTGAACCCGAATGCCAGCACGCACACCGCAGCCGTCCTTCAGATGGGAGAACAACAGGCCGTCACCGTTTTCAGCACCCAGACCGGCGCTGTCCTGCAGACCTTCAGCTTTGGATCCGATGCAGACGGCGGCCCCGGCGGCATCGCTTATACGCCGAATGGCTTGTACCTGCTGTTCAGCCAGGACGGCAATTACGGCCCTGCCAGCTACGTTGCCATCGCCAACGTCAATGCGACGACGGGCTTGCTCTCAAACTACGCCCAAGTCAGCGTTCCGCTGGACGTCAACGGAAACGGCTATCTAACCACCGTCACTTGCTTCCCGAATAGCCCTCCGGGCACCACGGGCAGCGCTGAAATCCCGTGTGGCCAGACCTACTCGATTGACTCAGATGGTGTATACACTTCCTATCCGACCGACATCGCGATCTCGCCGAATGGCAATACTGCTTACGTGGTGCTGGACAACAACGACACGCTGACCAGCATCAACCTGACGCAGCAGAACCCGGTGGAGGGTCCAGAGGTCCGCGTCGGTAACGTCCCGCACAGTGTCGTGATCTCGCCGGATGGTACCACCGCCTACGTCTCCAACGAAGCCGGACGAATTGCTAAAGCGAAGGACTTCCAGGAATACTCGAACGGCACCCCGGTCGTCGCCGTAAATCCGACTGGTTCCACGGCCACCGGCACCGTTTCCGTGGTGAACCTGTCCACGTTCAAGGTCACCGGCAACATCTCGGTCGGTCTGCACCCGACGGGCATGGCGTTTTACGGGCAGTACCTCCTGGTCGCCAATGCTTATAGCGACAGCATCTCGGAGATCGACACGACCACGAACAAGGTGGTGACTACGATCAACCTTGGGCTGCCGATTAAAGTGCGCGGTGAAGAGGCCGCCTATGGTGCCGGACCGAACTCGATCGCCGTCGATTCGGTGAACAACGTTGCCTACGTCGCGCTCTACACTGCCAACGCGGTTGCCGTGGTTGACCTCAACGCCAACCAGGTTCTGGGCCTGATCCCCGTCGGCTATGGGGCGAGCTCGGTCGTGCTGGACGCGGCAGACGGTGAGCTGCTCGTTGCCAGCGACAAGGGCCTCGGCACTGACGGTTTCGGTGTGGCACCGCCTCCGACGAATACGGCCGAAAATTCATACGGTAAGTATTGGGGCGTGTCCGACTTCAACACCCACCAGGATCTCGGCATCGTGAACATGATTCCCGTTCCCATTCCGAGCACGACCCTGGCGGCGATGACGACGCAGGTCTCGCAAAACAATCACTGGGATCTCACGGAAAATATCGAGTCTGCCTCCGGTGGCAACAAGAAGACCCCGCCAACCGCAATCCCGGCCAAGATCGGCGATCCTTCGCTGATCCAGCACGTCTTCGTGATCATCCGTGAGAACCGCACCTACGATCAGATCCTGGGCGACGTGGTCGGCGGCAACGGCGATCCCTCCCTGGCAGTCTTCGGCGACGGCGCCGCAGCCGGAGGCACGCCGGTTACTCCGAACGCGCACGCGTTGGTGGAGCGCTTCCCGCTCCTCGATAACTTCTACGACCCGAGCCGCCAGTCGGCCGACGGTCACAACTGGATCACGCAGGCCATGGCTCCTTACTCCGACGATATCCAGTCGCCAGACTGGCTCCGCGATTACCCCTCCAACGGCGGCGATGCTATTGCCTACCAGAAGGCCGGGCACCTGTGGGACCAGGCTGTAAAGGCGGGCGTCACGTTTAAGAACTACGGCGAGTACGTCGAGTACGACACGTTCCTGACGCCGACCGGGTCGACCACCGAGCCACTATGGATCGACTTCTACAACGACATACTGGCTTACGAGTGTGGCGCTGAGAGCGAGCTCTACAACTACAACACGGTCGCCTCGCACTCCCCGCTCCCGAACCTGATTAACCACACGGTCCAGAACTACCCGCAGTTCGACCTGGGCATCCCCGACCAGTTCCGCTTCGATATCTGGACACAGGACTTCGCTAACGACGTGGCGAACGGTACGGTGCCCCAGTTGGAGTTCCTGTGGATCAGCTCTGACCACACCGGCGGCCCGCCGACCGGGCCAGCCATGCAGGCCGATAACGACTTGGCCCTTGGCCGCTATGTCGACGCCATCAGCCACAGCTCCATTTGGTCCTCTTCGGCGATCTTCGTCGAGGAAGACGACGCGCAGAACGGCGTCGACCACGTGGACGGTCACCGCAGCCCGGGCTATGTCTTCAGCCCCTACGTCATCCAGGTGAATTCCGATCAAGGGGGTGGGGTCATCGAAGACAGCACCTTCTACACGCAGGTCAACATGACCCGCACGATCGAGCAGATTCTGGGCATGAAGCCCATGAACCAGTTCGACCTCGTGGCCTCACCGATGAGGACGTTCTTCATCGATAACCCCCCGCCGGCCAACTTCCAGCCGTGGACGCACGTGCCAAACGCGATTGCGCTCAACACGGGTGTTAACCAGACTCCGACTCAGAATATCCCTTCGTGCCCTCAGCCCCACGCCGTGAAGGCTCAGTCCATCCCGACCGAGAGCCCTGCGGTTAAAGCTCTGCGGGCTGGCTGGATGAAGAAGAAGGCGGAGGTCTTCGCTGGCAAACAACACACGCCAGACGCCGAAGACGTTGACACAGTCAACCATCTGACCTGGTACGAAGCCACCGGGTTTACGCGCCCCTTCCCCGGCGAGAAGACGGTTCGCCCCGCGAGCGACTTCAACAGACCGGCACCCACTAAGGCTGACAACGACGACTAAATCGCGTTCCGGCTGTAACGGCCCTCTCCCCGGTGGGAGAGGGCTTTTTTGTTCGCATCTGGATACTGGTTAGGATTGACTGTAGTCATCGGCTACAGGGACCAAGATAAGTCGGCTTCGGCTGGTAAGAATCGATGGCAGCCGAACTCCCGGATGACGGGCTAACCGGCAGTAACCCGCCATCGACGAAGGAACAAAGAGTGGCAGCCTGAGAATTTGTCGAAGACCATCTCCGGCCAGCGGCCAAGCAGTTGGTCGAGATTCCAGTTGGCCACCGTTTCGGCTTCCACAACCTCCGGCATGCGCCGGTCGTGCCCACTTGCCGGTACGCGTAACCCGCCGTGAGAAGCTCATCTCACAGACTGCCTTTTGGGACCCGTATCCGCAAATTCATGCATTCCAGCCAATGCTCTGCTCTTCAAGGAAGCGTTCTAATTCATTTGAGGTCGGCATCGACGGCTGTGCTCCATGCCGAGTCACTGAGAGGGCGGCTACGGCGCATGCCCACTCAGCGCTGTGCACCGGATCTTTGCCCGACAGAAGCCCTACTGCGAACGCGCCATTGAATGCATCTCCTGCCGCAGTCGTATCCACTGCGACGACCTTGTGCGCCGGAACCGCCCGGCGCGTTCCATCGGCCAGCGCCAGGTAGCACCCTCGTCCTCCCAACTTTAGAATGACATTCTTGCAGCCGCGCTGAAGAAGAGCGTTCGCCGCACTTTGCAATTCCGATTGCGAAAGATTCTTTTCCTCACGTCCCAATAGAACACACGCCTCCGTCTCGTTCGGGGTGAGCCAATCTACGCAGGCAAGCAGAGCGGGCGAAAGCGGTCTGGCTGGTGCCGGGTCGAGCATCAGGGCAACCCCTTCCTGCCGAGTGAAGCTCGCGAGATGCTCGACAGTTTCGAGCGGGACCTCGAGTTGCGTCAGGACGATTCCGGCACGGCGCAGAAGTTCGCTGTTCGCGTCGATGTCGATAGGAGAAAGATACGCGTTGGCTCCGGGTATAACAGTGATCGCGTTCTCTCCCGCAGCATCCGTGTTGATCAACGCGACGCCGGACGAATCGGCGACGGTCTCTACCGGACCGGTTTTCACCCCGGCTTGTTCCAGACTGTCTCGCAACTCAACGCCGAATGCGTCGTTGCCGAGTTTTCCGAGAATGGTAACCGAACCTCCCAACCGCGCGGCCGCGACCGCCTGATTCGCGCCTTTTCCGCCGGGAAAGGTGCGGAAGGTGGATCCAGCAACGGTTTCGCCAGCCCGGGGGATGCGGCTGGAAGAAGCGACTAAATCGAGATTGATACTGCCTACGACAACTACTTCTTTCTGCATGATTGCAGACCTCACTTATAAAAGGGGAGCGACGGCAAGTAGCCGGACGTGAGCTTCTGGGTGTTAGCCCACGATCCCCAGCAGAGCATACTGGTGAACATAAAGAGGAGTGCGATAGCGTTCGCTTCGGGCTGATACAAGGGGCTCTCCTTTGCGGCTTGGCTGCGGAGATGAAGAGAAGAGGATAAGTTGCCGATTCGTGCGAAAACTGATTCGTCGAGGACTGGAGAATTGGGTGAAGATCTTAAGATCGGCAGAGTGCGCGCCTCGTTCGCTTAAGAGGTGGCCATATGCCGGAACTTGCTGAATCGGCACACGGCCTGTTTCCTCTTTATTCCTGGCGCGCATCTCTGCCTTTCGCCGCCCCCTCGGTAGTGCTGGCGGACTCTGGGTCGACCCGCTCGCTTAGAAGCGGATGTGGGCCACTATCTGGATTTGTCTCGGAGTCGATTGACCCGTAGAAAAACCAAACTGAGAGCCATTTAGATCACTATTCGGGGTGGTGAGATTTACGCGGTTGAACAAGTTGAAAATTTCTCCCCGCATCTCAAACAATCCTCCCTCACCAAGTTTCGAGATTTTGAAGGTTCGCTGGACCGACAGATTCACGACGGCGAAACCAGGCCCGTCATAAGTGTTACGGCCTAGATTGCCCTCTTGACCGAAAGCAGGAGCTGGAAAGGCGCTGGTTGGGAACAAACCTCTCAAGTAATCGGAACGGCTGGTGCTGATGTGATTGCCAAAGGACGGGACATTCGGCACATCGTAGTCGTATCCGTCGGCGTTGTAGTCTCCGCCGGTGTTGCCGACGACCTGGCACCCCGCAGTGATAACCGTCGCGCAGGAAGGATTGTTCCACACGGGGCCAAATGGTGCGCTCGTGAAGACCGTGAACGGCTGACCGGATTGGAGGATGATGATCGGAGCCAGAGACCAACCACTCGTAATGGCGTGGGAAATTCCATTCCCGAAGCCGGGAACGTCCCATACCAAGTCGCCCGAAAACCGCTGGCGCGAGTCGAAATTCGCCCGTCCATATTGTGCACTCACGTGGGCCGCGTCGAAGATATTCTCGGCGCCGCCATTTCCGTTATCGTTGTCGTTGCTGCTGGTGTAGTCGAGCGATTTTCCATAAGTGTAGATGGCGTGAGCGGTCCAGCCCTTGGTGAAGTGCTTGGAGATGGAAAACGCGGCGAGGTTGGAATTTGCCACGCCGATGGAACGGCCGTAGGTGATGGCTCCGAAGTCGGGATTCAAACGAGTTTGAAGACCGAGATTCTGGATCATGTCGCCGGCAAAACGATTGACGTCGGTCTGAATATAGAGATCGCGGCTGGCCGTGCCCATATAAGTTGCTTCGACCATGAAGCCGGAGATCTTCTGCTCAATGCCGAGAGCCCAGCTGTGGACCAGCGGCGGTTTCAGATTCGGATCGATTCCGCCAACGCCGATCTGGGTGCCCACCAGGCTGCCGTTCGGATTGACCTGGTAGGAAACGCCCGGCGGCGGCGCGAATCCCTGCGCGCCACCCTGGGCGGTGGTGCTGCTGATGCCGTAGGAGAAATTGGCCAACGTAACTCCGGGCGTGTAGATGCTGATCGTAGGGAGGGCGTAATTCGGCGGATTGGTGCGCATGTTGTTGACGTATGCATACTCGCCAACCTTGTCGCTGAATTCGGCATAGCCGCCGCGAAGCGCTGTATTGCCATTGCCGAACACGTCCCAGGCAAAACCGATGCGCGGAGCAAACCGGTATTGCGCGCTATCAGTCGCGATGCCGTTGCTGCCCCGGACCTTCATTCCACCGTTGAGGACCTGCTCCCCCCACGTCGATCCGGTACCGGGCGTGAAGAAGGCAATAGGCTGCTGACCGTTCATTACGGTGGAAAGGTGGCCGTAGTAGTCCATGCGAACTCCGAGATTCAAAGTCAGCCGGCGGTTCACTTTCCAATCGTCCTGCACATAAGGCGCGACGTAGAGCATCAAGACGCGCTGATACAGGTTGTGGGCCACACCGTCGGTTTGCACATCGAGAACCGGCCCGCTCTGATAGGAAGGCTGATCGGCGGCAAAATCCAGGATGTTGTTGAACCAGAAGA
>Ga0326728_10016564_pt1 | contig 15009 bp, 13 predicted proteins | sample MB3enrmetagenome_FD_207602 | JGI IMG/M metagenome (GOLD analysis project Ga0326728, IMG submission 207602) | Lab enriched peat soil microbial communities from McLean, Ithaca, NY, United States - MB31MN | ecosystem: Environmental > Terrestrial > Soil > Wetlands > Peat | place: USA: New York...
TGGGCTCTCTGGAATTAAGTCCGGATATAATGTTCGTCGACGCTGCGGTCGAAGTGCTCGGTTACCTGCCGGAGGATGCGCTGTGTATCGCGATGAAGGGCAACCTGGTGCTGTCCCCCTTTGTGTTGCGTGAAGTGATCGCGCGTCAGGCGGAGCACCCCGGAAAGGTCGCTGTTATGCGAAGTACCGACGATGCGCACGGGGGTGAGGTGGCCGTGGGCGCGCTTGGCCGGCTTATCAATGAAGACAGCTCCGGCGCCGCCCTGATGGCGCCCGTCGGTCAATTACCTTTTGCACTCAACGGGAGTAATGACGCAAGGAGCGAAGCCGAATTGCGACTGGCGAGCGATTTGCGGCTCGAGTCCGTATGGAAAGACTCCCCGCTCGCGCGGTGGATCGACCGGCGGTTGTCCTGGCGAATAAGTTGCCGCCTGGCGCACACTTCGATCACTCCCAATCAGGTGACCCTGGTAAGCACGGCTCTGGGGTTTTTGAGCGCTTATCTGTTTGCTTCTCCCGGCTATTGGCCGCGCTTTGCGGCCGCAATGCTGCTGATGGTCGCGATTACTCTTGACGGAGTCGACGGCGAATTGGCGCGGCTCAAGCTCGCGGAGTCACGTTCGGGTGCTCAGCTCGACACCGTTGGGGATACACTGGTAAATATCGCCATATTCGGCTCCGTCCTGACAGGCTGCTACCGTGCGAGCGGAAGCGTCTCCTACCTGTATCTGGTTGTCATACTGCTCGGCGGGTTCGGATTCAGCGTGGCCGCGTGCTGGCGGGCAAGAAAGCTGGGGGCTGACCGGCAGTGGATTGGAAAAGTCGAACGCTATACGGGGCGCGACTTCGCATACCTGCTGATGATATTGGCGCTTCTGGACAAAATTTATTACTTCGCTTGGGGTGCAGCTTTTGGTAGTTACATCTTTGCGCTTGGAATGTGGTGGGCAACCACCCGCCGGTGGAGGCCGGATTCGGTTGAAAGAAAAATTGTGACTTCGGGCAGTGTCGAGCACCGCGGGTTTGTATTTGAGTCGGCCGAACTCTGGCGCAACGTCTGGAGGCGCTTCGGCAGCGACGGCGTTGGGAAATAGATATTATGACACTGGACGCCCGTCCGATGCCAGCTTGAACAGGGTGGAGCTATCTGGTTAAAACCCACGGAAAATAACTATGCAACAAGCGAGTTTTAATGTTCAAAGATTTATAGATCCGGACAGGTTAGTCATTTGAGCGCTTTTCGTATCAGTCCGCGCACAAAAAAGACGGCTATGTACCTGCTCGGAACTGGGTTGCTGGTTTGGCTCGTGCTGTCCAGCGGAATAGCTTCGATTCTTACCGACCTCTCGCGTGTCGGACCGGGTCTGATTGTAATCCTCTTGCTGGAATTCATGGTCGACGCATTTAACACGCTCGGGTGGTGGTACACGTTTCCAGTTGACCAGCGAGCAGGAAAATATTGCCGGTTGCTGCTTGTTCGGTGTGCCGGCAGCGCTCTGAATGAAGCGACCCCGGCAGCCTCGGTTGGGGGAGAACCGGCAAAAATCATTTTGTTAAAGGGATATGTTTCCACGTCGGCTGCGGCCGCGAGTCTGCTTGCCACAAAAGTTTCGTACTGTTTCAGCACGGCGATTTTCATCGTAGTCGGCATGAGCGTGGTATGGCCGAGGTTGAAGCTGCCGTTGAACGTCTCTCTGGCGCTGCTGTTGGGCTTTACCCTGATGCTGATCGGCATCGCGACGTTTGCGGTATTGCAGATGCGCGGCATCGGCGCCGGCACGGTGAAGATATTGAGACGCCTGTGGGTCCCGGAGCGTTGGTTGGCGGCGGTCGAGTCATCGTCGCTTGAAATCGATGGTCACCTCCGTGATTTCTATCGGGCCAGAACAGGAGACCTGTTTCGTTCCGGGGCGGCACACGTTTGCGGGTTTTGCCTCGGCCTTCTGCAGGTACTTCTGATGCTCGAATGGCTCGGACTCGGTTGGGATCCAATCGCCGCGCTCGGTGTCGAAGCCTTTTCGATGTTGGTAGCCTTTGTGGCTTTTGCCGTTCCGGCTTCGCTCGGCGTGCAGGAAGGCGGTAAAGTCTTGATTTTCTGGGCGCTCGGACTGCCGCGCTCAGCCGCGATGGCGGTTGGGATTGTCTTTCGCCTCACTTCGCTCATCAAGATATGCGTTGGTCTGGTTGTCTTTATGTTGTTGCAGCATTGGTCTCCAAAGCTTTCGGATCAAAGCGAATCCGGCTGAGCTGCGTGCTAAATGTCTTGCAGGAGAGAAGTTCATTGATGGTCACCAATTTTTAACTTTTGTAGGTGATAATTTTCTGCATAATGTCCGCGGTGCTCTGAGTTCGAATGCAGCTTTTTCAATCACAAAAGGAGTGCAATGATGTCTGGGAATTTGCGGGGTATTGCTTTATGCACGATCATGGCCCTGGTGTTGTGTGGAAGTGTTTTCGCATCGGCCGCGCTTTCACAGGAGTTTCAAAAAACGCCGGTGGTCCTGAAGGCTTCGGACGCACTCCCGGCGGACCTGCTTCAGGGGCCAAACTATTCCGTCAGATCGACTGTCTTGAGCGATGGTTTCATTAACACCTACGACCTGGATACCAGTTACGGGCCGCTCAAGGTGGAAAGCACCCCGCTGCTGCTAAAGCGCATCGGAGAACTCAGGGCTATTGCCGGTATAGAAACGTTGAAAAAATCGGATGTTTATATGAACGCTTTCCGGCAGGCGGCGGCGGCTCCTGTCAGAACCGCGGAAGGTTTGGTCCAGGATCCGAGGGGAACCGTTTCGGACGTGATGAGCGGGATTGGGCGCGTTGTAAGTAATGTCAGCACCGCGGTTGGGTCCGGTCCCTCCGGGAGACAAGATTTTCTGAACTCAGCCCTCGGACAGGCGTCGTATAAACGTCAATATGCCGCCGAGTTCGGGGTCGATCCTTACTCGAGCTACGCTCCCCTTCAAAAGGAACTCAATGATATTGCCTGGACCGCAGCGTCAGGCGGATTGACAGTTAAGGCCGCCATGATGGCGATTCCCGGTGGAGCAGGCATCGCACTGGGGGTAGCGGGAAGCGCCGACAGCGCGGTGTCTCTCCTGCGTGACAGGACTCCGGCCGAACTGGCGGCAATAAATGAAAACAGTCTTGTCGCCATGGGCGTCTCAGATGCTTCGATCCGTGCTTTCATGTCGAACACTGCCTTCGATCCTTACGAACAGACGCTGCTGGTAAACGCACTGGCGGAAATGCCCGGCGTCAGGGACCGTTCCCTATTCATAGATGCCGCCGCCTTTGCGTTTGAAGAGCCGTTGGCCGTATTTCTGCGCGTGCGTGCTCAACTCATAAGCCTCTATAACGCGAAGACTCGCGCGGTACAGCGTTTTATCGATGCCGATGGGGTTCCTTTACTGCTGACCAAAAGCGGAAAGCTGATCGCGATTTTCCCGCTCGACTATGTAGCGTGGACTTCACACTTTGCGCGCAAAGCTCAGATGGTCGGCAGCGCAGTAAAGCAAATGCCGGGGTTTTCGGGAAAAGAATTATGGGTTACAGGGAAAGTTGACCCGATTGCCCGCAAGGCATTGGAAGCCAAAGGGTGGAAAGTGCAGGAACTGGCACGAGAAAAGCTTGCGCGTATGTAGTCCGGAACCGGCTTGGATGAACGCCGACGCGGGTTTCGTGCCAGGATCCTTGCCATGCTCGAAAGACCGATAGTAACATTCTCGACCCGAGTATCAGCCTGCACGGAATTGGGTGATCCAGGGGTAAGTCGTCACGGTGAGCAACGCTTCAATAAAGACGTCAAAAATGGATATCAGCTTCAGTCGGCAGGCCGACAATACCTTCATTGTAAAGCTCGGGGGCAACTGGAACATTGCCGACGGGCTGCCTTCAACGGAGCAGATCCAGCAACTGATTGGGGCGGCTCCGGCGCCCGCTCGGATTGTTTTCGATACCACGGGACTCGGGGATTGGGACAGCAGCCTGTTGACCTTTCTGACTGAGCTGATCGGATTTTGCGGGAAGAAATCCATTTCGGTCATCAAAGAAGGACTTCCGGAAGGTGTGACGAGGCTTATCGATCTGGCTTCCGCCGTTCCGGAACAAAAGGATGCCCGCAAGCAGAGCGGTAGAGCGCCGTTTTTGTCACGAGTGGGAGAGGCCACCCTGGAGACCGGCAAATCCGCAGTGGAAATGCTGTCGTTTATCGGAGAGGCAACCCTGGCGTTTGCTAGGCTGCTGCGGGGAAAGGCCCGTTTCCGGCGCTCGGACCTCTTCTTGTTTATTCAGGAGTGCGGGGTCCAGGCCCTGCCGATAGTGTCCCTGATAAGTGCTCTGGTGGGGCTGATTCTTGCCTTCGTGGGGGCCGTGCAGCTCAGACTCTTCGGTGCTCAGATCTATGTCGCGGACCTGGTCGGGATAGGGATGGCGCGGGAGATGGGAGCAATGATGACTGCGATCGTCATGGCCGGACGGACCGGGGCGGCATTTGCGGCCCAGCTCGGGACAATGGAGGTGAACGAGGAAATCGATGCCCTGAAGACACTCGGGATGTCTCCCATGGAGTTTCTGGTCTTGCCAAGAATGCTGGCGCTCGTGCTCATGTTGCCTCTGCTTTGCCTGTATGCCGATCTGATGGGAATTGTGGGTGGCGGTCTGATCGGGGTGGGGATGCTCGATATCTCGCCAACGGAGTACATCAATGAAACCATATCGGCGCTTACCCTGACACAATTTATGGCCGGTCTGATCAAGGCGGCGGTTTTCGGCGTGCTCGTGGCTCTTTCCGGATGTCTTCGGGGAATGCAGTGCGGACGGAGCGCGTCTGCGGTTGGGGAAGCGGCGACCAGGGCGGTTGTTACCGCGATTGTTTCCATCATAGTCTCCGATGCGTTACTGACAGTAATCTATGACAAAATCGGCATGTAGGTCGTCTATGGAAGACCGTGAGAATCGGGAAACACGACTTGAAGTACGGGACCTCACCATGGCGTACGGAAGCTTTGTGATTCAGCACGATCTCAGCTTCAAGATAAGGCGTGGAGATATCTTCATAATCATGGGGGGGAGCGGGTGCGGCAAGAGCACACTTTTGAGGCACCTGGTCGGGTTGAAAAGTCCAGCCAAAGGACAGGTGTTCTATGATGGGGTGAGCTTCTGGGATTCTGACCCGGCTCAGAAGCAAGCCATAATGAAGCACTTTGGAATACTGTACCAGAGCGGGGCCCTGTGGAGTTCCATGACCCTGGCTGAAAACGTGGCGCTTCCCCTGGAGGAGTACACCGGTTTGAACCCGGCTCAGATAAAGGAGTTGGTGTCGTTCAAACTTTCCCTGGTAGGCCTTGCCGGTTTTGAAGAGTTCTATCCCTCCGAGATAAGCGGCGGGATGCGCAAAAGAGCCGGCCTTGCGCGAGCCATGGCCCTCGATCCGGACATCCTGTTTTTTGACGAGCCGTCGGCGGGGTTGGACCCGATTAGCGCCCGGCGCCTCGATGAGCTGATACTTGAGCTTCGAGACAGTCTTGGAGCCACGGTGGTCGTTGTTACTCATGAACTGGCAAGCATTTTCGCGATTGGAAACAATTCGGTGTTTCTAGATGCGCAAACCAAAACGATGACAGCGGTAGGAGATCCGAACAAACTTCTTCGTGAAAGCACCGACCCAGTGATTCGAAGTTTTCTAACCAGAGGCGGATCTGAAGAGCCGACCGGGTGTGTGAATGCAGGATGACGGAGTCTGAGACGCGCTTCCGCTCCGAGGTGCGGCGGTACAATAAATAACCTCAACTTCAGAACAGGCCGGACGAATGAGCAAGCAGGCGAATACGAAACTTATTGGCGCTTTCGTGGTTGGGGCGATATCCCTGGTGGTAATAGGGATACTGCTTTTTGGATCGGCAAGGTTTTTTAGAGATCAAAAGAAATTTGTTCTTTTCTTCGAAGACTCGGTCAAGGGCCTCAGTGTGGGTTCGCAGGTCGATTTCAGAGGCGTTAAGGTTGGCACGGTAACGGATTTGAGAATTGTGCTGGATAAGAACGACCTGTCGCTTCGGATTCCGGTTTATGTGGAAATCCGCCCGGAGAGGATCGCCTTTGCCGGCACTTCGAGTGATTTGAAAGCACTGGCGGAGAAAAGAGGCGCCAAAAACTTCCTCGAACTCCTGGTGAAGCAAGGCATGAGGGCGCAGCTCGAGATGCAGAGCTTTGTCACGGGCCAACTCGGGATCCACCTTGATTTCTTTCCAGACAAGACTGTAAGGCTGGTCGGCGCAGAGCCTGATTACCCCGAGATTCCCACGGTCGAGTCGAGCATGTCGGAAATTGCCAAGACACTTCAAAACATTCCGTTCGAAGAGATAGCCGAGAAGGTGTCCAAAAGCCTGGACGGAATTCAAAAGCTGGTTAATTCGCCGGAGCTTGCTGACACGATCGTCTCACTGAACCAAAGCGTAAAATCTCTGCACACGCTGTTGCGAAACCTGGACAGCCAGGTGAAGCCCCTTTCTTCAAGCGTTGGATCTACCATGGGTGAGGCCAAGAAGATGTTTTCAAGCGGGGGACAACTGGCGAAAGAACTGGACGAGCGCATTCCAAAAGTTTTGACCGTGCTGGAAGAGACACTTAAGACAGCCGGCGTTACTTTGCAGGGGGCAAACAACGCGATTGACGGGATGACGGGAGACGACTCCCCCGTGCGTGTCGAACTCATAAAAACTTTGAAAGAGCTTGGCGCCGCTGCGCGCTCACTTCGCGTTCTGGCCGATTACATAGACAGCCATCCCGAAGCCATCGTGCGCGGTAAAGGCAAATAGCGGTGCAAGAAGACCGATTTGGTTTCTGGACTCTAGGAGGGAAAGAAACAATGATTGGAGTTCCTGTCCTCAGGCTTGTAGCAACAGTCATTGCCGTAATCATTCTGTTTGGCGGGTGCGCTTCGAAAGACCCCAACTATTACATTCTCCATTCCATTCAAAACGCGGGTCCTGAAGTCAGAGGTTCCGGCATGGAACAGGACCCTGCCATCGGAGTAAGTCCGGTAATTATTCCTGACTACCTTGACCGTCCCCAAATAGTTACTAGATCTTCGAGCAGCAGTATCCAATTTTCAGAGTTCAACAGGTGGGCGGAGCCCCTGGAAAAAAACATCGCGCGAGTCCTGGCCGATAACCTCTCGGTCCTGGTGCCCTCAAATCGTGTGTTCGTCTTTCCATGGCCGAAATCCGTTCAGGTTCGATACCAGGTCGCCCTGGAGATTATGCAGTTGGAAAAGACGGTGGATGAAAAGGTGGTGCTGGACGCGCGCTGGAACATCATGGAAATTAAAGGGGGCAAACTGCTTGCTTCAAAGCGCTCGAGACTGGTCCTGCCGGTCCAATCCGCCGGGTTCGATGGGGTAGCCTCCGCTGAGAGCCGCGCGGTCGAGGACTTGAGCCGAGAGATTGCCGCCGCGATCAATTCTTTGCAGGTTGACAGTTAGAGGAATAATCCTTCAATTCTAAAATCGTAGCGGTTCATCATACAACGCTGGTCTCAGAGAACGAAAACTGGTGCAAAGGAAGACCGGGGGAAGTTTCGCGAGGCCGGACGACTTATATTGTACCAATCCTTTAGGTTGTCGGCACACCGTTTCCTTAGAGAAGAAGGGGTATAATTATGAACGGATGCGCACGTTCCGGCAGGATATTGGCAGGAGCGGCTGTTTTGGCGGCGGTCCTTTTTGTTTCGACGTCCTCGCGGGCTGAGGCGCTTAAAGCGGCCGAGGCTCGTAATATTGCCAGGCAGGCATACATTTATGGTTTCCCGCTGGTAGAAAACTACCGCTTCCTCTACGACTATTTCGTGAACGCCAAAGGTCCGGATTACAAGGCTCCGTTTAATACCATCAAGAATATGGCCCGCCCCTGGATGCCCGAAGACAAGACCGTCCGGATGCCTAACGCGGACGCCGTTTTCTCCTTTCTGGGATTGGATTTGCGCACCGAACCCATGGTAATCAAGGTCCCGGCGATAGAAAAGGGCCGCTATTTTTCGCTCCAGTTCATAGATGCATACACCTTCAACTTTGCCTATGTCGGCAGCCGCAGCACGGGTAATGAAGGCGGCGCCTTCCTTGTCGCGGGGCCGGGCTGGAAAGGCGAAACACCTAAAGGGATCAGTAAAGTGTTGCGCTCGGAAACCGAATTCGCACTGGTGATTTACCGGACGCAACTCTTCAATCGGGCTGATCTCGAAAACGTGCAAAAGATCCAGGCTGATTATGCAGCGCAGCCGCTCTCGGGATTTCTCCGCAAGATCCCTCCTCAGCCGGGAGCAGCCGTAAATTTCATCCGCCCGTTGAGTCCTGTCGACCAGAAGAATTCGCTTGAGTTTTTCAACATCCTTAGCTTTGTTCTCCAGTTCTGTCCGACCAGCCAGTCTGAAAAGGAACTCATGGAGCAGTTCGCCCGGATCGGAATAGGCGGCAGGAAAAAGTTTGAGGCTGCGAGGCTCTCGCCGGAGTTGAGGCAGGCCGTTGCAGATGGTATGGCGGACGCCTGGAAGAAATTGGACGAATTCCAGAAGACGAGCATTTCCACCGGCAAGGTAGCCAGCGGCGACCTTTTTGGCACCAGGGAGTCCCTGAAGAACAACTATCTCTATCGATTTGCCGGGGCGGTCCTCGACCTTTACGGCAACACGAAGGATGAGGAGACGCGTTCGGTGTGCCAGGCAGATGCCGAGGGGCGAAACCTGGATGCCTCCGGCAGCAGCTACACGCTCCGTTTTGCGCCTGATCGACTGCCGCCGGTGAATGCCTTCTGGTCCCTTGCTATGTATGAACAACCATCCAACCTGCTTGTGGTCAACTCTTTGGAGCGTTACCTGATCAGCTCTCCAATGCTACCCGGTCTCAAACGCGATGCCGATGGCGGTCTGACCCTCTATATCCAGCACGAGTCGCCCGGTCCTGACAGGGAGTCGAACTGGCTGCCTGCCCCGAACGGGTCGTTCATTGCGGTGCTGCGCCTGTACTGGCCGAAAAAAGAAGCACTGGATGGACGATGGAAAGAACCTCGGCTTCAGAAGACGGAAGACGGAAGACGGTAGGACGGAGGACAAAAGACGGAGGATGGGGGATAGAAGACGGAAAGGGGAACTGCTGACGGTTTTCCGTGTTCCATCCCCCGGTAATGGATTCTATTTCCAGGCTTGCCTTGATTCAAAATAAAAAGCCGGGAGATTGCCCCGGCTTTTTATCAATGATAAAAAAACTCTAATTAAGACACTTACATTTTCCTGACCTGCGTCGCTTGGGGGCCTTTTGTGCCGTTTTCCTCGACGAAGCTCACGCGGTCGCCTTCCATGAGGGACTTGAATCCGCTGCCCTCAATAGCGGAGAAATGAACAAACAGGTCACTGCCGCCATCTCTTTCGATAAATCCATAGCCCTTGCTGTCGTTAAACCACTTTACTCGACCTTCCGCCATCTTTGATCCTTTTCTCGTCATTAATTTTTTACTGCCACCTTGGAAGCTACTTAAGAATCGTTCTAATCAGGCGAAAGACCGACTCCCGAGATAACTCAAGTCAACAGAACCTAACATTAACATGGTATGATAACCTTTCTTAGCAAAAAAAACAAGACACTGCGTGATTTTCTTGCGTAAAGTGCACATCGGGACACCATGCACTCAAAGCCTTGATGCCCCCAAATGGAGATGGCGAGATCGTTTGCCCGCCCCACGACCCTTCTCCCCCGGCTTTGCTTCACGAGGGCGCCGGATCGACTTCAATCCGCCCGTTTCAGTTATGGCAGAGCACATTGCCCGTCTACTTAGCGTGATTGACGGGCTTCAGGCAAAATCGTATCCTGACATTACCGGGCGTGCCTTTCACTGCCAAATTGGCGTAAAGAGAGTTCGCGCTTCAACCGGTTCGCTTGATATGAGTGACTGGTGTTCTTATGCGTATTCGATGCTTTCTCAAGAGTGTACAGAGGTGTGGGCTAAGGAATCAGCTCTTATGGATAAATACGACGTTGTGGTAGTTGGCGCAGGGCCGGGCGGAAGTCTGCTTAGCTATTACCTCGGAACTGCCGGTTTGAAAGTCCTTTTAATAGATAGGCAACCTCTGCCCAGATACAAGGCGTGTGGAGGCGGCATTACCCGGAGGGCTGCGACTCTTATTCCGTTCAATTTGGACAGTGTGGTCGAAGATAACCCTTATCGGATATCAGTGTTCTGGCAAGGCGAATTCTTATATTCACACATCTCAACCGATCCAATTATTTCCATGGTCATGCGGGATAAGTTTGACTACTTCCTGACCACTCAGGCAATTTCCGCCGGTGTGAACGTGCTGGATGGGACAAATGTCACCGGCGTCAAGCCGGAAAAGGCGGGAGTTATTGTTGCTACATCGGGAGGAAATTTCAATGCCGGCCTGGTGGTCGGCGCCGACGGGGTGAACAGCAGAGTTGCCAGAGCCCTTGGGTTACATATAGTGACCAGATACAATATTGCTCTGGCGGCGGAAATCTACCCTGATGATCCCGAGAGGATGAGCCGGCACAAGCATGAGGTCAGCTTCGATTTGAACGTCATACCGGAGGGTTATGGATGGATATTTCCCAAAAGGGATCATCTGTCCGTGGGTGTTTTCTCATCAGTCAGGTTGGCAAAAAATATCAGAAAATACTTTGAGGAATATTTGAGGATAAAGAAGATCAGGGATGAGTACAGAGTGAAAAATACCGGAATCCGGATGATTCCAATCCGCCCGAATGCGAACGATGTTTTCGGAAACATGAATGGATGTGTCGTGGGGGATGCCGCCGGGTTTGCGGACCCCATAACCGGCGAGGGTATTTACTATGCATTGCGGGGGGCGCAGTTGGGGGCCGAAATGATCATCAGATATGGGTCTTGTGGTTTGCCGCGATATTCGGAGATGCTGAAGTCGGAATTTACGGAGGAGATAAGAGCCGCCGAGAAGATGGCGGTGTTTTACCGGTTTCCACGGACTACCAGGTATGTCCTCAGAAGATTTCCGAAGTACGCCGATTATCATGTCGATGTTTTTTGTGGAGGGCAAAGTTACTACGACCTTTATAGAAAGGTCTTCAGTGTGAAATCCCTCGGAAAAATATTGAGCCGCTTCATGGGATGATCATAGGCGGCCGGTCGCGGTCCCCCCCAGTGCCCTCGCTCTCAAAGTACCTACATCGCGCCGATATAACGATGCCTCCCAAGCTAAGCCAAGGAAAGGGACCGGGCGAGCATCTTCTATATTATTTGTTTGGGTCAAGTCAGGGTCTTCGTCAGGTCTGAGAACGAGACCGAAAGGGATCTGAGGAATTGGGCCTGTCGGTGCCTGCCCTATAAGGAGACCGGCAGATTTGAGGGCCCGTGGCGTGCGTTCGGATTGGACCGTTCATTTTCGATTGAAAATTTGTCTCTGAGGGGTTTAGGATTATTCCACCGCGATCTTTTCGACGCGGTAAATCCATTTCAAAAAAGCGGCAGCCGGCGCCCGACGTTCTGCCGTGTGTGGAGCGCTTATGCCCAGAGGCGTCCTGAGAGTTTTTGTTTCAGTTGCGGTTCTTGCCTTCGCTTTTTCATGCTGCACTGCAGTTTTGGCTGCCAGGGTAGAGACCCTGATGGGAACCGTAGTGAAGCAAGGCAGTGGTTTTGTTATAGAAGCCGATGATGGAGACTATATCCTGAAGGGAAAGAACCTCTCCAAACTGGTTGGCAAGCTGGTCGAAGTAACCGGTACAATTACCAGGAGCGACAAGGGAGAGGTAATAGAGGTAAAGTCGATCCAGGAACTGGAGGAAACCGAGCCGGAATAGTGAAGGGCAGGGGTGCCGTCCCGCCCCGAAGAGAACCGGTTTGCACTTGATGGTCCGTGGAAGAGTTGGAGTGAAAGTCATGAAGATGCCAGTGGTTCAGATTGCATCAGGCCGGCCCGTGGCGGATGAACCCCTCAGATACTCGGATTGCCGGACTCTGCCCCCGTCTTATATGTCGGAATACTCCGTGCTGGGCATTGTCGTGGAAAAGCTCGATGAGGCCTTTCAGACATTGAGGCGAAACGGGCTGGCCGTAACGAGGGAGGTTTTCGGGGCCGAGGTCGAAGTAGAGGATAGATCCCGGCTTCCCGCAGTTTTTGGAATGCTTGCCGAAGCCGGGCTTCGCTTTTCAATGGGTGATGTGGTCGATTCGGTCTACCAGGGCTGATGAATCAAGCCCCGGTCCGTGTGGCCGAGTCAATAAGCGCCAGGAAAAATGCTCACCCCGCCAAACTGACTTCGGATGCTCAGAGATGGAGTTTCAATGCGGCGCTGACTTTATCTACGATGTCGGCTACCTCGGTTACCGAAATCCCAAGCATGCCGGAAGACGCTGAATCGGCGGCGCTTCTTCTAACCTCTGCAATTATTTCCGGTGTCATTGGAAAATCAGAAATCCAGCCGTTTCGTGGTGTAATGCCGTTTGTAAGCAGCTCCCTTTCCGCGGCGGCTTCATCGTGAGACCTGGTCAGATTGAGCGCGGTTGCCAGCTCCACGGCAAATTTGCCTTCACTTACCAGGGGGTGCTCGCCGCCAGGGGTTCCGGATTGCGGATCCGTTGCGGAGGCCATAGAAATTAACAGCGCTGCAAAGAGGATTGCGGCAAGACACACCGCCAGTACAGTTTTCATTCAGATTGCTCCTTTCCGGCGGCATCATAAAATATATAATCAGTCAATCCGTCATCCAATAATCGTGTGCTGCTTCGTGAGCTTGTTCGATTTGCCGCTCATGGATTCGACGGCGATTTTCACCACCGCGGTTTTTTCAATCTTCTCATCTTTCAAGGGAGGCAAGGGCTGATCTCCAGTCACAAATTTACGCACCATGCATTCGAGGATGCGCCTTTTCTCAGCGGGGTCCTCCACGAACTCCGCTTTTCCGAAGCAAACAACACTCTCGTAAATCTGACTGATGCCGCAGCCCCCCTCGAAAATGACCTGCGGCCCCACCTCGTCCACCAGGAAACACAGACGGGGATCTGATCGAAGCGCCTCTATTTTCCGGCCCTCCCGTGCACTGTGAAAGTAGATGTTGCCTTCCAGATACAGGTGATTCACGGCGACGGCATATGGACCATCGGTTGTTGAAATTGCCAATCGACCGACCGGCACGCGTTCGAGCAAAAGCTCCATTTCGCGTGAGGTTTTCATGGCCCGGTCCTTGCGCCTGGGTTCTGTTTTCATGGCCGCCTCCGTGTTCGTCCGGCAAGTCTGCAAAGTTCCACCGTTTGAGTGAAACTAAAAGTATATATCTCAACCTGATTCTGTAAGACAGGACATTCATATTGTAGCTGCACCGGTTGAAAATTATCCGATTGTTATTTGTATTCAAGTTTTTTGATTGGCATGCCGTAAAATATATGCTTTATGAGCGTTCCGGGAAATTCTTATGGCTATGGACCTAAAGTGCTCTTCGGCAAACGCAGGTAATAAGGTTTTTCGCACCATCAGGGTTAGAGGAGAATGAGATTATGGTCAGGACGTTTACGGCAATCGCTTGCATCGTGGCAATTCTAATCTGCGCAGTCATCCCAGCCGGCGCCGATGACGTTATCTATGGCTGTTATAACAGGATAACGAGATTGCTGCGCATTGTCGAAGACCAGTACGATTGCTACAAGTCAGAAAACCCGATCTCATGGAGTCAGGCAGGATCTCCCGGTGAGCGCGGAATTACCGGGCCAACCGGTCCGAAGGGCGAAGCGGGTCCGACCGGACCGGCAGGACCTAAAGGTGAACAGGGTCCACCGGGACCTACCGGTCCGAAGGGTGACCCGGGCCCTAACGGTCCAAAAGGTGAACATGGCCCTACCGGCCCTAAGGGTGAACAAGGTCCGCAAGGACCGCAGGGGCCAAAGGGAGAGTAGGGGAGAGGGATTTTGGATTTTAGATTTTGGATTTTAGATTTGGATTCGGTCGTTTCGCGTTGGTATTTGTTGCGCCCCGTGTCGGCCTAAAACTCGCATAGTCGCTTGCACGCAAGGCCGGTTCGTGTTCGATTTCCAGAGGTCGGGAATTCTGGAAGACGGAACGAACAGGATACAAACGAACTGCCCATGATTAAATTTGGCCAAGGAAGAAAGGATTATTTCGATGAATTACAAAAACCTTGGCTTTACGGTCCTGCTTTTCCTGATCGGCGCGACAACACTGCTCCCGATATTATCGGCTGATACGGCTTCGGCCTGTGGGGCTTGCGTCCGGGACTACGATCAGTGCGGCGGATGCGCCGTTCGTGATTACGACCGCTGCGATACGGGTGACTGCGGAAGCTGCCATCGCTGTGCCACGGCCGTTTATTGGCGTTGCGACCTGTACCGTTGTTCGTGGGTCCCCGACCTCGACAGTTGTTTGCGGTGCCATGGCTGTTCGGCTTGCAGTTCGCGATAACCCGTCAGGTAAAAGTGTGGGGGCCCCGTCTCCCCACGTGCCGTCGTAAAGGACGGAGCTGCTCAGCGAAAAGTGTAATAACTTTGCGGTGGGGTTAATTTATTTTCAAAGAACCAGTGCCCCTCTTTTAAAATTGAAAATCGCCTCCTGCAAATTCAGGTGAAATGCAGGTGAGACTCCCGTAAGTTATTGATTTCACTACACGTGAATTTTTGCTGCTTCAAGACGGCCGGGAAATGCCGCATCCAGTTTATAAGCTATTGATATACTTTATAATTCACCGAATTGAGCTACTCATGTCACCGTGCACTGCTTGAATGTCGAGAAGCGAGGCGCCTGATTAGTTTTGAGTTTTTAGTTCAACGTAAAAACCCACGCCCTGTGGGCGTGGTAATGTGGACTGGCTGCGCCGGTCCCGAATGGGTTCGGCCTTTAGGCCGCTGTCCATAAACACAGGGAACGGAAAGACCCATCCTCTTGCGCTTCGCGCCCGGATTCAAGAATCCGGGTTACCCGTTTAATACTGCTCCACATGGCAATTGCTCAATAGCATCTGGTTTT
>Ga0326728_10016565_pt1 | contig 15008 bp, 15 predicted proteins | sample MB3enrmetagenome_FD_207602 | JGI IMG/M metagenome (GOLD analysis project Ga0326728, IMG submission 207602) | Lab enriched peat soil microbial communities from McLean, Ithaca, NY, United States - MB31MN | ecosystem: Environmental > Terrestrial > Soil > Wetlands > Peat | place: USA: New York...
CAGCCTGATTCTGGGATAACGCGGGGTCTTGAATCTGCCTTTCGGCAAACGCCATTACGCGCAAACCTTCGTTCGCCATTTGCGCCGCGGACGCCAGCGCAGCCTGGCGATCGGCTTCCGAGAGCTGCCGCGGACCAGCGGCGTCCCATCGCGATATGCAAAGCGGCAGCACCGCCTCGGGCGCACCCTTCACGGCGACCCAAAGGGCGCCATCGCGCTGGTAGACTGCCGACATTCGTTTCCGGGCGTTGTCGAAGGTAAAATCGCGCCGCAGGCGGCCGGACCGCCTCAAGGCCGCGACGTCAATGCCCGACTCCCGCGCCGACCGCAGCAGCGCGATTTCCAGCGGATCCCCTTGGCCAGTCTCCAACGCATCGTTGCAGAAGACGCCAATTTCCAGGATTTTGTGGCGCGATTCTTCCGGGCCTACACGGCTTACCTCGATGCGATTCTCGGTCAGAGTCCCGGTTTTGTCGGTGGCGATCACGGTAACGGCGCCAAGCGTTTCAACCGCCTGCAACCGCTTTACAATCGCGTTCCTCTTCGACAAGCGATATCCGCCCAGCGCCAGGACCATCGTGATGATGATGGGCAGCTCTTCGGGAATCACCGAGAAGGCCAGCGCCAAACCAGTCAGAATCATCTGTCGAAGCGGCTGCCTGCCGAACTCCCAACCAAGCAGCGGAATCAGCACGCTGAAGCCAATCGCCAGCCATGCAAGCGATTGGGACAGCTCTTTCATGGCCTTTTGGAGTGGCGTCCGAGGCGCCTCCGCCTCGCGCGCCAGCCGGGCCACGCGCCCGACTTCCGTGTTCATGCCGATAGCGACCACCACCGCGGCGCCTCGCCCGCGCACTGCCATGGTGCCGGCGAAGACCATGTTGCCGCGTTCGGACAGGGGCGTCGTTTCCGGCAGGACTACATCCGACCCCTTCTCGGCGGCCACCGATTCGCCGGTCAAAGCCGATTCGTCGACCGCCAGGCCATATGCTTCCGTCAGCCGGGCGTCGGCTGGAATGCGCCGTCCGGCCTCGATTACGAGCACGTCGCCAGGCACGATCTGCTCTGCTTGAATCTCTCGACGTTGGCCGCCGCGAATGACCGGGCTGGTCGGTTCGGAGAGCTTCATGAGCGCGCCAATGGCTCGTTTGGCGCGCCGTTCGTTGAGCACCTCAGCTGATACCAACGCCAGAATGACCACGAAGATAGTCAGCGTGTCCTCCAGCTCACCCCAGATTCCATACAAGACACCGGTGATCAGTAACAGCACGATCATCGGTTCACGGATCTCCTCCAGGAAGATGTCCCAGACGGTTTCCTGCTTCTGCGCGGATAGGCGGTTCGGGCCGAAAACAAGGAATCGATTGTGCGCTACCTCGTCGCTCAAGCCGGATGCGGGGTCGACGCCTAAGCGGGCGCAAATCGCATCGGCCGGCAGGGTGTGCCAGTGATCCTCCACTGAAGCTGTCGGTGGAGTCCGCACGTCTGAATCCGTCCGCATAAAGCTACTGAGCAAACTGGATCGATTGAATCATGCGCTCGAACGTGAAATGGTCCCTGTTCCAGTCCGACTCCGGTGCGATAAAAATGAGGTGAAACAGGCCTTCGGGGCGTGCCACTGTGACCAGCATGTCTACTTCGTCCCCGCCGAACGGAGAGCTGCTGGTGAGTTGCGTGATGAGAGCCGGCTGCTTGTCCAGCTCGGCGCGCTTCTGGTCTCCCGAACGGTGCATCCCGGGATCTTCCGTGTGCAAGCGTTGTATCAGGTCGTCGGTTGCGTCGCTCAACGACGAGCGGCCCGGGTCCGCGAAGAAATAGCTGAGAAGCGAGCCGAATCCGATAGCCGGTTCGCCGTGTGCGCCCATGACGATTCCGTCGTTGGGCGCCAGCGCGAGCAGCTCCGATTCTTCATCGCCGAGAACGCGCCAGGTGGATGGGTACTCGATCGAGAATTGCGGCGTGCTCAGCTTCTTATATCCTGAGACATTGGAATCTTGGACCCCTATATCCTGCGTCCGCAGGTCCGGCGGAGGCGGGAGCTTGGCGATGGCGGCTTTCACACTTTCAAATTCGCGGTTGTCCGGCGTGTAGACTCGATGCGGCAAGGTCCGCGCCTCTGCCTGGACGGCCTCGACACGGTTGCCCGGACTGGGGTGATCGGAAAGGAACTCGGGCACGCCAGGGCCACCCTGAGTTTCGAGCTTATTGAAGAACCGGGCGAGCGCCACCGGATCGTATCCCGCCTCGGACATGATGTGCGTGCCAAGTGCGTCTGCTTCGCTTTCATCTTCTCGTGAGTTTTTGAGAAAGATTCCATCGAGTCCCACGCCAAGTCCGACATTGATGAGACGCCCCAGCAGAGTCAGGCTGTTTAATAGTCCGATGATTAGAGCCGGGCGCTCGATGATGTTCGCCTTGGACGCTCGCTGCGTGCCGTGTCTCAACACGACGTGTGAGAGTTCGTGCGCCAGCACACCGGCCAGCTCCGCTTCACTGTCCGCCGCTTTCAGTAAACCGACGAAGACGAACGTCGGCCCGCCGGGCAACGCAAACGCATTGACCTCTTTGTAGTTCAGAAGCGTAAAACTGAATGGAAATCCGGAACTTGAAGCGCTTGGCGTTTTTGCCAGGCGCTCACCGACTTTCTTGATGTAAGCCTGCAACTCCTGGCTCTGCACTGGTTGGTATCGCTGTCGAACCATCGCAGCCGACTGCTTGCCGACTTCGATGTCCTGCTGCTTCGAATACAGGTTGAAGCCGGGCTTGAGGGGATCTCCAGGATTGCGTGCCAGCCCTATACTTGCGGTGCCGGCCAGGAGAATCATTGTCATCGTTGTGCTTGACGGCGATAGCCGCATGTTGCGCCTCCGGGTCTACTTGAGTCGCATCACTTGCAGTTCGAGTACCACAGCTCTAGCGCGAGGCGGCTCTCGGGGTTGAAACCCACAGAGCAAGGTTGAAGTGACCAAATTTTGGACACTAAGTTCGAAAATGAATGTGGTTTGTGTGTCGGGATCAGACATTATCGCTGGCAGGAAGATGCTCCATTTCCAGCAGGTTGGACGGTTTTAGGAGCAGGCCACATTTGGCCGGCGAGTTGCTCCATGGACCGCGAAAGGAGCAATCTATGACTTCCAAACCTCAGGAATTGAAAGAGAAGATAACTACGGACTTTGAGATCCGTAAGAAGGCATTCCACGACGCGATGGCAAAGACGCAGACCCAAATCGACGCCGTCACCGTGGAAATCGCTAAACTACGCGCCGATCTGAAAACACAGGCCGCCGAGGCGAAGACCAAAACCCTGGCCGGCATCGAAGAGGCGACTAAGCAGCTCGATGCGGCGCGCAAAGAGCAACAGGACATGATCGAGGCGCACCTGAAGGCACTCCGCACCGATGTCGAGGCCATCAACGCGGCGCTGAAGAACGCAACCGCGGCGGGAAAGACTGCCGTGGAGGCGAAGGCCAAGGCCGTCCGCGAAGAATATGCCTCTGCACGGAGCGCCCTAACCGCGAGTTTGGATGCGGAACTCGCCGAATGGAAGGTCCGCATCGGCGCCACAGTTGATGCAGCGGCCGAGAAGAAGGCCGACGCCAAGACCGCCGTCGAAGCGAAGATCGCCGACCTGCATGTCAAGTATGAGGCCGCCCAGAAGAAATTGGACGCCCTGAAGCAGGCGGACGCGGCAGCTTTCAACGAGCTGCACCGCGGAGTGCAAACGGCCATTGGCGAAGTCAAGACCGCGCTGCAGCATGCTCGCAAGAACATTGCTGCGGCTTCGTAGAGGAACTCCCCATGGAAAAAATGCTCGTGGTGGTCTTTGAGAACGAATCGAAGGCCGTTGAGGGCTTGGAAGCCCTCTGGGAATTGGACCGCGAAGGCGACATTTCCGTTTACGCGGAGCAAATTGTCGCCAAGGAACCAAGCGGCGCTGTGCGGCTCATCGACAATCCCGATATGTCGGGTCTTCCCATGATCGGCGGCGGCGCCGTGTTGGGCGCCCTCGTGGGGCTCCTCGGTGGGCCGGTTGGCGTGGTTGCTGGCGCCGCGGCGGGAGCAGTGATCGGTACCATCGGCGATAGGGAAGAGTTGGGAGTGACTGACGAGTTCCTCAATGATGTTACGACAACCCTGACCCAAGGCAAGGCCGCTCTGGTAGCCGATATTTCCGAAGAGCGGGTGACACCTCTGGACGCGCGCATGGAAGAGATTGGAGGCGTGGTGTTCCGGCGGGCCCGAACTTTCGTGGAGGACACCCAGGAAGACCGCGATGCGGCCGCGCACCGGGCCGAGATAGAAGAGCTCAAGGCGGAACGGGCCCAGGCGAGGTCGGACCGGCTGGCAAAGATCGACGCCAGGATTGATCACCTGCGCGCGAAGTTGGAAGCCGCGATTGAGCGCAAGCGCGTCAAAATGCAATTGCGCCAGCAAGAGCGGGAAGCCAAGATCCAGGCTCTGCAAAAAAGAGCCGATCAATCGGAAGGAGCAGTCCGCGAGAGTCAGGAAGCTCGAATCGCCGATCTCCGGCGCGATTATGCCGAGATGAAGGCCCGGGGTCAGCGTCCTGCGCCTGATGGCTCCGGCGATGAATTTGGGACCGGTTTGCGCGATATCCGCGAGCAGCCGAGGCCAGAAACTCGTCGTTGAACGTCCGGCAAGCTGCCTTGGGGTACGATGGCCGGCGCCGGTAGCGGCATTTGGCCTTCGACTTGCTACATAAAACGCGAAAGGAATAACTGATGGCTCCAACAAATCAGGAAATGAAAGACAAAATGACTGCTAATTTCGAGGCCGATAAGAAGGCCTTTCATGATGCGATAGCGAAGGCCCAGAGCCATATCGACGTTATCACCGCGGAGATCCAAAAGCTCCGCACCGAATTGAAAACTCAGACCACCGAGGCCAAGGCCAAAACCGTGGCTCGTGTCGAGGAACTAACCAAGGACCTTGATGCGACACGCAAAGAGCAACAGACCAAGATCGAAGCGCACCTGAAAAAACTCCACACCGACATCGATTCCCTCAACGCGGAGCTGCAGCATGCTACTGCGCAGAACAAAGTCGCGGTGGAGGCGAAGGCCAAAGCCGTCCGCGAAGAATATAACTCTGCACGGCGCGCTCTGACCGCGAATTTGGATGCGGAACTCGCCGAATGGAAGACCCGCATCGGCGCCGCGGTTGAGGCAGCGGCCGAGAAGAAGGCCGACGCCAAGGCCGCCGTCGAAGCGAAGATCGCCGACCTGCACGCCAAGTATGACGCCGCCCAGAAAAAATTGCACGCCCTGAAGCAGGCGAACGCGACAGCTTTCGACGAGCTGCACCGCGCAACGCGAACGGCCATCGCCGAAGTCCAGACCGCGCTGCAGCATGCCCGAGCGGCCATTGCTGCTGCTTTGTAGAGGCGAGATTCCCATGGAAAAAATGATCGTGGTGGTCTTTGACGACGAATCGAAGGCCGTGGAGGGTTTAAAAGCCCTCTGGAAGTTGGACCGCGAAGGCGATGTTTCCATTTATGCGGAGCAAATTGTCGCCAAGGAACCTAGCGGCGCTGTGCGGCTCATCGACAATCCCGATATGTCAAGTCTTCCCATGATCGGCGGCGGCGCCGCGGTGGGCGCCCTCGTGGGCGCCCTCGCGGGGCCGGCCGGCGCGCTTGTGGGCGCCACCGCGGGAGCAGTGATCGGCACCATCACCGATGTGGAAGAATCGGGAGTGACTGACGAGTTCGTGAATGATGTCACGACGACGCTGGCGCCAGGCAAGGCTGCTTTGGTAGCCGATATTTCCGAAGAGCGGGTGACACCTGTGGACGCGCGGATGGAAGAGATTGGAGGCGTGGTGTTCCGGCGGGCCCGAACTCTCGTGAAGGACACACAGGAAGACCGCGATGCGGCCGCACACCGGGCTGAGATGGAACAGCTCAAGGCGGAACGGGCCCAGGCGAGGTCGGACCGGCTGGCAAAGATCGACGCCAGGATTGATCACCTGCGCGCAAAGTTGGAAGCCGCGATTGAGCGCAAGCGCGTCAAAATGCAATTGCGCCAGCAAGAGCGGGAAGCCAAGATCCAGGCTCTGCAAAAAAGAGCCGATCAATCGGAAGGAGCAGTCCGCGAGCGTCGGGAAGCTCGAATCGCCGATCTTCGGCGCGATTATGCGGAGATGGCGGCCAAGCGTTAATATCAGGTAAGGCGCGGCAAGCACGGCCAGCGCGAGACAAACGATGCTTGCCGCGCTCAGATGCGGGAGTTGATTGACCATGAACGAGCCTGAATCATCACCAAGAAAACACGACCGCGACGATGAAAAGAAGCGCCAGGAGCAAAGACGGCGTCAGTTGCATTTCGGCATCACCTACTTGATCACCAGCCTGATTGTTTTGTGGCTGTTCCAGGTTCTCGTCTTAGCTCCTATGACCAGGGGCCCGGAAATTCCTTACAGCGAGTTCAAGAAAAAACTGGCTGGTGCACAAATCGTCGAGGTAGCCATCGGCGAAAGGGGCATCGTTGGCCAGATGAAAGCTCCCAAACCGGACGCAACTGCTCCGGTCGTCCCATTCAATACCGTACCTGCGCCTGCCGGCGACCCCAAGCTGATTGAAGAGTTACAAAATGCAAATGTAACTTACCACTTCGAGCGCCCAGCGAGCCCCCTGGGCGGCATCTTGTTAGGCTACCTTCTGCCGCTCGCGCTAGTCGGCGGTTTCTGGTACATGGCCTACCAGCGAGGGGGCGGGGCCGGTGCCGGAGGGCTGGGCGGCATCTTTGGGGTTGGCAAGAGCAAAGCGATCGAGGTCAAGCCCGAGGATGTTACGGTCACATACAAAGATGTGGGCGGGGCCGATGAAGCCATCGCCGAGCTCCAGGAGATCATTCAGTTTCTGAAGGCGCCCGAGCAGTTCGCTCAACTCGGCGGGCGTATCCCCAAAGGTGTGTTGATCGTCGGCCCCCCCGGCACCGGCAAGACGCTGCTGGCCAAAGCAACGGCCGGCGAGGCCCAGGTCGCGTTCTTCGAGACCAGTGGCTCCGAGTTTGTCGAGATGTTCGTTGGCGTGGGCGCCGCGCGCGTGCGCGATCTGTTCGAGCAGGCGCGCAAGGTGGCTCCTGCGATCGTTTTCATCGACGAGATTGACGCCATTGGTCAGAGCCGGGGAGGCGTAATGCAGATGGGCACCAATGACGAGCGTGAGCAGACCCTCAACCAGTTGCTGGCGGAGATTGACGGCTTCAAAACCGACACCAGCGCCCCAGTGATTATCATGGCTGCCACCAACCGTCCGGAGGTGCTCGACCCGGCGCTTCTGCGCGCGGGCCGCTTTGATCGCCAGATCGCCATTGGCAATCCGGATCTCGTTGGCCGAGTGCAAATCCTGAAGATTCATAGCAGGAATGTAAAGCTGGCGGCAGACTTTGACTTGGAGCGGGCCGCCCGGATAACCGCTGGTTTCAGCGGCGCTGATCTGGCGAATGCCATGAATGAGGCGGCATTATTCGCTGCCCGCCACAAGGCCGCGGCAGTCGAGTTAAGTGATTTCGAGGCTGCCATCGAACGGGTGATTGCGGGTTCCGAGAAGAAGAGTCGGGTGATGAACGAGCAGGAACGAACTACGGTTGCATACCACGAGTCGGGCCACGCACTGGTGGCTGAGTTGGTGCCGCATGGTGAACCGGTCAGCAAGATCAGCATTGTTCCACACAGCCGCGGCGCCTTGGGCTACACCATGCAAATGCCGACCGAAGACCGCTATCTGCTCTCGATCGACGAACTGAAGGACAGGATCGCCGTTATGTTGGGCGGGCGTGCCGGCGAAATGGTGGAGTTCGCGACCATCAGCACCGGGGCCAGCGACGACATTATGCGGGCAACTGAGCTGGCCCGCCGTATGGTCACAGAATTTGGCATGAGTGAAAAGCTCGGCTCGGTGCGCTACGCAGGTCAACAACTCCAATACCTGGGAGGTTCGGTCGAGGACAACAGCCAGATCAGTCCAGAGACTCGTCAAGTGATCGACACGGAGGTCCAGGGTCTCGTGACCGAACAGTACGAGCGTGCTCAGGCACTGCTCAAGGATCACCATGCGGCCCTTAAGACATTAGCCCAGGAACTGCTTAAGCAAGAGACGGTAAGCGGTAGTCTCGTGAAAATGGCGCTTGAAAATCCGGGCCCAGAATCTCCTGCCGATGGCGTCCAAACGCACCCCGCAACATCCCATCAATAACGGAACATTGCCGCAAGTGGCGCGAGGGGACCCATCGCGCCCGCGGGCAACATGAATACTTCAGCGCCATCGCGAATGCTGAGGACTGCCACCGCGTTCAGGAGCGCCTCTTGGCTGTCGGATTCGAGCCCCTCCGATGGGGCTCCGAACCCTGCGTCCTCCTCTAAAATGAGTTTCGCCACTCGGCCTTCTTCGGCAGCCTTCCGAACTATGTGAATGTCGGATGAAGTCCTTTCCGTGCGGGGCATTTCACGCAACTGGTGTAGTTGTTTCTCCGCCTTCTGTTGGGCCTGAGTGCTTGCCAGCTTGTGTGCCAGCCTGGCGGTTTCTTGTAGACTCAGCGTATGGAGGTCGCCCTCAAGGAAGCCTTCCATCAAGGACGGGTATACTGCCGCCCGCCGGTAACTAGCCACCTCGTAGCCCACCCCGGAAAGCAGCAGCGGCTGCCCTCTGAGGGTTTTGGACAGCCCTTGATCCACGAGCCTGAAGAACTCCTGCAAGCGTTCATGTGCCTTCTCCCGCTCCGAGCCCGTGCCAAAGACGACTGCCGACTGGGAGCCGCTGAGCTGGCCGGCGCCGGACTGATCGCGAAGCGTGTGGTCCGGGGCATCGAAAGCGCCGGCGGCTTCGGCGCTCTTAGGCACCGCGTCTGGAAGCTGCACTTCTTCGCACTCGCCATCGATGTAATGCAGCAGACGAAGGTGTTTTTCATTCAGGCCGAGAATGTAAAACTCCCGATCGGCACACAGTTGGCTAAGAAACGGCAAGATGTGGCAATACGGCCCCACTACAGTGCGGAAAGGCACCGGTCCGGGCAGATCGAATCGGTGGAACACGCCAGGTGAGCGGAAGATCACCTTGTCCCGGCCGCCTGCGCGCATCTCGGGGTCCTCTTCCAGTTCGCGGATGGGCGCCACCAGTCCCTCTCCCTCTTCAGACAAGCCTTGTTTGCACAGTAATTGCTTAGCGGTCTGGATTGCAGCTTTGAGATGAATCGAGTATGAGAGCGCCCGCGCGCCATGATGAAATGCTGGCAGCGTGATCGTGATGCACGGGCCTGCCGAGGCGCAGAGCGGTTTCAAATCCCTCCAATAGAGCATGGGCGAGGTCGCTCCTTTTCCCGGCGTCATATGCGCTCCCCTTCCGATAGAACCCGTTCAACGACCCTTTCGCGATCCAGCGGTAGCGATGTGGGGCGCACGCCGGTGCGAGTTTCACTCTGCCAATCCCAATAGGTCTTTGGCAGAATCGCACTCTCTTCGTAGCGAACTACCTGCCTCGTCGGCGGTTTCTCCGCAGCCGCGGTCAGTACGGCCTCCGCTTTAACTTGAGGAGCGCCAGCACCGGCCGGGGTGTGGTATTCCACAGGCAGACAGATGCACGCAATGAGAATGAGGAAAGCAATTTGCGACAAAAGGGGAAGCCAACCAAACGCCTTAGCCATATACGCCGCCTTTCAGTCAAACATGCTCACTTTTAATTCCCTGCAATCGCACTGCCCCAAAATGGGCTATGGGAGCGATGAAGCCCGGTTCCGGGTCTGCACTATCTGTCTGAATCCTGATCATCGATGTATGAACTCCAGCCAGACCCCTCAATCTGGGCGCCTACGACCTCCTGCCCGAGCCACTTCGGGCTGAAGAAGTGGTTCGAACCCGTCGAAACGGCTGCCGTTCCGTCTCAAGAACTCAGAGTGGGAGTGGCCGTGATCTCATGGACCTCGAGTTGCTTATCGTGAGTTGCGGGGAAACAGGATGCGTTCTCTAAATGATTGCGATCCTGAATTCCCGTAATCTCGTTTCAGAAGAAGGAAGAAACACAAATGTCACAAACCAATTACAATCCACTCGCTGCCGGCCTGGATGACATCCGCGGATCTTGGGGCTGGTTCCTGTTCCTGGGAATCGCGCTCATGGCTCTTGGCGTGGCCTGCATTGTATTCAATGTAACCGCGACCTTCACTAGCGTGTTGGTCTTCGGCTGGTTGCTGCTGATCGGCGGCGTGGTCGCGCTGATTCAATCGTTCAGTACAGGGACCTGGGGCGGATTCTTCCTGTATCTGCTCAGTGCCCTACTTCGGGGATTCACCGGATATTTGCTCGTTCGGTATCCACTTATGGGCGCCGAGACCCTTACCCTGGTGCTGGCTTCGTTCTTCATTGTGGGCGGTTTGTTCCGCGCCATCGGCTCGGGAATGGCGAAATACCCAAGCTGGGGCTGGGCGCTCTTCTCCGGGGTCGTCTCGGTGGCATTGGGGGTCCTGGTGCTTTGGCACTGGCCGACCACCGGCGTCTGGTTCATCGGATTGGCCATCGGCGTTGATCTCATCGTGGATGGTGTAGCAATAACCGGTTTCGCCAGCGCGATACACCGTTTGCCCGGGCCGCTGGCTCACGGAGCCGCATAAACATCGATAGAAAGAGGCATCTCAATGGAAAGAATGCTGGTTGTAGTCTTTGACGACGAACCGAAAGTGTATGAGGGGTCGCATGCCCTCAAGCAGTTAGATGAGGAAGGAAGTATCACCATTCACGCTGAAGCGGTGATCCAGAAGAACACCGATGGCACGGTCGCGATAAAGGAGTCGGAAGACGAATTCCCGGTACGCACCATCGGCGGAACGGCGGTTGGCAGCCTCATCGGACTCCTCGGGGGACCCGTTGGCGTAGGGGTTGGCGCTGTGGCTGGTTTCTTGGCGGGCAGCATCGGCGACCTGCACGTGGCCGGAGTCGACGCAGAGTTCGTCGACGAAGTTGCCACGGCACTCAAACCCGGCAAGTGTGCGGTAATCGCAGAAGTCAGCGAGGAATGGGTGACGCCGGCGGATACCAGGATGGAAGCCTTGGGCGGAATCGTGTTTCGCACAGCCAGAAAGACTGTCGAACACGATCAAAGAGCCCAGGATGTGGCGGCGCTACGGGCGGAAATCGCCCAATTGAAGGCCGAGCAGGCTAAGGCCCGGGCTGATCGTAAGGCCAAGCTGCAAGCCAAGATCGACAAGCTCAACGCCAAGCTGCAAACCAAGTTGGACGAGGCCAAGCAGCGGTCGGAGCAGATCAAGAGCGAAACGGAAGCCAAGGTGCTGGCTCTGCAGAAAAAGGCTGAAAAAGCTCAGGGTGAAATCAAGACCACGCTCGATGCACGCGTGAAACGGATCCGCGAAGAGCACAAACAGTCCGAGGCGAAGATGAAGCACCTGTTGGCCGGGCAATTGAGGAAAGCGGCTGCGCGACTTGAGAAATAAGAACGCCGGCGTTGGTCGCACGCGGATTCCGTCGGGTGGAGCTTAATCATGGCACAACTGATTGTGGTCGGATTCAGACAGGATATGTACCGGGCTTCAGAGGTTCTCAACAAGCTTACAGCGTTAGACGATAAGTGGGCGGTCGATCTTCAAGATGCCGTCGCGGTGTATCGGGATTATGGCGGCCAATTGAGGGTTGACCAGAGCTACCAGATGACCACCGGCCAGGAAGCCGGGTGGGGCGCCTTGTGGGGTTCCTTGATTGGAGCGCTGATTGCAATCCCGTTCACTGCCGGAGCTAGTGGCGCAGTCCTCGCGGGCGCGCTGGCCGCCGGAGCCCTGGGCGGCGGCGCCCTCGGCGCGACGGGCGGTGCGCTCGACGCCAGTTGGTGGAAGGATGAGTTCGGCATCCCGGAAGAGTTCGTAGAAGGCACCGGAAGCATGGTCCGGCCGGGCGATTCGGCAATCTTTGCCCTGCTGCGCACAGTCGACCCGGTTCAAGTGGCTGAGCAGTTCCGCGGTTACGGTGGCACGGTCCTCCAGACGACGCTCACCAAGGAGCAATCCGCCAAGGTGCAGGCCGTTTTGGACAGCAAGCCGACTGACGAAAGTGGCGTAGCGGTACGCCGCTAATGGCGCCGCATTAGTCCGGCGCGCGTTAATCACAACAAGCAATAAGGAGATGAACAATGTCACAAGTCGCAGTCCACAAACTTGATTCAAACGAAGCAACGTCACCCTACATTGTGAAGGACATGGAGGATCTTACGGAACGAATTCGCCGGCGGGCGTTCGAGCTTTTCAAGAGTCGCGGCGGTGGAGATGGATGGGCTCTCAATGACTGGCTTACTGCCGAAAATGGTTTGCTGCTGACTCCGGAGTCGGATCTCGTTGAAAGCGACGACAAATGCGAGCTGCAGATTGCCGTTCCCGGATTCGACGCTAAAGATATCGACGTCACTGCCTTACCAGACGCCTTGATTGTGAGCGCCAAGAACACTCACAATCACGAAAAAACAGAGGGAAATGTTCGTTTCTGCGAGTTCGGCGAGAAAAGCCTGTTTAGGCGCTTCGCTTTGCCGGCGCCGATCGATGTCGACAAGGTCACTACCAGCCTGCAAAAAGGAATCTTGAAGGTGACCGCCCCGAAAGCGGAGAAGACGGCGCCGAAGAACGGTTCAACGGCTGTCTGAATCAATAACAAAAACGGAGGCTACAATGGCACAATTGATTATAGTCGGATTCAAACAGGACATGTACCGGGCTTCAGACGTTCTCAACAGGCTCAGTACAATGGATAAGTGGGCGGTCGACCTTCGCGATGCCGTCGCAGTCTATCGGGACTATGAGGGCAAGCTGAGGGTTGACCAGAGCTACCGGATGACCACCGGCGAAGGCGCTGGGTGGGGCGCCTTTTGGGGTTCCCTGATTGGAGCGCTGATTGCCATGCCCTTCACTGCCGGGGCCAGCGGCGCAGCCCTCGCCGGCACTCTCGCTGCGGGAGTCTTGGGCGGCGGTGTGCTCGGCGCGACGGGCGGCGCGGTCGAAGCCAGTTGGTGGAAGGATGAGTTCGGCATCCCGGCGGAGTTCGCAAAAGGCGCCGGAGCCATGGTCCGCCCCGGCGACTCGGCGATCCTTGCAGTGCTGCGCACAGTCGACCCCATTGAGGTGGCTGAGCAGTTTCGCGGCTACGGCGGGACGGTCCTCCAGACGACGCTCACCGAGGAGCAATCCGCCAAGGTGCAGTCGATTCTGGACGGCGGCGAACGCCGGTTTGCGAGAGTGGGATAGCGGTGCGCGCGGAATCGGCAGAGTTTTCGCGGGGAAGAGCGCAAAATGTCTAGCGATATCCATGCCGCAAGCGGTGGTTCCGGGGTGGGAGACAACGTCGCCATCCACGGCCGGATCACCATCGCAACATCGGGCGAGATGCGCAAAACGCTGTCTGACGCCTTGCGTGCAAAGCCGGCCAATCTGTCCATCGATCTATCGGATGTCTCGTACCTCGATACCTCTGGATTAGCCACGCTGCTGGAGGCGCTCCGGACTGCACGCAAGCAAGGCACGCGGCTGATCCTGGAGGGGATTCACGATCAGCCGCGTTACCTTTTTGAGATCACCCATCTCGATCGCCTGTTCGACATGGCTAAACAGGAGGCAAGCACGTGAACGTACTGGAAGCCACCGGCGATGCCACCATCCGCGGACTTGCGTACATCGGCGGACTTACCATTCAGTTCTGGTCGGGTCTGTGCGCCTCTCCCCGCGTGCTGCCGATCATAGGCAAGCATGGGCGCTGGCGAGCGGCGGTCCGCCAGATGGCGGTTATCGGAGTGGATGCGCTGCCTATGGTCGGAATCATGTCCGCATGCGCCGGATTCATCCTGGCGATGCAAACCGGCGCTGAACTGCGGAGGTTCGGCGCGCTCCAGTATGTCATGGACGTCATAGCGGTCGGCTTCACACGCGAGCTGGGCCCACTGTTGACGGCCTTCGTCGTGAGCGGCCGATCGGGGTCGGCGTTCTCAGCCGAAATCGGAACCATGGTAGTGACCAGCGAGATCGACGCGCTCCGGACCATGGCTCTAGATCCCATCGAGTTTGTGCTGGCCCCGAAGTACGTCGCCACTATGATTGTGGTTCCCTGCCTGACCATCATGAGCAACGCCTTCGGCATTTTGGCCGGCGCCGGGTTCATGTACATCACCACCAAGATCACGCTCGCCATGTACCTGCGATATATCTACAACTCGATGGAACTGCGCGACGTTGTCACCGGGATGCTGAAGAGCCTGGTGTTTGCGGCCATTATCGTCAATGTCGGGTGCCTGGAAGGATTCAGAACGCGAGGGGGACCGGATGCAGTAGGGCGGTCGGCCACTTCCGCCGTGGTCTGGTCCACCTTCCTCGTGATCCTGGCGGACGTGTTTTTCACGGCGATTTTCTATCTGCTGCACCAGGTATAGCGTATGGCCGACCCCATGATCTCAGTCGATAATTTGACGGTCCAATATGGGGACCACCGTGTGCTGGATGGCGTGAGCCTGAACATTGAAGCGGGCGAGGTAATGGCCTTACTCGGCGGCAGCGGCTCCGGCAAAACCACCATGCTGCGGCATATCATCGGGCTCGAGCGGCCCACCTCCGGGACGGTGAGGATCAGGGGCGTCGATATCAATCGCTGCTCGCCGAAAGAGCTTAAGGACATTCGCTGCACCATGGGCGTAGCTTTCCAGGAGTGTGCGTTATTTAATTCGATGTCCATTGAGGAGAACGTCAGCCTTCCCCTGCGCGAATTGACCACTTTGGCCGATCCCGTCATTGAGATCATGACGTACATGAAACTCGTCGCCGTAGGTTTGGGGGAAGCCGCCAAACAGATGCCCCAAGAATTGTCCGGGGGCATGAAAAAACGCGCGGCCGTCGCCCGGGCTACCGCGCTCGACCCCGAGATTTTGGTCTTCGATGAACCGTCGGCGGGCCTGGATCCCATTGTCGCGGCCGGGTTGGACGAAGTGATCCTGGCATTGAAGCGCGCCTTCCACA
>Ga0326728_10016566_pt1 | contig 15005 bp, 8 predicted proteins | sample MB3enrmetagenome_FD_207602 | JGI IMG/M metagenome (GOLD analysis project Ga0326728, IMG submission 207602) | Lab enriched peat soil microbial communities from McLean, Ithaca, NY, United States - MB31MN | ecosystem: Environmental > Terrestrial > Soil > Wetlands > Peat | place: USA: New York...
CGGACTTCCTTGGGCATGCCGGCCGATTCGACTTTCTTCTTCAGTTCATCGAATTCGCTCTTTTCGCCCCGGCCCAATTCCTTCTGGATGGCCTTGATCTTTTCGTTGAGGTAGTACTCCTTCTGCGCCCGTTCCATCTGCCGCTTCACGCGCGACTGGATGGTGCGGTCCATATTCAACTTTTCGATTTCCACGTCCAGCACGTCAGCGATGCGGGTGAGCCGCTCGGCGGGATCGAAAAGTTCCAGCAGCTCCTGCTTCTCCTCGATCGAAAGTTGCAAGTTGGCCGCAATGGTGTCGGTCAGTTTGGCGGGATCTTCCATGCGCACGGCGGCGATCATGGTTTCGTAGTTCAGCGACTGGCACAGCTTGACGTACTGCTCAAAAAGCTGCGTGACCCGCTGCATCGATTGTTCCAGCGTGGGCGACGGCTCCAGGGAGTATTTCGCCGTGCGCACCACGGCCTGCATATATCCGCCCGTTTCGGAAACCTGCAGGATCTTGCCGCGTTCGATGCCCTCGACCAGTACCTTGATATTTCCGTCCGGCAATTTCAGAGACTGGACGATATTGACGATACTGCCGACCTGATAGATTTCGTTCGGCTTGGGTTCGTCCACACTGGCGTCGTGCTGGGTGGCCAGGAAAATCTTCTTGTCGCCCGCCAGCGCCTCTTCCAGCGCCCGTACGCTCGACTCGCGCCCGACTACGAACGGGGTCATCATGAAAGGAAAGATGACCACATCCCGGATGGGCATCATGGGCAATTTTCTGGTATCGAACTTTTCTTTAGGTGTCACTATTCTATTTTAACCCGGTCCGCAAGCTTGGGAACGCAGTCGGCTGCCGCGCTACACCAAAGTCACGTGACTTTCTGGTTGCCCGTTTTTAGCCACTGATTGACGCGGATGAGCGCAGATCAGATCCGAGGCCAAAATTGGGGCTAACCCGCCTTCTCCATAGCCGCCAACGAGACGTCGCGTTTCTCGACCATCTCGCGGGTAACTTCGAATTCTTTTACCCGCTTTTGGCCCGGCAGGTGGTACATCAAGTCGAGCATCAACTCTTCCAGAATCATGCGCAAGCCGCGGGCCCCCACCTTGCGGCTGGTAGCCTCGCGCGCGATGGCCCGCAACGATTCGGGCGTAAACGTCAGCTTGACGTTCTCAAACTCGAACAGCCGCTGGTACTGCTTGGTAATCGCGTTGCGCGGACGCGTCAGGATTTCGATCATCGCGGCTTCGTCCAAATCGCTCAGCACCCCGACGACGGGCACCCGGCCTACAAATTCCGGGATCAGGCCGAACTTGATCAGATCCTGGGGCTGGGTCTGCTGCAACAATTCCGAATCACGCTTACTGGGGAGCGCAGCCTCCTGCTCCGCCCGTTCGGCTTGCTGGGTGTTCCGGAATCCCAACTGCTTCTTGCCAACGCGGCGGCCCACGATCTTCTCCAACCCTACGAACGCCCCGCCGCAGATAAAGAGGATGTTCGTAGTATCGACGGGCGTAAACTCCTGGTGGGGATGCTTCCGCCCCCCTTGCGGCGGCACGTTAGCCACCGTGCCTTCCAAGATCTTGAGCAAGGCCTGCTGAACGCCTTCGCCGCTGACATCCCGCGTAATGGAGGGATTTTCGTCCTTGCGGCCGATCTTGTCGATCTCGTCGATATATATGATGCCGGTTTGTGCCCGGCCGACGTCACCTTCGGCGGCCTGTAGCAGTTTGAGAATGATATTTTCTACGTCCTCGCCCACATAACCGGCTTCCGTGAGGGTGGTGGCATCGACGATGGCGAACGGCACATCCAGCATTTTCGCCAGGGTCTGCGCCAGCAAGGTCTTGCCGGTTCCGGTCGGTCCAATCAGCAGAATGTTGGACTTGGTCAGCTCCACATCGCCGGTGCGTTGGCGATTCATATAAATGCGCTTGTAGTGGTTGTAGACGGCGACGGCGAGCTTCTTCTTGGTTTGTTCCTGCCCGATCACATACTCGTCGAGGAAGGTTTTTACTTCCTGCGGCTTTGGCAGGTGATTGGGGGCTGCGCTGGTGTGGGTCTCGCTGCGGTCATCCTCCAGAATGGAGTTACACACCGCTACGCATTCGTCACAAATATATGCGCGGGGATAATCGCTCGGCGACGATATCAGCTTGGCTACGGCATCCTGAGACTTGTGGCAGAACGAACATCGCAGGACCTCATCCGAACTCGACCTGGTTTTCACGTGATCGCTCCTTTATCCTAACCCGTCCGCGTAGCCAATCGGCGTCTCGAAAAGCCGGCGCTTACCCTGCGGGCAGCGTCTCCCGCTTTGCCGTTTCTCCACTACCGCGGCTTATCAATAATATCGTCAATAATTCCGTACTCCTTAGCCTGTTGCGAATTCATAATGAAATCGCGCTCCACATCCTTTTCCACCTTGTCCAGCCGCTGCCCGGTATGTTTGGCCAGTAACTGGTTCAGAATCTCACGCATACGGAGAATTTCCCGCGCGTGAATGTCGATATCGGTGGCTTGCCCGCTCAAGCCGCCCATAATGTGGGGCTGGTGGATCAGGATGCGCGAGGTGGGCAGGGCGTAGCGCTTGCCCTTGCTCCCCGCCGCCAGGAGCATGGCGCCCATACTGGCCGCCTGCCCGATGCAGATGGTCATCACGTCATTCTTGATGTACTGCATAGTGTCGTAAATGGCCATGCCCGCCGTGATCGATCCCCCGGGGGAGTTAATGTAAAGCTGAATATCCTTTTCCGGGTCTTCGGCCGAAAGGAACAATAGCTGCGCAATCACCAGGTTAGCCACGTTATCGTCGATCGGCGTACCCAGAAAAATGATATTGTCCCGCAACAATCGGGAATAGATATCGTAGGCCCGCTCCCCGCGTCCGGTTTGCTCAATTACCATCGGAACCAACATTCCGCTCCGGTCCTTTCAACACGCATTGTGGACACGCCTTCCCCGGGGCTGCGTGTTGCACTGGGGAGGCAAAATGCGCCCGCAAACAGCGCGGCTACGCGGATCTACGGAACAAATAATCGAGGGTCTTTTCGTTGCGGAGTCTATTCCGGATTCTATCCAGGGCTCCGTCACGTGTCAAACGCGTCCGCACCTCTTCCACCGGCTGCCGGGCCTGGTGCGCCAACGCTTCCACTTCCTGATTTACCTCCTCGTCGCTGGCCTCGATCTTCTCCAGCTCGGCAATGCGATCCAGAATCAACGAAACCTTGACCTCTTTCAGAGCCGATTCGCGCTGCCCTGCCCGCAAGCGCGCAAAATCCATTTTCTTCAGATCTTCCGCGCGCATGCCCTGGGCGCTCAACGCACGCAAGCCGCGTTCCAGGCGGAGCTGGACCTGCCGTTCGACCATCGCTTCGGGCACCGGAAACTCGTGGCGCTCGACCAGTTGGTCGATAATCTTCTCCTTCGCTTCCTGCTCTGCTTCGTGCTCTTTACCGGCCAGCAGAGATTCGCGGATGCGCTGTTTCAGCGCCTCCAGGTTGTCCAGATCCCCTACCTCCCGCGCCAGATCGTCATTCAGCTCGGGCAGGTGCTTCTGCTTAATCCCTTTTACCGTGACCGTATACGTAAAGACCGTCCCTGCTAATCTACTATCGGCAAAATCCTCGGGATAGTTCACTTCAAAACTGCGTTCTTCCCCCCCTTGGGCGCCGCGCAGGTTCTCGGTAAATCCGGGAACGGTGTTGGCGCCCCCGATCTCGATCAGAACATCCTCCACTTTGACCGGTTTTCCCTTGTCCTCTTCACTTTCCCCGGCACGCTTGGGCATCCCGGTGAAGGCCACCTGCGCGTAATCGCCATCCTGCAGCGGGCGGTTTTCCACTGCTGTGTAGGTGGCCTGTTGCTCGCGTAAGTTGTTCAGTGCCGCCTCAACCTCTTCGTCACTGACGCTGAAGGACTTCGGTTCCGGGCGAAGGTCTTTGTACCCGGAAACTTCGATTGAAGGCAGCACTTCGAATGTTGCCTTGAATCTTAGCGGTTCGCCTTCCGCCATGCGCCAGTCGCTGATCCGCGGCGCCGATACCAGCTTCAGCCCCTGTTTCTCGGTTTCCTGTTGCAAATACTTGGGGATGAGGCTCTCGACGACATCATTCTTCAATTCTTCGGCGTAGCGCTGGCGCACCAGGGAGGCCGGCACCTTGCCCCGGCGAAAGCCCGGTACACGGGCCAGTTTTTGGTACTTTTGTACCAGCGAGTCAGTTTCTCGAGTCACTACCTCGGCTGGAATTTCCACTTGGATTTCACGCAGGCAATTGGCTTTGGTTTCGGTGGAGTTCAAGGCAGATCGGTCCAGTTTAGATTCGACTCCCGTTGCCGGCGCGGCAAACGCCAGGGAACTCCATTATTCTAGAAGTGCGGTGGAAAGTTGGTCAAACGGGCCGTATCCAATTTGCCAAGTACGATTTGGAATTTGCCAAGGGGAACTCCGTCCTCATCTTGCAAATTCCAAATTGCACTTGGCAAATTAATTCAGTTTTTGCGCACGCCCATTTCCAGCGGGATGCGGAGTTTCTTTTTCTTCAGCTCCATCAATTGCGCCGCCTTGTGGGCAATATGTTCGGCGCTGACCTCAAATTCCTTAACCAGTTCCCAGGGTGCCCCGGAATCGCCGTAGCGGTCCTGTACCCCTATGGCGCCGGTGATGACCGGCATGCCGTACAGGGCCTCGCTCGCGGTCAGAACGCCGCTGACCCTCCAGGCGAGGGCGCCGATCTGGTGCTCCTCGGCCGTGATCACCACTCCCGTGTCCCTGGCGGCGCGGACCAGGGCCGCCGTGTCGATGGGCTTCAGGGTGTGCAGGTTCAGCACCCGCGTCTCGAAGCCGAATTGTTTCTTCAGAATGAAGGCGGCGCGCATCGCCTCCGGCACCATCGGACCGCAGGCGATTATGCTGAGGTCTTCATTCTCCGACTTGTACTCGGATTCGAGCACGGTCTCGAAGGCCTCGCGAAAACGCTCACCCTCCCGGCGGAAACGAATCACATTTGCCTTGCCGAACTCGAACGGGGTTGCTTCTGTGGTGACGATCGGCGTGGCTTCCCGCGCAAAGCGTATGTACTTGGGTCCCACGTGCTTTAGCAAAAGATAGGTGGTGGCCTTCTCGGTCTCCACCACGTCGCAGGGTACCACCACGTTCATGTTAGGCAGCGCGGTCATGGCAAAACAATCCTCGAGCGCCTGGTGGGTGGCGCCGTCCGGGCCTACAGATACCCCGCCGTGCGCCCCGGCAATCAGCACGTTGAATTGGCCGTAGCAGATGGAGGTGCGGATCTGATCCAGATTCCGCGCGGCGGCAAACGTGGCGTAGGTGCCGATTACCGGCAGCTTGCCTTCCTTCGCCAGCCCCGCTGCGGCGGCGGTCGCCGACTGCTCGGCAATGCCCATGCTGAGCCAGCGGTTCTTGCGTTCCGGGTGCTTGCTGTAGAACTCGCTGATCGTGATGGACCCGGAGATGTCCAGGCCGAGACAGACGATTCTTGGATCGCCGCCATTACGCGCCAGCGATTCGCCGAAACCCACGCGCGTGGGTTTCATGTCTGCCTTCATCGCAGGACCGGCGTTCCACCAGTAATTGGCGCCAAACTTGGGCATCTTGGCGTCGAGCCGGCGGTCGACTTCCGCCTGATACTGCTTAGCGTGTTCCAGCAGTGCCTCAACCGGGACTTGACCTTGGACTCCGAGTTCTTCCAGACCTTTCAACATTTCTTCCCGATTCGGAGACTTGCCGTGCCAGCCGGCGACATCTTCCATGAAACTGACGCCCTTGCCTTTGACCGTGTCGGCCAGGATGACCAGCGGTTGGCCGGTATGTCCTCCCGCCCCGGCTTGCGGTCGGGTCTTGGCCTCTTCCAGGGCCATCACTACCTGTTCCATGTCGTGGCCGTTGATATGAACCACGTCCCAGCCGAAGGCGCGGTACTTATCCGCAAGGGGCTCGACATCCATGACGTCGGCGACCTTGCCGTCAATCTGCAGCCGGTTGACATCGACGATGCCGATCAGATTATCGAGGTGATAGTGGCCGGCCTCCATGGCGGCTTCCCAGACTGAGCCTTCCTGTTGTTCGCCGTCCCCCATAATGCAGAACACTTTCGCGCGCCGGCCATCCAACTTGAGCGCCAGTGCCTGGCCGACGCCGAGACTGAGGCCCTGTCCGAGGGACCCGGTGGAGAACTCTACCCCGGGCAATTTCAGCCAGTGCGGATGGCCCTGGAACGGCGAATAAAGCTTGCGCAGGGTAGACACATCTTCCTTGTTGCAGAACCCGGCGAAAGCCAGGCCTAAGTACAGGCAGGGAGCCTTGTGTCCGGTCGACCAGATGATGCGATCGCGTTCCGGCCAGTCGGGATCCGCCGGATCATGGTTTGCCACCCGCAGGTACAGCGCCGCCGTAATGTCCATTGCCGATAGGGTGCCGCCGGCATGTCCCGAACCGGCGGCGTGCAAGCAAACCAGGTTGTAGCCGCGCAACAACCGCGCCTGCTCCTTCAACTCCGGAATTGTGTACGTACGACGAACTTCGCCAGTCTTGGAATTGACGATTGCCATGGTTTATGCCTCTTTGTGAGTTCGCTTGCCAGGAATGAAGGGAACCCGTGATTCTGCTACAAGCACGTGCTACACGCAATAAAAAACCAAGTCGTGCACGCCGGAAACGTCGGCGCTCACAGGTCAATGTGATAAGCGGCGACCTCCGGACACAACACCTACCACAGAGACACAGAGACACAGAGAAGACTTGGGATTTGGGAATCGGGAGTTTTCTCTGTGACTCTGTGTCTGTGTGGTAGGTGTTAGGCTCTGCCCGTGACAGGCGTCACTGCAATCGCCATGCGGGCTTAATAAACTGAAGCTTGGGACCGAGTCTCCAAGCCCGGAGGTGTCCCATGGTGCGTCACCAACCCTGTCTCTCATTTCTCCTTGTCCCTTGCGATTGCGATCCGCTTGCCGCTCACCCGCCGCTTTGCGGGCAGAGAAAGGAGCCGTCATGTCGCTTAATAAGCTGAAAGAGTTTTTGGAGGCCAATAACATCAAGTATCAAGTGGTGCAGCACTCCCAGGCCTATACCGCCCAGGAAATCGCGTCCCGGGCGCATATCTCCGGCCAGGAGCTGGCGAAGACCGTGATGCTCAAGGTGGACAACGATCTGGCCATGGCCGTTTTACCGGCTTCGGAGCACGTCGATCTGACGGCGATTAAAGAGCAGATAGGAGCGGAAAGCGTCCGTCTGGCGGCCGAATTGGAGTTTGCCGGCTGCTTCCCGGATTGTGAAACCGGCGCTATGCCGCCTTTCGGCAATCTGTATGGACTGCCGGTCTTGGTGGAGGAGACACTGGCCCGCGACCAACAGATCGCCTTCAACGCCGGCTCCCATACCGAGTTGATGCAATTGGCGTACGAAGACTTCGCCAGACTGGTTAACCCCAGGGTGATCCAATTTCGCCGGCAGAAAGTGCGCCGGGCGGCTGCCGGCGAAGACCGGCTGTGGTGATTAGCGAAAATCTTTTCACCACAAAGGACACAAAGTACACGAAGGAGCAAGCAAGAGTCTTTTGACGGCAAGGGAAGCAGCGGTACGCAGAGAACTTCTCCCCCCGGGTCCTTGGGGTCCTTTGTGGTGAAAAAGGTCTGGCGTGCGGACACAGGGGCGGTTATGAATTACGCACTCGCAGATCCGTGTTTAGTTACAGAGCCAGTCTGTACCGGTACCTGCCCGATTGAACCCATCTACTGGCGCTCTGCCCAGCGGATTAGTGCCAACCCGTTGGAGTGTGTCGCGCCCGGGGAGTGCAGCGACTGTACGGCTTGCCTGGCAGCCTGTCCGGTATCGGCGTTGCGGAACTAACTTCACCACCAAGGACACGAAGTACACGGAGGAGTAAACGAAAGCCTTTTGACCCCAAAGGGAGGGGTGGTACGCAGAGAAGACTTCCCCTTTTTTATAGTTTCCTTCGTGTCCTTGGTGTCCTTTGTGGTTGTGGTGACTCAGTTCTAAGTGTCCACCCGGCTGAGAGCCTGCAAGTGTGCGCGAAAGGCGCGAATCTTGGCGGCCAGGCTTTCTGCGGGCGGTTTCAGGTCTGTGGCCGGGCTGCTGACCACCAGCCGATGGACACGCGACTGAATTGCCATGCGCCCATAAAAGAAGCGCCAGCTCTGGGCGTTGATCTGCGCGGCGAACCAGGCTAGTTCAGCTACTCCCATACGGTAACGGGGAATCAGGACGCGTACCGAACTGCCGCCATTTCCGCGGGCCACAAACGCCCAGGGTTGTAAGGCGGCTTGCCCGAACGCGGTGATCGTCAGACCCCCGTGGGCAAATACCTCGGGGCCGGCGGCTTCGATGAGCCGTACGATGCTGTTGCTCCGGCCGCCGCTGGAGATATAGGGAGTTCCCCCATCGGCATAGTGCTTTTCTCCGGCCGATTTGCCGTTCCATACGTGAAAGAACTCGCCAACCGGAGATCGCCGCCCCAGCGGTAGCCGGGGCAGATTGCTCCATTCGATCTGCGTGAAGTCCTCAAGCGCGCTTTCGGCCAGGTCGGGGAATTCCGCCACCGCGCGAAACACCGAGCCAAGCACTGCCTCCTGGGCGCGCCGCATAACGCTGCCGGCCGCCTGTCGCTCGCCACAAGGCGCCAGGTGCCGGCCTTCTTCTGGAAACTGGAAACTGGAAATTGGAAACTCGTTTATCTCGGGTTGCGGCAGCCACTCCTGCGGGCTCCATTCGTTGCCGTTCTTGAGGCGTATTCCGGGAACTGCTATGGCCAACCGGGACGCCACCGTCTTGCCGGCCCGCAGTGCATCGAAACAGCGCTTGACCTCCGGCAGTTCGCAACCGGAACAAGCGACCCGCTTGTTCTTGAGTTTTTCAAAGCCGTCATTCCAAACCCGCGCTACCAGCACCTGGCCTTCGTCCGGTTGCGGCTGGTGGGCTATGCCCACCATGATCGAAGTAGGCGCTGCGGTCGGATAGAACAGGTCTTCCGGCAGACTGATGACGGCCAGTACCGTGTGGCGGCGGACGAACTCGGCGCGCCAGGACGAATGTTCTTCATCGGCAAAAAGGCCCGCCTTGACCACCACCGCACAGAGTCCACCGGGGGCAAGCGTCTCCATGCTCGCGTCCAGGAAGTCGCGCTCCGGTTCCGCACCCTGGGAGAACGGCGGATTGAGAAATGCGCGGCTGAAGCGGCCCCGTATAGGACGGCGCTGCAGCGCGTCAAAGCAGCTTCCTAACACGATGGGGCCGTCTTTCAGGGCGGTCAATGGTCCCGCATCGCCGCCTGCCCCCGGGTAAGCAGCGCTGGCGTCCTCGCCGGCAGGCTGCATGTTCCCACGCAACTTGGGGCTTCGCCGCCCGCCACTGGGAGCTTGCCCTGAGTCTTGCGAAGGTACGGTGGCGCACCGAAATATGAGATTCAGGGTTGCCAGTGCCCATACGGTCGCATTGGTTTCAAAGCCGCAGACGATGCCGCCCTTTTCCTGAGTCCCGCCGGATCCAGGCGGCGTGGCGTCCGCCAGCATCCGCTCATAGGCCGGTACCAGGAATCCTCCGGTGCCGCAGGCAATGTCGATTACCTTGTCCTCCGGGCCAACTCCTACCAGGTCGACACAGAAACGGGTGATATGGCGTGGGGTAAACACAATGCCGAGCGCATTGTTGTCATACCCATAACGCAGGAAAGCCTCATAGAAGATGCCCCAAAAGTCGAAATCTCCCCGCAAGGCGTGCGCCACGTCAATGCCGGCCAGCACGTGGGCCATAGTGGGAAGCGACGGTTCCAAGAGCGGGAAATCGGCGCCGCGCAAGCGCAACGCATCCCACAACCGGCGGCGCTGCGCGGGGAAGACCGCGGCCGACGCCAACGCGGCCGCCAGTTGCCGATTCACGTCGGCCAGCGCAGGTTTGGATTCCGGGCGCAGACCACCGTACGCTTTTGCCAGCAACAAGGTGGCGAGTACTTTGGGACGCAAAGGCGCATCCACCTTGGCGTCACGCAGCAATCGGCTGATCTGGATGGCAGCGTCTTGTAACTCCGCGTTGGACGGGACACACACCGTTGCCGGCTGGCTTGAGGGCGCCATTCTAGTGCACCTTGCTCCTACTCGCGGGCGTATTCCTTCAGTTTCCGGTAGAGCGTGGTCTTCCCGATACCCAGCAAGCGGGCGGCCAGCAGCTTGTCCCCATTCAACTGATCAATGGTGCTCAGGATGGCTTGTTTCTCCAGGCGCGCCAGGGGGATGACCTGCGTCCCGTTGGGCAGGCTGCGCGAGCCGTGCAAGGGGGCGTCTTGTACCGCCGAGGGGAAATCCGCCGGACGCAAAACCGGTCCCGAACTCATGGTGCAGGCCCGTTCCAGACAGCTTTCCAGTTCGCGTACGTTACCCGGCCAATCGTACGCCACCAACGCCTCTAAGGCCTCCTCACCCAGAGAATGCGGCCGCCCGCTGACGCGCACCAGCCGGTCAAGAATCTGCTGCGCCAGTAAAGGAATATCCTGCTTCCGTTCGCGTAACGGTGGGATGCGCAAGGTCAACACATTCAGCCGGAAATAGAAGTCGCGCCGCAACCGCCCTTCCGCCACCGCGTGCTCCAGGTCGCGGTTGGTAGCCGCCAGGATCCGTACGTTGATGGGAATGCGCTTGCTGGCGCCCAAAGGCTGAATCGCATGCTCCTGAATGGCGCGCAACAACTTGCCCTGCAAGTTGAGGGGCAGCTCGCCGACTTCATCCAGAAATAACGTTCCCCCCTCGGCGATCGTCATTAAGCCGTCCTTGGAACGGGTAGCTCCCGGGAAAGCTCCCTTCACATATCCAAACAGCTCACCCTCAATCGAGCCCGGCAATAGCGATGCGCAATCGAGCACGATGAACGGATGGTTTCGCGTGGGTCCGGAGAAGTGAATGCAACGCGCCGCTAACTCCTTGCCGGTGCCGCTTTCACCCAGGATCAGCACCGGATGCGTACTTTGCCCGGCTTTTTCGATAATTCGGTATAACTTCTCCATGGCCGGAGAACGGCCCACGATCTCCGTCACCGGGGAACGGTCGACGATGGCGGCGGCGGCCGCCGGCAGCCTGTCCTGTGCGATTCCCCGGTCGGCTGTGGTCTTCAACTCCTCCTGCACACGCTGCAGCAGCGCTTTCAGTTCGGCGGCGGTGAAGGGCTTGGCCAGATAGTCGTAAGCGCCCAACTTCATCGCCTCGACCGCAGCCGGAACCGTCGGCTGGGCCGAGGTGATGATAACCATCACCTCGGGCCAGCGGGATTTCATATGCCGGAGCGCATGCAGCCCGTCCCCGCCGGTGGCTGCGACATCCAGCAACACTGCCTCTACCTCTTGTGCTTCCAGGCAACGATAAGCATGCTCGACGCTTTCCGCCGCAAAGGCATTGAAGCCGTTGGCGTGCGCTGCCTCGCGAAAGGTTTGGAGAACGTTTCGGTCCTGGTCAACAATCAACAAGCTCGGCGCTGCCGAGTCGCGCTCTGCGATAGGAGCAACCCCAGTGGCGTGCATATGGTTCCTCCACCTCAACCCGACGTAGAAAAGCCCCGTATTTTGCCCCCAGCCGCAAAGTCCCAAAATGGACCGGCAGGACACCCTCAGCATAGCGTTTTCCATTTTGGAAATGAACAGCGCCAGGCCCTAAGGGTGAAAAAATTCCCGGAATGAACCGGGCTACGGTAGAGTGGGCAGAAGCCTTCGGAGACGGTCCCGTTGCTTTCTGTGACTTACCTGTTGCCGCCCAAAAGCTGTGCCAGGCGAGGGTCTAGAAGGACACACGGCGAATGGGGAAGTGATTCCCAAGTTGGAACCGGGGCGCGCACATCTTGGAACGGAGCGTTTTCCCGGAGTGGGATGGTTCGTAGTTGAAATTGCAAATCACTTTCATTAGGCTGGGGCCGGAAAGGCCTCCCCGCCCCCGCCCCTTGCCTTCGGGCACGCCCGGCCGCATCCTAATGAGCAAGCGCCTGGATAGCGCTGACGTCCTCAGCCTGTCCTGAGGGAACCGAAGGAGCGGCGGGCTGCGGATGGCAAAAAATTGGGACCCGCGTCCCGAAGGCGAAAAGTAAGTGGTGCGGGGTGAGGATGCTGGCGCTGCTGCGTTTTTCCTATTTTCTGGGATGAGTTGGTGGAGCTCTGGTGGAAGAAAAAGTTCTTATCGTGGAAGATGAGGAGAACGAACGCTCTGGCTTGGCGGACCTGATCTCCGCCTGGGGTTATCGTACCGAAACGGCGGCCGATGGGATGGCCGCCCTGGAAAAGGTGGCTGTCTGGGGTCCTGCCATCATCGTTACCGACCATGCTATGCCGCGCATGACCGGCTTTGAACTGCTGGAACATGTCGCCAATCATGCGGAAGGCATCAAGGTGATCCTGCTTACCGGCCAGGGCAACGTGGAACTGGCGGTTAGCGCGATGAAGCTGGGCGCTTATGATTTTCTGGAGAAGCCCGTCAATCCCCATCGCTTGCGCTCCATGTTGCAAAACGCGGTTCGCCAGCGCGGCGCGGAACTCGAAAAAGAGGTGCTCAAACGCGAACTGCGCGATCGCGGGCTGTTTGGCCGCCTGATCGGGTCTTCCGGAAAAATGCAGGAAATCTTCCGGCTGGTGGAAATGGTCGCGCCCAGCACCGCTTCGGTGCTGATTACCGGCGAAAGCGGCACCGGCAAGGAGCTGTTGGCGCGTACCATTCATGAACTCAGCCCGCGCAAAAACCGGCCGTTCGTCGCCATTAACTGTGCCGCCATTCCCGAGACCCTGATTGAAAGCGAGATTTTTGGCCATGAGAAAGGCGCCTTTACCGGGGCGCTGGAACGGCGCGTAGGTTGTTTCGAACTGGCCGAAGGCGGGACCTTGTTGCTGGACGAGATTGGCGAGATGCCCGTGGCGACGCAGGCCAAATTGCTGCGCGTGCTGGAAGACCACAAGTTGCGCCGGCTCGGCAGCAAGACGGAAACCGCGGTTGACGTGCGGGTGCTCACCGCCACCAACAAAGTCCCGGAAGAAGCCGTCGCCAAGGGCGAATTGCGCAACGATCTCTACTACCGCCTGAACGTATTCAATGTCCATATGCCGCCTTTGCGCGAGCATAAAGAGGACCTGCCGGAACTGGTGCACGGCCTGCTGGCGGAATTGAATGATAAGCATAGCCGTAGTGTCGGCCTGGTGAGCGAGACCGTCATGCAAGCCTTCCAGCAGTATTCCTGGCCGGGCAATGTGCGCGAGCTGCGCAACGTGCTGGAGCGGGCCATTATTGTCTGCGAGCACTCGGTGGTGCAGCCGCGCCATCTGCCCCCCGGCTTCGGCCAGGCGCCCCTCACGCCGGCCGCCGCGGAGAGCGCGAACTCGGTCCGGGTAGGCGTGGGCACCACCGTGGAAGAGGCTGAGCGCCTCCTGATCTTGAAGACCCTGGAGGCTACCCATAACAATAAAACCCGCGCCGCGGAGATCCTGGGCATCAGCCTGAAAACACTGCACAACAAACTGAAGGAGTACGGCAAGGACAATTTCCATGAGGAAGTAACAAGTAACCAGTTAAAACGCTGAAAAGCAGTAACAAGTAACTGGTAACGAGTAACAAGTTAAAAAGCAGGGCTTCTTACTTGCCACTTGCGACTTGTTACGTATTACTTATTTTTCCATGCCCTGGCTGACGCTTAAAACGAAGCTGGTTATTGCCATCACCACCATGGTGGCTGCCTTGGTGGGGGTCTTCGCCTACCTCTATGTCTACCAGGTGGTGCACACGCGTATTCGCGACGCCTATGTCGACGGGGATTTCGTCAGCCACGAGATCTTTAATGCGGCACGCCAGACTCTGGAAGCCGATTTGCAAAATACCCGGATCGACACCAGCAATCCGGAGGAACTGCGCGCGGCCATCCAGCAGACGCTGGCGACCGATGCCGGGCTCAGCGCCTTGCTGCAGTCGATCGTGGGCTACTCGCGAATTATCTACGATGCGGCAATCGTGGACCCCAGCGGCCGGGTGTTATTGCATACCGACACGGATATGCAAGGCCAGCCGATGCCGCCGCGGCCGGACTTCGACCGCCTCCTGCGCAGCGGCCTCTGGCGGCAGGTTGCGATTGTCTATGGCCCGCCCCAGGTGTACGAAATCCGCATGCCGCTGGAGCGCGGCGGCGCCCCCTTTGGCGATATTCGCATCGGGCTTTCGACCATCTTCATGAAGAGCGAAATGCGCCCGCAATTGAATCGGGCGCTGCTTTTCTCCAGCGTGGCGATTGCGGTTTCGTTGTTTTTAGCAGCCGGCTTGTCCAATCTGGTGCTGCAGCCCCTGGAAGCCATCGGGCGGCGCCTGGATCGCATGAGCGCCGGCGAATTGGAGCTGCCCGCGGACCGCCGCGCGGATGAATACGGGGTGGTAACCACCAAAATCGATCGCCTCGGCCGGCAAATGCGCGATGTTAAAGAGATCTTCTCCGCCTTGAAGGAAAACCTGGACCAGATCATGGCCAACCTGCAGGACGGCCTGATGCTGTTCACCCGCGATTGGCGGGTGGTGCTGGTGAGCGCCTCGGCGGAACGGTTCACCGGCTGCGCCCGTGCGGAAATGCTGGGCCGCCGCCTCGAAGAGGTGTTTACGCGCGAATCGCCGTTGGGCCGGCTGGTGCTGGACAGTTTCGAGCGCCGCCAGCCCGTCGCCGGCTGTGAAATCGAAAGCGCCGGGCGCTCGATCGAGGTGGCGCTCGACTTCATTGCCGAAGGCGGGGAAAGCATCGGCGCGCTGCTGACCATGCGCGATGCCGAGTCGGTGCGCCGCATTGAAAACGAGATCGAATTCTCCCGCCGCCTGGCCGCCATCGGCCGCCTCACTTCCGGCGTTGCCCACGAAGTGAAAAATCCCATCAATGCCATCGTCGTTCACCTGGAAGTCCTGCGGGAAACGTTGCACGACCTGGATCCCGCGGCGCGCCGGCACATGGACATCATCGGCAGCGAGATTCAGCGCCTGGATCGGGT
>Ga0326728_10016567_pt1 | contig 15004 bp, 4 predicted proteins | sample MB3enrmetagenome_FD_207602 | JGI IMG/M metagenome (GOLD analysis project Ga0326728, IMG submission 207602) | Lab enriched peat soil microbial communities from McLean, Ithaca, NY, United States - MB31MN | ecosystem: Environmental > Terrestrial > Soil > Wetlands > Peat | place: USA: New York...
AGCCCGACTACCCCAAAGCCTACTTTAACCGCGCCAACGCCTATCGGCACTCAGGCCAATGCGACCCGGCCATCGCCGACTACACCCAGGCCATCGCACTCAACCCCTCCTACGAGAGCGCCTTTGTCAATCGTGGCATTTGTTATGACAACAAGCAGCAATACAGCCAGGCAATGCAGGACTATACCCAGGCCATCAACCTGGATAGCCAGGATTCGATTGCCTACCACGACCGTGCGCTGGTATTCAACAGCTTGCACGATTACACCTCGGCCATTCGCGACAACACCCGGGCCATTGAACTCAACCCGCAATACGGCAATGCTTACGACGGCCGTTGCTGGTCCAGAGCGCTGGCCGGCAGGGAACTCCCTCAGGCGCTGGTCGACTGCACCACGGCACTGCGCTTCAGCCCGAACAATGCCAACACACTCAACAGCCGTGGCCTGGTCCAGCTGAAAATGAAGCACTACGCGCAGGCGTTCGCAGACTATGATGCATCCGTTAACGGCGACCCCTCCGAAGCGTCTTCCTACTTCGGCCGCGGCGTGGCAAGAAACCACATGAAAGGCGACAAGGGCAAGGGCGATGCCGATATCGCCACCGCAAAACAACTTTACCCGGACGTTGCCAACGAGTTTATCCGCTGGGGCTATCACGATTTCTGAGCCGCATACGTGCCCGGCAACAAGGCCAGTCCGAAACGACTGGCCTTTTGTTTACAGTGATGGTTTTTGAGATCTCGTCATGCAACCTGCCTTGCTCAAAATCACCGGCAATGCCGGACTACCGCTAACCGAGATCAGGCGATTCTTGCAGTCGATTGAAACCCTGTATCACGGCATCCGCACCATCGAAAGCATGGCCGCTACCCAACGCGGCCTGTTGCGCCAGATCAACGGACCGACGCGGATCGACGACAGCGTGTTTGACGCAGCCGCGGATGACTCGCTGGTTCTCAATGCGGCCGAACTGCATTCACCCGGCTACTGGGAATTGCTCGGCCAGTTCAACCCCCTCACCTTCTTGCGCGATCTGCTGCGGGACATCCACGAACGTCAAAAAGACCGGAGCTTTCGCAATCAGGCCGAAGCCGATGCCTTGGTCCTGAAAAACCTGCTGTTGAAAAACCGGGTATTGAAAGAACAGATCGCGCTACTGGAAAAAGCCGGCGTGGACAGCGAAGACATTCGGGCGCTCTTGTTGCGGCAGCTGCTTCCCCCCGCCCGCGAGCTGATACGGGCCACAGAACACAAGGTGTGCGAAACGGCCTTGCTGGCGGTGGCGCAACAGGATGAGGCGGACGACTGACCGAACGCTACGCAGCGGCCAGATGGGCCCCGGAAAACCCGGAAGTCGCCGGTAAGCAAAGAACAGCGCCTTCGTGCACCACCTATCAACCTGTCATCCTCGCGAACGCGGGGATCCAGGCGATTGGCGAAAACGATGACCGGGACGAGGACTCCCGTCAGGCGCGGGTTTCGAGCCAATGCGGGCGCCTGTTGGTTACTTATCTTTGGCGAAGCAAAGACAAGTCGGGAAGCGCATCTGCCTCTCGATTGTTTAATAAAAAAAGGGCGGCCAAGGCCGCCCCGTCTTCTTCATGTATCCCCGCAGGTATCAGGCAAACCCGCGCTTCTCCATGCTTTCCGTTTCCTGGCTCTTGAACTGCCCGAAGCGCGGCAGGAACTTGTCCCAGTCGATGATGTGACCATCGATTTCCGGACCGTCGATACACGCATGCTTGCGCACCAGCTTGCCGTCGATATTGACCGGAACCATGCAGGCGCCGCACATGCCGGTCGCGTCCACCATGATCGAGTTCAGGCTGGCCACCGTCTTCACGCCGTACGGACGGCTCAGATTGCAGACTGCACGCATCATCAGCGGCGGACCGATGGTAACGACTTCGGCGATCGGACGACCCCCTTGCTGCGCATGCTCCAGCATCGTTTCCAGCGGTCCGGTCACGAAGCCCTGCGTACCGAGGCTGCCGTCGTTACTGGTGTAGATCACGTTAAGCTGCTCGCCGAATTCGGCCTGCAACTTCGCCACCCGATCTTCCGACCCGGTCCAGAACGACACATCGGCGCTACGCACACCCGAGATCAGGGTCACGTGATTACCGAGTCGCAGATGCTCGCGCATGATCGGGTAGACCGGCGGCAGACCGACACCGCCCGCGGTGAACACCACCGTCTTGCCGCCTTCGTAACGATGCAGTTCGCTCGCCAGTCCCAGGGGACCTGCGATACCGGCAAACGCCTCGCCGACTTCCATCTTGTTGATGGCGATACTGCTGGTCCCCACGCCCTGAATCACCAGGGTGATGGTGCCGGCTTCGGCATCCCAGTCCGCCAGCGTCAGCGGAATCAGCTCACCGTCCGGCCAGGCCAGAACACGCACGAACTGCCCGGCCTTCGCCGACTTGGCGATCATCGGCGCCCGCACGGTGAACTCGACGATGCCTTCGGCCAGATGCGCCTTGCCGACAATCGTCTGCGGAGCAGAGCCCAGATGGGAGTAGCTTTCCGCACTCTTCACCATGCAACGGATCTGTTCGGCCGTGAGGTCGATATCGCCGACGATTTCGCGCGCGGCCGACTGACCGTCACCCGCGGCACGGATCGCCGTAGCGCCGCCACGGGTGGCATCCCCGCCGGAGTACACGCCGTCGATCGAGGTGCGCTGCGAACCGCCGCCGACTTCGATGGTGTCCCACTTGGTCGTTTTCAGTTCGGGTTCCGAATCCTTGATGATCGGGTTGGCACTGTTGCCCAGCGCCATGATCACCAGATCCGCCGCCATCAGCTCGGTTTCGCCGGTGGAGCTCGGCGTACGACGGCCGGAAGCATCGGGGGCGCCGAGTTCCATGATGTCGAGACGGGCATGCGTCACAAAGTGGGTCTTGCTGTCGCCGATAAACTCGCACGGCGCACGCAGCACCTTGAGGGCGATATCCTCTTCCAGCGCGTGATGCAGCTCTTCGACGCGGGCAGGCATTTCGTCGCGGGTACGGCGGTACACGATGGTGACCTTCGCGCCCAGACGGCGTGCGGTACGCGCCGAGTCCATCGCGGTATTGCCACCGCCGATCACGATGACATGCTTGCCGCGCGTTTCCGGCAGCGGTGTCTCGTAATCCTCGCGCAGACCCTGCATCAGGTTCACACGCGTCAGGAACTCGTTGGCCGACATCACATTGATCAGGTGTTCGCCCGGCACGTTCATGAAGCGCGGCAGACCCGCGCCGGTGCCGACAAACACACGCCAGAAACCGGCGTTTTTCAGATCCTGGATCGTCGCGGTCTTGCCGACCACGAAGTTGGTCACGAACTGGCCACCCAGGCGCTTGATCTTGCCGACCACATCGTCGATCAGCTCGTTCGGCAGACGGAACTCGGGAATGCCATAGCGCAAGACACCGCCCAGCGCATGGAATGCCTCGAACACCGTCACCGGGAAGCCTTCGGCCGCCAGCAGATAGGCGTTGATCAGGCCGGCAGGGCCGGAGCCGACCACCGCCACCGGCGGCTTGTCGGCGGCAGACCACGGATCCGCCAACTGCACGCACGACGCGGCGCCCTGCGGATTGCGCACCTTTTCGCGCTGCGGCAGGAACCATTCGAGCTGACCGATTTCGATCGGCTGTTTCTGGTGTGCGCACACGCCCTGGCACTGCAATTCTTGCGGGCAGACCCGGCCGGTCACGTTAGGCAGCGGGTTGCAACTTTCGATCAGCTCCATGGCTTCGCGGAAACGGCCGTTACCCAGCAGCGACAACACTTCCGGAATATGGATCTTGACCGGGCAGCCGCCCTTGGGCTCGGCCTTGCCCTGCACCTTGACGCCCTTCTCGCATGGCTTCTCATCGCACTGCTTGTCGCGCAGCGCTTCCAGCCACACGATCAGGTCGACCTCGCGAGCCGTGTAACCCAGGCTCATGTAGCCCAGATAACCCTGGTTCACCAGGCCGAAATCGTTGGCGCGCACATCCGGATCGCGGATGTACGGCGGAATGAAGCTCTCCGCCGGCCAGTTCTCCGACAGCCCCTTGAACATCGGGTAACGATCCGACAGATGCAGATCGATACCGCGGATGAACTTGCGCTTCAGCTTGAGCGGGACGCCCCAGATAAAACGCATCAGCAGCAGGCTGGTGTCGTCTTCACGCACCAGACGCTCCCACAGGGCGCGCACGAAATCGGCGCCGAGTTCGTCTTGCTGGAACTCCCACACCACTGCGTTGATACCGTCGCCGATGAAGATGTCGCGGAATGCCTGCGGCTCTTCCAGCAGACGGCGCCGCAACAGCGCCATCTGCATATGGAACGACTCAACGGCTTCGGTCTGGGCCAGCGCTTCCATTTCGTCGCGCGACACATTCATCACGTTGCTGACGTCCAGAAAGCGTTGCAGATCGTTCTGATTGAACGCTGCCTTGTCCATTGACGTGTTGCTCATCGAATGATCTCCGCATCACAGTTCGCGACGACGCGCTTCACGCGGCTTTGCAGTTCAGGCGTCACCTTCACGTGGTCCAGCGCACCCGGGATCATGCGGGCCACTTCACGGCTTTCGCCGTCAACCACGATGCGGGTCTTCTCGAACAGCTCCGACAGGTCCTGTACGCAGGTATTGCACATGGTGCACTTGGCCTGATCGGCGTCGTTGAAGGTCACCAGCGCATTGCCTGCGGCAGCGGGCGCTGCGCCCTGAGCGGCCGGTGCGGTCGATGCCACCGGGACGATCGGGATACGCGCCACATTGGCCGGCGCACTGCTCGAGGTCGCCAGATCGGCCATGGCGCGTGCCATGGAATCGAGCGAATCCTCACGGTGCTGTTGCGACTCGTCGTATTTCGCCTGCAGCGCGGCCATCGCGGCGCGATGCTGCTCGTTGAGCTGAACGACATGTTGTCCGCTCAGGCTCTGCAACAGCTTCCAGTACTCGCGGCGTTCTTCCACCAGATCAACGACGGACGGATCGAGCGCAAGGCGAACCAGGCGGCGCGCATAGTCGGTCGAGTAGATGAACGGCGTCTTGCCCAGTCGGGCTTCAGCGCTCAGCTCGACGTAGGCATCGACCACCATCGGTTCCGCATCGTTGTCCGTCAGTTTGCGGAAGTGTTTCTTGAAGCGGTTTTCACCGAGTGCGAAGTTGGCCGGCGTCAGCGCAATATCCATCAACTGCAGCTTGCCGTCTTCGTCCAGGAACTCGATCGACTTCGTGGTCCAGAGCTTGGTCGGTTCCGGGTTGCCTTCGAGCGAGAAGCGCTCATGCAGCGACTTGCCCAGTCGCGGATCGTGCACGAATACCGGGTTCATGCGGCTTTCGACCGCCAGACGCGATTGCTGTGCGGAAGCGCGGTCGGCAATACCATGCTCGCCCTGGCACGGGGTATACACATCCAGCAGCGCCGGACCGTCCGTGTAACACAGGAAAGACATGGCGTTCTTCAGGAAGTGACCTTGCAGCGCGGTGCTGCTGGAGCAGACCAGCACGTTGGAATGGAAAGAGGCGATGATGCCCAGTTCCTTGCGCGATTCGCGCTTGCCGGTATGCTTCTTGCCGTGACGCGCCAGATCCGCATCCTGACCGACGAAGCTCGACGTCGAAGCCTGGCCACCGGTATTGGAATACGCACCGGTATTCAGCACCAGAACCTTGATCGGCGTGCCGCTGACCAGAATGCGCGACAGCGCGCCGAAGCCGATGTCATAGGTCGCACCGTCGCCACCGATGGTCATCACGGTCGGCAACAGACCCAGTTCCTTGGCGGTGAACTGGCTCCAGTCGAGATAACGCAAGGCGGCGTCGTCGACTTCGGGCACATAAGCGCCGTCCAGTTCCAGACGGGCCAGACGCAGGGCGCGAACATCGTCCGCACGCTGGGAAGAAATCCCTTCGAAGATCCCCTTCGCCAGCGGCTGGGCATCCTGGAACAGGCTGTTCACCCACGGATCGTTGTAAGCGTTGAACGGGAAGGTCGACGCGTACACGCTGCTGCAACCGGTCGAGTTGGCGACGACCGCACCGGACGGACCATTGCCGGTCGGGCCGCTTTCGTAGAAGTACAGCTGCTTTTCCAGCGATTCGATCAGCGTATGGATGCGGGCGACATGCGCTTCGCTGCCAGCGGGCAGCGTACCCAGACGGTCCTGCAGCTTGGCGATCACACTTTCCAGCTCGCCGATATGTTCGCGGCGGCGCTTGCCGGTAATGGCCTGATTGGTCGCCATCACCAGACGGATGGCGGTGACTTCGCCGCAACCGCGGCAGCCGCCATGACCACCGGTGGTCGAGTAGTAATTGGTGCGATCGAGCAGCAAGCGCTTGATTTCACCGCCCGGCTGGATGGCATCGTCGACAAAGCGCGACGGCGTACCCGGCAGCTCGCTCATGAACTCGAAACGGTTGCGCAGATCGTTCTGCAACGCGCCCGTCTGTTCCTTCGCAACCAGCGCACCCGGTCCGCAGACGTCTACGCACTCCAGACAGCCGGAGCACTTCCACGGGTCCACATTGACGGCATACAGCCCGCCGGTGCCCGGGGTCGCCTTTTCCATCGCATCGAAGAACGGACGTGTCCAGGCCACCGGATAGGCCTGCAGCTCACCGACCAGGCGCGTGAAATTCGACTGCAACATCGGCGACGAATCTTTCACCTCGGCGACCGCCGTGGCGACGCGCTCGTGGAATGGGGTGGCCCCCTTGGTCGCGCGATACGATTCGCGTACCGATTCGGACACGGCAAACACATGGTTCTTCATCGCATCGCGTTGCGACTCGGTGAGATCCAGCCTGCGGATACCGGCCTGCAGCAATTCGTGAATTTCATGCACGGTGTTCGGAATGGCGGCATCCGGACAAACCAGGGTGCACTCCATACAGCCGGTACATTGCTCCGGATTGAACATCGGCACCGTGCGACGGAACAGACCCTTGTCTTTCGAACCGGCGGTACCCGCCGGCATGAACAGACCCGTGCCAGGCAGAACAGGCGCTTCGCCCAGGGTACCCGCGCGGAACGGCGCCGCCACCATTTCTTCGTAGTAGTCACGATCGAACAGACCGCTGGCTGCCGGCGATCCCATGCGCTGGCACATGGATGCGGACAGTGCGACCGTCGTGGCCGGCACGGAAGCCGGTTCGGATTCGATCTTGGTAAACGCTTCGGATTGATAGTCGACCTTGTGGGTAGACTCGATACCGTCGCGAATCACCTTCATATTGCCTTCGACCACCGCAGCGCCCTTGCTGCCGAACTTCTTGGCGATCTGCTGGCGAACCTTTTCCAGAATCGCATCGGCGTTGGCACCGGCCAGCACTTGCGGCACATGGCCTGCTACCGCGCCGATAAAGGCGATCCCCATCATGCGGGTTGCCAGCTCAGGCGTCGGCGAGTGCTTGCTGGCGACAGCGAACGCATCGATCACCAGGAAATTGATGTTCTTGTCGCGGATCGTCTGGCGCGCCTGTTTCGGCAGATCGCGCCACACCTCTTCGGGCGAGGCATTGGACTGCATGATGAAGGTGCCGCCCTGAGCCAGTCCGCGCAGCGGATTGGTATGGCTGAACACCTTGTGGTCGGGCGAGATGACGACTTCGACATCTTCGAGTTCGGCGTTGGTGATCTTCACCGTTTCCGGGCTCAGCGTGATGTAGAAATTGGTCGGCGCGCCACTCTTTTCAGAGCCGTATTTCGGCGCCGACTTGGAATGCAGGCCCAGTGCCCCGGCCAGAATATCGGTCAGCAATTTGCCGGAAGCGATCGTGCCGTAGCCACCCACCGAGTGGAAACGCACGCGGAATGCGCCATCGGGCAGCAGACGCGGATTTTCTTCGGTATCGAGCGCCATCAGCTCGGTTTCCGGGTAGGCGGCTTTCAGGCGCGCCTGCATTTCGGCCATGCGCGGCGTCGGGTTCTTCGAGAAGAATTGGCTACCGAGGTAAACCAGCGGCGCTCCCTTGCCATCCACCATATTCTTGAACGCAGCGATCAGGTGACGCGGTTGCAGATCGTGCCCACCCAGACCGAAGATCGCCGTGGTCAGTTTCGGCATCTTGTCGATGGCCGGGATACCGGCATGACGCACTTCGTCGGCGTTTTCACGGGCTTTGAACAGCGCCTGGGTCACAAAGTTGGTCAGCGCGGTCTGATCCGAGCGCTCCAGCACCGTCACCGCCTTTTTGCCCTTGAGCGCGGCGACCAGTTCGGCTTCCGGGAACGGCTGCAGCAGCTTGATCGACACCACGCCGACCTTTTGCCCCTTGGCGCGCAAATGCGCCACAACGGCTTCGACGTCTTCCGTCACGGAACCCAGGCCGACCATCACCGTTTCGGCGTCGTCGCACATATAGGTATGAACCGGCGAATATTTGCGGCCGGTCAGTTTGCCGTACTCATCCATCGCCTGGCGCACCAGACCGGGCACCGCACTGACAAAGTGCGTGCGATGGTCGACCACACCCGCCTGGAAGTCGGGCTGGTTCTGCACCGGACCGGTCAGGCCCGGGTTATTGATATCGACCAGCGCGGGCACGCGCTGACGCAGGCCCTTGGCCTGGGCATTCACCCATTGACGCTTCCATTGACCGTGCAGCTCGGAAGGCAGCCAGGCCAGTGTTTCGGACATCAACTCGGCCTTGGCATCCTTTTCCACCAGGTCCGCGTGGCCATCCAGCCAGCCGCGCAGCGCCGTCACGTCGCTGGCCTTCAGATCGCCCAGATGGCGATTCAGGTACTGATTCAGTTGCGCCACGCGGCCCTTGGAGCCGAACAGCATTTCCTGCGCCAGCGTCGGGCACGGGATATAACCGGCCGGATCGCCAAGATACTCGGCCAGCAAATCGGGTTCGGGCAAGCTGGCTTCGCTCATCATGTGGCTGGTGGCAAAACCGTCCATCGCATTGGCGACAGGGATCAGCGACAGCGAAGACGTGCGATAAGCAATGGCTGCCAGGTCTGCGGCTTCCTGGGGGTTGGCGCCGAACAGAACGGTATAGCCGGAGGACAACAGGGCGTAAACGTCATCGTGACCCGCCATGACGTTCAACGAATGCTTGGAGACGACACGGGCCGCCACTTGCAGCACGAAACCGCCGACTTTCTTGCCGACCGTGACATAGTGCGACTCAAGGGCATACAGAATGCCCTGGCTGGACGACGCGTTCGAAATATACTGGCCACCGGTCAGGGATGCGCCCAGTGCGCCGCTTTGTGCAGAATGTTCTCCCTCGGGGCTAAAGAAGAACGGGTGTTTACCCCAGACGTTGACGCTGCCGTCAGCGCGCGCCGCTTCGAACAACTCGGCAATTTCAGTCGACGGTGTAATGGGATAACCAATCACGCCACCGCATACATTGTTCATCACGTGTGCCACGGCACCATTGCCGTTGATGACACAGGGAATGCCGGGGTACTTCGCTTGATTAACTTTCATTGAGACTGTATCCAAATAGCTGGGTTAAAACTCAACCGCCCCACCCCTGGCGACACACCGGGCGCAGGCAGCAAGCCAACGCCACGTCCATCTTCAAGGCTCTGGATCCGCCCGCCCGATCAGGGCGCAACGCCAGAAGGCGATCATGGGCACACCAAATCAATTTGAACCAAAACCCGGGAGTCGCCTCCCGTTGAAACTTGCTAATCAACCAACTCGACCAACACGATGTCCACTGCTGCCACAAGGCGACGACTGACGTCCGGGATACAATCCAGAAAGACTCCCTGTCTGTTCTTTTTTATTCCTGATTGCCTGGCGCGCGTACACAATGACGCAGCCCCACGCAAGCCCGTGTGTTGATCGATTTTCGATCAAAGGCGCCGGAAGCAATTGATCTATGTCATGTAGGATTAACATTTCACATAGAATAGTTTGCACATATTGCCGTTGCGCATTTTTTCCACCACACATCGTCCATAAAACCAGTTTTTTTAACTGGCTAGATTCGTTTTATCCAGTGTTTTCAACTTTTAAACATCGCGAACACTTTATGCAAAAAGACAGGCAGCCGGCGCTCCTGTCTTATTTTTAAAAGCATGTTTACATCAGAAGGCGCAGAAATAAGCATTGACATGCCCGCAGCGCGATCCAAAATGTAATCGTAGGAAAACACCCAAGCCAACGCGCGCAAACGCATTGTATTTCAATGCAATCGCTGACTCACCGCAGCGAGAAACCCCATGTCACAACCGCTGCACGACAGCATGGCATGCATTGCCATGATTGCGACCCTTGGCGCCGCCTCCGCCGCCAGAGCGGAAGATCTGTATGCCCCCTGGCTGACCCAGATCGGCATCAGCGACACCATCGAATCGGCTGCATCCTGGGGCAAGGGTCAGCTCATCATCACCGTTGACACCGGCATCCAGGCAAACAACGCCGAATTTGCCCCCGGCCAGATATCCGCCGCGTCCAGCGGCTGTGCCGCCACCAGCTTCACCTGCTCGAATGGCGCCAATGACGACGACGGACACGGCACCGCTGTCGCCTCGATCGCCGCCGGTAACAAAACCCTGGCGACCGTCATCAACTACGGTGGCTACAACACCCCGGCAGGGGCGTATATCGGTGTGGCGCCCAATGCCAACCTCGGCGCACAAAAAGCGCTCGACTCGACAGGAACCGGACAATTTTCGGATGTCGTCAACGGTATCTACAGTGCTGCCGACGCAAACGCCTCCGTCATCAACCTGTCGCTGACCTGGCTCGGCTCGCCGTCGATCGTCGCCGCCATCAATTACGCCGCATCGAAAGGGACATACATCGTCTGGGCGGGCGGCAACAGCTCGGCCCCGCTGCAATACAACGCCAACACATCAGGACTGACGAGCACGGCGATCGCACACCTGGTTTTTGCAGGCTCGGTCAGTAGCGGCAATACACTTTCCTGGTTCAGCAATACGCCGGGCAACGGGTCGCTGGTGACGACATCGGGAAGTCGTACCGCATTTTCGGCACGCTGGATCATGGCGCCGGGCGAAAACATCATCGCGCCCTACGCCCCCTATGGCGGCGACTGGTATGCCGCCTGGACCGGAACCTCGATGGCCACCCCGATGGTCAGCGGTTCGCTGGCGCTGCTGATGTCCGCCTGGCCGATTCTCAAGACCAACGGCACCGCGGCCAACCTGCTGCTGGCGACCGCCACCAATCTGGGCAACTCGACGACCTACGGTACCGGTCTGGTGAATCTGACGACCGCCTTTCAGCCCTACGGAACACTGAGTCTCACCGAGGCCAACGGACAGACCCTCCCCGTCAGCGGTCTGACAGGAACCCTCATCACCAGCGGCGCGCTGGGCAATCTGACTTCGATCACGTCAGAACTTTCCCATTTTGTCGCGCTCGACAGCTATGGCAGGAACTTCACCGTCAACCTGTCGGGACTGATCCGGGCCAGCCCGACCGCGGCTACCGTGAATCCGCTTCCGACCAACAGCAACACCGGCCCCAACAAGATGTCGTATGCGGATGGCAGCGAACTGGACTGGCAGATCACGGAGAACCCGCCCCCCGCCTTCGCCGGAGCAGGATTTTCCGACTCGCTTCATTCGACCTCGCACTCCATGTTCGCGATGCTGACCGAAGCGGACCGTTCCATGCTGGCACTGGGCTACGGTAATGTCCTGCCCTCCTCTTATGCCTACGCCCGCGCACTTTACGACTCGGAAGACGCGGGGATCGCGGCGTCGAACCTGAATACGGATCTGGCTTCGCTGACGGAAGGTGGGGGACAGATTGCCTACGGATTCCGTATCGGCCGCCATACCCGCTTTGCCGTCTCGTTCAGCGACACCGCAACGCAAGCGGCGCAGCCCGGTGTGATAGAAGTCACCCCCGCCAAGGCTGACACCTGGATGACACCGACGGCATCCAGTCTGAGCACGGGCATCACGCAAGACCTGTCGGATCAACTGCAGGTCGGCCTGACACTGCGCACGCTCAGAGAGCACAACAGTCTGCTTGGCGCGGCCTACGACCCCTCGGGTCCGCTGAGTCTTGGCACGACCAACGTCACGGACGAAGTCGGCGTCTCCGCGCTTTACGGGCTGACGGCTCACAGCAGTCTGTATCTCGAAGTCTCTCAGGCGCACACCCTCAACTCGGGCACGACCGGCGGTCTGATTGCCGGCGTCAGCGGCCTGACCGCCCGCGCCTGGGGGACGAGCTTTGTCAGTACCGACCTGTTCCGCGACAATGACCATTTATCGCTCTCGGTCAAACAGCCGCTGCGCGTCACCGCCGGATCGGCGCAATTGGCCACGACCGCCATCGACCCGGTCACCGGCGTAGCGAGCTTCAGCACCCTGAACGTACCGCTCGCCCCGACCGGCCGCGAAACGGATTGGATCGTTTCGTATGACACGCCGCTGTTCAAAACTCAACAATTGAGCTTGAAGGCAGGCTATCTGAAGGACTATCAGAATATCCAGGGAAACGACACCTCGACTTTCGGCGTGGTGTGGTCATGGAAGTTTTAGTGCGACTTGCGATGCTTTATCGACAAAGCGTGACAGATCCGTCAATACACGCTTAACACCGAAATACACCACTACTAATCGATGTTCCCCCACCGGCGCCCACCAGATCTTCAGGAGGCGGAATCTATTCATCAAAGTTTAACGAACAGTCCTTGGCGCATCGATAAACGACTGATATAAAACATAAAATTCAATAATATCTCCCATCGCCGCAAATTGAAAATACCTGTCTGATTTTAAACGCAAGAGACAAAAAATGGACATCGATCTTTATATTGGCGCTACAGGCTCCGCCCAGCCGTTTACCGACATTGCAACGCAAATCGGCACGGCAGCGACTATCGACACCATTGATCTGCTGACAGCGGGAACGTTGTCGATCGCAGGCATTGCAACCGTCATTGGCAGTGGGCAACCGGAAACCCTGACGCTGATATCGACCGGATCCGTCAATATCGAAGCGGTGGATACGGTCATCGGCGCCACGGGAACAACCGATACCCTCACACTGATGACAGACGGCGGCGTGATTGTCTCCGCAATCGCCACGGTGATCGGAACCGGCGACGGCAGCGGCTCGGACACGGTCACCCTGCTCTGCGATGGTGCGATCAGCGTCAGCAGCATTGACACGGTCATCGGTACCGGCGATGGCAGCGGCAAGGATACCCTCACCCTGCTGACCAGCGGCACGGTGGCCATTTCGTCCATCGATACCGTCATCGGCGCCAACAACAGCAACGACACCGTGACCCTGCTCACAGACCAGGCGCTCACCGTCAGCGGCATCGCCACCGTGGTCGGCACCGGCAACGGCAGCGGCAACGATACCGTCGCCTTGCTGACCAGCGGCGCGCTGGCCATCTCGTCCATCGACACCGTCCTGGGTGTCAGAGGCGCCACCGACATCGTCACGCTGCTCAGCGACGGTAATGTTTCGGTCAGCGGCATCGCGACCATGATCGGCACCGGTAACGGAACTGACGGTGTCGTCATGTTGAGCGCAGGCACGCTCAGCGTATCCGCCATCAGCAACGTGATCGGCACCGGCGGCACCGACACCGTCATCATGCTGACCAGTGGCGTCCTGGGCCTCTCCGACATCGCCAGTGTGATCGGCGCTAACGGAACCAACGATTCCGTTGGATTCCTCACGGGCGGCGCCCTCAGCGTAAAAAACATCGCGACCGTCGAAGGTGGAGTCGGTTCCGACACCGTCATTCTGACGGGCACCAGCGCCGTCGCGATCCAGGCATTCAACCCGACCGTCGGCGCCAACAGCATTACCGACCCGCTGACCGTGTTCGGTGCCGCCGGCACCACGGATACCATCACGCTGCTATCCAGCGGCAACTATGTCATTTCGAACATCGCCACCGTCATCGGCAGTGGCGGATCCGAAACCGTCACCCTCCTTTCCGGCAATGCCATCTCGGTGTCGGGCAGCACAACCGTCGTCGGCAATGGCGCCACGGATACCGTGACCCTGTTATCCGGCGAAAACCACATCCATGTCGTCAATATCGCCACGGTGATCGGCACCGGTGGAACCGACACGGTTTCCGTAATGAGCAGCGGCAGCATCCGGGTGTCGGGTATTGCGGATATCGCCGGTTCGAGCGCCTCGACCGATACCGTCACCCTGCTGAACTCCGGCGTCACGATCGGCGTTTCACACATTGCGACAATCATCGGTGCGGCGGGTGGCGATAACGTCCAGATACTGACGAGCGGATCGCTGGCGGTTTCGCAAATCGCCACGGTAATGGGCAATGCCGGCACCACCGACACCCTCACGATGATGAGCGGGGACACGGCGCTGGCCATCAGCGGCATCGCCACCGTATTCGGTAACGCGGGCAGCGACACCCTGACCCTGATCACCGCTGGCCATGTGCATGAGTTCAATATCGCCACCGTCATCGGCACAGGCGGCACCGACACCGTCTCGATCATGAGCAGCGGGACGCTCAGTGTGTCGGGCATCGATGCCATTGGCGGCAAAGTGGGCACGACCGACATCGTGACACTGCTCACCGGCGGCAACATCTCCTTGTCGAATGTCAGCACCGTCATCGGCTCCGCCGTCGGCACCGATACCGTCATCCTGACGACAAGTGGCACGCTTGCCGTTTCCCACATTGCCAGCATCATGGGCGCGAGCGGCACCACAGACACCGTTGTACTGCTCAACAGCGGCACGACAACAGCGGTCGCTGTCTCTAATATTGACGTCATCCTCGGCAACGGCAACACCGACATTGTCACCCTGCTCAGCAGCGAAAACCTCTCGGTTGGCGGTATCGGCACGGTCCTTGGCGCCACGAATACGGTCGACACCGTCCAGATGTTCTCGGGCGGCGCGCTGGCGATTTCAAACATTGCCACCGTACTGGGCGGCGGTCAGGTCGACACGCTGACCCTGCTTAGCGGCGGCAGCGTATCCGTGGCCGCCATCAGCACCGTGATCGGCGCCTCGGCCGGCGCCACGGTCACGCTACTCACTGACGGCAC
>Ga0326728_10016568_pt1 | contig 15002 bp, 16 predicted proteins | sample MB3enrmetagenome_FD_207602 | JGI IMG/M metagenome (GOLD analysis project Ga0326728, IMG submission 207602) | Lab enriched peat soil microbial communities from McLean, Ithaca, NY, United States - MB31MN | ecosystem: Environmental > Terrestrial > Soil > Wetlands > Peat | place: USA: New York...
GAGTCGGGACTGCGGTAATTCGTAATTTTCCCGCCCGTTGCCAGTCGGCATCAACCGCTACGGCAAAGCGGCGTTCGGCGAGAACCGCCCGCACTTCGTCGGTCGGAAGTCCAACTGAATCGGCAATCCGCATAAGTTCGTCAACTAGTGCGATGTTACTCCCCTCGACGAAATAGGCTTGGTAAACGGCACGATGAAAAGGGTCTCCCGCACCCCGCAACTCTGCCCATTTCCCTAGTTCCTGGGCTCGCCTGCTGTTGTAGGTGCGTGTTCGAACCGTCAGCGGAATCCCCTCTGCGGCTGCCAATTGGGACAGCCGCCCCTGCATGGCAGCGATCTCCGCCTCGCGGCCGGCAAAAAGCTTCGAAAGCTCCATTCCTTCCTCCGGTGTTTCAGGATGAAGGGGAAAGACCGACCAGCGGAGTTCGACTCCGTGTTCTCGTTGCAAACGATCGGTACGCACGGTACCGAGGTAACACCAGGGTCAGATATAGTCAAAAAAGACCTCTAAAATGGCTGTGTTGCTCATGGCTCTCCTCCCTATAACCTGCAACAATATTCCTTGTTACCTGTTCTACTATGAACAAATTCTGTTTTCATATCAGGTCAAAATAGTAAATACCACTTTGTGTTACCAATTCCGAAAGCAATCAGTATTTATTGCCATCAATTAATAAGCCAATATAAATAATATCTACCTCAGTAATTTCTGCTCAGCCATAGCATTCACCATGACGCCTATATAGGATTTAATTTGATCCTGACTTGAACCCAGTAACTCGGTTTCGGACGTGGCTGACCAGATCAGCTTGTCGTCTCGGGCGTTATAAAGGTTGGCTTCCATGAGCGCATATTCGTCCTCGGCCACATAACCAGGGGTATAAATGGCCTCATAACCATAACCGTAATAACCGCGCCAGTTGCCGTAATAGGAAGGCGGGTAATAGACACTTCCCGGAACATACGTTTGCACTGTCTTTTTGCTCACCAACCTCGAAATGAGCACCGCATCGGCGTCCAGTTCCTTCAACTTCGCTTCGATGACCGCATGGTCTTCCTGCTTTTTATCGGTTATTACTGTATAACTCGCTATAGCATCTATTCCTCGTGCATTGAGTTGTCTGACAAATTCATCCTCAAAAATTCTTTTGATTGCCGGTTTCTTGACTACCCCGATGACCATGATCTTACGGGGCTGCCTCGTATAAGTCGGGTCTTTCCAGGCAGAGGTAAGTTGAGTCGTTGCGCATGCTGTAATGAGCATTGTGCTGAGTACACCAATACTAATTGAATTTCGTAAAGTCCCCATCATTGTTGGTTTGCCTCCTTCAGTTAGATATTTCGAAGTTCGGCTGGCCAGTGCAGATGGCTACAGAGGAACTCCGCTCGCGGCTTTTTCCCCAAAGATTGATGCTAAGCCCGCGTCCTGGATCTTCCCGCCTAATGTCCCAAACCTTAGTTGTTTGAGTCAGATGGGAGGTTACACCTTTTTAATTGAAGCGATATGTGCTCGTTTTCAATATTAGACAAATATTCCCGGCTCTTAACGACATGTTTTGGGGCATGGTGTGCACCTCGTATGAGAATCAACTTTTGATACCTGAGTGCACGTCAGTTTGCTCTGCTCCAGCTGTCTCAAGGATGCTCTTGGCTTTTGACACCTCATCCGATGTACCGTGAGCGATGACGAGAAACTTGGCTGACTTGATCGCTGTCTCGTACAGCATGATCCTGTCCTGGGGAATACCAATGCTATACAGCGCGGCACCCAACGCACTCAGCCCACCGATCACCACGGCACCTTCCAATACCCCCACAAGCCACCCCACGATCGGGCCAAACATCACAAGCGGACCAACGCCTGGTATAACAAACAGGGCCGATCCAAACATCAAACCCCAAAAACCGCCCCAAAAGGCTCCCTATTTACCCCAGACCTTCATGCGGTCACCTGCATTGTAGAGGTCTTCTGGCTTCTTACAATTTCTCATCAATTCATCAAGTAGTTCGTCGGTTGTGGCCATCGTTTACTCCCTGAGTATTTACCAACGCTCTTTCGAACAAAAAAAACTGTCTTACCAGGACAAGATTCATCCTCTAAATGTATTTGACAAAATTAGCGCACCTTTTACTGAAAACATGATAGTGCCCGTGTCCCATTACAAAAAGGAAATCGCAACTAACGTGCCAGTGGCGACCTGAGGACACTGCGACTGAAACGGGCTGATTGTATGTGGGAAAAGGGGAATGGATGGTGCCGGAAAAGGGGAAAAGCACCAACGATATCCGTTAAGTTTGATGGAACTGCCATATATGACAGATAGCGTTGAGATAGCTAAACGCCCTGATGTTCTTTCATTTTGGTCTAATGACTTGTTATATCAACTAATCCAACCTTTTTATTTTACATTGGTTATTGGCAGGTTATTTGCTCCCGTTGTGTATGGTGCTGGTAATTTTTCCGAAGTGGATTCCCAGGATTGCGGGAGGAAGGTAAGGCAAAAGCAAATACATTCACCGCCAAGCATTATCCAGTAAATGATCTGTTGGCACTTGATTTACAAGATCACCTTGTGAGCGTGGCTGAGTCAGGGTGGGTTTTGATCGATATCCACGACAACATTCAAAGGAGAGGCGACTATGTCAAAGATCGAGAATGAATCAACGAAAAATGAAAAGCCTGTTTGGTTTATCACTGGATGTTCGACGGGCTTCGGCCGTGAACTCGCCATGCACTTGCTTGAGCACGGCTATACCACAGTCGTGACTGCGCGCAATCCTGATGATGTAAGCAACCTTGCCGCGGTGCGAAACTCCTTGGTACTCAAACTGGACGTCACGGATCAGGGTCAGATTGATAAGGCCATCAAGGCGGCCGAAGAAAGGTTCGGTCGCATCGACGTACTCGTGAATAACGCGGGTATTGGCTACTTTGCGGCCGTGGAAGAAAGTGAAGAGGATCAGGTGCGCCGAATGTTCGAGATTAACGTATTTGGCTTGAGCCGGATGATTCAAGCTGTGTTGCCGGGAATGCGCAAACAGCGCAAAGGATTCATCGTCAATTTTTCATCCATCGGCGGACTTTGTTCATTTCCGGCGCTCGGCTTCTACAACGCGACTAAATTTGCGGTGGAAGGTTTGTCTGAAGCACTCTGGCAGGAAGTGGAGCCACTGGGTATTAATGTGATGCTGGTCGAGCCGAGTGGATTCCGCACCGATTGGGCCGGGCGCTCGGCAAACGAAAGCAAACGGCTTATTGCCGATTACACAGCAACGGCGGGTGCGTGGCGCAGTAATGTGCGCGCCATATCAGGCAAACAAGCAGGAGATCCGGTGCGCGCCGCACATGCTATCCTACAGGCGGTAGAGTCCCCAAATCCGCCACACCATCTTCTTCTCGGCAATGATGCGTATGAGGCTGCAACGGCAAAACTTCAAAAAATGAGTAAGGAATTTTCTTCGTGGGAATCGGTTTCGCGAGGAGCTGATTTTCCGAAGACAACGTAAACTTTGGAGACCGAGCCAGATGAATTCTTACAGACATACAGAATTTGGGTACAGAATTTTAACGAGTTCTTCTCAGACCCTTGGCAGCATTTGATCTGGCGTTTTATAGCAGCTCAGCAACTCTAAGTGATTCACGCTGACTAAAACATAAATGAAAGAGCATCTATGCAGACATTCGAGGCGCTGGGCGATAAAACCGCCTTTGTGAACCGCACCGGCGTGCGACGGCTCGTGGTTTCCTATCGGGAATTCCACGGTCTTGCCCTGAAGATGGCAAACCTCCTGGTGCAAGGCGACGTGGCAACGGGCGACAGGGTTCTGATATTGTATCTGTTTGGTCTTCGCAAGGATAATTAACAGATCAGTTTTCCGGTCGAGGGAGTCGAGGGAGGTTCGGTTTCAATGCTTGCTGCCAGGGTAAGATGACAGGGTGCGGGGTGGTTGAGCATGCCGCTTCAATTATATGTGCTGACGAACGCTTAAAAGGGGTCTGCCGTATCACTTAACCAATTACATCAGCTTTCAATAATCAAAATAACAAACCGCATGTTGAGAGATTAGCGCAAACACGCTCATTGGCGCGTAAGTTGCAAATTAATCTTTGTAACAGAATGAAGATTTGTCGTGGTTTATAACTATTCGAGACTCAGTAAAAGGAGATTAGCATGAATAAAATATTGGAATGGCAGTATGACCAGTTGGTGATGGAACTCCTCCTTCTGCAGGATCACATAGCAGACCCATCTTGCCCCTGCGAGACGGGTGGTGAGATGTGTGTGAGGAAACATCTTTTTTTGATCGAAGCCTATGCCGAGGAAACAAACTCGATAGAAGAGAAGCAAGAGTATCGGGATAAACTCGGAAAACTGGCGGTTGAGGCGAAGGACCTCCGCAATTCCGAAGAGAAGCACCTTAGAGGCGAACAGAAGCAAGCCCCAGACAACCTTTTGGAGTGGGCGCGTGATTGGCGGAAACAGTTTGAGGGATACAGTCTATCTCTCGCAGAAGCAAAAGGGGATTTTCGATCCTAGAATAAGTAAGTCAATTCGGTTTCGCACGTTGGAACATGGCGCCATGTCGAAATCTTTATCTACTTAATAATTAAGGTCAAATAAATATATTTCGCCTGTCCGGGTGCATTAAAGGCAAAATCGAAAAGACCGGTCGGGATTGCTTTCGAACGGTCTTTTTGCAGGAAGTGAGTGGATGAAGGAAATGTTGTAATTTCCAGTTAACCGTAAGCTATAAGTGCCAAGCTGATCGGCAACCACATGATATTTGCTATGTTAAAGAAATATTCGCAAATGACTTTGGTTGCAAGCAGTCCAGTTAATGGTTTGATTCTGATCCACAATATCCATTTGAAAATTGCATGAGAAAGGGAAAAACGTGGATCGAGTTAGGATTGGTTGCAACTACGTAAATCAACCTCTTTGGAAAGTGATAATCGGTGTTCCACTCATTTATCTGCCAATTATCACGACCGTGCCGTTCGTTGTGATGGGGGTTTTTCTGATTAAAACCCATCTGAAATATGTTGGCGGCATGGATATCAAATCCTATTGGGAATTTGTCCCCACCTGGGTGTCACATCGTTACAGAAACGATGAGCAACCGACCATCAACATACCGTGGTATCACCCGGCGCATTACCGAATATTCTGGGTTATGAACTGCAAACATTATTGTCCCTTGAGTGTCGCACTGTTCAGATACGCCACCTATCTCGTTATGATTGTGGAAAACTGGTGGTGCCCTTTTGCCCATGACCGGAAACAGGAATACGCGGAAGCGGCAATCGATGAGTCTTTTTGGCATGTGGACCCGGAGGAACTCAAGAAACTGGATCCTGATGATAAACGAAATCCCATCTGGAATGAGAAGGGGCAGTAGTTCTTATTGAATACATCCTGTCATATAGTACAGTTATGTTAAATATGACGGACTCCACTGACGGTTTTCCGCCTCACCAACATAATCTCCTTACGTTTTTTCTCTAAAATCAGCCTATTGCACACACATTATTCACAGGTCTTTTCTGGTACGTTAGTTGCGTTTTACCTTTTTGGTTAAGCAGACGCAATTCTATGCCCTCAACAAAAAACGGTCTTAACAATAAACATAGAAACCGAAAGGAGGTTTTTACGTCATGGGTAAAGTAATAGGAATCGATTTGGGAACAACCAACTCCTGCGTCTCGATTATGGAAGGTGGTGAGCCGGTCGTTATCGCAAACTCCGAGGGGACCCGCACAACGCCATCCATGGTGGCAATTTCCGACAGTGGTGAACGTTTGGTGGGGCAGCAGGCCAAACGTCAGGCGGTCACCAATCCAGAAAACACCTTGTATTCAATCAAACGCCTGATTGGACGTAAGTTCGATACAGAGGCGGTCAAAAGAGATATTGCCATCTCCCCTTTCAAAATTGTCAAGGCAGATAACGGCGATGCATGGGTTGAGGTTCGTGGTAAGCGCTATTCCGCACCGGAAATCTCGGCCATAGTCCTGCAGAAGATGAAAAAGACCGCCGAAGATTACTTGGGAACCAGTGTTACGGACGCGGTCATAACCGTACCGGCTTATTTTGACGATTCCCAACGCCAGGCCACCAAGGATGCCGGAAAGATCGCTGGGTTGAATGTCCTACGCATCATCAACGAACCGACGGCAGCCGCGCTGGCCTACGGCCTCGACAAAAAGAAGGACGAAAAGATCGCTGTCTTCGACTTGGGCGGGGGGACTTTCGATGTCTCGATTCTTGAACTAGGCGACGGTGTATTCGAGGTCAAATCAACCAACGGCGATACGTTTTTGGGAGGAGAGGATTTCGATCAGCTCATCATTGACTGGATCGCCGACGAATTCAAAAAAGACCAGGGCATTGATCTGCGTGGCGACAAAATGGCCTTGCAGCGCTTGAAGGAAGCGGCAGAAAAAGCCAAATGCGAGTTATCAACCTCTGTGGAGACCGATATTAACCTGCCGTTTATCACCGCCGACGCCTCCGGCCCGAAGCATATGACCCTTAAGCTCTCCCGTTCCAAGCTGGAGTCTGTCTGTGCCGAGCTGCTGGCCAAGCTGGATGGTCCTTGCCGCACAGCTCTCAAGGACGCCGGGTTATCTGCGAGCCAGATTGACGAGGTCATCCTGGTGGGTGGTATGACCCGCATGCCGGCTGTCCAAAAAATAGTTGAAGGTATCTTTGGCAAGGCCCCAAACAAGGGTGTCAACCCCGACGAGGTGGTTGCCATCGGCGCGAGTATCCAGGGCGGCGTTCTTATAGGCGACGTCAAGGACGTCCTTCTGCTGGATGTAACTCCACTCTCCCTTGGTATTGAAACCTTGGGCAGCGTCATGACCAAGCTGATCGAGAAGAACAGCACCATCCCCTGCCGCAAGAGTCAAACCTTTTCCACGGCAGCTGACAACCAATCTGCGGTTTCGATCCACGTTTTGCAGGGTGAACGTGAAATGTCCCGCGACAACAAGACACTCGGCAACTTCGAGCTTACCGGCATTCCGACAGCTCCACGTGGTGTGCCCCAGATCGAAGTGACCTTCGACATCGACGCCAACGGCATTGTGCATGTTTCCGCCAAGGACCTCGGCACCGGCAAGGAACAATCTATAAGCATAACCGCTTCATCCGGCCTGTCCAAGGAAGAGATTGACAAGATGGTGCGTGACGCCGAGGGCCATGCGGATGAGGATAAAAAGAAACGCGAGGTGATTGAAGCCCGTAACCATGCCGACAATATGGTCTACAGTACCGAGAAAACTCTGAAGGAGTTCGGCGACAAGATCAATGGGACTGAAAAGGGGATCATCGAAAACAAACTCGCCGAATTGAAAAAACTCATGGGAGGTGATGACGCCGAAGCTATCAAGAAAGGCACCGATGATCTTGCCCAATTAGTCCATAAACTGGTTGAGGCCATGCACGCCAAAGGACCGGGAGGAGATGGTGCGGCCGGCGGCACCGCGGATCAGGCGAGCACGTCAAAACCCAAGGGAGACAACGTGGTAGACGGTGATTTTGAAGAAGTAAAAGCAGCATGAGGTAATGGATTTTCCTGCAACCGTCACATAAAAAATTATTGTAACAACCCAAGGAGAACATTCAATGAAAGCGATAATCTCAGTATCCATGTTACTGGCAGTAGTGACTATGTTGGCAATCAGTAATCCTGCGGGCGCGGCGAACACCGACAGCCGCATCGAATCATCTGCCAAGCAGTCGTATGTATTCAAGACCTACCTTCAGGGTGATGACATTAAAATTCAATCCGTGGATGGAGTTGTCACCTTAACGGGGAAAGTACTCGAAGAATCTCATAAAGCTTTGGCCCAGGAGACCGTTGCGAGCCTCCCTGGGGTCAAGAGTGTGGACAACAGGCTGGAAATGAAAGGTGAGATACCTGCCAAAAGCTCTGATGCATGGCTTACCACAAAAGTAAAAATGACGCTTTTATTCCATCGTAGCGTGAGCGCCGGCAGGACCGAGGTTGATGTCCATGACGGTGTCGTGACCTTGCGCGGTGATACTGCCAGCGCGGCGAAAAAAGAATTGACGACTGAATACGCCAAAGATGTGGAAGGTGTTAAAGACGTAATAAATGAGATGATTGTAAAAAAGAATTCGAAAAAGACTCGTACTGAAGGCAGGAAGATTGATGATGCTTCCATCACCGCCCTGGTCAAGATGACGTTGCTCTATCATCGCTCAACCAGCGCTATTGATACCAAAGTCGAAACAAATCGGGGCGTAGTCAAATTGATTGGCAAGGCTAAAGATGCCAGTGAAATAAACTTGGCGACCAAATACGCAAATGACGTAAACGGCGTCAAGAGTGTAAATAACCAGATGACCATAGAGTAATCGGGGTTAAAAGTCCGTGAAACGGTAAAACAATGTTGGGTTGATGATCGTAATCAGAAATAAGTCTTCACGTTTGGTGTCATAACCAGGCTATGTGACTATTGCATGTCTTATTTTGATTGACCCACGTGGTACATATGTAATCACCATAAAGGAGTCATTATGTCTAACCCAGAGAGTTCAAGCGACACCAGGATCTGGTGTAAAGAGTGCGAAAAAAAGCGATTACACCACCATTGGGAACAAATATATTTGTGCTTCCTGCGGCAAAAGCCTCACCGTTAGCCATGAAGTTCACCATGAGATTTTTCCGCATGTAATCGGCGACTCAGACAAACTGTCCTGATTAATGATGGCCTATCTCAACACTTATGCTAATTGATACGAAAAACTGCTTCATTGGTCTCAAAGTTTACAGAACGCATTACACGAAAGGGCTACCATGCTAAACAAAGCTAAAACCTTAAAGGGTTATTCCTTGGACAGCCTTGACGGGGAAATAGGGAAGGTCAAGGAATTCTATTTCGATGACAATTACTGGACGATACGCTATTTGGTCGCCGATACGGGTAATTGGTATACGGACAGGCAGGTGCTGATTTCTCCGTATGCACTTGTTGAGGTGAACAAAGAGAAGCAAAACATCGCTATCAATTTAACCAAAAAACAGATTGAAGACAGTCCACCTCTGGATAGTGACAAACCTGTTTCGCGACAATTCGAGGAGGCCTACAACGTGTATTATGGGTGGCCGATGTATTGGAGCGACCCCTACATGTGGGGACCTTCTCCTTATCCCTACTTTGTGCGTGATAGTAAAAGACAGAGAGAATCCTCTCGTGAAAAAGGAGCTTGGGACGCCCAGTTGCGCAGCACTAACGAAGTGAACATCTATAACATTCAAGCCTCGGACGGTGAGATTGGCCACGTCGATGATTTTATAATCGATGACGAAACATGGGCTATTCGTTATCTGGTCATCGATACTCATAAATGGTGGCCGGGGAAAAAAGTCCTGGTTTCGCCGCACTGGATCGAGCGTGTTAGTTGGAGTGAGTCAAAGGTCTTTTTTAATCTCTCACGCGAGTCCATCAAAAACTCACCGGAATACACAGAGGAGTCTCTGCTGTCTCGGGATTATGAAACCAATTTGTATCGCCATTACAAACGCCAAGGATACTGGGTTGATGAGCCGGTTGCCAAGTAGCAATTCTATGCAAGCAAACACAAGCAAGTTGAGAGTGATTCCCACTGTGAACTCCAGGCGTTGAGGAATCGAAAGCCTTGAAGTATTGAGTTGATATCGATAGAAATATACATCGAAAAGTGGCTTCGAGGCTTTCCACGCAAAACGTGTACCGGAGCCAATAATGCCAGTTGAATTCAAGAATTATTACGACGTTCTCGGCGTGGTTAAAAATGCGAGTGATGCGGATATCAAGAAGGCATTCCGGAAACTGGCCCGCAAATATCACCCCGACATCGCCAAAGACAAAAAGACCGCGGAAGTTAAGTTCAAGGAAATTAACGAAGCCAACGAGGTACTGAGCGATCCGGATAAGCGGCGGAAGTTTGATGAACTGGGAGAAGACTGGAACCGCCCCGACCGGCAGCACGGACAGCGGGCAGGCGGTTTCAGCGGGGGTGCTGAGGATGGTTCGGAATTTCATTTCGAAGGCACCGGCTTCAGCGATTTCTTTGAACAGTTCTTCGGCAGCCGTGGCAGTACCAATGGTGGTTTCAGCCGAGCACGCGGGGAAGGGATGGAAGGCAAGACATTTTCCCGGCGCGGCCAGGACATTGAAAGCGACATTCTGGTAACACTTAACGAAGCCATGCATGGTTCGACGCGTACGATCAATCTGCAACGGATCGATCCGAGCACCGGACAGTCGAAAATACAGATCTTGCGGGTGAAAATACCTCCCGGCGTACAAGAATCCCAACTCATCCGGCTCGCGGGCAAAGGCCAGGAAGGCATTGGCGGGGGCGATTCCGGTGACCTCTACTTGCATGTTCAGTTCGCCAGTCACCCCGATTTCCGGGTACGGGGCGCCAACCTGTATTACGATTTGAATCTGTCCCCATGGGAAGCCGTGCTTGGCGCCAGCGTCCACATCCCAACACTTGATGGCACGGTATCCTTGAAAATACCGCCGGGCACGACGGCTGAACGGGAATTTCGTTTACGCGGGAAGGGATTGCCGACAAGCGACGGTGTCCGGGGCGACCTGCATGCAATTGTTTGTATCCAGATACCGCCGATACTGACGCCGGAAGAAAAAGTCCTGTGGGAGCAGTTGGCCGATAAATCGAAGTTCAACCCAAGGAGAAGCTCATGAGTAATCGACATGATCCGAACGGCACCTCGCATTTAGCTCTGGAGTTGTATCAGCCTAAGCCGAACGTCCTGTACAACCTTGATGTAGCCGCTCATATCGCGGGTGTCCCGCGCCGTGCTATTCTGGTCTATTGCCGTGCCGGTCTTGTGAAATCGGTCTTTCAGCCGCCGTACGGGGTCATGGCATTCACTGAAGAGGCGATCCATACCGTGCGGCGCATCGAGCATGTGCGGACCGAGCATGGCTCCGATTTGACCTTGCTTAAAACCTTGTTCAATCTGCTTGAGGAGGTTGAATATCTCCGCGCCGAATTGCGCTTCTTACGCAACCATTGAGAAAGCGAGCTGACATACGCCCCGAGAACCATAGGACAGGCCGAATCGGCTGGCTTCGCGCCGCTGTGCTCGGCGCGAATGACGGAACCATTTCGGTGGCAAGCCTTGTCGTTGGTGTAGCCGCTGCTGGTGCACCTCAGGGCAGTATTCTGTTAACGGCTGTAGCAGGGATGGTTTCCGGCGCCATGTCTATGGCCGCTGGCGAGTATGTATCGGTTCAATCGCAAGCCGACACCGAAGCGGCAGATATCAATACGGAAAAAGGCGAACTGAAAACTGATCCAGAGCTCGAATTAACGGAGCTAACGGCAATTTATGTAAGTCGGGGACTCGATCAACCATTGGCACGACTCGTAGCAGAACGTCTTATGTCGAATGATGCTCTTGGAGCGCATGCCCGTGACGAACTTGGTATTACGGAAACTCTGCGGGCACGACCGATCCAGGCCGCACTTGCCTCGGCACTTTCTTTTGTTGCTGGTGCGGCTGTTCCGATTGCAACAACGTTGCTGGCACCCCCAGCTTACGGTGTTGAAGTCTCATCTATGACGGCACTCGTAACGTTAGTCATGCTTGGAGGAACCGCGGCATACGCTGGTGGTGCATCTGTCGTCAGGGGTGCTTTGCGTGTCGCCTTCTGGGGAACACTTGCAATGGGGATCACGGCAGGCGTAGGCAAACTATTCAGTACCTTTGTATAGGGGATGAAGCCCAACTGGTTCAGTCAACCTTACAGTTCTGCGTGGTCATCACGATAGTCAACGGGAAGGGAACCATGGAACGTATTGCCGTATTGACCAGTGGAGGCGCCGCGCCAGTTAAGGAGATGATATGAAAGTCGGTATAGTCGGAAGCGGTTTTGTCGGGGCAACCGCGGCGTACGCCATGGTGATGGAGGGCATCGGTCGCGAGATCGTGCTGGTTGACAAGAATGAAACCCGCAGCCGTGCCGAGGCAAACGATATCTACCATGCCGTTCCATTTGCCCACCCGCTGAAGGTGACCAGCGGCGGTTATGCCGACCTGGCTGGGAGTTGCGCCGTAATTATCGCTGCCGGCGTTAATCAGAAGCCGGGCGAGAGCCGGCTGGAGCTCCTGCAACGCAACGCCGCCGTGTTTCGCGCGGTTGTGCCGGAGGTCCTTGCCCACGCACCCGACTCCGTGCTGGTCATTGCCACCAACCCGGTGGACGTGATGACTCATCTGGCGGCGCGCTACGCAAAGGCGCATGGCGTTCCGTCAAGCAGGGTGCTCGGTTCCGGCACCATGCTCGATACCGCCCGCTTTCGCACCCTCCTGGGAAGCCACCTTGGTGTGGACCCGCACCATGTCCACGGCTACGTGCTGGGGGAACATGGCGATTCCGAGGTATTGACCTGGTCCCTGGTGACGGTTGGCGGGATACCGTTGGAAGAATTCTGTCGTTTGCGCGGGGTCCGGTTTGATACCGATCAGCGGCAAAGGATCGACTATGATGTGCGCAAAGCCGCCTATGCAATCATCGAAGGAAAGGGCGCCACCTATTATGGGATCGGCAGTGCATTGGCGCGCATCGTCGATGTGATCATCAGCGATCAGCGGGCCATCCTTACCGTCTGCACTCCACTGCCGGAGTCGTGGGGGGGAGGCGACGTGACCGTCTCACTGCCCCACCTGGTGGGCGAGGCGGGCGCGCTCGCGACCTTTCCGCCGAGCCTGACCCCTGGGGAGGAAGCGTCGCTCCATGCCAGCGCCCGAGTGGTCCGTGGGGCAATCGAGGGGCTGGATATGCCCTCCAATGCATAGGGACATTATCAACAGATAAAAGGTAGAGTACTCAAGCACTCTTGATGTAGATTGGCTGATACTTACCCCGAAGGTAATTGTCGTTGTTACTGTTCCTCCAGTTCCCCCAGTTCCAGGTCGTCATCCTCGACGGAGATCATCTGTACCTCGAAGAAGAAGTCAGGACCGGCCGCCGTGAGGTTGCTGTGTGGTCCGTCGGATTCCTCCTGGACGGCCATGTACACATCGTCATCCCCGCCTTCACTAGGGCCGAAATCATACTGTAATTCCGGAATCCTTCCGGCTCCAGCCGGGAAGTGCGCCTCTGTCGGGGCTTCGTCCTCGTTAAAAGGGAACTCCTCCACCTCAGCGGCGGGCACCCTGATGGTCCGGCAATCACCGGCCTTCATTCCCAGGACGCCCTTTTCGAGGGAAGGGAGGGTGTTTCCCTGGCCGATTACGAATTCCAGAGGATCTCGTAACGCTATGTCACTGATGGTTCCATCCTCAAGCTTGCAGATGAAGTTGATACGTACGCGTTTTCCTTCTTCAGCTTCCATAAATTGCCTCCAGTTTTTAGGTGCCGTGCATACGGAGTCACGGGAACATTGCGGCGGACAAATTGAGGCCGGTCGTCAATAGTGGTCATCAATTGGTTCACCAATTTATTCAAGCAGTCTTTTGTTATCGATAGAATTGACGTCCAAACAATGGTGCCCTTTTTTGACATGCGAAACCTTTTTCTTCCGCCTTTAGGAAACAGGATAATCAACGTAGCCTTGTGGACCAGGAGTGTAGAATGTTGACTGGTCAGGGTCTGTCAATGGTAAACCGGAATTCAGGCGCTCCTCGAAATCCGGGTTAGAAATGAAGGGCCTGCCGAATGAAATTAGGTCTGCTTTTCCATTGTTAAGGTCTGTTTCGGCACGTTCACGATCATAGCCGCCAGAGAGTATGATGGCATGCCCGCCTGCATCCCGAAATGCTGTGCACATAGCCTGCACGGTTACAGAATCCGGTTTTGGAGCCCCCATGGCTGAATGATCTACTGTGTGAAGATAGGTAAGGCCAAGATGACCCAATTCACCTGCCAGTGAGATATACTGGCCGGCAATTCCCTCATAGCCTCCACTCATATCGTTGAAAACACCATAAGGAGACAGTCGTATACCGACACGGTCGGCACCGATTGCCGCAACAACTGCTGAAGCTGCCTCAATGGCGAAACTGTTCCGACGGCCAGCATCTCCGCCGAAGGCGTCGTTTCTTAGGTTTGAGCCCGGGTCAAGGAACTGGTTGATCAGATAGCCGTTTGCGCCATGTACCTCCACTCCGTCAAATCCTGCCGCAACAGCGTTTGAAGCCGCAGTTCCATATTCAGCAATAGCTGCAGCTATATCTTCAGCAGTCATCTCGCGTGGCATGTCATAGGGCTGTTCCCCCTTACTATCGGTCCATACCACTCCGCTCATGGGTACCGCAGACGGTGCCAGCAGGATGGCCTCTGGCGGCATGTTAAGATAATTCCCCACCCGACCGGCATGCATGAGCTGGAGGTAAGTCCGTCCACCTTCGGCATGGACCGCATCGGTCATCAGACGCCAACCTGCTGTCTGTTCGGCGGAGAAAATACCGGGGATTCGGGCATACCCTAATCCGTTGGGAGATGGCGAGGTCCCCTCGGTAATGATCAAACCAGCAGACGCACGCTGACCATAATATTCTGCCATCAATTCATTGGGTATGTTACCCAATGCGCGGGAACGGGTCATAGGGGCCATGACGATCCGGTTCATTAACAGGATGCTGCCTAGTTGAACCTGAGAGAAGAGTTTCATATGAGAGATCCTTTCAAGTATCGGTCTTTGACTACAAGTAAGTAAACGCATCTAACAGGCTGTTGAAATTCAACTAGCTGTTTTTACTGATTTATGATACTTTGTTGCGCATAATATTTCGGAATCATTGAGGAAATATATGCGCGGACAAGACAGCCGAACTGAAGCTCTTTTTGCCTATGTGACACCAGAATCCTTTGTCCCCAAGTCTCATCCCCTGCGTGCCATACGAGCCATGGCCGATGAAGCACTGAAGGGAATGGACAAGCTCTTTGACAGCATGTACGCCACGTCAGGCAGGGACTCGATCCCGCCCGAGAAGCTGCTGAAAGCCCA
>Ga0326728_10016569_pt1 | contig 15000 bp, 8 predicted proteins | sample MB3enrmetagenome_FD_207602 | JGI IMG/M metagenome (GOLD analysis project Ga0326728, IMG submission 207602) | Lab enriched peat soil microbial communities from McLean, Ithaca, NY, United States - MB31MN | ecosystem: Environmental > Terrestrial > Soil > Wetlands > Peat | place: USA: New York...
TCGAGCGGCAGCAGTTCCTCGAGCGGCAGCAGTTCCTCGAGCGGCAGCAGTTCCTCGAGCGGCAGCAGTTCCTCGAGCGGCAGCAGTTCCTCGAGCGGCAGCAGTTCCTCGAGCGGCGCGGCTTACGACAGCGGCGCTGGCGATGGCGGTTCGTGTGTACTGCCAAGCTGCCTGGCGGATCTGGCCACGACCAGCTGCACTCCGAGTGGAACCTGCAGTCAGTCCCAAGACGCCGATTCAAACACGTACACCTGCTACGCGAACGGGGTGAAGCGCTCGGACGCGATCGACCCATCCGGCGTTTACACGGTCATCACCGTCAAGAGCCCCAGCGTAACGTGCTATTCGATGTCCTATGTCTATACTGACATCACAAGTCAGTTGGACACTACGGTCCAGGTAGCGAACGGGGCGGGCATTGCATCGGCAACGATTGGATACAGCCTTGGTGCCGGTGGCGTCTCGACGTGGTCGGTCACATGCACCGGCGGCCAGCCCGTGACCTTGGACGCTTCCTGCGGGAACGCGTGGCCCGCGGCGTGGTTGTCCGGGCCACCTTCGGATTGCACGGGGACAGCCGTCTGCTCCATGTAGTTTTTCGGTTTGGTGGTTCCTCCCTCCCCTTGGGTCACTTTGTGACGTTGACGAATGCCGGCCCCAGGGCGAAGGGGTTCCTTGCGACGACAGTTGCGCCCATCGCCCTTCCAAACCGGACCGTCCTTCCCTACTTGGATCTCCGGGACGAGCCCGAGGAACGCCTTCGAGGCCACCTTCGAAAGGCGCCACCATGGAACCGAGCGCTGACAACACCATCGCCACCATCCTCGTCGTCGACGACAATGAGGCCAACCGGTCGACTGCACAGCACACCCTCGAGAACGAAGGCTATCGCGTCATTGTGGCCAGCTCCGGAGCCGCAGGCATTGCCGCATTCGATGAGCAAAAGCCCGACTGCGTCCTCCTGAACGAGCGGATGACCGATATGGATGGCTTCGCCGTGTGTGAGCGCATCCGAGCCCTCCCGAGCAGCGCCGAGACGCCGGTCCTTTTCTTCACCGCACTTCGCAGCGTCGACATGTTCGACCGCACTCTGGTCGCAGGAGGGGACGATTTCCTCACCAAGCCCGTGCGTCCCACCGAGCTCATCGTACGCATCCAGAGCGCGCTCAAGCTGAGACGCATGAACGTCGAGCTCCGCGAACACTACGAACTCCTCAAGCGCCAGCGCGACCACCTGCTCCGCCTTCAACTCCAGAAGGAGCGCCTGACTGCGTTCGTGATTCACGATCTCAAGAATCCCGTGAACTCGATGGACCTCCACGCGCAGGTCCTCCTCCGCGACAAAGGGCTTTCGGCGACTGCGCGCGACTCCGCGACACAAATTCGCTCTGAGGCTCGGCGGCTCACAACGATGATCCTTAACCTGCTGGATCTCAGCAAAGCCGACGAAGGCCGGCTGACTCCCAAGCGTTCCCAACTCGACCTTCGACGGGTCGTCGATGACGTCTTTGCGGAACTGAATGTCAGCGCTCGAAGTCGCAACGTGACCCTCAGGACCTCCCTCGAGACGGACCGGATCCTCGCGGACGAGGACCTATTTCGAAGGACGTTGACGAACCTGGTCGAGAACGCGATTCGACACGCTCCGCCAGAGACGTCGATCACGGTGGCCGCTAGGCACGTCGCCGAGGGGACCGAGCTTCGCGTCGCGGACGCGGGCCCGGGGATCCCCCGCGACATGCGAGAGAAAGTCTTCAACCCCTTCGTCCAGGTGGAGTCGAGCGAGCGCGACGTTGCGCTCGACAACAGGGGACTCGGCCTCACGTTCTGCAAGCTAGCGGTCGAGGCGCACGGCGGACGCATATGGATCGAGGACGCTGCTCCCGGCGCGGTTCTTTGCGTGAGCCTTCCCCACGATCCCTGAGGAGTGGATCGCCGCAGCCCCGGACGTGAGGGGAGTGGTCGGCGAGGGACGGCTCGTCAGACCGGGCCGAGTCTAGGTAGCCGTCGGCGACGGACCCCTCCTGTCCGTGCCTTCAGATGACCGGATGCGTCATCGGCGCGCCCCATGAACGTCTCATGTCGCGCCAGGAGACCGACCGTGAGCCATTCCTTCGGCCTTACGCGACTACTAGGCGCCCAAGACTTCGAGCGAAGGAACCACCCAAGGGAGAACCGCATGAAACGGAATTACGCAACGAAGGCGTCGGAGCATCGTATTTGGTCGCCATGGCTGTGCGCCATCGGCATGGGATTGCTGCTCCCCGCTTGCGGCAGTTCGGATAGTGGACAGGACAACTCCACTCCCGACGGAGGGGGGACGTCCACGAGCAGCTCGAGTGGCAGTTCGTCCTCGAGCGGCACGGCCTCATCGTCTGGCAGCTCGTCGTCGAGCGGCTCTTCTTCCTCTGGAAGCTCGTCGTCCACCAGCGGTTCCTCGTCCTCTGGAAGCTCGTCGTCGAGCGGCTCCTCTTCCTCTGGAAGAGGGTCGTCGACCAGCGGCAGTTCGTCGTCCTCTGGTAGCGCGTCGTCGAGCAGCAGCTCGTCTTCTGGCGTGGGTCCGTCGAGCAGCAGCTCGTCTTCTGGCGTGGGTCCGTCGAGCAGTGGCTCGTCTTCTGGAGTGGGTCCGTCGAGCAGCAGCTCGTCTTCTGGCGTGGGTCCGTCGAGCAGCAGCTCGTCGTCCTCTGGCGGCAAGTCCTCGAGCAGCAGCTCCTCGTCTTCTGGCGGAAAGTCTTCGAGCGGCAGTTCGAGCAGCAGCAGTTCGAGCGGCGGCAGTTCGAGCAGCAGCAGTTCGAGCGGCGGCAGTTCGAGCAGTAGCAGTTCGAGCGGCGGCAGTTCGAGCAGCAGCAGTTCGAGCGGCGGCAGTTCGAGCAGTAGCAGTTCGAGCTCCGGAGGCTCCTCGGGGGCCCCGACCCCGCAGGAGGTCATTGCAAAGATGCCGCCGGGCTGGAACCTGGGTAACTCCTTCGATGGCGCTCCCGACGTGACCAGCTGGGGAAACCCTGCGCCCAACCAAACCCTGATCAACGCCGTGCACTCAGCGGGATTCAACACCCTGAGGCTCCCCGTCACGTGGACAGACCACATTGGAGCCGCGCCCACCTACACCATCGACGCAACGTGGATGTCGCAGGTAGTGCAAACGGCGCAGTGGGCCGTCGACGCGGGGATGTACGTCTTCGTCAATACGCACCATGACGCGGATGGGCAGTGGGTTACTTTCCCCGCCGATGCCACATCGACAGCTACCGTGACGGCCGAGGTCACGGCGGTATGGACACAGATTGCTACGGCCTTCAAGGCTTTCAGTCCCAATCTGATGTTCGAATGTTTCAACGAACCTCATAGCGCGACTGGCGGCTCCAGCGCCGGGGCCGATCTCAACTTGTACCTCGCGGCGTGTGTCAATGCGGTCCGAGGCACCGGCGGAGCCAACACCACGCGCATCGTCATGATCCAACCGGTCGGCGCGAGCCCGGACCAGTCTGGCATTCAGACTATGCAAAAGGCGACCATCATCACCGACCCCTATCTCATAATTTCGCTTCACACCTATGAGCCGACCAATTTCGGTCTGAGCACCACTCCTTACGCCTGGGGAAGCGCCTCGGACTACACCAGCATGCAGCAATCCGTTCAGCAGATCCGAACCTGGCTGCCCACTCAGCCGGTCGTCATCGGCGAATGGGGCTCGATGGGAGCCCAAGCAACGGCAAATAGAGCCGCGCATGCCCAGGCGTACTCTCAAGACGTAACGACGGCCGGCATGGTTCCCATCTGGTGGGACAACGGAGGTTCAGGCAGCGGCTCGTACGCGATCTTCAACCGAACCACGGGCGCCCAGACCTATCCGACGATTATCTCCGGCATCATGGCCGGGGTCAAAGCAGGTCAAGCGGCGCCGGATACGTGGGCAACCTACCCGTAGTCACGAGGGATGAAATCGGGTCGGGTCGCTCCGAAGTGCGACCCGATCCGACCCAATCCACTGAGCTTCCCGCCTGGGCAAGGTGTCCCTCTTCGTAGAAGCTCCGTGCCAGTCTGCCTTAGCTGACCAACTTTGCGATCAGATCGCCGACCTGGGTTGTTCCCATACCCATCTTGCCGGCAGCCAAGCTCTTGATCTGCTTGGACTCCAGGGCCTGGTGCACCGCTCTGTCGATGTCCTCCGCCACTTTCTGCTCGCCCAGGGTTTCCATCATCATTCCGCCAGCACAGATGGTGGCGAGAGGATTGATAACGTTTTTTCCCGTGTATTTGGGCGCACTGCCACCCATGGGCTCGAACATCGATACGCCCTCGGGATTGATGTTGCCGCCGGCCGCAATGCCCAATCCGCCCTGGATGATGGCAGCCAAGTCCGTAATGATATCGCCGAACAGGTTCTCCGTAACAATCACGTCGTAGTACTCCGGCTGCTTGACGAACCACATCGTGCAGGCGTCGACGTGGTTGTAGTCCTGCTTGATGTCCGGGTAATGCGCGTCGCCCATCTCCTTGTGCACGCGTACCCATAGATCGCCGCAGTGAGTCAGTACATTGCTCTTGTGCACCAGCGTCAGCATCTTCTTCTTGTTGCGGCGCCGGGTATATTCGTAGGCATACTTCACGCAGCGCTCGACCACGGGGCGCGAGTACTGCATCACCTGCGTGGCCACCTCGAGCGGCGTCCCCTTTTGCGTGACGCCGCCGACGCCGGTGTAGATGCCACCCGTGTTCTCGCGCACGACCACAAAGTCGATGTGCTCGGGCCCCTTGTCCTTGAGCGGGGTCTCCACGTTGGGATATAGCTTCACGGGCCGCAAATTGATGTACTGATCGAGAGCGAATCGCGTCTTGAGCAGAATACCAACTTCCAGTATGCCGGGCTTGACGTCCGGATGGCCGATAGCGCCAAGAAACATGGAGTCAAACTTCTTGAACTCCTCCAGCGCGCTGTCCGGCAGGATTTCACCAGTGCGCTTGTAGCGCTCACCGCCGAAATCGAAGCTCTGGTAGTTCAGCTTAACGCCATGTTTGGCGCAAGCCGCATTGATCACCTTGACGCCCTCGGCAAGCACCTCGGGTCCGGTGCCGTCACCCGGAATCAGCGCGATGTTGTACGATTTCATGATTCGGCCTTTCGCTTCCAATCGAAGTCCCCGCTGATAGCACGTCCGAGCAGGGACGAACAAGTGTCGGACGGCGCACGGGTGTGCGGAGAGCAAGAGTCCATTCGCAAAGATCTGTGCACTCGACAGGTATGTGCAAGCGCCGTTCGTCGAACAGCGTTCGGCCGGGCCATGCGCCCGTCTACGGCGCGGGTCACCCTCGAGACGAAGAAAGGGCGGCCGACCGCGCGAACCGGGCGTCGGACCCAAAACCCGGGGCTTCGATGCCCGTTCAAGCTATCCGTTCGGGTGGCAATCGTGCGAAAGTGGCCCGCGATGGGATTCCGGACCGCGGGGGAGAGCGCTCCCCACGAGGCTTACGGCCCACGCAAAGGAGAATGCCATGAAACGTGCCGGTGCTATCTGTTCCCTCACTCTTTTGGCAGTCGTGACGTGCGGAGGACGAACCGAGCCACCCGCTTCGCCCCCAGCTGCGACCACGGCGTCTTCGGCTCCCGTCGAGCAGAAGACCGCGGTCGAACCCCAGCCCTCGGCGCCAGCGGCTAGTGCTGCACCCGCCGCCGAGGCGGCCAAGCCGGCCGGACTGACACCGGTCGCGAAATGGGCTGACGTCGGACTCGCCAAGCCAGAGAGCATCGTCTTCGACGCCGACGGCGACCGTTACCTCGTCTCGAATATTAACGGGGGAGGTCTGGCGAAGGACAATAACGGATTTATCTCGGTGCTTTCGCCCGACGGTCAAGTGACGACCCTCAAGTGGATCGAGGGGGGCAAGAACAAGGTGACCCTCGACGGGCCCAAAGGGCTCGTGCTCGTCAAGGGATTGATATACGCCGCGGACATCACTAACGTTCGCATTTTCGATCTGAAGACGGGCGCGCCCAAGGGCACCATCCCCGTGCCCACTTCGACATCGCTCAATGACATCGCTGCGGCTCCCGACGGCAAAATCTACGTCTCGGACACGGCGAAGAAGGTCGGAGCCGATGGCAAGACGATGGAGCCCAACGGCAACGACAGCATCTACGTCATTGAAGGGGGAAAGGCGAAAACGCTTGCCAAGCGCAAGGAGCTCGGAAGCCCCAACGGGATCCTTTGGACAGACCGTGGGCTGGTTGCGGTGACGAACGACGCCTCCGGGGAAGTGTACCGGCTCGACGACAAGCTCGAGCGGCAGGACATCACCAAGCTGCCCACTGGCAACCTCGACGGACTTCTTGCGCTCGGCGACTCGCTGCTCGTGACGAGCTGGGCCGGCAACGCAATTTATCGAGGCAAACTTGGAGGCTCGTTCGATGTGCTTATCGGCAACCTGAAGTCGCCAGCAGACATCGGATACGACACGAAGCGCGAGCGCCTGCTCGTGCCGTTGCTCATGGAGAATACAGTCGTCGCGTATCCGCTGAAGTAGCTGCGGCTATCGCGGTGCAACGCCTGTCGGGGCTCGTCGGGACGGATGACCGACGGGCCCTACGCAGCAGTCCCACGGTGTCCATCCTCCGTTCCGAGCCTCCGGAAGCCATGGGCATTTGTTCGGTCGTCGTCGATTCCGTCTGCGCGCTCGCAAATTTCGCTTCTCCGCGCCTCGAAGAGGAGTTGAGCAGTCCGTCGTCCGCACGATTCGTCAGGCAGCGTCGGGCGCATTGAGATTGTCGCGACAATGTCACGTCAACGGACGAATCGCTCGCGAAGGCCCGGCAGATGGTTCACGACCCAGCCCAACGTCTGGATTGTGCAACGGCTTTCGGTCGTGACGTCGGCGCCGCTTTCCATCGGGGGCGACCGCCGCGACAGTCCGAGCGGAAGTGTCTTTCTCGGTAGCATCGCCTGCATAATCAGCGGACTCCAGACTTCGAAAGAGAATACAGTGCGTGACCAAATTGTCACTCAGGACACTATTCCCCTCGGTCACGACACCTCAGGCGTGGCCAATACGGTTGAAGTCGCCAGCCATTGCGACTAAGCGAGCTTGGCGGCATCCCGCTCGGGCCGCGTCAGAATCGCGAGAGGTGGCTGGATGTATGCGTCAAGCAAGCTTGCCCTCACTTTGGAACCTGTAGCGATCGTCGGTATCGGTTGCCGCCTGCCCGGGGGAGTTTCGGGACCAAGAGAGTTTCTCGCATTTCTCTCGGCTCATGGAGACGGCGTCGTCGACGTTCCGACCGACCGGTGGTGCGACGAGCTGTTCTATGATCCCAACCCCGACGCCCCCGGCAAGGCGTACGTTCGTCGTGGCGCATTCTTACGACAGAATGTGTTCGATTTCGATCCGACACCGTTCGGCATTTCGCCGCGCGAAGCGGATCGCCTCGATCCGCAGCAGCGACTGCTCCTCGAGGTGACGTGGGAAGCGCTCGAGGACGCGTGGACGCCGATCGAGCGCATCCGTGGAACCAATACGAGCGTGTTCATGGGCGGGTTCACGCTTGATCACCAGACTCTCGCGTACGGCGAGGAGAATCGGCGCCTTGTCGATGCTCACACGGCAGTCGGCGCATCCCTCACCATTCTCTCGAATCGCATTTCGTTCACTTTCGACCTGCGCGGCCCCAGCATGACGATCGACACCGCATGCTCGTCGTCGCTCGTCGCAGCGCACTTCGGGTACCGCTCGGTGGCCTACGACGGATGCGAGCTGTCGATCGTCGGCGGTGCGAACGCGATGATCTCGCCCGCCACGACGATCGCCATGTGCAAAGGGCATTTCTTGGCTCGTGACGGTCGCTCGAAATCGTTCGAGTCGACGGCTGACGGATACGGGCGTGGCGAGGGCGCAGGTGTGGTCATCCTAAAGCGCCTATCGTCGGCGCTGCGCGACAAGAATCGAATCTACGCTGTCATCCGTGCGACTGGCGTCAATCAAGACGGACGGACAGAGGCGATGCCCGTTCCGAGCGAGCAGGCGCAGCGTCAACTTGCGGAAGCCGCTTGCCAGGCCGCGGGGCTCGATCCCGGCGAAGTTGGGTACGTCGAAGCCCACGGGACCGGCACGCCGGCCGGCGATCCGGTGGAGGCCCGGGCCATTGGCTCCGTCTACGGACGGGAGCGATCCACGCCGCTGCGCATCGGCTCGGTCAAAACCAACATCGGCCACCTCGAAGCGGCAGCAGGCGTCGCGGGTCTCATCAAGGCCACCCTTTCCGTGTACACGCGGACGATTCTTCCTCAGAGGGCGTTCGAGACGCCAAACCCAGCCATCCCGTTCGACGAGCTCGGTCTCCAGGTTGTCGCAGACGCCGAGCCTTGGCCGCTTCCGATTGCGGCCCACGCCGCCGTGAATTCCTTCGGCTACGGGGGCACGAACGCACACGTCGTCGTGAGTGAGTGGCGCACGCCCGAGAGCGATTGTGTCGGCACCAGCCGAGGGAATACGGCGCCGACGCGTGCTCTTCACCTGGTGCCCGTTTCCGCTTCAAGTCAGCAGGCACTCGTTGCGCAGGCATCGCTGCTGTCGCACGCCGTCACGAGCTCGACCTGGAATGACCAAGCCTTCACGCTCGCGCGCCATCGCTCCCACCTCGCCGAGCGGCTCGTCGTGCTGGCAAGGTCGGGCGAGGAGCTTGCGGCGTCGCTCGCGACGGTGGCGGCGGGCGAGCACCCCGCCGAGTGCGTTGTCGGGCGTGCCTCCTCGGAGAGGAGACTGCTCTGGGTGTTCACCGGCATGGGACCCCAGTGGTTCGCCATGGGTCGCGAGCTGTACGATCAAGAGCCCGCGTTCCGCGAAGCGGTCGACGAGGCGGACGCGGCCTTCGCCAAGGTGGCCGGGGTCTCGATCCGTAGCGAAATGCAGCGTGATGAAGCCGTCTCCGAGATGCGGAGCAATCGAATCGCGCAGCCGGCGAATTTCGTGCTGCAAGTGGGATTGGTCTCTCTGTTGAGGACGCTCGGCGTCCCCTGCCACGGTGTCCTCGGACACAGCGTGGGGGAGCTCGCGGCGGCGTGGGCTGCGGGGTGTTTGTCGCTCGATCAGGCGGCTCTTGTCGCGCACCACCGGAGCCGGATCCAACAGAAGGCGGCTGGCCAAGGGACGATGCTCGCTGCGGGCGTCTGTGCGGCCGATGCCCACGCACTTCTCCGCGACATCCGCGGCGCGACCATCGCGAGCTACAACTCGCCGAAGTCCGTCACCTTCGCCGGGGAGCGGGCGGCGCTCGAAAGTCTTGCGCAGCGTCTTGACGCGATGCAGGCGTTTCATCGGATGATGAAAGTCGAGGTCGCATATCACAGCCCGCAGATGGACCCGTTCGAGCGAGAGTTTCTCGATTCGTTCGCGGGTCTTACGCCACACTCGCCCGAGCAGCCGCTCTATTCGACAGTCCGACCAACACTCCAGGACGGGGCCATCCACGACGCAAACTACTTCTGGGAGAATGCCCGCCTCCCCGTCATGCTCCAGCCCGCCCTCGAGGCTGCGCTCGATGACGGATACAACGCGTTCCTCGAGATAGGACCTCACCCCGTGCTCGCGGGAGCCATTCGCGAGGTGCTCGACGACCGCGGCAAGGACGGCCGGACATTCTTCTGCCTGAAGAGGCAGCAGCCCGAACAGGCCACGCTGCTTCGCGCGGTGGCGGAGCTCCACGTTGCCGGCGTCCCCATCGACTTCGCGAAGCTATTCCCGAGAGGTACCGCCTGCGACCTTCCACACTACCCGTTCCAGCGCTCTCGCCACTGGATCGAGAGTGAGGCCGCGCGCGTCCTGCTCAAGGGCGAGCCGACGAGCCCGATGCTGTCGCGAAAGGACCGAGGGCCAACCCAAAGGTACTATTGCGACCTCGCACGACCCGCGCTGCGGTATCTTGAGGACCATCGCGTTCAGGGGTCGGTGGTGTTTCCGGCGGCGGGATTCATCGAGGCCGCCCTCGCAGCAAACGCCGATGTGAGAGGCTTGGACGCCGCGTGCGTCCTCGAGGATTTCAGGTTCGACCGAGCCCTCGTGCTCCGCACCACGGCTTGCCCGGAGCTGCTCATCGACGTCAACGACCACGACGGAACCATCCGCTTCTTTGCCAGACACTCCGAGGATCCGTGGGAACAACCTGCTCGGGTGCAGCTCTTGCCGCAAGCACGCGTCGAAAGCCGTGCACTCGACATCGCGGCGCTTCTCGGCGATCACACCGAACAGCATGAACCGCGCGAACTCTATGAACGCTTTGCCGAGCTAGGTCTGGGGTACGGGCCTCGTTTCCAAGCGCTTTCCGAGGTAGGAATTCGCCGCGAATCTCCGGTCGAGGGTACCGTGCTCGCGCGTCTGCGACCTCTCGAGGCGGACGAGCGCAGTGGCGCGGTGCACCCGATTCTGCTCGACGCCGGATTCCAGGCTCTGCTCAGTTTCGTAGTGCACCAAACCACGCATCCGCTCCTGCCGGTCGCCCTCGCCCAGCTCCGATGGACAGGCAAGTCCGATGTTCCCGCTTGGGCCTACGGCCGGGTACGTATGTCGGGCAAGGGCGAGATCACGGCCGACCTCATCCTCGCTTCGGAGCAGGGAGACGTTCTGGTGGACCTGCGCGGCCTGGTATGCCGCGCGGTCGACCGTCGCGCGCGAGCGGATCGCGAGAAGCTGCTTCGCTATTTCCATCGCGACACCTGGGAGAAGACCTCGTGGTCACCGCCGGTGTGGACCGGCGGGCGGACGTGGGCTCTCGTCGGTAGCGCGCACGGGTTCGTCGGCGCCCTGGGCGACGTGCTCGCGACCGGAGGCCTCGACGTCACCGTGATGGACGACGCCACGCCGGAAGCCCTCGCGGGCTGCGACCTGGTGGTCGTTGCGCTGGCTCGCGACGATGCGGACGTGGCTTCCGTCGAAGCGTGCAACCGGTTGCTCGCCGCGGCGAAGGCCGCAAGGACGGTCGGAAGCTCCCTGCGCGTCGTCACTTTCGGCGCGCACGCCGTGCGTGCGGACGAGTCCGCAGATCCTCCGCAAGCGGCTCTCTGGGGTCTGGCTCGCGTCGTCATGACGGAGTGGCCCGAACTCGATTGCCGCATCGTGGATCTCGGCGCTGCCGGCGCGAAGGACATCGACTCCGTTGCGGCTTTGCTCGCCGCCGACGAAACCGAGGAAGAGGTCGCGCTGCGCGGCACCGATCTGTACGTCCGCAGACTGGTTCGCGACGAATCACTCGGAACGGTCCCGGACCGGATCGTCTCGAGACTCCACTGCGCGGGGGCGTTCGCATTGCAGAGCGATGGCGACGAGGGTCTCGAGTACGTGGCGCAAGATCGCAGGGCGCTTCGGCCGGGAGAAGTCGAGGTGCTCGTGCTTGCCGCCTTGGTGGATGAGGGTCGAGCTGCGCCCAACGCGACGGTTCGTGGCCGCAAGGCGGCTGCTCCCCGCACGGAGTCCGTGGCCGGCAGGGTGGTTGGCATCGGAGCCGGGGTCTCGGACCTGCGCGAGGGGGATCTCGTGCACGTGGTTGCGCCCGGCGAGATATCATCGCACGTGGTGGCCACCGCCTCCCGTGTCACGCGGGTTCTTCCAGGGCATTCCCCGGCGGAGGCAACGATTTACGGCCCCACCTTCGCCGCATGGCACGCACTCTGTTGCATCGCCCGCCTCGAGAAAGGCGACGCGCTCCTCATCAACGGCGCAAGTACGGCGCTGGAACTCGCCGCCGCCAGGATCGGGGCCATCAGAGGCGCCCGTGTCTTTGCGACCGTCCCCACCGGCACACCGCACGATGCCTTGCTCGCAAGCGGGGTCCTTGCCGTGGAGCTCGCCGACAACCTCGATTGCGCAACGACCATTCGCGACAAGGCCGGCGGCATCGACACCGTGTTCAACACGCTGACTGGGCTCGCGCGCGATCGGGCGATGCGGGCGCTCGGGCCAGGCGGCTGCTTTCTCGACCTCGCTCGGCCCATCGGCGCGGATCCCTCGATCCCCATCGGGCACTCGGTCCCTCGAGGTCTCCTCTACGCTGCCCTGAGCCTTGCGGAGCTCTCCGTCGAGCGCCCCGAGCGCTATGCCGCGGTCGCGCGCGAGGTCCTCGACGCGCTCGTGAGGGGGGACCTTCACCTCTTCGAGTCGAAGGTGGTGTCCGCCCGCGATCCAGCCGCGCTCCTTGCACCGAGTGAGTCGGCATCGCTCGTGCTCGACCTCTCGGAGAGCGACATCGCGATTCGCGAGCGGACTGCCGATAAGCCGCTTCTGCGGGGCGATCGAAGCTACCTCGTGACCGGAGGACTGGCCGGTTTCGGCCTTGCCACCGCTGCGTGGCTCGTCTCGGAGGGTGCACGCCACGTGGTCCTGGGAAGCCGCAGAGGCCGGATCGATGCCGAGGCGGCCCCCGCCGTCGATCGGATGCGAGAGCGAGGCGCTTGCGTGAACGTGGTCACGCTCGACGTCTCGAGCCGCCCCTCCGTCGAACGCGTGCTCGCCGAGATGCGCGCGACGATGCCCCCGCTTGCCGGCATCGTCCACTCGGCGACCATTCTGGACGACAAGTCGATTGCGGACGTAGACCGAGCGTCGCTGGAGCGCGTCCTTGGCGCCAAGGCGCTCGGGGCCTGGCATCTGCACGAGGCCACGCGCGCCTTGGACCTCGACCACTTTGTTCTCTTCTCCTCAGTGTCGGCGCTGGTGGGCAACGCCCATCAGGCGGCGTACGCGGCCGCTAACGCGTTTCTTGACGCCCTCGCGTCCCATCGGACGGCGCTCGGCCTTCGTGCCACGAGCGTGAGCTGGGGGGCTCTCGGCGACGTAGGCTTGGTGGCACGCGAGGCCACGACCGAGGCGCACCTGAGGGGGCTCGGCTTGACGCCGATACCCGCGAGCGAGGCCCTTGCCGCGTTGAAGGCCGCACTGCTCCAAGACCGCGCGACGATCGGCATCTTCGACGCGAACTGGGGCAAGTGGATGGCAAACTTTCCGGACACGCCATGGAACCGGCTGGATCGCCTCCGGGAAGAGAGCGCCAACGATCCGCTGGCGCGCCTCAGGGCCGAGCTCGCGCCTCTTTCGGGCGACGCCGAGCGACAATACGTCCGTGAGCGGGTGGCGGAAGAGGCGGCGTCGGTTCTCCACACGGACGCGCAGCGGATCGATGCGGGCACGGCGCTTCGGGACTTGGGGCTCGACTCACTGATGGCCGTCGAGCTCCAGCTCGCCCTGGAGGCCTCGGTCGGCGTGTCGGTTCCGACGATTGAGCTCGTTGGCGGCGCATCGGTCGCCACGATCGCGCAGCGTACGCTCGATCGACTGCAGGATGCGCCGAGATCTGCGTCGATCCGGCCTCCGTCCATGAGAGCCCCGCCGTCGCGAGCCGCCGACCTGCGCGCTGCGTTCCTGTCGCGGATCTGCGTGCAACCGCCCTATTTCGCACTTGAGGATATGGCCATGGATGGCGAAGTCGTCGAGGCAGGCGCGCGGCCGGCTCTCCCGAGCGATTGCGAAGACCACATCGTGAACCTTCTCGACGCGGCGCGACACCTTGCGATCCTCGGGTCGTGCGCTGCGAGCCTGAGGTGCCCAATCCCGGGCAAGGTTTATTACCCACTCGTAACGATTCACGTTTCGGAATCGCAGGGGCAGCGCTCCTTCCCAACCAGCCGTCGAGTCCAACCTCTGGAGCGCGTGAAGCTCCGCGCGCGTTGCACCGAGTTTGATCTTCGGTCGTCTCGGGCCACCGCGGAGACCGAGCTTTTCGACTTGTCAGGCAACTCGCTTGTTGCTCTGCATGTAGAGTACCATATCATCCCACAAGAGCAGTTCGCCGCGCTCTTCCGAGATCGGGCCGAGGCGACGCATGAGCAGGGCGGTATCAACCCCTATGTTTCATGGCGACCGCTTCCGCAGGTCGAATACAAAGGCGGCGTTGCGAGCGTCGATCTGGGACAGGTATTGCCGGAACATTGCCTTGGGCACTTCGTTGGCTACCCAGCTCTGCCCGTTTCCATCATGGGGCGCGACGCAATTCGGCTCATCGCGCAGGGTGTAGCGCACGAGCACGACTGGAGTGGCGCCCTGCTGAACGTAATTCGCGGCGGCGTAACCACGACCTCGTTCATCTTTGCCCACGAGCGTGCCCGCATGACGGCAACACGCATCGGCGATGGCGAAGGCTTCGATCACGAAGTGTGGGAATGCAGCGTGCATGGCAGCACGCAGAATGCCGTCCGCTTCGAGTTCAAACTCTTCGCACGCGAGGCGCGCGCCTCCGAAGGCGATCATGCGAAGGATCGAGAATTGTTGCGCTTTGGCAGCGTCACTGAACAGACCATTCGAGCGTGATGTCCGTATTGGCCCGCGACAGCTTCTTTGCAACCGTTCGACCGTCGATGTCGCACCACTTCATGAGGCCCTCGACCACACCTACCTGGTACGTATCGCCGAAGCTCCAGATACCGCGGAGCTCCACCCTAGCGTGGCCACGCCGAAATTCGGCGACGTGAGCCTCGCCGGGACGCAAGCTGAGGGAGTAGCCCCGGGTTAGGCCACCGAGCGCGGCTTCCCAACTGCACGCCGCCACACTCATCATGACGCTGCCGGCGAGCGATTGAGCGAACGTCGGTATCACGAGCCGTCCCAGGCGCCGCAGCCCCTCGCCCACCGTCTTGTCAGGATGGAGAGTCACCGCGGCCAGGAGCAGAAGTTCCATGCACTCGCGCAGAGGATAGTGGCGAAAGCGCTGAGGCTCGCGCACACCGGGCACGAACACACCGTTTTTCCGCAAGAGGTCGAGCAGATTCACGACGTACATTCCGTTCGTCCCGCTGGCCGCGGGAGTGTGCGCGATCTGCTCGCGGAATTCGTCGAGCTGGGGATGCAAGCTCGGACGCCGCGCCACAACTGCCTCAAGGTTACCTTGTATCATGTTGTGCTCCCGGGTGGATTCGAGTCCGTCAGCCAAGGGCCTTTACGGCCGATCGAATCCCTCATTAAGGGAGA